>Ga0247727_10005609_pt1 | contig 25304 bp, 20 predicted proteins | sample WisWelCaveWW1625_FD_202498 | JGI IMG/M metagenome (GOLD analysis project Ga0247727, IMG submission 202498) | Biofilm microbial communities from Wishing Well Cave, Virginia, United States - WW16-25 | ecosystem: Environmental > Aquatic > Deep subsurface > Groundwater > Cave microbial mat | place...
ATAGAGAGGCGGAAAAAAGCGGATGATCGGACAAAAAAGCGGGTGATGAGAATGAATACAGGCTCACTTCATGTCTCAAATCAGACCTCTCTTCTAAAAAATGATGGTTTTTCAGCAGACTGTTAATTTGAAATTCAAACTTTTGCGGCATTAGAATGTCATCTGAATCGAGAAACTGAATATATTCACCTTGAGCTATTTTAATGCCACTATTTCTAGCACTTCCCACACCCTGATGATGCCCTCTTAGGTAACGAACTTGATTGGGATATGACTCGACCAAATTCTTACAGATACTTGGCGTATCATCCGTTGATCCATCATCCACGATGATAACCTCGATGGATCGATAGGATTGCGCAAGGACAGAGTTCACAGCTTCTAAAACAAGCACCTCCCGGTTGTATGTTGGGATGACAGTACTCACCAACCCTGGCTGCATCATGGGTAGTTTAAATTAACATCTCTATTATTTGGAAGGCCACACTCTTCAATACCTATATCAATAAAATCAACCTAGCAAATGTTTTTCACAGATCAGCTTCAAGAAAGTTGTAAGATTAAATCTCTGATTCGTTCACCGATTGAATTCCAAGAAAACCGAGTATAAGCAGATTTTGTGGAAAGGTCTTTTCAAAAAATCCATATCTCTGGAACCGCTGGTTAATTTCTGTATTGCAGTGGCCATAGCTTCTGGTGAGCTGGGAGGAACAAGAACTCCACTCTTACCATTCTCTAAAATAAAGGGGGTGCCACCTATGTTGGATCCAAGGACAAGTGTTCCAGCAATTAGCGCCTCGATTGCAACTGTTGCTAAAGGTTCGGAAAGGGATGGGACACATAGTAAGTCTGCATCCTGATAATACCGGCCAATATATTTTTTCTCTAATTTTCCCAGAAAAAAAATATCCTTAGATAGTTCGCTCACTAATACCATATTCTCCAATTGACTCCTCAAAGGACCATCTCCAATAAGATTTAATTTAAAGATGACCCCTCGAAGCTTTAGAAGCTTGCACGCTGCGATTAGTGTCTGGATTCCCTTCTCAACAGAAAATCGCCCTACGTATAATAACCGAATCGGAGATATGTTATCTTGGCATCTAGGTAATTTAATTCGAATTGGGCAGGAATCAAGACCAATATCATCAGGATCCACCCCATTTGGGACGACAACCACAGCGCTCTTCTCGGCTCCATCTGCAATAGCGCGTGCTGCTATATCAGGAGACAAGGCAAGAACAAGATTTGCGTCCCGATATGCCACGGGTGTTACTAATTTGTAGAAAGCCATTAGTAAGGGGTCGTAAGTTCCTTTGGGTCTGTCAAAAATATCGCCATGAGTTGCTAATATATATGGGATTCCATATTTTTGCTTAAGATGTCTCCCGACCAGTGTCGCCAATGTGTGTCCATGGCACAACAATATATCTATGCGTTGCTCGCGATGAAGACGTTCTAGACAGCTATATACACAACGCACGAAAGCATACTCATTTGGAACATGACAAAACCGCCGCAACCAATTAAAACGCCAAGGACTAACTTTCTTTGTACATACAGTAGCTGATAGGTTAGATGGAAAATTATCAGATACCAAACTTACATCAAAATACTTTGAAAGCTCACGCGCATGTTTTATGGCATCATTACCCACGCTTGTTCCCATGCCACATCCAGGGCAGGCTATTACGATATGCAGCTTACTGCTCATTTAACCTTGTTCCCATAACCGATCACTTTGCTAGCTCTCTTAAGCGATCGCGCCAACAGGAATATCTTCCTGTCAGTTTCCATCCGAATACATCGCTTAAAAGCTTATAAATTTTAAAGTCCAACCCCTTAGAACGAAGACCCCCCGAGGCCTTTTTAGACAACTCAAACAACAATTGCGATTCTTCAATTAATCCGGCCGACCCACACTGCCGAGAAAGAAGAAAAAGCTCCCGCGCAAAATGCTGCATTTCTGGAAATGTTTCATCAATTCCACCCCTTTTTGCATCTTCAAAAATCAAAGCGTGTGCCTTTGCACGTTCACGCAATCTTATGGGATCCAACACTTTCCCTTTGCACAATCTACCAATTGAATGATCTCTAACTTCAGCGATATATTCACGGCAGAAATGCAACTTAACACCTAAAGAGGCAATACGACAATCATACTCCCAGTCTTCTTCAAGTCTTAGATCAGCCCAAGAACCAGCCCGATCACAAATCTCCTTTCGATAAAGTGGTGTCAGGGTATCCCACCAACGCGACACCAAAAAAGAAGGAAACATTGTTTCCACTTTCTGTCCTGAGCCCTTCCAAGGTCTTGGCTCAACAGAACCATCTTGGTAACGGTACCTCGTATACCCGTAGGAAACATCGCAATCATCATTGTCTCTTAAACCTCTGACCTGTAACTCAAATTTCTCCGGTAATAAGAGATCATCACTATCAAGGTACTGGATGAACTCGCCCCGCGCCAATAAACGTCCCGCCTCTCGAGCCAGTCCAGCCCCTTTGTTGGACTGATGAATTATAGAAATTTCATTTGGATGTTTTTGGGCAATAGCATCAACCATCTGCAAAGATCCTTCCGTCGAGCCATCATCTACAATAATAATTTCTACGGGGCGATAGGTCTGAGCCAGTACACTATCGACCGCTTCTCTTAAAAATTCGATGCGGTTGTGAACCGGAATAATAACACTTACCAATCCGGAAATCATGCGCCACCGAGTCGGAGGTATTTTTGTGACCAAAGATTTAAAAGTAAAAGGCGCCAAGCAAGATTGCGAAATAAGCTTATTGAATGGGGAAAGGGGTACCCGACTTTTCCATTATCGAAGTAATCTTCCATAGCTTTTCTCAAACCCAACTTATCGACCATACTGTTTTTTCTTAGAATTTCCTTTCTCGAGTATTCCCGAAAATTCCTGGAGTCATCCATCCACGACATCGCCATAGATGCCCCATATTTTGGGCGATCGATAATTTCTTTCGGCAATAATTTATAACGATCAGTCATAGAGCGTAAAATCCATTTATTAGTATTCTCAGCAAATAAAAAACGGTTGGGAATTTGATAAACTAGTTCGGCAATACGACGATCCAAATAAGGAGCTCTTGCCTCTACGCTTACCGACATACTTGCTTTGTCTACTTTCATAACGTAATTGTTGGGTAATTGATTTTTAGATTGAAAAAGTCGGATAGCCAGCAACATATCTCCTTTGGATTGCCTCAAATAATCATTCATCATGACATAAAATTTTATAAATTGTTTTCCATAGCGTCTGCCCGCATAACGACGATACAATTGAAATAATTTCCATACGTTAGGAAAATGGGCTTTATCCCGTTCAAAATATCTAATATTAGAGTAACCACTAAAGAGCTCATCCGAACCTTCCCCAACGATGACTACTTTAATTCCCATTTCTCGACATTTCTTATATAACAACCGAGTTGAAATTAATCCAAAATCGGTAAAGAGATCATCAACATACCAAAAGACTTTTTCTAAATCATTTATCAGATCATCTGAATTAATAATTACCTCATGGTGATCGGAACCTATATGTTTACTGACTAGGCGTGCATAAAATCTTTCATCAATATTAGATTCCGAAAAACTCATGTTGATCGTTCTGATTTTTTGTTGTCTTGCAGCGATTGCAGCAATAACGCTTGAATCTAGTCCACCTGAAAGCAATAAACCGACTGGAACATCGGCTACGAGATGCTGGAAAACGACCTCTGTTAAGCTTGAATGAAGCTTACTTTGGAATTCTTCCAACGAATGGGAATTGGGATAGTCCGGCATACGCGGCATAAAAAATGGCGTTGGCTTATTTGGGTAACCATTAAAAACTTCCAGTATATGGCCAGGGGGTAGTTTAAAAATACCTTCGAGGGATGTTTCATTCACATCATAGATATAACCAAACTCGATAAATTGCTGTAAAGAAGAGCTATTTAGCCTGGGCGTAAAATCAGGCAAAGCAAGGAATACCTTAATTTCAGAGGCAAATACAAAACCTTGGTTATTGGGTAGACAAGCATAATAGAGCGGCTTCATCCCCATAGGATCACGCGCCAAAAATAACTTCTTATCTTTTACGGACCAAATTGCGAAGGCAAACATCCCACAGAAACGATTCACACAGTCCTCTCCCCATTGAATAAAACTCTGAAGCACCACTTCCGTATCGCATTGGGAACGAAATCTATGACCAAGCCCCTCTAATTCTTTTCTCAATTCTTTGAAGTTATATATCTCACCGTTGTAAACCAAAACCACCTGCTTATCTTCACTCATCATAGGTTGATGACCGCCCTCTGTTAGATCAATAATACTCAGTCGATTATGCCCAAAGGCAACACCGTTGGTATCATCAAAGAAAAAACCCTGACCATCCGGTCCCCTATGAATCAGACTCTTCATCATTGAATAAAGCTGCTCTTTGGGCCTTGAAACGCCCGGCTTTAAATACCATCCGGCTATTCCGCACATCGTTTAATTTTTGAAAACGTAAGGTGGATCTAACTTATTAGGGTCCCCAAAATCTCTTTTTCCAAGCTCTTTGATTCTTTGCTCACAAGGAATCGCCATCCGCCTCTCAAAAAGCTCGGCTGTTTGACGACCCATTCCATTCACCTCACCTTTTCCCGCCTGGGTCGCATGCCAAAGATGGATAATCGGAAAATACCCGTAAGGATAAACTTTTAGCGTCTGCGCCCTGTCCCAGAACTCATTATCCTCTCCACCCCACCCGACAAACGCTTCATCAAAACCACCGATTGCAAAAAAGGCATCGCGTTGGATAACGCAACTACCTCCGCCCTCAGAATTCTGCATGATAGCGATTGGCGCTTCATCTAACACTAGTCTAACTCCGCTGACAATTCGATTTGTATGAGCTTCCGAAATGTAAAAAATGAAACGTTTTAGGTTGATTGCTTGGTATCCATCTTTCTGCCTCAACAAATGCTCGATAGCATAACGCTGGGGAATGAGCAAATCATTATCATGCAGAACTAGTAGATGCCCACGTGCTAATCGAGCTCCCACGTTAAACGCCCAAGATCGGCAGTAGGGCATTGCCGAGTGAGACAAGGGTGTATGAACATACCTAACCCACGATGGCAATACTTCGGAAATCTCTTGCCTAACACTTTGCTCGACAACAATGCATTCCAACCGCACATCAATTTGGGCAGCAATAGTTTGCAAAGTCAGAAGTAAGAGCGGTAGACGTTCTATACCACGATGACCAATAATAAATGTAACATCCGGTGGCAACCCCTTACAGGGTCTCCGGTCATCACCCGAAAGAATAATGGGATAGTCTTCCAAAGCTCGTTTCATCAAACATAGGCCCAAAAATGGGAAAACCTTTGGTGCGTGAAGATCTGACGTCCATTGCCAATCACAATGAACACCTATGCAATCAGGCTCAACTAGCAAGCGCTCATACCGATTACAAAGGAAAATCCAGCTATGATTTTTTTTAATAAGACCTCTAAAGTAGCGCCATAGATCAAAAAAAAGAACTCCCAAAAAACGCCTTAGTTGATGCACTGTTATGCTTATTTACAAGGATTAAGTCGTAGGGTTACAGTCTATTTGCATATCAAAGAAACGCACTTAGAGCGAGAATGTACCACTCGCGTTCCCGTTAGAGTCTGCCGAGGGGCTCTAGCCTTTATGCATCTATTTGATAGCAGCTTAAATACTCTTTTGTTTTCCGCACTATCGCTCTCAAATAGACTAACCCTAGAAACCCCTCTTTGCCTACAAAGGGCTATGGCCTGCTTGCTAATATCTAAACCATAAATATTAGAAAATCCATGCCGCGCCAAAAAAAGAATTAATTGCCCGCCGGAGCATCCAATATCTAATATTTTAGAATCTTTAGGCCATCCCTTTATAAGAGAAAAGATGATTTCTCTCCGGCCCACAAACCAAAAATGGTCTCCATCCAACTCCTGATATTTCAGCTCATAGAATTTATGCACGCAAAATCCCTAATTTTCAGACTCAGGGCTTTGGCCTATCTTTATGATTTTTGGTATTTCTCGTGCATCCAAGATGCGCGCCTTTTCCCAAAACCCTCTATCGTCTATATTCCTTGCACTATGTGTATGCGGCCATTCCCCGCCCGGCTCACTGTGTTTAAAAGACAAGCTAGACATCTCTCTTAGATTCTCAGCTATTAATGTTCCAAAAATTCTATCCAACCTCCCCGCTTTGGCTATTTCAATCCTGCAAAGTGAGCTATTTTTTGTGGGCTTTGATAAAATAGCCGTAAAGCTATCTGACCAAATCTTAATCGACGCACACTGGCTGTATTTTTCCAAAATAAACCTATGCCCATTCCCACTTAGTTTCCGCCTCACATCAAGATTTTTCGCTTGTACTAAACATGCTGCAGCGGCTTTCACGTCGCCTACGGGAAACAAAAAACAATTTTTACCGTTCACCAAGCTCCCCTCTAATCCTGATCCAATGTAAGCGCTGGATACAACCACCAATCCGTTAGCCATAGCCTCCCATATAACAATGGGCCCTGTCTCCCAGAGTGAGGTCAGCAAAAGAACATCACCATGCTCATAAACATGGGTCTTTATATCTTCGGGCGAAAGAACACCGAGAAAACGAACTTTACCAGACCGAACTTGGTTTGAAAGGCGATCCTTCAATGCCTTTTCTTCAGGGCCATCGCCCACAAAGGTAAATCGATAATCCATTTTTTCCTCTTCTAATTTCTCCAGAACAAGAGGTATGTCGTGTATCCTTTTTTGATTCTGCTCTAAACGCCCTGAATAAACGATGCGCAACGGACCGTCATTATTCTGTGTAATTACCCTATTTACGATAGACACGCCGTACGGCGCATAATAAACTCTCTGTTTTTCAATGCCACCGTCTACTTCGGCTAAAAAACAAGCCAGCTTGTTGGTACAAACAACCGCATCCAGTACATCACGGTATCTCTTTATATCACCGTAAAAATTAGGCTGAATTCCATGAACGGTCATTATAACCTTGGGAAAGGCTCGTTTTATTCTTCGCAGGCGTTCAACAGCAAGATAAGTATCGGGGATATTCACACTCACCACCAAATCTGGCTTGATCTTGTTTATTGCGCCACAAATACTACGAATGCGCCCCTCAGATGTTCCTGTCTTATTTTCTACAGCAATCACTTTCTTAAAAGGGTGTTTTAAAATATATGCGCCCACATCATGATGCTGCCCTTTTGTCAAGCCTACGGTAACACCCCATCCTCCTTTTTCTAAACCGGGCACCAAATAGTCAAGCCAGGTTGCCAAACCTCCGAATATATACGCCGATGGTGAAATAAAAAAAATTGCCGGCATGCTAATTTACTTGCGAAGAATGGGGAATCATTATAAGCCATTGCATTTCGCATGGCCTGCGTTCATCCATCATCCATAATTTTGCTTTACAAGACAACCTTAATGGAAAAGGGAAATCATTACAGATTCTTTGGCGGGATTTTATAATATGAATATTATGAGAGCCTTCAAACCGCCTTATTATTTCAAAAGCGCATCCTGGCTTAATAAAATCGTGAGTTTCAAGAATGATGAAACTATTAGCCAATTTAGGAATAATCTTAGAATCCAAGACCTCAATCTCAGCTCCTTCGATATCCATAATTAATAGTGTTAATTTATCTTGCTCGATCGATCTTTCTAAAGTAGAGGCCGTGCAAGTGCCATAAACAGCTATTTTATTTGCGACATTATTTTGCCTTGCCACCATCTCAATTAATTCTTGCCCTTCCTTAAGGCTTTCAAAAGCAATTGCTTTTTCAATATTCCAAAATTTACAGGCTCCTACAGCATAGTAGCCCTCAGCGGCACCTACATTGATCAATAGGTCAAAATGCCTTTTGGAAATCTCAAAAAGCGATGGATGAAGCTCCATTTCATAAGTACCCAACATCTTCGCCATGGGCTTCCCCTCAACATGATCATAAGTATATCTGAGTCCAGCAAAAGGCCCTGAGGCCACTGCTCCCTTGAGCTTTAATTTGCAAATCCATACACTAGCATCGACTAGAAAAAAATATTTTAAGCGACGTAGCGGATTCAAAAATAAATTTTTTACCGAAGTCAAACGCGGTCCCCGATCTTGCAGGCGGGCGATCCAGCCCATATCTCGTAAGCAGGTATTGACTTTGTCACTACACTATTCGCGCCAACTACGGCGCCGTTTCCAATAACGACCCCCGGTAAAATCGCAACTCCTACCCCCAGCCATACATCGTTATGAACTGTTATGCTTACCTTCTTTAAATCACATTTGTTTTCTCTGATTAGGACTTTCTTGTCTATGGAATGATTAGCTGCAATTAACGAACAAAATTGTGAAATAAGACAGTCGTTGCCAATAGAGATAAAAGTGTCTTTAGCTAGACGAAAATTATTGTATTGCCCAATCCACGTATTCCTTCCTATGGCGAGCTTACCATAACCGTTAAAAGCATCGCCAAGAGCCAACATGGATCCTTTTTCAATTCTTACACCTCCCTCCAACACCAGATCTCCATAAGGCCACCCTTGGATTAATACGTCTGCATCAATAGTAACTTCTGGAAATTTTTTTGTAATTTGCTCTATCTGGAAAATTGATGACCTTAAATTTCCCAAATACCAAACAAGATCGGGGTGTCTTAGCAACCACAATCCACGTAAAAGAGACGCGAGGCCCATTAAATAAAAATAATCAATCTAGCTTATGCAGACCAGTCCACGAAAATGGAATATAAAGATAACCGGGAAGATCGAACAAAGGTGTTTTGTTTAACAATTCTGTTGGGTGGATATCGATAGCTATCACCTCAGGAACATAGTCCCTCATGACACCGCACGTAATCCCAGCAGAAAGATAATATCTTTGAGGTTTTAGAAAATTTGGATCGATTTTGGCTTCTATGGTAAAAGTACCTGGACAAATCTGTAAAAACTGACCTGCATCACTGGAAGAGGAAACAAATAGGAATGCTCCATCTGGTGTTCTAATACCAAACCCTACTGATCCCTCATTAGAATATACGTCCGATGAAAGTTCCAAAATCACAATAATTGGTTCTCCATAATTAAAGCAATTAGTGATTTCATCTTCAGAGTTTTTAAGCGTTACCTTAATTAATCTAACCTTTTGATCTCCTCCGCCACGCTCAGCAGCCGTAAGGTCGCGATAACCGCCCTCATATATGCTCCTTAATGCGTCGCAATATTTCTGAACCACGACCGACGTCGAACCAATCGCTGACGCTTTCCCAGCTTCCAGCATAATGGTATTCTGCGTCAATGCCAAAATTGCCTGCATGTTGTGGCTTACAAACAACACTGTCCGCCCTTTATTTGCTACGTTTTGTATTTCTCCAACACATTTTTTTTGAAAAGCAATATCTCCTACGGCTAATACTTCATCCACCAGAAGTATTTCCGGTTCAAGGTGGGCAGCCACAGCAAAAGCGAGGCGGACGTGCATACCTGAGGAGTAGTGTTTAACAGGCGTGTCGATAAACTTGTCAATTTCAGCAAAAGCTACGATTTCATCAAACTTTTTATCTATTTCATTCTTGCGCATACCAAGGATAGCACCATTAAGGTAGATATTTTCTCGACCAGTGAGTTCAGGATGAAAACCCGTGCCTACCTCTAAAAGCGAGGACACTCTACCACGAAGGATCGCTTTGCCTGATGTGGGTTCGGTTATTTTTGACAAGATCTTAAGAAGAGTGGATTTCCCTGCCCCGTTCCGGCCAATAATACCAACTATTTCGCCCTGATTAATTGAAAAAGAGATATCTTTCAGGGCCCACATCGTATTGGGTTCAGGGCCAGCTTGAGAATCGTTGGGCTCAATCATTAGGCGTTTGTGACCGGTAGGATGAAGCTTGTGATATTCGCCGCGCACTTTGTGCCACCATTTTTGCGTGGATTCGCGCAGGGTGGTGGCGCCAACTGTGCCGAGGCGGTAGAGCTTCGAGAGGTTTTGAACTTCGATGATGGGTTTAGACATTATTAAATCCAATCTACAAAGGTGCGCTCGACTTTGTTGAAAACAAGGATACCACTCACTAAAACAACTATCGTCCCCACCACTGAAATCAGGATATGAAGCTCATTAATGTAGCCCGATCCGAAAAAAGCATATCGGAAGGAATCGACGATACCAGCCATGGGGTTTAATGCTAGAAATACGCGCCATTTTTCAGACACCACTGAAGTCGGGTAAATGATCGGTGTCGCGTACATCCAAAGAGGAATTAAGAACGTCATCAGATTTTGAAAATCGCGATATTTTACGGTCATCGCAGAAACCCAAAGACCAAAACCCAAAGCAACAGCAGCAGTCTGAAGCAGAAACAAAGGAAGAACTAAAATAAAAAGATTGGGTTGGATTAGAACGCCAAGTGGCGACAGGAATTTAAAATAAAAATAAAAAACTAAAAAGACCGATAACTGAATCGTGAGGGCGATAAGATTTGAGATAATAATGGACAAAGGGATAATTAAGCGCGGGAAATACACCTTATTAAACAAAGCGGCATTAGCCAGCAAAGATTTAGAGGTTGTCTCCAAACTGCTTGCGAAATAACCCCATGGAACCAACGCGCACATATAAAAAAGCATCGGTGGCAACTGGTCGGTACTAACTTTTATCACATTTGCAAAAACAATTGTAAAAGTGAATGCGGTAAAAAGAGGCTGCACGATAAACCAGATCGGTCCAAGAATCGTTTGCTTGTATCGGGCCACAAAATCCCGCCGCACCAATAAAAATAAAAGATCCCGGTAATGCAACAATCCCTGCCAATCTACATAAAACCAACTCTTGTTTGGTTTAATAATAATTTCGTAATTTTGCTCAGGGTGTTTCATGAGAACATTCTCTGAATTTGTCACAAAGTTGACTGACCAAATCATTAAAATTCTGCTTATAAAATCTGTTTGCTTTTGCTGTCCGGACCTTCGAATGATCCAGTGTTTCAATAATCACTTTTTTAATTTCGTCTAGACTCTCGGGGTCTACGATCCATCCTCCTTCCCCATCCAACAACGCATCAGTGCTACCATCTTGATTGCCACCAATAACTTGCAGGCCACATGCGACCGCCTCCAAGAAAACTACCCCAAAACCCTCTCCTGTGCTTGGCATTACAAAAACATCCGCCATCCGGTAAATATCCGGCAGGATTTCGTCCGCAATTTTTCCCGTAAATATCACTTTTTCGCTCATGCCATACTTTTCCGCAAGTTTCTGAAGCCTTTCCCTATCACCCCCTTCCCCTGTGATCACATAAACAAGGTCGGGATATTTTTTGATAAGAGCCGGCATAATTTCTATTATCTTATCGTGGCCTTTGTATTTTTCGTCGGAGGACAGGCGGCTAATAATTAAAAGAACTTTTTTGCCTTCCAGCCCGTATTTTTTTATCAAATCGGCCGGTTTTGGACCGGGAGTAAACTTTTTATCCACCGTGCAAGGCAGTACACGGACTCTGTGAGGGTCGACATCAGACCAGCTTAAGAACTTCCTGCGTGTATGGCGACTTATCGATACGACAAGGCTTGCTATTCTTATACTCCATTCCACAAGACGTGAGGGCTTTTGCCATGCATCGATGCCATAAATGCAGACCCAGAAGGGGATCCTAAATAAAAGCGAGAGAACCACCGCCAGAGGCGTCATAAAAATGTGCCCGCAATAGATCATATCGAAAGGGCCTTTCGTCAACAAAGTCCACAACGACTTAAACGAATAGATAATTTCATTGTGAATCGACGCTTCTTGAACAAGATTATTAGGCAAATCACCGCTGTAGCTTCCGCCTGTACGAGACAAAACAATCAATCGGTTCTGTTGCCCCATACCCGCCAAGGCCGTCAGTAAATCGCGATTGTACTGGGCAATTCCCCCGTATCCCCCAAACGCATCTGTCACCAAAGCCAAAATCTTCATATCTTTTCCGTCAGTTGCTCGCTGACTTCATACGCCCATCGCCGCGACCAATGAGCGGATGATTGCGCCAACCTCGCATTATCCTCACACCTTCTTAACTCTTGATCCGCAGAGAGCCATTCTCCCACCGGCACCTGAAAGCCGCTTTTCTTGCGAGCGCTAATATTATCGGGCAAAGGATTACTTAAGCTTTCAGTCAAAAGTCTTTTTGAAAGCTTCTGGGCCGAAGAGATCATGAGTGGGGCGATTTTCTTTAAAAGTGCCGCGTCTACAAACGGCACGCGGATCTCAAGCGAATGGGCCATCCCCGCCCAATCGGCGTCCCGTAAAAGCTGGTTGCGCATGTAAACGGATGACTCCAAAGAAGCCACTTTAAAAAAGTCATTTCGCGGATCAGGTGTGAGCGCGCGGCCAAGACGTTTAAACAAACCAAGTCGTTTCCATCCCTCTCGCGCTGTTTCTTTTCCCAGGATCTTCTCAAGCTCCCAGGGCATAAAAAGGCCGCGCTTTAATAAATAGGCCCCCGCATAAGACCCGCCATATTCGGCGATGCCGGCAAATTTCGGCGAGATGCTTTTTGGCGCGGCTAGCTGCAATGCATACCTGGCTGCCGCACCCGCACCAGGCAAAAAATGAAATGGCCTCATAAACGAGACCCAACGGGGAATATCCCTAAAAGAAGGATATCCGCCAAATAGTTCATCTCCTCCGAGGCCGGACAAGGCGACTTTAAGACCTTTTTCCCTGGCTATCTTGCTTACAAGATAAGTATTCATGCCGTCTATGGAGGGCTGGTCCATCGTATCAAAAAATAAACTCATTTCCTTCTTAAACTGATCTCTTGATATCCAAACCGTGGAGTGCTTTGAACCATAAAGCCCGGCTACTTTTTCAGCCAATACTGATTCATCATCCAACGTATTTTTAAACTCATTGAAAGCCAAAGTAATGGTCTGGATATCCTTGATACCCTCCTGCCTAGCCAGACCCAAAAGACATGAGGAATCGACCCCGGACGAGAGAAATATCCCCACCGGAACGTCGGAGACAAAATGATAGCGGACCGATTCCAAAAGAGCCTCCCTCATTCTGTCGGGTATTTCACGCGGATTGATCTTGCCGGACTTTTCTTGCGCTTCCTTGAATACCGAAGAAATCGAAAAATACTGGACGGGGATCGAAGGTCCGATCGAATCGATCCACATAAAAGACCCCGCCGGCAAAGCACGGATCTCCTGATAAGTCGTAAAAGGCTCTAAAACACTGCCCAAAAGAAAAAAGCTCACGATCCCCGCCGGTTCTTTCAAGCGGGAAACCTTAGGGCTTGAAAGCAGGGCTTTAACGGAAGAAGCGATGCGGACCGTCCAGCCGTCATCCGCATAATAAAGGGGCTTGATGCCATAAGGGTCCCGCGCGACGAACATCTTCTTTTGCCGCTCATCCCAAATCACGAGCGCGAACATCCCGCGCAGGGCCCGAAGCATCGCCTCGCCTTTTGATTGATACAAGTAGATTAAGACCTCCGTATCCGTTCCGCTCCTAAACACATACCCTTCACTCTCAAGCTGTTTACGAATTTCCTGGTAGTTGTAAATCTCGCCGTTAAAACTGATCACGACGGTGCCATCAGCGCTGCTCATCGGCTGCGCACCTTTTTCTGAAAGATCCAGAATAGATAGTCTCCTATGTCCAAGTCCTATTTTTTGGTCAGTTGAAAACCATTCACCGCATCCATCGGGTCCACGACGGACCATGCGATCCCTGATACCGCGAAGTTCCTCCCGGTCCACCTCAAGCGCCGCGTAATGATACGCGTATATCGCCGCTACGCCGCACATTGGGGGAATCTTAAATCTGAAATCTTAAATCTAAAAATAGCAGTAAGATTTTTCATTTTGAATGTTACTGAGCTTTCATGTTATACTTGTTCCATCATGATCGGACAATTCACTGCTGTATACATGAAACGTGGTAAGTGGTATATCGGATACGTCGAAGAAATCCCCGGCGTCAATACTCAAGGGCATACTTTGGCCGAAACTAAAAGCAATCTCAAAGAAGCTTTGATAATGGTCCTTGAGGCTAATCGCACTATCGCCCACAAATCCCATCCCAAACATGCTATTGAGGAGCCTATTTCGATAGCAATTTAATGAAACGCCGAGATCTTCTAAGGCACTTGAAACTTCACGGTTGTTTATTCCTTCGCGAAGGCAGTTGTCATTCCATCTATTGGAACCCCGTCGCAAAAACAGCCTCCTCAATACCGAGACACTCGGAAATTCATGAGTTTCTTGCCAAGAAAATTTGCCGCGATCTTGGAATTCCCGAACCATAACTTATAGCTTCGCCCTTTCAGTCACAAACCGTGACCTACACGCAAAAAACCTATAGCAACTACTACCCATTATCTGAAATCTAAAATCTTAAATCTAAAAATTAAAAAATTTACTTTCTAAAAGATTTATACTTCTCTAAATTACCTCTGGAAGTTTTTAAAGAGCTGGCTAAAATATTTGAAATCTCCGATGATTCTTTTATCAGCTCATTAATTTTTTCATGATCAGCCACCAATCCGGAATCTCGCAGCAATCTCAACCACAAAGAAGTTTCTTTGGATTCTTTAAAAGAAATTGAAAGTTTATAGATAAAGTCTTCTTTTGCTAAATCCTGATGTAGCTTCTTCATAATTTGCGGCGATAGATGTTCCTGATTTTATAAGTTGGCTTCCTAGCTCAAATGCTGCCGTCTCTCTTGGCAACAACCTGACCATTTTTACTATTTTCAAAGCCAATTTATACAGCCTTTCTTTTAGCTCAGTTTGTTTATTCATATCATCCAAATTTTAGATTTCAGATTTAAAATTTTAGACTCGCTCCACAAGACAGCTGTCCACTTCGAGCGAGACGGACGCCATTAAGGCATCGATCGAGATAACGAGCCTGCATTTCTTCTCGTTTTTTCTAACTACAAAGCCTTCCATGCCTTTGAAGAGGCCGGATCTGACGTATACCCTGTCGCCCTGTTTTAAGTAAGGAAAGGGATCTAAAATCGCTTCGGGCTGGGTGACTATCTGCAAAGACTGAATCACGCTGTCTTCGATGGACACAGGCTGAATGCCGGCAGTGACAAACTTGACGGCGCCTTTGGTTTTTAAAACATCGGTGAATTTAAAAGCATTGGCTTTCACAAATAAATAGCTCTTAAACAAAGGCTCCTCCACCGTCACCGTCCTGTCTGACCAGCGCCTTTTGATGAAACGTAGTGGCAAAAATGATTCGATCCTCTTTTTTCCCAACTCTCCGTGAATAAACTTCTCATAGCGGCTTTTTGTATAAAGCGCATACCACCTCCTGCTAGTTAAAAGCTCGGGGTTGGACAGAGCTGTCAGACTACTCATTTTGACCCCCTGAGGTCCCTTTTAGGATCTCTAAACAGCGCGATTTGGAGTGCTGGCGTTTGATATAACCCTTTCTTTCAAGAGCCCTTAAGTGATCGAGGACGGAACTGGCGGCAATTTGGAAATTTTTGCCGATCTCTCGAATAGACGGAGGGAAACCATTCGAAGCAAAAAAGTCCTTAATAAAACCTAAGACCTGTGTTTGTCTATCTGTCAATTGGCTTATCAACTTTAATTATCCTTTATCAAAGACTAGTATACCTAACAGACGTTAGCTTTTCAAGATTAATTAATAAATAGTTAAATTAACTAATAATAGCTAATAATTCACTTAAATTAGCTTTAAATTAGCTCACATACCAATTAATTTTATTTTTAGTCTATTAACTAATAGGGGAGCTTATATTCGTCTGAATGACGAAAAGGATTTTGATTTTATACTTTGGCGAGTTTTTTAGATTTCTGAGACAAAAACCATTCGTGCATTTCACGAATGCCTTGCTCAAGGCTGATGGAAGGCACAAAACCCGTAAATTTCTTAAGAAGAGTCGTATCGGCTGAACGACGGGAGTAACCATCCGGTTTTGAAGTATCATAATAAGGCTTGGGGTGTTTACCCACTACTCTACAAATAACCTGAAAGAGCTCTTTCATCGTTACTTCCTGATCGTGGCCGATATTCACCGGAGTAGCGGCGGGCGCTTTTTCCGCAATGAGCATCATGCCTCTTGCGATGTCCTTGGCATGCACAAAAGCGCGGGATTGATTCCCCGTGCCCCAGATCACCACCGGATCATCGCCATCAAGCACTCGCTTCATGATAGCCGGAATAACGTGAGACGTCGCTTCATCAAAATGATCGCGAGGCCCATAGGCATTGAAGGGGCGGCCGATGGCCACCTCCATTCTCCTTTCTTTGGTGTAATACTGCGCGAGCTTCTCACCCATGAGCTTGGCCAGGCCGTACCCCTCGTTCGTAGGCTCGGGGGAGCACTTCTGCCCCTCGGACTCAGGGGTTGGCACTCTTGCGTCATGCGGATACACGCAAGCCGTGCTGATTTGAAGAAAACGCCTTACTTTGGATTCGGCTGCGGCACGCAGCACATTCATCTGTAGCATCATGTTGGACTCAAACATGTCCCCCATGTGAAAACGGTTGTATTCTATGCCAGTCACTTTCGCGGCTAAGTTTAGGACCACTTCCTGGCCCTTGCAGACCTTAAGACAATTTTTATAATCAAACAGGTCTTCTTTTTTTAAATCAATCTTGTCGGCTACTTTGTGGAGTCTCGACTTCGTGCCACGGACGAGGTTATCGGCTACCGTGACTTTTGCGCCCTCTTCCACGAGCAGCTCGGTAAGATAGGAACCGATAAACCCCGCGCCACCCGTCACCAAAACCCTCTTTTTCGTCCAAAAACCCACTTTTAAACTCCTGTATTTTCTAAAGTTTTTATATCCGCATCCACCATGATCCGCACAAGCTCTTCAAAGCTTGTTCTTGGTTTCCAGCCCAAGGTTTTCCGGGCCTTGGAATAATCTCCCTGAAGCACGTTCACCTCAATCGGTCGAAAATACCGCTTATCTATGCTCACATATTTTTTCCAATCAAGTTTTGCGTAATTAAAAGCTTCTTCGACAAATTCCTTCACCGTATGCGTCTCTCCGGTCGCAATAACAAAATCATCAGCCTTTTTAGCCTGGAGCATCAGCCACATCGCCTCGATATAGTCCTTGGCATAACCCCAATCCCTCTTAGCGCTTAGATTTCCAAGGTAAAGCTTGTCCTGCAATCCCTTTTTAATGCGCGCGATCGCCCTTGTGATCTTGCGGGTCACAAACGTTTCACCGCGTCTGGGCGACTCATGATTAAAAAGAATCCCGTTACAGGCAAAGATTCCATAGCTTTCCCTGTAATTAATCGTCGTCCAGTAGGCAAATAGCTTGGCTACCGCATAAGGACTGACAGGCTTAAAAGGGGTATTTTCATTTTGTGGCGCCTTTTCGTTCCTGCCGTAGAGCTCACTGGAGGACGCCTGGTAAAACTTTGCTTTAATTCCCGACTCTACAATGGCCTCCAAAATACGCAAAGGGCCCAGCGCAGTGACCTCGGAGGTGTATTCGGGAATTTCAAAACTTACTTTGACGTGGCTTTGAGCGGCTAAATTATAGATCTCATTCGGACGAACCGTCCTCAAAATCCGATTGATAGAACTGGCATCGTTCAAATCGCCATAAAGAAGGTGCAGCCTTTTTTGCTTGGCTTGGGGCTCCTCATAGATGTGATCGATGCGGTCTGTATTGATGGAGCTCGACCTTCGGACAATGCCGTAAACTTCGTAGCCTTTTTGGAGCAAAAACTCGGCTAAATAAGATCCATCCTGTCCTGTGATTCCGGTGATGAGCGCTTTTTTCACTTAAGTTAGACTATTTCTTTATTCCAAAATTTGAGATCTTTTTTGGTTTCGCATAATGCTTGTGATACGCTCTGAAATACTTATACCGATGACTGTCCCTATCGTAATCCGCTTTATTGATAATGACCCCTATGAACGAATGGCCTATCGCATCAAACTTTTCTTTGACGTTTCTTACAATATTTCTATGGACCATTCCCGAGCCGCAAACCAAAATACCGCTATGCACATTTTTTGCCAAAATGAGGCCGTCGGCAATATACAAAACAGGCGCCACATCAATCACAAGACGATCAAAGTCCTGAGAAACCTTGTCGAGAAGAGTCCCAAAGCTCTCTGAGGCCAATAGCTCCGAAGGATTCAGCGTTTGGCTGCCTGCTGTGATGATTTTCATGTCGGTGCCCGGCACGACCCGGATAATGTCGCTGATAGAAGCGGCCCCTATTAAATAATCGGTCAGCCCTTTTTCATTGGTCATTTGAAAATGCGTGTGCAAAAAAGGCTTTCTCATATCCGCATCGATTAATAGTATTTTTCTTCCCAGCGCCGCGAGCGACATCGCTAAAAGAGCCGCCACAGTCGTCTTCCCTTCATCCGGCATGGAACTTGTGAGCATGATTCTCTTTGACTTTTCGTAGGGCATTGAAAAAAGAAGGTGCGTCCGGATTCCTGCCACAGAATCCGCAAGCACCGAATTCTGCTTCCAGATATCTAAAAGCGACAGATTTGTAGTAACCGTCGCTTTTGCATCCTTCTTGCTTTTTTTAAGCTCTCTAATAATGGGAATGTAGCCCAAAAAAGGAAGATTAACGGAGGGCTTTAGATCCTTTTCTTCCCGGATTTTTTGTCCCGCGTATTCCAGAAGCAGAACCAGCGCGACACTTGCGCCAAAACCTCCCAGAAAACTAAGCAGGATGCCCTTAGTGCGGTCAGGCCCCGAAGGCTTCTGGGGCGGCAAAGCCTCCTCCAGCACCCTCACATTGGTAATGGCCATTTCGCCTTCGAGACTGGCCCTTAGATTATTCAGTATCTTTTTGGTCCTGTCTTTTACTTGCTCATTTATATAATCCAGCTGTTCATTGACGGCCCTAACAGTCGGATGCTGCGGCTTGTAGCGTTGTGAAAGCGCATTGAGCTTGTCTTTAAGGGCAAGCTTCTCCCCTTTGTACTTTTGAATGACCGGATCATTGGTCACGCTTAAAAGTGACTCAGCAAACTCCTTTTTGTCAAAACCGGGCAGCTGTTTTATTTTTTCGTCATCCAGCATTTCCACATCTTCAGGGATCCACTGAAGCATCTGCTTGGCCACAAAGGAGCCTTCACCTTTACTTTCACGAATAAAAATCTCCGCATACTTGTTGGCCACTTTAGCGGCTACTTTAGGATCACGATGAGTGACCGATAAATTAATAATGCTGGTGTTAAGCAGATGCGAGGCCCGTAAACCGTAATCCCTCGGGGACTTAAGTTCCGAGATGACAAGTCCCGAAATTTTGCGGCCTGTCATGATCGCGATCCGCGTGCCATAGTATTCCTCACCAGCGCCGTAGCTGGGCATCACCACATCCGTGCTGGACTTTAGGAGTTGTTGAGGTTTTTCAACGATGATTTTTACATCGGAGGTATATACATTGGGCTGAACTGAGAAGTAAATACCCCCTACAGCGGTAGTCAAGGCCGTGATAGAAATAACAAGCCATTTACGGGCCTGGATCACTTTCCAGTATTCGCCCAAATTTAACCCTGATTCCGCGTTGGTTAATTCTTGCTCTATGTTTGGCTGTGTGTTCATGGTTTTTAAAAGAAGACTTCCGGTACCGTGATAATGTCACCTATTTCAAGCTTCACATCTTCCGCCTTGCCGGCGATTATTTTATCGGCGTTCACATAAAAAACTTTCTTGACGGCATTGGGAAGTTCTCGCACTACTCTGACTCGGTCGCTTGCGGCGAGCGGCGTAAAGCCGCCTATCTTTCCGACGAGACGGATCAGAGTAGAGGTATCATCAATCGCAAAATTTCCCTGCCTTGCTACCTGTCCCAGGACCGTCACATAATGTCCCGTAATGTCCGGGCCCAGCGGCCCCGGCTGTTCCGAGCCTTTTAGATCCACAAAAACCATGTCGCCCGGTAAAAGTTTTACGTCTTCGGTTTTCCCTTGTAAAATGCCATCCGCGTCCACCTGCACGAACTCCCTCCTGCCTTCCTTGCCACCCCGGCTTATCCGAAGGCTACTTGTCGCCGCATTCGGCGTAAATCCGCCTACCATGGGAATGAGTTTTGATATGGTGAGATCGGGTGTCATAACATAGCTGCCGGGCTTTATTACCTGACCTAGGATGGAAACCGACTTGCTAGAACTTTCCGTGAAAGATACTTCCACCTGAGGATTCACAATATAATTTTTGCCCAAATTTTCCGTCAAAAATTCTTTTAACTGCTGCAACGACAACCCATCCGCCTTAATTTCCCCCAAAAGCGGGTAATTTATGCTTCCCGAGGAATTGACCAAAAAAATGCCCGACAGCTCTTTTTCTTCATACACATAAACGTTAAGTTTATCTCCTACATGGATCAAATACATATCGGAAACATCGTTCGAAGCAGCTAATTCGGAGGGACTTGGAATATTTACAGCCGGTTCCTGCTGCTGGGCCTCTTGCTGAACAGGTGGGCTTGTAGCCGCCTCCTCAGAGAAAACAAAAGGGGCCGAAATAGCCGTTAGCAAAAGACTAATTAAAATAATTTTCAAACAAAAATTTTTCATCATCAGAATCCCGCTCCTATCGATGCAATAAACCTATCGTCGTCGCTGTTCTCTTTACCATTAAAATCGTTTGAATCGCGATCATGATAAATATGATCAAAACCCACAAAGACGTCCAAATAAATAAGTGGGTGCCACGATCTCGGCCTCCAATTTAATCCCAAGGAGTACCGGTACGTATCTCCATCAGAATCATCACCCGCCGTATCGCCATTTTCGGTATTGTCAGTATTGTCGCCGCCTGACGGAAAAGTAGCGCTGGCATCGGCATTAAAACTAAGACGCGGACGAATAGCCCAGGTAAGATTTCCGCCGACCGTATCCGTGATCGTTGACTGATCCTGCACTGACTGGGCATCCAGATTATTCGAGGAGTCATCACCTTCCCCGATGGCGTGTACGTAATAAACCGAGCCGGATACCTTTTTGGTGATTCTCTTAAAAAGCGCCGTACTCACGACAAGGCCATCCGCAGGTCTGGAAAATTCATTATCAAACTCCGTATAGCGGTAATTGACGCTCACACTGGCGAAAGTCTTCGCGGTCAAAGGACGCGCATAGGTGAAACCTACCGTGGAAACTCTGGACCCTGAATCACTATTATCGTCCTGCTCATCGAAATAATCGATCGTGTTCCAGGTGTGGTCGGCGTGAACCGTAAGCCTTGGGGTAACGCGGTGAAAAATGTGCGGACCAAAGGAATGCCGCTGGCTGCTTTGTGAGGCGGCTTCGGATTCATTTTGCGACTGGGAATAATAATTTAGTACGTACCTGTAATGCCAGCCCGCCGTTGTCTTCGGAGAGATCTTGTAATTAAAATTAGCGCCTGCGTTGTCATTAAAAGACCTTACCACCGTGTCGGAAGACCCGAGCTGGCTCCTGTCTCCCGCAAAAAAAGACCTGTTGGGGCTCAAGGAATTATAAAAATCAAGGGATACCCTTTCAAATTTATACCCCCACTCAGTGAGTTGGTTATCGGTGAAGTTTTCAAGCTTCCTGTTTTCAATGTAGTCCGTATAAGACGCGCTGTAAAACATCCTCACATAATACCGCTTTTCACGACGCCCTATTCCGACAGAGGCTGCGTAGGTAAAAAATACGTCATCGCCCTTGCCGCGTTTGCTGCTATCCAGATCACTGTCGTTATTGCTGTCCTCATCAAAATTTACTTTGGAGACATAAGTGGCCCTTACGCTTGCGTGCCTATAAATCCTCCAGCGGTCATACCATAATGCCTCGTTCGGCTCATACACCGCCGACTGAGGGCGGTAATAAATATCCTCGCGGCCATACGGGCCATAAGACACATCAGAGGCACGAGCAGAGGGGCCTTCCAGGTGCAAATCATGAAATTTTTGACCGTAGTCTCTGGCGGTGTAACCGCGCGTCCGGTACGGATCTTCAATGCCGCTAAATTCCGCCACTTTGTCCAGGCAGAAGGCGTTTCTGATAAAACCGAGATTAGACAACAGTGATAGAAATGCTGCTGTCAGCATGATGACGCCCGCCCTTCGCATTTTCTAAATCCAGATGATTCTGATCATAGCTTACCTCTTTCCGAGATAGCCACTTTAATCTAAACTAAATAAAAATGACTAATAATTGACTACAATTAGCAAGTCTATATTAGATTATCAGCAATGTCAAGGGGGATTTTAAAAATTAGGATTTAGCGGAGGGCTTTGAAGGGCCAAATTTTTCGATAAGATTTTGGAGGCGCTGACGGTCTCTTTCTTGAATGTCAGGACACCTGTCATTCGTGACATTGATTGTTTCCCTACATAAATAACCACGGTCTTTTTCAGTAAAAGGCCTGTCTAAAGTTTGGTTAGCTCTTAAAAACCAGTCGCGTGCCGCTTCCCTGTATTCTTTCTCTGTGTCAAAGTCCTTGAGATCGTGGGCTTTCTCCGCTTCTCTTATATAGCAGAGGATAATATAAAGATACCCATTTCTATCATAACGGGACAATTCAATGCCATGAATAATATCGTCAAAGCCGCCGTCGGTATCTCCATAGAGAAGCCTGGCCCTGCCCAACAGCTTCCACCCCGGCCCCCATGTCGGGCAAATTCTCACCGCAGTCTGATAATAGGAAATTGATCTTTCTATTGTTTCTGAAAAGCGCCGGCTCGAAATAACTTCCGCCTCATCGTAATAAGCTTCACCGAGTCTGGTCCAAGCCTCCGCGTCCTCAGGCCTTAAAGCTAAGGCCTCTTTTAAAACCCCGATGTTGTGTCTTGGTTTCTCGGGTTTTGGCTTGCCAGGCTCTGACGGCTGCCAAGCATAGAGGCTTTCATAGCGCGTCGCTAAACCGGGCGATGGCCAATAAGACCTGTATTCATAATAACTGTTATAGCCCGCCATGGACCTATCAAAAGCAACATAGCTTTTAGCTCCATAAAAAAGAAGCGCGGATAAAAATGCCCCCGCCACTATCCACAGCGCAAAGCGCTTCGGGCCAAAGGAAAAAGGCATCATCTCTTCTTCGGCATAACTTGCCCGGACCGCCCCTGCTGCCGCCAAAGCTTCTTCTTCCTCCTCCTCCTTTTCCGTTTTTTTCTCATCATTTTCAATATCCATATTTGCGCATCTGACAAATACAGCAAGGTGCGCGATAAACATCATCGCGATGGCCGGCGTCCTCAGATAATCATCTCCCGTGCAGAAAACAGCGATCGCCACCATCGCCATAAACGACGTGAGTCCATAAATGCGGAAATAACGAGACGAACTTTTTTTACATTTCTTCCAGGCTTTTATCACGATATAAACAATCGGCGGGACAAAAAGCGAGTACCCCACTAGTCCCGTATCGTTTAAAAGCTCAAGGTTGTAGTTGATTCCGTGCAAAAACATGCCCACACCGGCATCGAGTTTCTGATAAACACCCGAAATGTACATAAAAGTGCCAAACCCCGTGCCAAAGAGCGGGAAATCCAAGAAAATCCTTGAGAACTCCGTAGAGGCCGTAAAACGATACACGATAACATCCCACAAGGTTTTATAAAAAGTAAAGAGGTTGTTTGTTTTGGTAATGAGAATAAATACAAAAAAGCCGCCTATTATGACAGCCACCGCCAAAAGCGCCTTGGGCCGGTAACCGGGCGCCACGCCCTTCATCACCACCGCGATCAAGATAATGAATTCCATAATAAGCGCGGCGCGCGCCATCGCGTGCATCATGGACGCCATCATGATGGGCAAAAGGCAAAGATACAAAATATTGCTCACTAGATTAAAATCGAGCTCCACCTTTTCTTCGATGGTCTCTAAATAGTATAAAACAGAGCCAATGAAGAAAAGGCTTATCATTAATAAAAGTCCGCCATAGTGATTGGGGTTTAAAACGGTGGAATAAAAGATCCAAAGCTCCTGGGGAACCGGGAAAATACCGTAGATATCATAAAAACGCTCGGCGTGGCTCAACTCCTGATAGTACCCCAGCACGATCATAAATACGGCGGAAAGCGCCATGAAAAATGTGAAGATCCGGATCCTCTTTCTTGTGGCAAAAACGTCATAGCACACGAAAAATAAGAGCATGTAAGTGACAAGCTGGGTCAAGTAGTCCATCGTGCGGTAGCGCGCGATGGAGCCCGGGATAAACCCCGTAAAGACCGCGTGGTGCCCCAGCCACTGGATATACACGTACACAAAAAAGAGCGAAAAGATCAAAAATGGCTTCCAAAAATGGGAATAATCCAAAATAGAAGGTCTGAATTTAAAAAATGTAGGGCTCGACAGAAAAAGAAAGAAGATGGCCGCGGTCATGACCTGCATCAAAAAGATGGGGCCTTTGCCATGCATGCCAAACAAAAATCCCGGAAAGAGATACAAAATAACAAACAGCCAGAACCGCAAACGGTCCGAAGCGCTAAACAAAAATGTGCTCAACTTGTTCATGATCCCTATTCCCCCTTAACCACTTCAAAAGTCCCACGATCATTACGCTGCACGGGGTCGATGGCGACCCTAAAATAACGCCTAAAGATATCAAGCCCAGCCGGATTATGCGTGATGTGTGTCGTGACTCTGCTGCCAAATCGGCCGTCAGGTGTTCGCGTAAGAACTTTTATACTATCCATAAAAGTGTCGGTATCTTGATTACCCATACCCGCCAATGCGCCGACGCACTCGGCCAGGTCTTCCATTTCCCTGGCTTTATTACCAGCGAGTTCGCCTGATTGACGCAAAGTAGCGATAGTGACCAATAAAACTTGCCCCAGGAACGCCACGCCTCCTGGGCTATCTAAGTTTCTATTTATTACTTCGTTGGGTGTTCTATTTTGTTTTATGGCATCTTCTTGAACCAGCCTTCTTGCGGTATTCCTGAAATCATTGTTCCTAAATAGCCTGTCAAGGCAGGTATCGCCCTCCACATATTGCAAAGCTCTCAGATTTATTGGAGGTTCCACGGTGCTGGCAAATGTCGTATCTCCTGATGGTTGAGGTATTGAGCTCACAGCTTGCGCTGGATCAAATGGTTGTTGAGGGCTGCCCTCTGAACCGGGAGCTGCGGTGCCTGTCAACGATTCTGGTGATTCAAGCCCTAAGTCTATAATTCTCAATAGCCTGGATCTTCGCTGAGAACTGCCCTCTGTGGTGGGAATGGTGCCGCCCGGACTCACGTTCAAAGTGCTGTCTGTGATATTCAAGGGTGTATTGGGCACAGTTTGGTCAAAGATCATCGAGCCGCCTGTAACATTCAGGATGTTTGGCACGACAC
>Ga0247727_10005610_pt1 | contig 25299 bp, 23 predicted proteins | sample WisWelCaveWW1625_FD_202498 | JGI IMG/M metagenome (GOLD analysis project Ga0247727, IMG submission 202498) | Biofilm microbial communities from Wishing Well Cave, Virginia, United States - WW16-25 | ecosystem: Environmental > Aquatic > Deep subsurface > Groundwater > Cave microbial mat | place...
CGGGCCAGCGTCGGGGCCAGCGGCTCTTGCGCCAGACCGGGTTCCCAGGCGCAGGCGGGCGGGCTGGCGCAAGCTTGGGCGATCTCGGCGGCGATCACCCGCGCCTCTTGATAAGAACTAGCTCCCAAACGCCGCACCTGCTTTTCCAGGGTCCGGATGCTGGCCACCTGTCCCACGTTGGTGGGGATGCCCAAGAAAAGCAGATACCGCGCCACGTCGTAGGCCCGCGCCGCCATCGTGCGCCGGTAAGGCGCCGCCTTCATCGACTCCGGCCTGGGGTGGCGCTCGACCAGAAAATCCAGAACCCGCCGGTGCAGCTCGAGGTAGCCGTCGAGCAGCGAGCGGGCCGCCGCGCCATAAACCGTCTCGGCCGGCGTGCCGGCGATCTCGGGCGGCGTCACCACGCCGGCCGAGGAGAAGTCCTGATAGCGGCTGGACTTGGCCTGGCCGTCCCACAACGGCTCGTCTTCGATCTCGATCGCCGCCAGCTCGGAGATGCCTTCAAAGCAGAGGATGGCGTGACCCAGGTCGGCGATCGAGGCGTGGCCGTATTGGAAGTAGTAGGATTCCAGAAACGCTTGCGAGTCGTGCGAGCGCACCCACTCCAGGCTCTGGAAGATCGAATCCGGCGAGCGGCTGTAGCGCGCCAGAGCGTACGCGCTCTTCTCCGGCGGCATCGGGGAGACCACCACCACGCGCCGGCCGCCGGGGGTCGACATCTGCTGGATTATACCAGCGGCGGGACCTTGTCTCCGGGCGGCTCGGCTGCCTCCGGGGCGGCGCTGAACTTCTCGATGGTTCGGATGATCGCCTCCGCCTCCGGCCGGTCCCACTGGCGGACGGCGGAACGCGCCGTCAACCGAATCAGACCAACGCCCTTGCTGCGGACCTCGATCGGGTCGGCGGCGATCTCGGCGAGGATGCTTTGCAGCAGCAAACGCACGTCGCTGGCCGGCGACTTGGGGGCCACCCCGAGGAAGGCGGGTCCCGTCCACCAGGCCAGCACGATGGCCGGCGGCAGCTTTTCCCGAAGCTGGCGGGCGAAGTGGATCAGCGCCTCGTCGGCGTGGTCGGCGCCGTAGCGCTGGCTGATCAGGTCCAGCCGCTCCAGCACCAGGACCGCCGTCGTGAGCTGCCCGTTCTGGCTCAGCTCGCGCAGCAGGCCTTCCGCTGCCGGCCGGGCGGGGAGCCGCGCCAGCAGCTCGGCGGCCACGTCCCGCGTCAGGGTGACGATCTGGCGGCGGGCCTGCTTCAGCTCCGCCTGCAGCCCGCTGATCGTGCTGGCCGACGCCGCCTCCTGCCGGCGGACGCTGTCCCGAACCTGCCCGATTTGCTCGCCCAGCTTCCGCCGCAGGTAAACGATGTCCTCCAGTTGCGAGATGCTCTCGAAGTCCTGCACCGCGGATCGCAAGTCGATGTAGAACTGCTTGTTCTCGGCGTCCAGGCGGGCGGCGCCTTCGGTGAGCAGGTGGATGATGCGCTTCAGCTCCTGTTCGCGATCGCGGATCTGGTTCGCTAGCTGGCCCCAATAATCCGTCAGGGTCTTGGACAGCAAAGCGGAAACCACCTCGATGCCCGAGGGGTTGGAGTCCTCTTCCAGGCGCTTCTGAAGCGAGCGCAGGCTCTCGCAGAACTGGGAGTGACCGGCGGTGTCGGCTACCGGGATACGCTGCCGCAGGACGAGGAAGAGCTGGTCGGTCAGAGCGAGGAACGCGCGGCGCTGGCGGTCCTCGCCGGTGATGCGGTCCAGATGCTTCCGAATCGAGATCATGGGTACTTGCCGGTTCTTATTGCTTATCGGCGTTCCCGCGGCCGGGGTCCAGGCGTGAGAAACTGGGACCATGCATTCGATCCGCATCGCCTGTTCGCTCGAGCACCCGCAAGCCCGTCTACCGCAGCGCGCTCACTCCGCCGGGGAGGACGCCGGTCTCGATCTGTTCGCCGCCGAGGAGACCTGCCTGCGGCCCGGCGAGTGGACGGCGGTCCGGACCGGCCTGCTACTGGAAATCCCGCCCGGCTACGAAGGCCAGGTCCGACCGCGCAGCGGGTTAGCCTTGCGACACGGGGTGACGCTTTTGAATTCGCCGGGCACGATCGATCCTGGCTATCGCGGCGAGGTTCGCGTGCTGATGATCAACCATGGGCGGGAGGAGTTCCGCATTCGTCCCGGAGACCGGATCGCGCAACTGGTGGTGAGCGCTTACGCGGCGGTGGAGTGGGAACTGGAGGCGGCGCCGGGCGCCTCGCAGCGCGGCGCCGGAGGCTTCGGCTCGACGGGAACGTGAGGCAAGATCCTACGGGGCCGCCCGCGGCCTCGGAATGGTTACAACAACCTGGAAGCTCCCTGGACGGTGTAGTCGCGGTGCGCCACAGCGTTCACCACCGCCTCGCGAAGGGCCGCCGACGGCAGCTCGGGCTTGGCCTCGGGCTCGAAACCGCGGATCTGGCGCGGGATCGGCAGGTGCAAGTTGAGGAAACGCTCCGCCTGATCGATCACCTCCAGCAACTGGCCTTTCAGCTCTTTGCCGTCCGACGGGTCGCCGGAGCTGTCGGTTCCTGGAAACCGAAAGGCGTTGACCTGGGCGAAGGGAAGATGCTCCTGCGGCGCCTTTCCGAACAGGACCAGGCCGGCGATGGTCGGGTGGTCTCCCGCCAGCAGGCGCCAGCTTCGCAGCAAGCGCTGGTTGTCGATCCCCAGATTGTCCTGCTCGGTCTTTTTAAGGTAGTACTGAAAGGCATAAAGATCCAGATCCTCGATGCCCAGCCTGGGCAAGGGCTTTTCGTCGTAATAGAAGCTCTCCGAGGCCCGGGTCATGACTTCAGCCATCCCGGCGAAAGGCGCTTGGCCAGCAGATCCAGGAACAACCCGACGTCGGTGACCACCCCCACGGCCTGGCCGGTGCCGCGGTCGGAGACCTTGGTGGCCACGGCCGGATTGATGTCCACGCACACGATCTTGACCCAGGAGGGCAGCATGTTACCCACCGCGATGGAGTGCAGCATCGAGCCCAGGCACAGCACCAGTCCGGCGCCTTGAAGATATTTCTGATAGGCGTCTTGGGCCTCGCTCATGTCGGTCAGGGTGTCGGGCAGCGGGCCATCGTCCCGCAGGCTGCCGGCCAGAACGAAGGGCACGCCGCTCTGGACGCACTGATAGAGGACGCCGGAGCGGAGGCGCCCGCGCTCGACCGCCTGCCGGATCCCGCCGCAATGGTAGATGGCGTTGATGGCCCGCATGTGGTTGCGATGCCCGTGCTCCTCGGGCCGGCCGTCGCTGAGCCGCACGCCGAGAGAAGTGCCGTGCAAGGCGGACTCCACGTCGTGGACCCCCAACGCGTTTCCGCTCAGCAAGGCGTGCACCCAGCCGCCGCGGATCAGCTCGGCCAGCGCCGGCCCGCCGCCGGTATGGACCACCACCGGACCGGCCACGGCCACCACCTTCTGGCCTTGCTCGATGGCCTGCCGCACCAGCGACGCCGTCTGGCCCACCGCCGTCCCCACCTGGCGCTCCGAGGAGATGCCGTTGGTCATGAAGGCGAAGGCCAGCCGGTCCCGCTCTTTCGATTCCGGAGTCACGCGAATGCCGCGCTGGCCGCAGACCACGCGATCGCCGCGTCGCAGATCCCGGAGCCGGCGGCAGACAGCGCGCCCGTTCTCGATCAGGACCAAAGCGTCCATCCGCTGCCCCTCCGCCTCCAGCCAGATCCCCCCGACGCGGACTTGCGTGCGATGGTTGGTGGTCGAATAGAAATCCTCCGGAGCGCAGCGATCCTGCTCGACCGCGCGCAGCGTCGCGTCTTCGGTCGACGCCGGCGAGCAGCCCAGTTGCAGCAGATCCTCGAGGAGCCGTCCCATGGCCTCCGCGGTCGGCGCCTGCACGCTCATGCGGAGATAGGAGGGCTCGCTGTTGGTTCGCCCGATGCGAAACTCCTCCACCTCGAAGCTGCCCTGGTGCTCGACCACCTTGTCGAACACCGCCTCCATCACGTGGGAGTCGATCAGGTGACCCTGGGCCTCGACGATCTCGCGAAGGGGATTCATGACCTTAACAGTGAGTTTACCGCACCGCCTTCCAGGCCAGGAACAGGCCGTCGGGCGGCACGTCTTCCCAGTAAGAAATGAACTCGCTCGAAACCTGGCGGCAGTGGCGGCCGAGCAGGCGCTCCAGGTCCCGGCGTCCGAACCACTTTTCCCAGGGGGGCCTGGCCAGCCGCCCGGTCATTTCGACGTTCTTGTCGATGACCACCAGCCGGCCCCGCGGCCGGGTGACCCGGCACAACTCGGCCACCGCGGCCTCGATCTCGACGGCGTGCTCCAGCGACTCGACGGCGTAGACGGCGTCGAACCAGCCGTCTTCGAAAGGAAGCTGGGTCAGCAATCCCCGGCGGGTGAGGATCCCTTCCGGGACATGCCGCAGCATCTCGGCCGAAATGTCCAGGCCCCAGATTTCCGCGCCGGGATTCCGCTGCTTGAGGATCCGCGCGAAGCGGCCCTTGCCGCAGCCGGCATCGAGCGCCCTTTGGCCGCCGAGATCGCCGAAGAAATCCAGGAGCAGCTTGACGTGGTAAATGCGCGGATCAATGGTGGACGGGAAGTGCTCTTCGTCCGACGAGTCGCGGTCGAAACTCGCTCGGATCTGGTTCTCGAGCCGGCGCAGCTCGCGGGCCGCCTGCTGGAGCTCGGCCGCTACCGGATGGTCGCCCACCGGCTCGCTCGGCCGGCCGCGGGCGTTTCGTTCGATGCGCTCGGCCGAGTCGCGCCGGCCCCAGGCTCGGAGCGCCGGGGACAGTTCCTCGAGCGCCGCGGCCACTTGCGGCGGAGCGTCGCGCGAGGCCTCGATCCCCAGTCTCTCGGCGCGCCGCAGCGTCTCCTGAGCGGGCAACAGCGGTCTTTTCTTCTTGAGGAACTCGAGCATAGGGCAGGCGCCCCGGATTCATTCCGGCCGGCGCTGCGGCCGGGCGACAAGAATCTGCTCCTGGCCGAACCGGCCGGGCCACAGAGTGGCGAGAAAGCCCAGGGGGCGAGCGCGACCAACCGTCCCCAGCCTCCAGGTCCTGACTAGTCCAAGAGCCTGAGACAGCCAATGTCATCGCTCATGACTGTCGCCAAAGACACGCGGGCTCGGGCGGCTAGTTCGATCGGCCTGATCCGCTGGACGTACCAGCCGTGAGCAATTCTATCCATACCAGCGCCGACAAGCGGCGCTGCCGTTCGAAGGCTAGCACGCAATGCAACGCCATTTGTTTTGCCCCAATGCAGAACAAGATTGCGCTGCCGGTACAGCCTGGCGAACGCGTCCGCTGCGTGCGTTTTGATGTCGTCCAGGCTCTTCCGGGGCGAATTCAGCAGCTTCTCCATCCGAGACAGCGCCGCTTGGTCAGACGGGTCAGGCACAGAAAGTGTCTGGCCATTGAGGATGGCCCGTGCGACAGCAGACGCTCGGTCGCGGTTCTCGTTGCATTGAGCCAGAATTGCCTTGAGGCCCGAGTCCGTCTTCTCAAGCACATATGAGAGCACGGTCAGTTCCGCTCTGGGGAATGAGCAGGCAACCAAGGTCGCTAACCGCTCTGCGGCGGCCCCGCGGTCATTTGGCTCACTGAGAAGCGCCTCGATTGCGGCCCACCCACCCGCGACGGCTGCGCTAGGCGAGCTGCGCTCCAAATGGGCCAGCATTTCAATCGCTGCGTCAAGTATGTTTGGCGGCTCCTTCGATGGATATATCCGGTCTTCGCGGTACAGTGCACGGACCCTCACGCCCCGGAATCTAAGGCCGAGCTTGCGAGGTTCTCTTTCACCCGAGACCCACGCTTGAGGAATGCGATCCACCGAAGCACCAGTACCCACGCTAACCCTCGCTAGAAAGTTTTCTGCCATCTCTGCTGCGATTTGCACTGCGGAATCCGCATCCCGCGCCTCCGCCGACAGTACCAGTCCGCCACTCGGCCTTAGACCGGTTACATCACAGCCCTTTTCTCGCAGCCGGCGCGATACATCCGCTGCGGAGAGCCAATCCGGGGGGTAGCCGGATCGTGACCTCGGTGAGGCCTTCAGTAGAACGAGTACTTCAAAAACTTCTGCAGCGCGCTGGGCCAGCGCGTGTGCCTCTTCAATGATTTCCGCCAGCGACTTCGAGCCGGACTCATGAACGAGCTTGAACCTCCACCATCGATGCAAATAGTCGGAACTAAACCCGAGATCTAGGAGATGTGCCGCTACTGATCTGGCCGCTCGTTCGGCCTTCGGGCGCTGCTGATCGCTTCTCAGCGCTACGGCCCAGCGTTCCAGGTAACGGGACTCGATCTGATCCGCGAGCTGCTTAAGGCTGTGGAAATCGAGTCCATCATAGCGGACCTTGCCCATCAATGCCTGCTGCAGTGCATGCCGATGCTCCTCGGCTCCCGCTCCGGCATCCAGTCCGGCCAGCCGTAGGCAGTTGCTTCCCAGACCCTTCAGTGCCTCTTCGGCAAGAACGCCGGACCGAACCGCCTCACTAGCCTCCAGTGTCTCTCTCAATGCCAACACAAGGCCGGCGTTCCACAGAGCACGATGCCACGGGGTCGCAGCCGCGAAGAAGTCGAGTAGCCGTGCAGCAATGAGATTGTCGTCCTCGTTGACAGGGGAGAGCACGAGTGTTATTATGCCAGTAGGACGACATGTCCGAGATCTAAAGGGGCAAGTCCCACTGAGCCAATCCTTCGGGAGCGGACCTTGGCGCAACGCCCCTTTTCCCATTTCAGGGCACTCACAGGAACCTCAACACCACGCCGGAGTTCCTTAAGGCCCTTAAGTGGAAAAGGTCGCTCATCGAGTTCACGAAAACCCGGCACGATTTCAGCGTCACCTCCAACATGTGAGGCTGCAACGTCAGCTCGAACCCGTTCGTGTAGTTCGGCTGGCCCATGGCGAGCATAGGGCAGGCGCCCCGGATTCATTCCGGCCGGCGCTGCGGCCTGGCGACAAGAATCTGCTCCTGGCCGAACCGGCCGGGCCACAGAGTGGCGAGAAAGCCCAGGGGGCGAGCGCGACCAACCGTCCCCAGCCTCCAGACAATCTCGTAGCCGTTCTCGGCGAGGAGGCGCCCGGCGGCCTGGGGAGTGAAGCGACCGCGGTTTGCCGGCAGCCACACGACGATCTGGCCGCGCCTTTTTAGCGCCCCCAGACAGTCCCGCAACAGGCGCTCGGGCTGGGCCGCGCGTTCGAGCGCGTCCATCACCAGGATCCGGTCGTACTTCCGGCCGGCCAGCTCATCGCCGGCCCCCGGCCGGCCCAGATCCAACACTTCCTGTTCCGCGCCGGCCAGCCGCCGCAAGTAGTAAGGACTGGAATACCGGCTGACGCCGGGCGGATCCTCGACGAAGTACTCGCGAAACTCGGGACAAGAACGCCCGCCCCAGGCCGCCTGCCGATACCGCCACACCGACCCCAGGATGTCCCGCGCATAGCGCAGTCCGTTGACGTAGCAGATTTCCTCGCCGTAGAAGGTCGGGATCGGCGTCTCGGAGATGCGAAAGCCCTGATGCCGCAGCTTAATAATGATCTGGGTGTCGAAATGAAAATCGTCGGTCATCATCGAGAAGTCGATCTGGCCCAGAGCGTGCAGGCTGTAGGCGCGGTAGCCGCTGTGGAACTCGGTCAGGCTCATCTGCAGCGCGCGGTTCTCGAGGAAGGTCAGGATCCGGTTGCCGGCGTACTTGTAGAGCGGCATGCCGCCCTTCAGCGGACCCCCATAAGCGGGCATCATGCGCGAGCCGAAGACGGCGTCGGCTTCCCCGGTGACCAGCGGGTGGTACAGATGGGCCAGCACCTCGGGCGCATACTGGCCGTCGCCGTGAAGGAGCACCACGAGGTCCAGGCCTTTGTCCAGGAAATACCGATAGCCCGCCTTCTGGTTGCCGCCGTAGCCGAGATTGCGGCGGTTCTGGATCACCTTCAGCTTCCGCATCCCGGCCAGGGTCTGGTGGCCCACGGCGAGCTGGTAAGTGGAGTCCTGGCTGGCGTCGTCGAAGACGACGACTTCCTCGACGTTGTTCCAGACCTCGGGCCGGATGCGGCCCAGCACGCGCCCCAGGGTGCCGGCGGCGTTGTAGGCGACGATCAGGATGCCGATGCGCTGGCCGCGGCTGTCGGCCAGCTCCCGGGCGGCGGGGTCCAGCTCGGGAAGCGGGAGTGGCTTGTCGATGATCATGCCGGGCGGCTACTTCAGGAGGATACCAGCACTCGCGCCAGCTCGTCCCGCGCGAACTCGGGAAGCGGCCTGTCGTCCAGGCGGAAGCCCTCCTCGCTGGGGCGCGCCTCGCCGATGCGGGCCGCAGGCCAGCCCTCCTTTCGCAGCGACTCCAGCAGACGAGAAGTCTCCCACGGGTCGCAGACCGCCAGCAGGCTGCCGCTCGACAGCAGCCCCAGCAGGTCGAGGCCGAAGAACTCGCAGAGCTTGACCGTGTGTTCTCCGGCCGGTAGAGCCCGCTTCCACACGAGTGCGCCTAGACCCGAGGCCGTTCCCATCTCCCGCACGGCGGCGCTGAGGCCTCCCTCGGTCGGATCGTGCAGGGCGTGGATCTGGGCGGCCCGGCAGGCGACCTGAGCGGCGCGGGTGACGCCGATGCCGGGGTCAAACAGATACCGCGCCGCCCGGTCCAGCCACTCAGCGGAAAAATGCTCGCGCAGTTGCGCGTGTTTTTCCCGGGCCAGCACGGCAGTCCCCTCGATCCCCAGCCAGCCGATCAGTACCAGGTCGTCGCCCGGGCGGGCGCCGCTCGATAAGACCAGCGCGGCGCGGTCCACGCGGCCGATCATCTGGCCGCAGGCCACGGGTTGATTCACCGCCGGCGTGATCTCGGTGTGGCCGCCGATCCAGGCGACGTCCAGCTCGCCGCAGGCTCGCCGGATTTGATCGAAGCAGGCTTCTACTTGCTCGGCGGAAGCGCCCGGCGGGAACAGAAGAGTCGCCGTGAAGAACTCGGGGCGCGCTCCCATGGCGGCGACATCGTTGGCGTTCACCTGGACCAGGTACCATCCCAGCTCCTCGACCGCGAAAGTGATGGGATCGGTGGTGATCACCCAGCACTGGCGGCCGTCTTCGATGACCGCGGCGTCCTCGCCGTAGGCGGCCCCGATGAGGACGGGCTTCCGGCGCGGAAGGTGGCGAAGGAGCCGCTGGAGAAGGTCGGCGGGTAGCTTGCCGGCGGGCAAGACGGTGGCCATGGGCTTTCCGTGTGTCATGATAACTTATTGAGACTCGGAGCGGCATGAGCGTAGTCATCGGCTTGGATATCGGTGGTACTAAGCGGGCCGTCGTGGTGCTGGTCCGCCGGGAGCGGCCGTCGCGGGCCGGCGAGCTTTCGCTCGGCGAGGCCTGCGACCTGCTCGACCACTTGCGCGCCGATGCCGTCGAGCGCGGACCGCTGGCGGGAATCGGCGAGCCGCTGTTCGCCGTGATCCGGGAGACCGTTCCGCGCCGCGCCATCAACCCGTTCGCGGCCCAGACTCCCATCGTGCCCGCGCGTCTTCAGGACGACGTTGGAATTTTCGGCGCCGCCGCCGTGATCCTGCGGCATCTCCGCCCGGACCCCTGAGCCGCATGCCCGAGTTGCCGGAGGTTGAGGCAGTCTGCCGGCGCCTTCGCCGCCACCTGAGCGGACGCCGCATCGTGGCGGCGCGCCTCTTCCGGGCCCGCCTGTGCGCTCCCCAGTCGCCGGCGCAGTTCGCCCGCGCGGTGACCGGGCAGCGGTTCGTCTCGATCGAGCGGCGCGGCAAGAACATCCTGGCGCACCTCGAGCGGGCGACGCTGTGGGCTCACCTGCGGCTGACCGGGAACCTGTACACCATCTCCGATCCCGAGCGGCGTCCGGCCACCGCCAGCGCCTGCCTGGTTCTGGACAACGCACGCGCCCTGGTGTTCGACGATCCGCGCGGCCTGGGGATGCTGCGGGCCGTCGCGCCGGGAGAAGCCGGCCGCGCGCTGGCCGGGCTCGGCCCGGACCCTCTCTCCGGCGAGCTCACGCTGGCGCGCTTCGCAGCGCTGGCGGGCGGCGGCCGCTCGTCCATCAAGACCCTGCTGATGGACCAGAAGCGCCTCGCAGGTCTCAGGAATATCTATGCGGCGGAAGCGCTGTTCCGCGCCGGCATCGACCCGCGCCGGCCCGGGGCGCGGCTGGGCAAGGTCCGGCTGAGACGCCTTCACCGGGCCATTGTGCAGGTGCTGCGGGAAGGCCTGGCCTCGGCCGTGACTGGCTACCGTGGCCCGGGCGGGTTCGTCGAAACGGAGTTCTTCCAGCCAGCCGTCTACGGCCGCCAGGGCTTGCCCTGCCGCCGCTGCGGGCGCAAGATCCGGCGGATCCGGCAGTCGGGAAGGTCGACCTTCTTTTGCCCCGGCTGCCAGCGCTAGAACAGCGGCCCGCCAGCGGCTGGCTCGTCTCCACGCCGCGGTGAGCCTGCAGGATCTGGCGGCCATCCGCGGCAACAGGCTGGAGGCGCTGCGGGGCGATCGGGCCGGGCAGCACAGCACTCGAATCAACGACCAATTGTGCCTCTGCTTTCGCTGGCGCGATGGCAAAGCGCACGACGTCGAAGTGGTCGACTATCATTGAAGGAAACATATGGCTCAGCGAAGCAAGCTCCGGCCGATCCATCCGGGCGAGACTCTCCACGAGGATCTCGCGGACATGGAGGTCAGCCTAAATCGACTGGCTCGGGACCTGCGGGTCCCCATGAACCGGATCAGCCGATTGTCAACGGGAAGCGATCCATCACGGCGGACACCGCTTTGCGGCTGACCCGGTATTTCGGGACTTCGGCCCAGTACTGGATGAATCTGCAGACTGCCTACGATCTGGCGATGGCGGAGCAGACTGCCGGTTCAGAGATCGAGCGCGGCGTGCTCCCACGGCGAGCGGCGTGAATGCCTGCGCCGGCACGCTCTCAGAGCTCAATCACGGTCGTCGTCAATTGGAAATGACCGTTGTGCTATGCTTTCGCTGAGAATCCGCCATTGTCCGCCGAGCTGATCCAGTTTGACCGCAGTCAGCCCGACCCCGCCATCGTCACGCGAGCCGCCAAAGCCATCCGCGAGGGTCAGGTGGTGGTCATCCCCACCGACGCCCTCTATGTGCTGGTCGCCGATCCGTTCAATCTGTACGCCGTCGGGCGCGTCTTTCAGGCCAAGGGACGGGAAACCCAGCGCTCGCTGCCGATCCTGGTCGACTCTCTGGTGATGGCCGAGGACCTGGCGAGGAATCTGACCTCGCGCTTCTACCTGCTGGCCCGGCGATTCTGGCCTGGCCCGCTGACCGTGATCGTGCCGGCCTCGGCGAAGCTCCCCTTGAAGGTCACCGGCAACACCGGACGCCTGGCGGTGCGACGCGCCAAAGCGCCGATCTGCGACCGGATTATCACCGCCCTGGAGATGCCCATCATCGCCACCAGCGCGAATCTGTCGGGGCGGCCGACCTGCCGGAGCGCGATCGAAGTTTTCGGATCCATGGATGCCAGCGTGGATCTGATCCTGGATGGGGGCCAGGTGGATGGCCCGGGGGCCACGACCGTCGACATTACGGAGCCCTATTGGCGGCTGATCCGCGAAGGCGGGATTCCGGAAGCGGAGATCGCGGCGCTTCTGAAGTAGGCCGTTGTGTGGGGCGGGTTTCAGCCTGGGTTAGCGCCGCCCCAGGGCGTAGAAACGCAGCCGAAGCGGCTCCAGCGCCTGGGCCAGCTTCTCCCGGTTCTCCTGCACCAGCGTCACCGCCCCGGCGTAGTAATACCCCAGCACGAACAGCAGCAGGAAAGGCACGGTGAAGTAGTTCTCGGTGTGGATGGCGTAAAACACGGTGAGCAGAAAGTAGGAGCCGATGAGCAGGTCGATCCAGGGGAGCCAGCGGCTGCGCCGCCGGTAACCGAGCGTCGCCGGCGGGCGCTGCCCGGGCGTCTCCAGGGCGTACTTGGCCGTGCGCTGGAACGGCGACTGGCGCCCCAGCAGCGCTTCGATCACCGCCCGGGTATTGGTTAGAGTCAGGGCGATGCCGGTGGCCATGATGAAGGGAACCATCAGAAACGTTCGCTTCCAGCGCTGCGGGTAGAGCTCCTTCTGGCTGACCACGTAGAAGGTCGAGATCGAGCAGAAGGCAGCGATGTACAAAGGCAGATCGATGTACAGCATCTGGAACCAGCCCTGATAGAAGCGGACGATCAGGGCGGGCAGCAGCAGCACCGACAGCGCCAGCATCAGCGGATAGCAGATGTTGGAGGTCAGGTGGAACCAGCCCTCGGTCTTGACCCGCAGCGGGAGGGGAGCGCGCAACAGGCTGGGCAGGATCTTGCGGCCGGTCTGGATGAGGCCCTTGGCCCAGCGCGCCTGCTGCACCTGGAAGGCGGTCATCTCCACCGGCAGCTCGGAGGGACACTCGACGCCGGGGGCGTATAGAAACTTCCAGCCCTTCAGTTGCGCGCGGTAGCTCAGGTCGGAGTCTTCGGTCAGTGTGTCGTGCTGCCAGCCGCCGGCCTCCTCGATGGCCGCCCGGCGCAGGACCCCGGCGGTTCCGTTGAAGTTGAAGAAGCGGTTCGAGCGCGCCCGGGCGCCGTGCTCCAGCACGAAATGCCCGTCGAGCAGAATGGCCTCCACGCGCGTCAGAAACGAATAGTTCCGGTTCTGGTAGGTCCAGCGCGTCTGCACCATCCCGACCGCGGCGTCGGCGAAATAGTGCACCGTGCGGCGCAGGAAGTCCGGAGTGGGGAGAAAATCGGCGTCGAATATGGCGATCAGCTCCCCGCTCGACTGGCGCAGGCCGTTCTGCAAGGCCCCGGCCTTGAACCCTTCGCGGTGATCGCGGTGAATGTAGGCGACCGGATGCCCGGCCGCGGTGCAGCGCCGGCAGACGGCCTCAGCGATGGCCGCCGTCTCGTCGGTCGAGTCGTCCAGCACCTGGATTTCCAGCAGCTCGGGGGGGTAATCCAGCCGGCAGACGTTCTCCAGGAGCTGCTCGACCACGAAGCGCTCGTTGAAAACGGGCAACTGGACGGTGACCCGCGGGAGCTCGGCCAAGCGCCCGGGCGGCTCGCCGGTGGCGTTCTTTTTGTATTTATAGTAGGTGTAGACCAGTTTGTAGCGATGAAAGCCGTAAACGCTCAGAATGATGAGGATGCCGAAGTAGGGGACGAGCAGGGCCAGGTCGAAGGCGTCGAGCTGGTAGACGTCGGTGAACGGATTGTTGCGGGCGAAATCGAGCGTCCGCTCCAGGGCCGACTTGGTGGCCAGCAGGGCGAAGGGTGGCCAGGCTGTTATCATAACGCCGCCGGCTCGAAAACCGCATCCATGAGCACCCGCGCGCTCGTCTTGCTGGCCTTCCCCCTGGAGGCGGCCTATGTGGCTCTCCGTCTGCGTCCCGAGTGGATGGGACAGCTAGTCGAGTACTTGGCGCTGTATTGGGCGGCCTTCCTATTCTACCTGGTTTGCTGCCAGGGAATCGGAAAAAAAAATAGCCCCCGGGCGCCGGGCGGGCGCTGGCGGCTGGCCTGGGTGTGGGGGGCCGGACTGGCCTTTCGCCTGACGCTGGCGCCCCTCTACCCGAGCCTCAGCGACGATCTGTATCGGTATCGGTGGCACGGCCAGTTGCAGGCGGCCGGTGGCAACCCCTATGGGGAGCGTCCCGCGGACCCTCGCTGGGCGGCTCTACGCGACCGCGCCTGGCCGCGAGTGAATCGCCAGGAGTTGCCCAGCGCCTACGGCCCGCTGTTGGAGCTGTCTTACCGCTGGACTTGGGCCGCCGTCAGCCGCCTCGAAAGCGACGAGTTCCGTCAGGTCCGGCTCTTCAAACTGCCCTACCTGTTGCTGGACCTGGGCACGGCGGGGATTCTGGTAATGTTGTTGCGGCGGCTCGGGCTGCCGCCGGAATCGTCCCTGGTGTACCTGTGGTCGCCGCTGGTGGTGGTGGAATTCTGGGCCAGCGGACACAACGACTCCCTGGCGCTCCTGTTCGTCGTGGCTGCGGTGTGGGCCGGATGCTCGGGGCGATGGGGCTGGGCGTGGGGCGCGCTCTGGATGGGGGCGCTGAGCAAGTTCTGGCCGGCGGCGCTGTTCCCGCTGTTCTGGGCGTCGAGCGGACGCGGCGGGTGGCTGCGTCGCGCCGGCCTCTGTCTGGCCTGGACCCCGCTGGCGGCCCTGATCGCCTCGCCTTACTGGCACGGGGCGGCGGAGCTTCCCCGAATGCTGGCCGGCTTTCTCGGCGGCTGGCGCAACAACGCCAGCCTCTACAACTGGATCTACGCCGCCGCCGGGGAAGACTATGAGCGCGGCAAGCCCGTGGTAGCCGTCCTGGCGGCGGCCGTCGTGCTCCTGATCGCCTGGAAGCGTCCCTCGCTGCCTGAGGGCGTGCTCTGGACCCTGGCGGCGCTGCTGGCCCTTTCGGCCAACTGCTTTCCCTGGTATCTGACCTGGCTGAGCCCGTTTCTGGCGGTGAGCCCTTGGGCCGGGCTGCTGCTGTGGCAGGCCCTGGCGCCGCTCTCTTACCACGTCCTGTTCGGTTACCAGATCGACGGACGCTGGCGCGAGGATCCGTTCTATCTGCTTCTGGAATACGTCCCGGTTTACGCGATGCTGGCGGCGGAAGTGGTGTTCGGTCGAGCCCGGCGCAGGGCTGCTCTTGCCACGGCGGAGGATCGATGAAGCGTCCGGCCCGGCACGCTTCACAGACGCCTCCGGCGCGCCGCGTCGTGCGGGCGCAATTGCCCGTGCCCCTGCGGCCTCTGACCTCCCCCGAACGGCGGTTGGTGAACGATTGGCTGGACCGCCTGCCCTATCACCGGCCGCGGTTCCGCCTCCTGGTCGGCGACGGGCTGGTCCACATGCACGCCGCCAGCTTTCTCCCTCATCGCTACATCGTGCTGGACCGCGAGCTGCTCGCCAAGCGCCGGGAGCTGGGCCGCGTACTGTACCACGAAGTGTTCCATTTCGTGTGGACGCGGCTGGGCAATCCGCTGCGGTTAAGCTACGAGCGGCTGTTGCGGAGGGAATGGCAGGAAGGCGCGCGCGGCGAGCTGGGCTGGCCGGCCGAGGAACGTAAGCTGGCCCTTCGCCGCCAGGAAGTCCGCCGCCGCGCCCCCCGATGGAGGCAATACGTCTGTGAGAGTTTCTGCGATTCAGCGGCCTGGTTCTGCCTGGGGGAGCGGCTCGGGCACCGGGAATGGACCCTCAAGCCGCGCTTCCGCCGCCGCCGCCGGCAATGGCTCCTGGCGGCGGATCTTCTGCCCCGGCTCGCCTGGCCGCCTGGCCGGGCGTCGGGCCGTTCCCGATTGCTATAATCAGGTCAGGAGCCCCAACGTGAAAACACCGATTCTCTTGGCGCTAATGGTAGCGGCCGCCCTGGCGACGACCGCCTGCTCGAAATCCGGAACGGCGAAGGCTGCCAAGGCCAACACCGATCACAAGCCGGCCCCGGTGCTCGTTCTGCCCGACGAACAGGGCAATACCATACGGCTGGCTGATTTCAAAGGGAAGGTCGTGGTGCTGAACTTCTGGGCGACTTGGTGCGGCCCCTGCAAGTTCGAGATCCCCTGGCTGATCGAGTTTCAACGCCAGTACAAGGACCAGGGCTTCTCGGTGATCGGGGTGTCCATGGACGAAGGCGGATGGCCGGCCGTTCGCCCCTTCCTGGAAGAAGCGAAGACCAACTACCCGATCCTGCTGGGCACCGACGAAACGGCCGCGGCCTTCGGAGGCATCGAGGTGCTGCCGACGACCTTCATCATCGACCGCCAAGGCCGGATTACCTCCACCCACATGGGACTGACCGGCAAGGATGACTTCGAGAACGCCATCAAGGCCGCTCTGTAACGCGGCCCTCGCGATCGCGCTCCTCCTGACCGGGTCCCACGCTTGGGGCCAGGCAGGCGGCGTGGGGGTGGTGTCGGCCCTTCCGCCGCCGGCCCTGACCGTCAAGAGAGGCGAAGAACTGCAACTCCCGTTGAGCCTGGTGATCCGCGGCGGCTACCACGTCAACTCGAACAAGCCCGCCGAGGACTACTTGATCCCCACCGCGCTCACCTGGAACACCGGGCCCCTGTCCCTGCGCGGGGTCGCTTATCCCAAGGCGGAAACGGTCAAGTACGAGTTCAGCGCCCAGCCCCTGTCGGTCTATTCCGGGATGATCACGTTGACCTCGCGTTTCGCAGCCCCGGCCGACGCCCCCCGCGGCCCGTTCGCTCTGAGCGGGAAGCTGCGCTACCAAGCCTGCACCGACAAGCTCTGCCTGCCGCCGAAGACGCTGGAGGTGAGCGTGCCGCTTACCATCCAGTAAGACTCAAGCGGCGCCCAGCGCCTTGGCGGCGCGCCGCAGGTCCTTCGACTTGACCCACAGCAAGGCCCCGTAGCGGCCGGAGCCGTCGCAAACCGCCTCGACGGCGGTGATGTTGATGCCCGCCTGTCCGAGCCGGTCGGTCAACTGGGCGATGGCGCCCAGCCGGTCGTCTCCCTGAATCAGAAAACCGCTTTTCTTCCGACTCAGCTTCACCTTCGCCCTCTTGGCCGCTTGGGTGAGCGCGGCCGAGTCCTGGGGGACGAAATCGAGTTGAGCGCGGCGGGCGCCGTGGGGAAAGCCGGAAAAGGCGAGCAGGTTTACGCCCGCCTCCTGCAAGGACTTGAGAATGCGCGTCGCTTCTCCCGGCTTGTCGGACACCGTGGTGTAGAAGTAGTCGACGCGGCGAACTGTGTCGGGCATGGGGGGCCTCCGTGGCTTGTCGAGTCTCGCGCGGCTCTCGCGGGTTCCCAGGCGGCAAGCCGGGCGGACCTAGTTTATACCATGCTTAGCTTAGGGCTTGTCAGGAAACAACCATTCCAACCGCTCCTTGCAGTCGCGGCTCGGAACCCGATTCTGAGCCGCGACCAAAGGGAGCGGACCTGACAAGGTGACACAGTTATTTCCTGACAAGCCCTTACCTGGCGTCGTGGAAGATAATCCCCAGGGCGTAGCGGGACCCGCTGAGCAGGCGGCTGACGCCGTGGCGGACCCCGACCCGGTAGTGCCCCTTCGAGCCGGCCGCCGGCCGGTAGCGCGTGGCGAAGATCAGGATCTCGCCCCGCTCGACCGCAATGGCCTCGGCCTTCGACTGCGCTCGCGGCCTCTGCTCGAGCAGGATGAAGTCGCCTCCGGTATAATCGACGCCGCGACGGCTGAGAAAACAGGTCATCTGCAAGGGGAAGGCGACGTCCCCGTAGAGGTCCTGGTGCAGGCAGTTATAGCCGCCGGCCTGGTAGCGGAGCAGCAGCGGCGTGGGGCGGCTCTGCCCCTGGCGGCGGCAGCGCGCCAGCAGGTCGTCCAGCTCCGCCGGGTAGCGCTCCTCGATCCGCAGGGCCTCCATCCAGCGATTGGCCACTTCGGCCAGGCGCGGATAGGCGGCGGCCCGCAGTTCCCGCACCAGCTCCGGCAGCGGGTGGGCGAAATACTTGTACTCGCCGAGGCCGAACCGATAGCGGGCCATGTCGATGCGGCTGCGAAAACGGGAGTCGTCGGGATAGAGGGCGGCCATCTCGCCGCACTCGCGCGCGGTCAGGAGGGGGGGAGTCAGGCCGTATCCGAGCTCCCAGAGAGAGCGCTCGATTCCGCTCCAGTCGAGCCGGTCGATCCGCTGCCGGAGGGAAGGCATTACTGGGGGGTGTTCGCGGGCGGCCCCGGCCGCTGGCCCAAGCGGGCTGAGCTTACTCGTGCATCTGCTGGGACAGATACATCTCCACTCCCATGGTCTTGATCATTCCTAACTGGGCCTCCAGAAAGTCGACGTGCTCCTCTTCGTCCACCAGGATCTTCTCGAACAGGTCCCGCGAGGCGTTGTCGCCCGCCTCGACGGCCGTCTTGATGCCGGCGTTCAGCCGCGGCAGGGCGTCCAGCTCCAGGGCCAGGTCGTTCTGCAGTTGCGTCTTCACGCTGGCGCCGATCTTGATGGAGAACATGTCGATCATGTTGGGCACGCCCTCCAGAAACAGGATCCGGTCCAGCAACGCTTCGGCGTGCTTCATCTCGCCGATGGATTCCTCTTTCTGCTTTTTGGCCAGGCGCAGGTACCCCCAGTTCCTGCACATGGAGGAGTGCAAGAAGTACTGGTTGATAGCGGTGAGCTCGGCCTTCAGCGCTTCGTTCAAGTACTTGAGAACTTTTTCGTTTCCCTTCATCACCTCTCTCCAGGGACTATTCTAGCAGGGTAGGGCAGGTGCTTGCTAATCTATCTCTCTGTCGCGGAAAGCCTCCCCGCCTCGGCAGCGCCGCCGGTCTGCCGCCCGGTCTCCCTGGCCGCGCCGCGCGCTGATCGCTCTCTCGGTCCTGTGCCTGCTGGGGCTGTTCTCCACCGAGATTGACGACACCGACTTCTGGTGGCACCTCAAGACGGGCCAATACATGGTCGAGCGCCGCGCGCTGCCCGCGCCGGATCCGTTCTCTTACACCTCGCAGGCGGGCCCGCCGGCCTATCCGGGCGAGGAAAGAATCCGCTACTTCAACCTCACGCACGAGTGGCTGGCCCAGGCGCTGTGGTACCTGATCTACCGCGCGGGCGGGTTTCCGGGCGTGGTGCTGTTCAAAGCGCTGCTGCTGCTCGGATTCTGCGCCGTATCCGGGCTGCTGGCAGCGCGACGCTCCGGAAGCTGGATCTGGGGACTGGCGGCGGCCGGGGCGACAGCTTCGGTGGCTTGCTGGTTTCGGGCCGACCGGCCGGCTCTGATCACGTTCCTGCTGGTCGCCGTGTTCGTGTGGATTATCGAGCGGGACCGGAATCTGTGGCTGCTCCCGGTCCTCTCGCTGGTCTGGGCGAATTCGCACGGCGGCTTCTTCCTCGGCTCGGTGATCGCGGGCGCCTATGCCGCCGCCGCTACCATCGATCGCCGGCTGGGACGGCCGGGGCCGGAGCCACGCCGTTTGTGGCTAATCGCCCTTCTGTGCGTTGCGGCCTCCGGTCTGAACCCCAGCCACTTTTGGGTTCCCCAGATTCTGGCCGGCTACCGGCGCAGCTATCTGACCCAGACCCTGATCGAGTGGAGCCAGCCCCACCTGTGGGGGCCGCCGTACGCCTTCAACGTGCTGCTCTACGCTGCCGCGGCGACGCTGGCGGCGGCTTGGAGGCGGGTCCGCATTGTCGACTGGCTCCTATTCGTCGCCTTCGCCACGGCGTCGCTGCTGGCCTTCCGCAATCTGCCGCTCACCGGCTTTCTGGCGCCGATCCTGATTGCGTCGTATTTTCCCTGGAGGCTCGAGAGCCGGCTCTCGGGCAGGGCCGCCAGTTGGGCGGAGAGTGCGGCGGCGCTGGCGGCCGCGATCATCCTGCTCGGCGGCGCCGCTCAGGACCGGTTCTTTCAGCTCCGCGTGGCCTGGTGGAAGTTTCCGGCCGGGGCGGCGGATTTCATCGAGGCCCGCGGGATTTCGGGGCCGCTGTTCAATTCCTACGAGTTCGGCGGCTACCTGATCTGGCGCCTCGGGCCCCGTCACCAGGTGTTCATCGACGGGCGGGCGCTGAACGAATCGGTGTTCCGCGACTACCAACAGATAATGGGCAGTGCGAGGGCCAGTCGCCAGACGCTGGCGCGCTACCGGATCGGCGCCATCGCGACCAACGCGATCGAGGCCACTTCCGGCGTGGTCTATCCCCTGGTGCTGGCGCTGGCCGAGCCGTCCGAGACCGACTGGCAATTGGTCTACGAGGACCCGCAGGCGCTGGTCTTTCTCCGCCGGCCGCCGCCGGAGGTTCCCGTTCTGAGCAAGACCCGGGTGGCGGACCACCTGGAGGCCGAGTGCCGTCTGCAAGTAGCTAAGGACCCGGAGCTGTCGCTTTGCGCCCGGACGCTGGGGTACCTGTTCCTACGGGCCGGCGAGGCGGAGCGGGCGCGCCGGTCGTTTGCCCTATACTTGGCCCATTTGCCGGCCCCCGATCCGCAAGCCGAGAGTGTCTACCGGACCTTGCTGCGCGCCCGCTAGTGTAGTGTCCAGTTAATTCTTGAACACTACACTAGGCCCTCGGCCGCGTGAAAATGTTCCAACTGAGGCGGGGGTCAAAGCCCCGCGCGCAAGCAGGACTGCTTGCCCCACATCCCAGCACTGCTAGTAATCCGAGACAAATGTAGAGACTCCAGGGTGCGGGGCTAAAGCCCCGCGCGGGCTGAAGCCCGCCCCACGTGGAACGTTAATCAAGCGGCACGTCCGCAGCCGATTGGCGCTTTTGTCCACCGCCGGCGAGTTCCGCCGCCTTCGAGACTTTGACCTTCCCCGCCTCCACGGCTTTTGTCAGTTTCCGATCGCCGCGGCGCAGCAGTTTGGCGGCACGCTTCACCGACATCGGCGAAACATTCAGCAGAGCGGCGGCTTGGTCCGCCGAGTTACCCGAGGACCAATTGGTCCGCGAGTCGAATAAGCCCTGCCTTTCCCGTAACTTCGCAACAACGGGTTGCGCGTGCCCATCGTGCTCGACCGCGAAGGCCGGCTACTTGACGGTCCGCAGCTAGCCATCCTCCCCCATGGAAGCTGTATACTGGTCCTGACGGACTTCGACGGCAATGATTGACAAAGGCTTCGCACTAACGGTACTGGCCTGCCTCTCCGGCGCAACGGGCCGGGCTCAGGCGGTCGACTATCAGCGGCAAGTCAAGCCGATCCTGGCCCAGCATTGTTACGTCTGCCACGGGTCCACCGTCCAGATGGTGGAGCTGCGGGTGGACACCGCCGCGGCTTTGCTGAAAGGCGGTAAGGCAGGGCCGGCGATCGTGCCCGGCAACAGCGCGGCCAGCCGGCTGGTTCGGGCGGTGACGGGAACCGGCGGCCTGACCCGGATGCCGTTCCAGAAGCCGCCGCTCAAGTCGGAGGAGATCGCGCTGTTGAAAGCGTGGATCGACCAAGGGGCCAAGGCGCCGGCGGGCGAGGCGTCAGATGCGGGCGGGGGCCGGGCGCCCCACTGGGCCTTTGTGCCGCCGAAGAAGCCGGCGCCGCCGGTGGTGAAGAACCGGACGTGGGCGCACAACGAGATCGACCGGTTCATCCAGGCGCGTTTGGAGAAAGAAGGGATCCAGCCGGCGCCGGAAGCGGACCGTGTCACGCTGATCCGGCGTCTCAGCCTGGATTTAGCGGGTCTGCCGCCGTCCCTCGAGGAGGTGGAGGCCTTTGCCGGCGACTCGAAGCCGGACGCCTACGAGCGGCTGGTCGACCGCCTGCTGGCCTCGCCCCATTACGGAGAGCGCTGGGGCCGTCACTGGCTGGACTTGGCGCGCTACGCCGATTCGAACGGGTACAGCATCGACGGCCCGCGGCAAGTCTGGAAGTACCGCGACTGGGTGGTCGAGGCGCTGAACCGGGATCTGCCGTTTGATCAGTTCGTCACCGAGCAAATCGCCGGCGACATGCTCCCCAACGCCACCGAGGGGCAGAGGATCGCCACCGGCTTCCACCGCAACACCTCGTTCAACCAGGAAGGAGGCATCGACCTGGAGCAGTTCCGGATCGATTCGGTGGCCGACCGGCTGGCCACCACCGGGACCGTGTTCCTCGGCCTGACCCTGGGCTGCGCGCGCTGCCACGATCACAAGTACGATCCCATCTCCCAGCGCGAGTACTACCAATTGTTCGCCTTCCTCAACAACACCGAGGAGCCGACCCTGGACCTGGCCACGCCGGAGGAGATCGCGCGGCGCAATGCCCTCCGGCCCCAGCTCAAGCTGCTGGAGAACGAGCTGGAGCAGTACCAGCGCCAGTGGCTGAAGAGGCTCAGCGCCGAGCGGCAGAAGGCGATACCGGCGGAGATCCTGACCATTCTGAACCTTGGGGCGGATCAGCGCGACGACCGGCAAAAGCAGGTCCTAGGAGAATTCCTGTCCGGGCAGGAGCCGGAGCTGCGGGAACGGATCCTGACCATCCAGGAGGTGAAGAAGCGCGAGCCGAAATTCCCCAGCACGCTGGTCATGCGCGAGATGAAGGCGCCGCGCCACACCTACATCCAGCTTGGCGGCGACTTCACCCGGAAGGGAGAAGCGGTGACGCCCGGCGTGCTGCGAGTGCTGCACCGGCTTCCGGCGCTCGAGCAGCCCAATCGGCTGGATCTGGCGCGCTGGCTGGTGGATCCCGCCAATCCGCTGCTGGCGCGGGTCACGGTGAACCGTTACTGGCAGCAGTACTTCGGGCTGGGCCTGGTCGAAACCGAGAACGATTTCGGCACGCAAGGCGCGCGGCCCACGCATCCGGAATTGCTGGACTGGCTGGCCACGGAGTTCGCCGCCCGCCGCTGGAGCCAGAAGGCGATGCATCGGCTGATGGTGACCTCGGCCACGTATCGGCAAGCGTCGCGAAGCCGGGCCGAGACGGCCGAACGGGATCCGTACAACCGGCTGCTGGCCCGGCAGGCCCGCCTGCGCCTGGACGCCGAGATCATCCGGGACGCGGCGCTCGCGGCCAGCGGCTTGCTGAACCGCCGGTTGGGCGGCCCGCCGGCATTCCCGCCGCAGCCGGACGGCGTGTTTCGATTCACCCAGATCCCGCGCGTGTGGAAGGCGAGCGCCGGCGAGGAGCGCTACCGTCGCGGGCTGTACACGCACTTCTGGCGGTCGGCGCCTCATCCGGCGCTGCTCGTGTTTGACGCCCCGGACGCGATCGCGGCCTGCACGCGGCGGATCCGCTCCAACACGCCGCTGCAAGCGCTGACCTTGCTGAACGACTCCGCGTTTCTGGAGCTGGCGCAGGGATTGGCGGCGCGGGTTCTCGAGCACGCTCCGGCGGGGGAGGCCGAACGAGTGGATTACGCCTTCCGGTTGGCTCTGAGCCGCCGTCCGGCTGCGGCGGAGCGGGATCGTTTGCAGACCCTGCTGCGGCAGCAGACGGAGGAATTCCGGCAGTCCCCGGAGGAGGCGCGGGCGCTGACCCCGGCCAAGCTGACCCCCGGCGCGGACGCGACGGTCTTCGCCGCCTGGACCGCGGTGGCGCGAGTGCTTTTGAACTTGGACGAATTCATTACCCGGGAGTAAGGTAAGCTAACCACATGAGCGAGTCGCCGTTGCTTCTCCGGACCCGCCGGCATTTCTTCGAGGAGTGCGCGGTCGGGGTGGGCAAGATGGCCCTGGCCTCGCTGGTGTGCGGGCGGGCGCCGGGCGCGACCGGCAAGCTGCCCAACCCGCTGGCGCCGCGCCAGCCGCATTTCCCCGCGCGGGCCAAGAACGTCATCTATCTGTTCATGGCCGGCGGTCCCAGCCAGGTCGAGCTGTTCGACTACAAGCCGAAGCTGGGCGAGCTCGACGGGCAGCCGATCCCCGACTCCTTCATCAAGAACAAGCGGTTCGCCTTCATGGACACCTTCGCCAAGGAGACGCCGCGACTGCTGGGATCGAAACGGAAGTTCGCCCGGCATGGCCAGAGCGGAGCGTATGTGTCCGAGTGCCTGCCGCGGATCGCCTCGATCGTCGACGAGATCGCCATGCTGCGGTGCGTCCAGACCGAGGTGTTCAACCACGCGCCGGCGAAGGTCTTCCTCAACACCGGGACGGCGCAGTTCGGCCGGCCCAGCCTGGGGGCGTGGGTGACCTACGGACTGGGGAGCGAGTCGCAGGACCTGCCGGGATTCGTGGTCCTGCAGTCGGGGCCGCGGGGTCCGCGCGGCGGCGCTCCGCTGTGGGGCAGCGGCTTTCTGCCGACGGCGTACCAGGCGGTCCCCTTCCGGAGCTCGGGCGAGCCGATCCTGAATCTGACCTCTCCGCCGGGAATCAACGCGCGGCGCCAGGGACAGGCCCTGGAGGCGTTGCGCGATTTGAACTCGGCGCGGCTGGCCCACACCGGAGACCCCGAGATCGCTACCCGCATCGCCTCCTACGAGATGGCCTACCGGATGCAGTCGAGCGCTCCGGAGTTGATGGACCTGTCGAAGGAGAGCAAGGAGACGCTGGAGCTATACGGCGTCGAGCCGGGCAAGCCGTCGTTCGGCAACAACTGCCTGCTGGCCCGGCGGTTGATCGAGCGCGGGGTGCGTTTCGTGCAGCTCTATCACACCGACTGGGACCACCACGGCGGCCCCGGAGCGGATCTGGAGCAGAGCCTGGACAAGGTCTGCCGCGAGGTGGATCAACCGTCGGCCGCCCTGGTCGAGGACCTCAAGCGGCGGGGGCTGCTGGAGCACACCCTGGTGGTGTGGGGCGGGGAGTTCGGCCGCACCCCGATGGGCGAGAAACGCGAAACGGTCGGGCGCAATCATCACATCGACGCTTACACGATGTGGATGGCTGGGGGCGGCATCAAGTCCGGCATCACCCTGGGGGCTACCGACGAGCTCGGCTTCTCCCCGGCCGAGGACGCCGTCCACGTCCACGACCTGCAGGCCACCATGCTGCACCTGCTGGGCCTGGACCATTTGAAGCTCACCTTCCGCTTCCAAGGCCGCGATTTCCGGCTGACGGATGTGGGGGGGAAGGTGGTCAGGAAGCTGCTGGCCTGAAAAAGGCTTGCGGCGCTCTCATTCAACGGTAGAGGAAAGTGGGACAGGCCTCAGCTTAAGTGAACTGTATTGGCAATACTGTTCACTTAAGGAAGCTCTGGTCGATGTGGGACAGGCCTTTCCTTACGCGCGCACGCGCGCGCCGATGACGGCTAGCATTCGCCCGGCGGCCTGACGGTCCCGCCGGTAGGAATGAAAGCGGCACGGATCGCAGGCCGTGCACAACCCGGAGTCGTAGATCTGGCCGGGCGGCACGCCGGCGGCGATCAACTGGGCCCGGGTGGCTGCGGCCAGGTCCACGCGGCCGCGCTCTCGATCGAGAGGGCGCATCCGCTCAGGATGGGTCATGACCTGCAGGGGCAGGCGTGTCCAGGCGGGATTGGGCGGCTCCGGCACGCAGAACTGCCCGGCGTCGGAGAACTGGGAGAAGAATTCCTCCAGCACCTCCGGCCCCACCTCGAAACAACAAGCCCGGATCCCCGGCCCGATGGCAGCGTGCAGATCCCCCGGGCGCGAGCCGAGGGCGCGCATCTCGCCGGCGGTCTTCTGCACGACGCGCCGGGCGGCGCCTCGCCAGCCAGCATGCGCCGCAGCCACCCCGCGCCGGCGAACGTCCACCAGCAGCACGGGCAGGCAGTCGGCGGTCCGGATGCCGACGAGCAGCCCGGCGCGGCGCGCCACCAGGCTGTCCCCGGCTTGCCCCTCGGTGGTCTCTTCGGCCACCAGCACGATGGAGGAATGGATCTGGCGCAAGGTCCGCAGCGCCATCCCGCCGGCGCCGGCGGCCTTTAGGAACCGCTGCTGGGCGCCGGAACCGGTTTCCCGGCCCAGATCCCCCGCCGCCCGCGTGCTGAAACCGTGCGCCAGCCAGGG
>Ga0247727_10005611_pt1 | contig 25296 bp, 17 predicted proteins | sample WisWelCaveWW1625_FD_202498 | JGI IMG/M metagenome (GOLD analysis project Ga0247727, IMG submission 202498) | Biofilm microbial communities from Wishing Well Cave, Virginia, United States - WW16-25 | ecosystem: Environmental > Aquatic > Deep subsurface > Groundwater > Cave microbial mat | place...
TTGTTCCATCCGAAGTTGATGATATGGCATTTGACCTGGACATTGCGAGAAGGTATCCTCTGGAATTGTATGAGGCTGGCCTTCAATTTAAACAGCCATGGGATGTGAAGATAGAGCAGCTCAAAAACCGCTTGGGCAAAGAAAGCCAATTTTATGATATCGGATTTACTCATCCCGTCTCGAACATCAATATAGGTGTAAAATGCTCAGCATACAAGCTGCTTCCGTCTATGGAAGAAAAACTCCGAGGGCAGATGGAGCTCGCTGACAAGATAAGGGCCGTTGATCGGACTGATGTTGCCCGCTTAGTAATTGAGAAGCATCTGATCAGAGATATCAGGGGAAATCTGCGCAAATTTTCAATACAGGAATTCAGATGCAGTAGCTGCAACGAGAAATTCAGGAGGCCTCCTTTGATTGGCAAATGCACCAAGTGCAGCGGAAAAATAATATTTACGATTTCCGAAGGGTTTATTGTCAAATATCTTGAGCCGGCAATATCGCTTGCTGAGAAATACAACGTGCCATCATACCTTAAGCAGAATCTGGAACTTACCAAGAGGAATGTCGAGAGCTTATTTGGCAAGGATAAAGAAAAGCAAATCGGCCTTGGCAAGTGGTTTTAAGAATTCAGAGTTATATTTTTGATTTTATAGTATGCCTGGCACCGCAGGCCATGCACTTCATGAATGTAACGCTCGCTTCCTTCTCTATTTTTGTGTCCGGCTTGCCGCAATCATAGCACAAGACAAAGACATTTGCATACTCTTTTAGTTTGTCATTGATTCTCGAGGCAGGCACCTTGGAGCCGACAATCACGCTGCCGCTTTTTTTTATTTCTCCTGGCGTTGCCAATTCGCGAAGAACAAACTTAAGCATATGTTCGGTATCTCTATGCAGCAATCCCGCTATCTGCACGAAATTGCTGATAACAGTACGGCTACCTTGGATGTGCCCCATGACCCTGGGTATTTCGAAACGCTCTTTTAGGAAAACAATTTCGGGAAGATTTTTCCTGGCTTCCTGTAATAGCATCTTATAATCATCCATGACGGATGGTTACCATTTCATATTTATAAAACTATATGCACTAAAAACCTTTTGAGGTTTTTTTAAATCGCTTACAATAATCCAAAATCACGGGAAGCCCCTATCGGTTATTAGTGCATTGTACAAATTATTTACTACAATCTCGTCGAAAATAGATGCAATGACCACTTTTTGCAGACAATGTTCAATAATCGCTGTGTTCATTGCCGACCAACAATACAAAAATATGATGGAGAAAAAACCAAAAACAAGCGATATATCTTCAGGTAAAATCAACCGTTTCAAACAAGCAATAGCAAAGCATATCTGAATGTTTTGTAGAAAACTTCTGCTTTGCAGGTTGCCACCAGGCTCGCTTTGTAAATTGTTTTGGTAAAAAGCGGTTCCTTCCCGTAGGGACCGTCCCCTCCCGCTTGCGCCGGATATATTGTGAACACGCTCGCAAAAGAGGTGGCAACGCCAGTTTTCTACAAAGCATATCCGAACAAACCTTTAAATAGTCAGGAATGCAAAAAATAGAATGGTTTTGGAATCGCTGCTTAACCCGTTTTCCGCAGAGAAGAGACCTTGGCAAACTTTATTTCTGGGATTTCTCTATTGCTCAGTTGGCATAATGCTGTCTTTGTGGATTTTTCGTGACCAGACAAGCCTTATCATGGTATTCCTGACGGTGATGGCAAGCCTGCCATTGGTCTACAACACTCTTAAGCTTGAGGAAAGCAAAGATCTGGTGATTCATGACGAGGGAAAACTTCTCCTTCAGCATCAGAAAGCCATCATGTTTTTTATGTTCCTTTTTGTAGGGATTACCCTTTCTTTTGTAGCATGGTACATATTCCTACCGGCGGATCTGCTTTCCATCGTGTTTGAGAAACAAACTGCAACGATTCAGGCCATAAACAATCGTGTTTCCGGAAATTTCATCCAGCAGTTGCCGTTGTTCTCGCTCATCCTTCTCAACAACATGAAAGTGCTCGCATTCTCCATTTTCTTTGCGCTGATTTATGGAACCGGAGCCATTTTCATACTGACGTGGAACGCAAGCGTCATCGGCGCTGCCATGGGGAATTTCATACGTTTAAATTTCACAGAATTGATTGCGGTAACAGGATTTGCAAAAGTATCGGGATATTTTGGTATAGTGTCATTAGGTTTGCTTCGTTACTTTATCCACGGTATTCCAGAAATCCTGGCATATTTTTATGGAGGACTCGCAGGGGGAATCCTTTCAGTAGCCATCATCAGGGGCCATCATAAGAACAAGTATTTCTCGCGCATACTGGTTGACGTGTCAGATTTGCTTCTTATCGCCATAGGGTTCCTCGTGGTAGCAGCACTTCTTGAGGTATACGTGACGCCTCTCTTATTCTAACACCTTAACACGACCTGGCCGTATCTCAAATATATCCCCTTCGCGAAGCATGAAATCTATCTGCTTGTCGACATCCTGTACGCCCTGCATCATTAAATCCTCGACAGCAACACCTTCTCCCTTGTCCAGCTGCTTGATTAAAGCTATAATGCCTGAACCCGGGTTAGCTTGAATTGGAGTATCCTCTTGTTGATTTTGAGCGGCTACTGGAAGTAACGAAGATCCCAATTCATATTTTCTGACCGTTGCCCATAGTGGAGCAATCTTCTTTACTGTCTCAATAAGGATATACTTCTCTGAAAGATATTCACGCGGCCTTCCCACAACCATGACCACATCCCCTACATTGATTCCTTTAAGAGTTGGCTTTTCTCCAAAGACCCTGCCAACAATAGATCCTGTTCCATCATCCAGGGCAACAGAACCATTCATGCCAGAAACATCGATCTGCACTACAACCGCTATAATATTGACGCGCGCAACTTCCTCATCATGGAGCATGAGAAAATTAATCGCAGAGTCACGCTCACTCCTTACGTATGCCGCATACCTTACGCTATTGATGCTCGCTTTGCGAGCTATATGCCTGGATGTACTTGAGTCTTGCATTTCCCCACCTAAATGCGTGATATGTAATTTCTGCGCGGCTCAAAAATCTCGCCGACGCGTTTAAGTTTCTCTATAGTTTCATCCACTCGATTCTCGTCAATTCCTTTGTTCTTGGCTTCCTCTATAATATCATCCCGCAATATCTGCTTGCCAACCTTATTTTCCAAATCCAGGATGATATCCTTTACCATCTGGATGACGTTCCTCTGAGATGCCGATATTCCTGTAGATATCCGGTCAATGTCAATTTTACCTGTGTCTTTGTCGAAGCCGACCTGCATGAGGCAATACTCGAGTAGGTCAACAGCACGCTTGGCATCCCTTTTCGTTGCTTGGCTGCTCATCCTTAATCTCGCCGACGCCTCAGTCAGCCTAACCAATGCCTCAAGTTGCCTGGCTGATATAGGGATTGTTTTTATCAAGCCTTCCTCATTCCCACTGCTTGAGCGCATCTTCAGGTAAAATCCCTTGATCTCCTCCAATGCCCCGTCAGTAAGATGCGGCGCGATAAGCTGCCGCGCATACGCAACATATTTCCTAAGGAATTCTGTAGGAATCTCAGGCTGCTGGATATCCGGATCCTGATGCAATCCAAGAATGTGGCTTGCTAATTTTTCGTCTCTGCTCTCATCGGGAATATCCTTTATCGGGAAAATAAGATCGAACCGGTTTATTAGGGTGGGTGGCATGTTGATCTGGTCGCCGATATTTCCCATTGGATCAAATCTGCCGAATTTTGGATTTGCAGCAGCTAAAACAGTTGTGCGCGCAATCAAGGTCGCTTGAATATTTGCTTTTGAGATGCTGACGGTTTGCTGTTCAAGTGCCTCGTGCATCGCTGACGTATCGTCTACAGACATCTTGTCCATCTCATCAACGCAGCAAATGCCGTTTGAAGCCAGGACAAGCGCACCTGCTTCCAGGCTCCATCCTTTCAAGAACTCGTCCCTTACCACAGCGGCTGTAAGTCCTGCTCCCGAAACACCCCTACCGCTCACATACCTTCCTTTCGGGGCAATCGAGCTTATCCTCTTGAGCAATTGGCTCTTCCCAGAACCTGGATCACCTAATAATAGGATGTGCATATCTCCCCTGCTCACGACCCTGTCGCTCCTAATCTTCCTAACACCACCAACAAGCTGCAACAGCAAAGCTTCCTTCACTTTTTCATATCCATAGATTGAAGGAGCAACTGATTTTACGAGTTTGTGGATGAGTTCAGGGTCCTGGGAGAGAGCAATGATCTGTTCTTTCTCTTCCTCTGTAATCTTTACTTCATAGAACGTTTCATCCACTGCTTCGATGTAATTTGTTTCTATCATGAGATCAAACCGGGTGGAAGGGCTGCCTGTCCTCGTTATAATGGGGATCTCCTTGATGATGCCCGTCATCTTGATTTTGCTACCAGGATTGGTGCGCTTATCGCTTAAAGGGCTTACCAGATCTTCCTTCAAAAATATGCTGATGCGTTTTGGTTGCTCTCCTCCCTCTAGCATTTCGGGAATTTCCTCAAGAACAATCATCTGCGCATCCACCAATTCTTTGCTCAACAGCTGGAATTTTCCTTTTCTGCCGCAGCCGCATTTGGTTGGCTCCTTGAAATTGCTGTCGAGCTGCAGTACACTCATAACACTTCCGCATACCGGACATTCGAATTTTGCAGAAGTGACCTGCGGCCTAACATCGGATTTCTGCCGCACAATGCCTTCTGTGGAAATAAATTTGCCAATATGCTTGCTTCGTATGTTCCGGATCAAAAGGCTCTGGTTCTCAGGAAGGTTTTTGAATCGTACTTTAAAGCCCTGCACATTCTCAAAATCGAACTGCGAGACCGCAATTTCAGCAGCTTTTATGGCATCTTCAGGATTTTCCAAAACCTCATTAGTAAGGTCAAGGTCAAACTTTGCTAGATCAGAAAAATCCACAACAACAAGCTTCTCATCCTTTCTTAAATTCTCAGCTATGGTTGCGTAGCAATGCGATTCCAAAAACTCATGGAATCTGCGTATCTGTTCAGTTGCCGAAATGCGTATCAGTTCTTGCATAGTGCTATCTACTCTTTACTCTATTAAAAGGGTTGCGCGAAGATGTCCAGTGGACAAAAGAATCAATTATGCCTTGACCTTCTTCAGGTTCTCAACAAGCATGTCAACTGCCGCATGCACTTCATCTTCGCTCTTTGTTCCCGTACAAACAATTTTTCCGTTGCTGAAAAGCAAAAATGTTGCCTGTGGGCTGGTTTTTGTCGCTTGCAATTTGTACACCAATCCAGGAAACTGTTCTGGTTCGTACTCGACGTTTTTTAGCTTTGTAGCGAGCTCATTCAAGTTCAGGTCCATTCCCACACTGCCGGATGCGACAATATTCTGGATCTTGACCACTGGCGTGATAGTGATCTTCACGTTAATCTTTTCAAGGCTCTTAATGATTTTTTTGATGCTTTCGTGCACTTTGTCTATGGTCCGCGCGCCGGTGCATACAACTTTCCCTGAGCTGAAGACCAAAGCAGATGTTTTAGGCTCCTTGATCCTGATGACCAATCCAGGAAACTGTTCAGGATTATACTCTGTATTGCTTAACGTGGCTGCCATCTTTTCCAATGGAATGGCATGCTCAAGCGCTGTAGAAACAACAATATTCACGATTTTGATATCTCTTGCTACAGACTTTTTAGTCATTGAAAACACCCCCTAGTGTTATATAAACCTTTAAAAAGCATCTTATATATAAATACTTTTGTTTTTAAATACCACTATTGTTATATATTATATTAGAAAACCTATGCCTCCTTGGTTTCCTATGGAACAAAGAATATAATATTGATAATTTTCAATATGGAAATAAATTGACTTAAAATGAACGACATCATCATACCTAACAATAACGAAGCAGAGTTTATAGCTATGGCAACCTGGTTAGGCTACTCAAACTTGTCATTTTTATACGATCCTATGGTTGATATTGAGCAGAAAAAAATTGATATCAGTGCAACGCTAGGCCAGAATCTAACAATGGAATGCGGCTATATTGTCAATGAAAAAAACGCGCATTACGCTTTGAAAAAGATAAAGGAGAAAACATTGGTCGTTTCCTATTATGATGAGCCGATGCGGAATCTCATTGAAGAGAAACAGGTAGACATTGTTTTTGGGTTTGAATCGATCAGGAAAAAAGATTCATTGCATCAAAGAAGCTCTGGATTGAACCATGTCATCGCAAAGCAGATGCATGACAATGGCATCGCCTGCGGTTTTTCTTTTTCAGATATTTTGCATGCACATAATAAAGATATTTTATTGGGAAGGATGATGCAGAATATTAGATTATGCAGGAAATTCAAGGTTGCCATGGCTGCCGCATCATGCGCACAGCATCCTTTCGAGATGAGAAGTGCTGCCGATATGATGAATTTTTTTGGGATGCTTGGGATGAATAATTCTGATTTTAAAACAATTTTATGATGCAGCAAAAGATATTTTTGTTATTTTTTCCAGCTCCCATAACACTATTTTAATCATTTTTTTGATCTTTTTTATTTTCTGTTTTAACTGAATTGAACCATTTGCACGTAGCCTCAATGAAACTCGCCTTCAAGGAATATCATTTTAGAATTTATTGAAATATATCGTACCTGAAGGCTTCCGCGAAAGCATATTTTCATTTTCAACCGATAATAAGCGAAACTACCGCTTGGAACGGTATTTAAGTGCATTCATGCAGCGTTAAGATGAAAAATGAAAAAACAGAATACCTTATCAGATCTTCCGCACTTAAGGGCTAGCATGGAAATCTTTTTTACGCATCTTTCATTCATTGACGGACGCATTGAAAAAAACGCACAATGAAAAAAGCAAATGAAGATGGGAAAAAAATAAAAAAAGAAAATATTTTCATGGTAGTGGCACTTAAGGCAATCTTTATAAACCAAAAAATAACGGAATACGAGAAATGAGGAGCATTAAAAGCCATTCTAAAAAAACATATCCTATGCTGTTGTTTATGGCTACCATGCTTATTCTAATAATTTCATCCCAAGATACTTTGGCTCAGTCTGATTTCTTCTCCAAGCTGAGCAACATTCTCAAATCAAATTCAGTAAGTACAGCAACGCTGCAATGCGATGCCTACAAAGTAGGCTGCTACGACTTCAGCAAATATAGGGTAGACTCAGGATCGATGGCACCACAGGATTTTTTCTACTATTGCGCTGCGTCTGGAAGCAAAAGCGAAATTTCCCTGGATCCAGACAATGCCTCTGCAGCGTGCTCATGCATCGGAAGCACAGATTGGGTTGATGCCAACAGCAGGCAGCAATGCTGCGGAGATGATTGGAATGACTGTGCGCGAATCATCGACTCGCTTCGCTTAGGGCAGGTTGTTGACAAGCATCTTTGCTCGATGGATAGCAAGTACACAGGAACATGGCATTCAGCAGAAGCTAGTCCAGGCATAATAAAAAACGTTTACTGCACAGCCAGGGAATTTGTTGCACAAGAAGAATCATGGATTGCTTGTGCAGACGCAACTATACTCCAGATCAAGGGCTCACAATACCTTTGCAATAACCACTCCAGGCAATGGGCAGAATGCTGCTCTTCCACCACCTGCAATTCAAATGATCCAACCCAAAAAATCCGTGGATTGCGGACAGGCTCAAAAATAGAATTGGAGCAGAGGACCAATGCAGGATGCAGTTCATTCTATCCCTTCGGGCAGCAGCCGTTTCCAGGATGTGGGATTAATCAAAATCATACCATCTCAGACTCATGCAATACTGCCACGCTGGGAAGGATTTCATCAATTACTGGCCAAAAATGCGCAATCTCTACATTCGGCCCCTTTACCGTGCCAAAAAAAGATACTTTGAACATACTTTGGGACGAGTCAAACACATACCCAAAGCAGATCTGCACATCCAGAGGATATCTGGAAATTTTCAACTACTCATTTGCAAATGGGCCATCGCTGTTAGTATGGGTTTATACAAATACTACTGGCTGGCAGCAGGCATACTCTACTGCTTACTTGGAGAAGATTTACTGTAAAAACAACGACAATGATTTAACATGGCAATGAAAGTAAAATCTACAACAGCGAGTAAAAATACAAGAAAACCTATCTCATTAACTAACAAAATAAAAAATTCATCAAAAGAAAAATTATCATTTTATCTAACTGCTTTTTTAATGATTAATTTCCTTTTTGTTATTTTAAATTTAAATGATGTATCGTCCCAGGATTATGGCGGTGGGGATGGCGGAGGATATTCTGAGCCTTATTATCCGGGTGGATCTTCATGCACTTCAGATCCAAATCTTGTTACCTGGTACTTGCCACTATGCCCGGTGCAATCCTGCGGTTTTTGTGGAACTCAAGCGTATAAATGCGATACAATTTATGGGTGGGATTACTCTCAAACTACTTGTTACTGGACGGTATGCTCAAACGTAGGAGAATGCTCTGCAAATTCCGTGCAAACAGAATCTTGCATCGATGGCGGAGTAAGATTCAGGCCCTGTTCATCAGCATGCACATTCGGCAATTGGAGCAATTGCATCGGAATGGGCCAATGCAATTCTGGAGAGATCCAGGAGGATTATTGCGGTGTAGGGGGGACAAAAGCAAGAGCTTGCCAGTCCAATTTTCAATGGGGCCCATGGTCAGACTGCCAAAATGAGATACCCCATCAGGATATTGAGTCAGCAACGTATTACTGCGCTTCTGACAGGACATTCACGCAAGATTTAGACTCAAAAGACCAGGAATCATGCAACAAGGCCAACCACACGTGGACAGGTTCAAAATGCTGCAGTGAGGATGACGATATCCTGGAATATTACAATGATCCAAGCGGAATCGGCGGCTGTTGGAATAAAACCGCTATACTAAGCGGCAGCTTTGTTAAAAACACAAAAAATATCGTGAACGCAAATGGCAATTTTCTAGGCTGCAATATACTCGATGCAGGCCTTTTGCAAATCAAGGATTCTCATAAAAACTACAATCTAATCAATAATACGCTCTTATGCTTCCAAGACGATTACAAATTTTATCTGTGCAATGAGGATAATGAGTGGGTATTCTCCAATGGGAAAGACCGCTCAAAATTGTCCCCGATTTTGCCTTCTTTATCCTCCACCCAAGAAAAGCAATTTGCCTGCTGCTCACAAACAGAGTGCTGGAATGGATCAATATGCGTTCCCAATCAGGCAGCAAAGCCTTTGCAGGGAAATTACCAACAGCACCGATGCATAGACGGAAATTGGATATTCTCAGAACTGAAATCAACCCCATTTGGAGATGCATTCGGCTTCTGCCCTAAGGCAAAACAGTGCCTCGTAAGCCCCTTTGGCAACACCCTTGACAATGAAATGCCGGACAAAAATCCCCAATGCATAATCGATGGGCAGTATATCGGAGATGATTACTGTGAACGTGGAAACTGGACCTCGAGAACGAAATTTCTTGCCTCAGCGTTGCTTGACTCAGCGAAGATTGAGCAAGATTTTGTGCTCTTCTGCGATAAAGCCGAAAATGTCCTCAACGAAAAAGACCATGTGATCGGGACCAAAAACATCGGCGCTATCCTCAAAGGCGCAGCATATCATTTTTGCACGATTTCATATAACGGCAAAGTGATTGTTGGCACTGCCATAGAAAAGAAAATGTTCAGTCAACTGATTGAAATCAGCGCGCTTGCATCATGCTTTTCCCTACCGCCAAGCGATACTGCGTTCAGGTCTTGCGACTCAAGCAATGCAGTCTGGTACAATCCGAGCCTGGCAATCTTGGTGTACAGCACAACTCCATTCTCAATGGCGCAGGATTCTGCACTGCAGGCTTTTTTTTCCGTTATAAAGAGCCCAATTGATTCACTGCGTTACGCTGTATCTGTTCTAAGAAATGAACCCCTCCTGACGTTAGAGCATATTTCTCGTTTCGACAGGCTGTATCTTTCCAAGCATGGCACCAAATCAATTCAGGGCGTCATCGAAGGATTCCAAGACCTTAATTTGCTGATAGAGTATCGGGGTTTTGAATCAACCCCCATTTGCGCTTCGGTTGAGGAGTATGCGTTCAAATTCAACGACACAGCAAGCAACCTTCGATGCCAGCAGCTCAACGGGACGTATTTTGTAACGGCAGAAGGCAGTTTCTTGACGGGCATTAATCCCGATGAATTGTGGGATGACTTAACCGCGAAAATCAGAATCTCATAATGCGTTTTGCCTAGCTGAGCAGGAAACCATGTTCCTTCTCGGATGGGAGGAGGTCATATAAGCCTTCAATTGCCATGTTGCATCAGGTGCTCAGAATCCCTTTGGGATGAGAAGTGCTGCCGATATGATGAATTTTTTTAAGATGCTTGGGATGAATGATTTAGCTTGAAGAGTATTTAACAACATGGCTGTTAGATTTGGAATTGAAGTTTTAAGCATATTCATTTAAGTGCTTTTGATCATGATTTGGTCTGGCAACGTCACGTCTCATGATTTTTTCCATATATTCCTTCAATTGCTAACGCCACAACCCAATCCTTTGACCAAAAATTGACATTTCCTGCCTTATAGAAATATCCCCCTTGCCATGAGCCATCTCTCATTTGTCTTTCGACAAGCATATTCTTAATTTCATTAACTTCTGGTCCCTTATAATCGACATTATTTAAAATCACTAACGTAAGTGCAAGATCTTTATCTGTTGTTAGTTCTTGTTTATTAAATTTTGAGATAGTTCTGGAGACAACAATTTCTTTAGTTTGGTTTAAGCAAGTTACGCCTCCGTCAAACGCTCTGGAAAATACATAATCCCGAACAATTTCATCTGGAGCATATGGAGAATTACACGAATTTATAGAAACTTCTGAGTTGATGTATGAACACACCCTATCCGCTACATCAATGATTGTGATATTTTTAGCTATTTTGCTAAGATAAAGCAAAACATTCGTGTTAACGACACAGTCAATCTCGTTTTCTCCAACAGATTTTTCGACTGCAATAAATCGGTTTGGATCATCAATCCAAGTCAAAAATAATCCATCAACATTTCTATTTAACAGTAATTGGTATAGGTTATTTTGCACATTAAAACCATTATTGATTAAGTATAAAGATACAATTGATGTATCGTCAATATCTGGAGGAAGCGAAAATTTAATATTTTTAGTATTATGAAAAGAAGAATAATACCTCCATAAGTCATCCTCTCCATCCCCTAAAAGGAATTTGCTCGCTTTATCCTTCATTGCAGTTATTCTTTTATCATCAATTTGGTCAATTGAGTTTAATATCTGAGGAGTAATGTAGGCAGTACTATCCAGACTGCAATCAGCATCAGTACACATAAAAGTAGGGAATTCGCCATGAGGTAGCTGATCGTAGTAGAGAAAAGTGATAGCCTTTGAAATAACAATATCCTCAAGGGAGCTTTCTGAAAATTGCGACTCCTGGAACATAAAATTAGGTGCATAGCCACAAAACTGAAGGCAATGAAAACTTATAAAAAAATAAACTAAAATAAGCATAACGCACATATATAGAATTTTTTCATCACTATTTTTTAAATAATGAATAATACTAAATGTCCAAAGAGTTATCGAAAAAATAACCATTGCAAAATCGAGAGTCAATAATCCTGGCAATAAAAATACAAGCAGCAATAGTACAGCAATAATTCTTTTTGCCTTCGCAACACCGAAAAGGGTGAAAAGATTAGAGATATTATCCTTTAAATCACCTTTAAAATCTTTTGCATCTTTAGCTAACGTGATAAAAAGCCCAAATAAGAAAAGCATGCCGGCAAACATATAATCGCTGTTTTCAGGAAATCTAAAATTCTCCATACTGAAAAATCCAAAAAAATAACATAATGATATTGATAGGCCAATAACAACATTACCCAGAAAATTTTTCCTTAATCGAATCGGTTCAAGAGAATAGGCTAGAGCCAATACAAGAAACACAAAAATAAACAAGATAGTGAAGAAATTCACTAAGCTTGCCGCTGCAAGGGAGAAAAAAGCAAATACTGCGCCTAAAAATATAAATTCTTTCTTAGATATGATTCCCTTAATTAACGGCCTATTTCGATTGGAAACCTTATCAATTGATACATCGGCTATATCATTAATGACAACAGCAAATTGCCAAACCAAAAAAACTGCCATACATGATAAAAAAACCTCAAACCAATTTGCAAATTCTAAAACATACGAAGCGGCAATTGCGCCAAGTATGACCGGTATGATGAATCCAAGTGACTTTGTTATTCTGAGGTTACCAATTAACGCATACAATTTTTCCCTAGAAAATAACAAAAATATTATTATGCCAATCAATGCCAAAGGAACGAAATAAAACAAGAAAATAAATTCTGAAGAAAATTTAATTTCATCTGTCCAAAAAAGAGATGGGGTGCCCCATATGGAAATAAACGCCATGCTACAAAGGACTGCAGCGAAACTCTTTATTAGTGATTTCGACAGGAAAAGGACATAACAAAAAATAATAATCAGGAAAACTGAAATCTCTAAAGAGATACCCTTAGAAATTTCTTCTGCTACCCATGTGGCCGTAATAAATTTTAATAGTAAATTATCAGCAGTAGAATAAACATAGCCCTCTTTAGATCCAAACAAATATGTGTCAAATAGAACTGGGAATAATATGAGGGGGAAAAATAATATGCACACATTCATTACTTTAGTTAGCTTCTTCTTAACCAACACTGCAATTAAAGTTGAAACAAGCAAAAAGATGATTACGAAAAAAAAGATTACTTCCAAATATGACAGAATAAAATATTCATATACATTTCCCGTTGGATTATAATTTAACAAAGTATACTCTAACAGGAAGCGAATAGATGAAATTAATAAGACAACAGAAAAAATGCCCATCAAGCCAAAATTATTTTTAAACACCCAATTTTTTATTGGCTTCATATAAGTTGCACCTAATTCGAAATGTTTAAAAACATTCGTATAATTACAGACGCAACCAAAAGAGGAAATAATGAAAAAAAGCTCTAGGACTACATTAATACTATCTGTTTTATGTTTTCTATTCCTTTTTGCCACTGTAAATTCTGTTTATGCTGGTTGGGGAGGAAGTAAGAGTTCATGCACTGCAAGCTGCAGCTGCGGGGGCTGCTCTACTAAAGGGCCAGGATGCTTTGATACTAGTGACTTATCCGCATCCCCAGGCACGCTCACCACCGAAACTTTTGGCAGGTATTTTGCAGTGCCAGCATGCATACCAAGCAGTTGCAGCGGAACCTGCGGAAGCTCGTGTGGCTGCCAGTGTGGCGCATCAGGATATGTTGACCAGCTTCAGCAAAAGATACCTGATAATTCTTCTGGGGCGTGCGGATGTTTACAAAAAACATCCTGGGCCGATGAGCCTGAGCAAAACAGATGCTGCGGCAACCAAAAAACAGACTGTGGCGTCATTGAAAATCAGGTTCGCTTTAATGAGATAATCGACCGCTACCTATGCGACATGGATGAAAACTTTGTAGGATCATGGGCTTCAGCCGAAGCAAACGAAGGCGATATTTTTGACGTGGAATGTAATAAGAAAACTTTCCTCTCTGATAAGAATAACTGGACTGAATGCAACAGCTTGAATTATGTGTATAAGACCATCAGGAATCACGATTACCTGTGCACTAACTTTGAAAGTAAAGATACCTGGATAGAATGCTGTGGAGCAGCAGGATGCAATTCCCAACATGGCGGCAAACAGATGAAAACTGGCGAAAGTGTCCAAGATACTCAAAGAGGAGTGGTCATTTACTGCGCCTCTGACGCGAAGTTTACAACAGATTTGGATATCAAAGATGCTGCCTCCTGCAACAAGGCCGGATTTGATTGGACAGATACCCTTTGCTGCAGCGAAGCAGATGACAACGCAGAATATTACAATGATGTTGGAGGCATTGGAGGTTGCTGGGACAAAAAAACAATCTTTACCGGAGAAGTTCTTGCGGCGCAAAAAGGCATCGCGAATTTTGACGGGCAATTCTATGGCTGCAATATCCAAAACTCCACACTTCTCCAGATAACGAATTCTCACACCGATGAGCCATTAATCGTGAACAAGGAGATGTGCTTCCAGGACGTGAACAAATACTATGTCTGTCAAGCAACAGGGAATTGGGCAGTATCAAATGGTTTCGACAAATCACATCTGAGCACTGTCTTAAGCGAAGTGAATGCAAATCCCCAGCAGGAATCAGGCTGCTGCGCGCAAGGCCAATGCTGGAACGGCTCGACATGCGTTGCAAACCAGCGATTAACTTCCACATCCCCTTCCTACAATGGATTTAGGTGCATTGATGGCAACTGGACGGACCTGGAAATTAAATTTGGATTAGACGAGGAATCCTCAGGATATTGTCCGGAAAGCAAGCAATGCATGGTATCTCCCTTTGGCCTGGCTGCAGACAACAACAAGCCAGATAAGAACCCTCAATGCATAACTGATGGCCAATTCATCAAGAATGATTTCTGCGAGCAAGGAATGTGGACATCAAGGACAAAATTCATCGCGCAGCAATTCGCTGAGATTGTCAAGAACAAGAACAATTATGTTATTTTCTGCGATAATCCGGACAGCGCATTAAATGAGCTAGACTATACTCTTGGAGGCCAATCAGCCAGGAATTTGATTTCAAGCAACACCAATAATTTCTGTGTGCTGATCTATGACGGCAAAACCATACTCGGCACTTCCCTCATCAAAGCTCTGGCAAACAACGATCCGCTGCTTGCCCTCTCTGACACGAGCAATTGCAACAACGCATTGTCCAACACCATGGATAAATACCTTCCATGCACTTCAGGATCAACATCAGAGGTATGGTACAATGCACCCAGGCAAAGCATCATCTTCAGCAATAATGCATTTGCTATCGAGGAAAATCCCATTCTTGCAAATCTAAGAACCATGTTCATGGCAATTGTATCAAGCATATCCCCTACAACGACCAGCGAGTTCAGCTCAAACTTCATCAATGACCTTGGCAGGTTTGAAAGCCTGTACATCCGCAAGGCGGGCAGCAAGGAAATTTATGGGACTATTGAAGGCAAAACATCAAAGAGGCTTGTGATACAATACAAGAACTTCAACCAGAATATCTGTGCATTTATCCAAGACTATAATGCAAAGAACTCCGATCAAGGCTCTCAGATACTATGTGAAAAGCAAGGCAGCATCTATTATGTCGTTGCGGAGGGGAGCAGTTTTACGAAGATCGATCCTGCATCCATATGGAACGACCTGACATCTAAGTTACGTATTTCCTAATATGAAAAAAAGAGGTAGAGGACAGATCACTATATTTTTAATTATAGGCCTTATTCTCATATTTGTTGTTATTGCCTTGATGTTGTTGGGAAGATTTGCGCTCAAGAAAACAGCAAAGCAGGAGACTATTGACCGGAAAGAGTCTGCATTTGACGTCCAGCCGCTGAAAAACTATATCAGTGAATGTGTGATGGTTAAGGCTCGGGAAGCCATTCTACTGATTGGCAGGCAAGGAGGCTACACGTACAAGAGCCAGGGAGGCACATTAATAGATTACCAGGCAAATGATAAGGGCGTGTTTTATCTTGAATACAAGAACGGCAAGGTGAATTATGACATTCTGAGGCCGCGATTTCCTGTCGGTAAGTTCAATCCCCTGCCCCCATTGTATCCATGGAAGACCTTTCCCTATGATGATGAATCCAGAACGTCAATTTCATACTATGCCAACGGCGCTTTTGGCGTAAACAACATGCCCCCTCTGAATAAATCATTCGGCCAGCATTCGTTCCAAGAGCAGCTTGAATTGTACATAACCAATACCCTTGACCAATGCCTTGAAGACAATACATTTGCAAGCCTTGGCTTTACTGTAATTAAAGGCAGCAAAACGGTAGCAGTGGGCATCAATGACAACGATCTTGGCATCAACTTGAATTATGACCTGGACGTGACAAATGACGCAACAGCGGACAGAACCGCTCTTAAGAACTTCTACACGAAAGTGCCAATTCGCCTTGGAGAAATCCATTCCTTTGTCAACCAGCTGATTTTGAACGATATCAACGATATACGATTCAATATCACGAATACAACTACAGCAGATAATTTCCAGATTCGCATCACAAAAGATTATTACAATAAGGATGACCTGATAGTTGTTACTGATTACAACACCAAGTTTGGCAATGCATATTTTGAATATGTCTTTGCGCGGAAAAACAGGAATCCAGCGTTGGTATATCTTCCCGAACGGATCGAGATGCCGCAGTTCGTCAATACAGAAACGAATGAATTCAGCATCATAACCAACGATTCGCTATTTGGAGGAACGAACGCATTACAGGCCTTAGACCCCGATGAGGACGTAATAACAAAAGGCGACTTCAGCATTCATCCGATGACTCCAGTTACATTCGTCTTTCCTGACATTCAATTCACCATTGAAGTTACGGATTCAGAATTGGCTGATTCACAAACGATAACTGTGGTGAGAAAATAAAATGATGAAAAAAATCCTGTTTTTATTGGTGTTTTCATTACTGATAGGATTTGTCAATGCGCAGACATTGGGATGCTGCCTGAATCCAGGAGCAGGCACACTGACCTGCGCCACCGAACGATTGGCGCAGCAATCAGAATGCTGTCCAGCTCCCGAGAGCAGCAATCCCAGCTATTACAACACTGCCAGCGGGGGACCATCAACAAGTTCGCAATGCCTTCAAAATTTCTTTGTGCAAGGGCAATCATGCGATCAAGTTAGCCAATGCTCCTTAGGATGCTGCTGCACCTCAACAGGGGGGGAGGTAAAAACAGGTCTTCTATGCACTGGTTCCGGGGTAACGTTCAAGCAAGGGCAAACAGATTGCATAGCTGCCTGTAACATCCCTCAATGCAATGATGGCAAGGATAATGATGGCAACGGATGCAAAGATTACCCAATTGACTCAGGCTGCGAATCTGTTTCAGATACCTCGGAGCAAAGTGGAACATGCCTTCCTGTAGCGGGCCAGAACTGTGAATCCATAAGCTACCAACCTCAAATATCGCTGTTCGTTGCAAAACCGATGCAAAGCGAAAAAAAGATGGAATTAGTATGGAATAGTGAATGCACAGCTAATATAGTATCCACGAACATCTATCGCTGCGCAGGAGTTTCATGCACCAATTTCCAATTGATTGGCAGCACACCTTTGATGGCGTTTATCGATGAGGATCCTCTCCTTGTTTTTGGAACAACCTATACCTACAAAATTGAGGCTCAATATCGTGTACAGACAACAAAACCAACATTAACAGCAAAAGCATCATTAGGTAATATCGAATGCTGGAACCAATATCATGCAGGCCCATTCTGCGTGCACGAGTCTTACTACAATCAATATAAAACATATCTGATACAGAATGTAGCGGGTTTTTCAGAAACTACATTCGCACAGAATGTACGCAATACATTCACGACAAAGCTTAACAAGGCCTTTGTCTGCGACGCTGCAAACACATTGACCGAAGAAGGCACAGTATGCAGCTCTACAGAGGTTTGCGTTGTTTCTGACAACAATCCGATGTGCATCGAGAAATCAGAATGCAATCCTGATGAGAATAATCTATTTGGCCTGTTCTTTACGCAAATATCATGCGAAAGCGGAAAATATTGCTTCTTTGATCGGTCTTTCTCGTCTGTGGATGCGTGCTTCCAATGCAGCCCGTCGATGTCCTGCTATGATTACAAATCACGGCAGAGCTGCGAAAAGGATAACTGCTTTGTCCAAAACTGTGTGTGGAAGGAATTATCTGCAGAGCTAGGAACTGGTACTTGCGTGAATGAGCAAGAGGACAACTGCAAATGGTGCAATTCCGCTGGCACAGAAGGCATCGAGAGCGCAGAAGCAACAAGCTCTGTCTTCGAGCAATGTTCCCTCCAAAAAGCCACGCTCCTATCGACCTCCCAGAATATCTGTTATTATGATGGTGCGAACGCGATGAATTGCAATACAATCTCTTGCGCTTCCTACCTTGCCGCTGATTGCAAGACAACAGTGCCGCAGTACAATGAATTTAACATCATCATCAACAAAAATGACCCGTGCAGCATCGGAACTTGCCAACTTTTTAACAGCGCATGCAAAAAGAACGCAGACAAGGATACCAACGCTGACTGCACTAACCCAGAGTGCGAACAGGATGTATATGCTCCGAACACAACACTGGTGCCGAATATTGAGCGAGGATTGTACAAATCAATCAGCATCCAGGTACTTGACAAAGCAATCGGTAAAGGCAGTCCCACATTGCGTACAACGAATAACTACAAAACATTCCTATGCCTAGAGCCATGCGGCCAGAATGGGCACCCCTATGACAAATATACAAACGGTTTTACCCTGGTCATCACAAATCTGAAAGTGTTTGATGCAGTTACTGGGCAGGTCATTCTACAGCTGAGCGAGGACCAGAATACATTACGATATTATTCTCAGGATCCAGCAAAGAACCTAGGTGAGGTAAAAAAACTTTCAATAAACAGCCCTGGCATGTCAACCGCTCCTGTTGTGTTCCAGCTCAATATAACGGGCGCGTCAATCCAAGAGAATGCATACTATACAAAAAACAGAAAACCTGATTTCAATATCGAATTCTACGAGCCTGCTACCGTAACCAGCGCTCGCTTGCTGCTGCAAAACACACAAATTGCCATCGCGCCAACATTTACTGCGCAATTGACAAAAAAACATACTATGACGCTGCCTTCCAATCTCAATCCAGGAATTTACTCATTTGAAATAACGGCAAAAAACAACAAGAGCGTATTCATGGATACGCCCTTCATAACTAGTTTGGTAATCGATAATCAGATGCCGCAATTGCAGGCAATCAGTCCCGCACTGAATGAAGTGATCAAAACGACAACAACCACAATAACCTTGACTTTTGATGGCAAGACATTCATTGACTCTTTGCTTTTGAACGGCCTTGCACTGGCAGGCAACTTCAGCTCATTGGACAAGATAACCTATCGTGCTACTATGCCAATAGCCGATGGGCCAAAAGAGCTCACCATCACGGCCCATGATTACGCAAGCAACACTGCAAATTTTTCATCGACGTTTGTGGTGAATGCCAAGCCCCTTGAAATTATTCTAAAAAACCCGCAGTATGGGGTAGCCCCGGTATATATCTTTGACCTGCAAATACAAACAGATAATGATGCATCATGCAGATATTCTCTTGATGATAATTTGCAGTTTGATTTCATGAACAAATTTGATACCTCTGGAGGAATTATTCACTCCAAGAACGATTTCAGCGAGATTGTAAATGGAGATAAGCGCACTCACATGCTTTATGTACGATGCAATGACCCAATACAAGGCTCATCTACAAAAATTTTCGATCTTGCCGTCGATACAGAACCTCCTCAAATTAAAACTTGGTTTGCGTTCCCCAACCCGGTCGTTGAAGACCCGAGGAAAACATCTCTAAGGGCAGAGACAGACAAAGAAACCATCTGCAAATACAGCACCACAGCAACAAATCCGAATTCGATGGAAGGCCTCTTTGCAAACCACGAAAACAAAACATTCCTTAAAGTTGGTAAGGCAGAAATTCAGGTTGAAAGCGACGGTTCATATACCTACCATATAGCTTGCTTTTCTCGCTCAGGCCTTTCATCCACGGTAAAAGATATCGCATTCACGGCAAACATCAACTTGCCAATAGCTATATCAAGCAATACTCCCGCATACAGCAATTCCTCTTCAATCACACTTTCTATAGAGACTAACAAGCAGACACAATGCAAATACAGCGCAACCGATCCAACTGGATCTCAAGGAACATTATTTGGCGAGGTTGGCCATACTCATACAAAACCCCTCTCACTTGCGGCTGGAAACTATATCTATTATGTGACCTGCAAAGACCCATCTCAGCAGAGATGGTCAAGCCCACTGCAGGTGAAATTTACTATTGATACTTCAGCCCCTATCATGTCATTGGTTGACGATACAAGCACTCTTCCAGAATATCCAGAATTTACCTGGCAGGCTGACAAACTGCGTGGAAAATGGCTTGGCACCGATGCGGAAACAGAGGTCTCTTCCTATTTCTACACAATAGAAGAATTCGGAACTCTTACTACCATTGTGAACTGGACCCAGACTGCAATAGAGAATGAATGGGTATGGGTAACAAAGCTCAATGGCAGCCTGAACTTGCTGCCAGGTTCCAAATATTATTTCCGTGTGAAAGCGCGGAATATTGTTGGATTGACAAGCGAGCCAAAAGATAGCGATGGTATCAGCATAGACCCAACATTGAAACCAGCTAACTGCTCAAACAGCGTCTTCGATAATGGCGAGACCGATATTGACTGCGGAGGAATCTGTGATTTATGCATGGAAGGTTTGAAATGTATCATCAACACGGACTGCCGTTCAGGGTTCTGCAATGAGAACAACATTTGCAAAGGTCCAACATGCTCGGATGGATTGCGCAACCAGGATGAGACAGATATCGACTGTGGAGGCAATTCATGTGGCAAATGCAGCCTTGACAATCAGTGTTTTGTTGATAATGATTGCGCGTCCAATTTCTGCTCTTTTGGGAGATGTGAGGTTATTGAAGGATGCTCTGATGGTAAGCTTACAAACTCAGAATCTGATATAGACTGCGGAGGGGCATGCCCTTCCAAATGCAGTTCGGGAGGCTCCTGCAACTCGGTAGCAGACTGCGATTCAGGTTTGCAATGCATAGGATTGGTATGCAAATACTGCAACCAAGGAGATGATGATTGCAATGGTGTCCTTGATACTGAAGAATCTGATACAGGGCAATTAGATACTGACGGAGACGGCATTCCAGACCAATGGGAGCTTGATAATGGGCTTAACCCGACAGATCCAAGCGATGCAGAATCAGACACCGATGGCGATGGGCTTCTTAACCGCGATGAATATATTTATCGAACAAGCCCGATTAAGGCAGACACCGATGGCGATGGCATATCTGATAAAACAGAACTCGACAAGAATACTGACCCTCTCGATCCTGAAAGCAAGCCGTCCAGAGCATTGCTAACCTGGATGTTATGGACGTTTTTGTTCATTGTTCTTGTAGCATTGGTTCTGGCAGGCTATTATTTCTATGAAACCAAGCATAAGTCATCTTCATTTTTCCCTGTGCAAAGGCCAATTGCCCAAAGGCCCCTCCAACGTGGCATCCCTCTTGTAAGAACAGCAGGCAAGCCATCAAAACAGGTGCCTGAGATTCTGAAGCAATCCGATGCAAAGGAAACAAGCAAACCAGAAGACAAGGCCAAAATAAAAAGGCCACGGGAAACAAATGTTTTCCAGGAATTAAAAATGCGCTCAAAAGAGGAATTCATCGATAAAGTCACGAATGCTGAAAGAAGGCAGGAACACCTTTCAGTTGACAAGCTCAAGAGCATGTCCAAGAAGAATGGCAAGAAATAAGGGCCAGCTTTTCGGGCAGATCTTTGTCTATATTATGGCTATAATCATCGTTTCTGCGTTGCTGCTATTTGGCTATAAGGCAATCAAGACCTTTACCGATAAATCAGAGGATGTTGCGCTGCTTCAGCTGAAAAAAGGGCTTGAGAGCACGGTGAAAAGCATCTCTTTGGATTATGGCAGCGTTTCCGTAAAAAAATACTCTTTGCCGAGCGGCATCAAAAAAGTGTGCTTTGTGCATTCATTTCCCGAAATGCCCAGGCTTTCTAGCACGTCTTACCCATTGATAGAAGATAGCGTCAACAGTAAAGTAGATAAAAATGTTTTTTTGTTAAGCGATTCCGTTGCTGATTCTTTTTCTATAGGCCCTATTGCAGCATCTGAACCATTGCTATGCATCGATGCAGTGGGTATTGAACTAACGGTCAGATTTGAGGGCAAAGGCAATCATGCGTATGTAAGCAGATGAATTTTTACATTCCTTCATTTTCTTATTTGATAAATGTAATGAAATAACTATAGTAATGACGATTATTTTTTTTAAAAAGTTGAATGCCTAACCCATGAACATCGTCTCAATGAAATTCTTTCCAATAAAAAAATAAAACGAAAAGACCCAATAAAAACTACTTCAGCAAAAATAACCAAATGAACGATATTACAATGACAAAAATAAAACGCATTTGACATGTTACTTGGCTTTAAAAGCTATTATCATTCAATAAGAAGAAAAGCAGCATCTGCAATCATTATTCGAGATAGTGGATTCGAGAAGTCATCTATAGTTTTGGATGGCAATATCGAACATGGCATTTTTCATCAAGCCCTGAGTTAAACTTATATAGTGCGGTTTTCATGGTAACGGCATGCATAAGAAAGCAGCTATCGAAATGCAATTCAACTGGCTGTTCGTTCTCATCATAGGCGCAATTATTTTGCTTTTAGTCGGTTCCTTATTATTCAAGCAAAAAGAAGTCTCAACCCAATCGAAAAATGCCCTCCTTACCAGGAATCTGGACGCAATTCTCTCTGGCGCGGACGCAAGCCTGAATACAGTCAGTGTGATAACTTTGCCGCAATCAAAAATCGAATTCCAATGCGATGAATACAGGGTAGGGACTTTTTCTCGGAAGATGGAAGTCATGCATGTCTTTACTCCTACAACCCTGGAAGGAAACAAGCTCATCACGCAAACCCTTGAATGGTCCTTGCCCTTTCGCATCACCAATATCGTATACCTGACATCTCCCGCATACCGTTATATGGTCATCGGGCAAAATCAGCTTGCGCAAGAGGCATTTATGCTGTTTCCCAATGAGACATTTACTGAGAGATCAGATTCTTTAGGTTCAGTCAAATCACGAGGCGAGCAGAAAATAAGGTTGATTTTTTTTGATGATTCCGTTGCTAACAACAAAGTAGTGCCGATTGCTTTCGCAAAGATGGCTGACAAGGATGTGACTGCCCTCAAAGCTTCCGGAACGCTTGATAATGGCGATATAGAATTTTTCGGGAAAAAGGGAGATAGATTTGTGTCATTGCAAAGCACTTCATATTTCAGGAAAGAAACGCTTTTTGGGGCCATGATAACCGACAGCCCATCTTTATATGTGTGCACCATGGAGAATCTGTTTCAAAAGCTTGGCATTGTCGCAGAGGTGTACAAGATACGGACCCAGCAGCTCATTGCTTCCTATACTCAAGCCGGAAACAAATGTTCTGAACTGAGGGCAAGCGCATACAGCACCGCTGCCATAGACATACTGCAGAAGGCCCGATTTGCCAAAGATTACTTTTCACCGTTGTCTTCTGCAACCTCGCAGCTTCAGAGGCAAAATGACCAGGCACAAAAACAATCATGCGCAACGATATACTAACGCATGTCAAAAATGAAAATTAGCAGGGATAATATGAGAAACTTTGCAAGATGCATTATGATGATAATTGGCAACTCAATAATTCATCCCAAATAAATAAAAAAAATAATTAGGCAGCATTCAAAATGTATGTTAGAATAGACATCATGTTTACATTCAATCGAAACTTTACATCAACAAACGACATCAACTCAACAATTCATCCCAAATAAATAAAAAAATAATCAACAAATAAAAATCATTGTTTTGGATTATTGAAAATATGAAATCATTAAAATGAGGAAAAAAGCGCAGATACAGATGATGGAGACCATTGCAGTCTTGCTGATATTTTTCATCCTTATCGTGCTGGGCATAATTTTTTATGGCAGGGTGATGAAAGGGAATCTGGAGCAAGAGAAGGAGGAGCAATTGCAATTGCAGGCAATTAAAGTGGCACAAAGAGCTTCATTTCTGCCGGAGCTGCAATGCAGCCAGGATAATATAGTGTCAGAGAACTGCATCGATCTTTTGAAGCTTAACGCGGCGGCGATTGTGATGGATAAGCAGGCAAATGAGATATTTTATTATGATCGTTTTCTGTTCAGCAAGATTACCGTCAATGAGATATACCCCGATGCACGGCAATGGACACTTTATGACAGGCCTCTAAGCGATTTCACCAGCAAGATCATTACCAACGTGCCTATCTCATTATATGAACCCGTTGAAGATTCCTACAAATTTGGGGTGATGAACATCGAATATTATTCAGCAAAGTAAGGCAATAGACAAAATCAATAGCACAATCAACGATTATTAAACATTAAATCAAGATAATTTAACAATAAAAATACAATAATCAAAAATCGTAGGACTCGATATTACTACCATCAGCCAACGATAATTGCATTAAAAACGCTATAACCCAAAAATTATACTCACGCAACACTAAGCTCAAAAAAGAAAAATCATTTTATTCAAATCAGAATCAAAAATTCAAAAACAACAAAAATCAATAATAAAAAACAACAATCAGACAAAAAAACATCATTGCTCAAAAAACAATTAAAATAATGATAGAATCATCTTATTGCATAATCGTTAAGAGATCACAGTTACAAAAATCAACATCATTCAAAACAAACTCATCAAAACAGAAAAAACATCTTTTTTAAAAAAAATGCTGCATAAAAACAAAAAACCACTGAAAAAATCCCAAATGGAGATAATGGGCCTGGCAATCGTTGTTATCCTATTAGTTGTGGGAATGACTTTTGTCATCAGGTTCATGTTGTCTAAAGAAGCGGTTGATTACAAGAAGCAGTTTTCCCAGGCAGAGATAGCAACCAATACATTAAATACCTTTTTGAGGATGGATAGCGATGAATGCTCTGGGCTGAGCATGACAGAATTGCTGCAGGATTGCAGCTATAATGGGAATATCCTCTGTGAAAATAACATGAATTCCTGTGAATATGCGAACAAGACTGCCATTTTGGTGTTTAATCAAACCCTCGATGTCTGGAACATGGCCTATGAGTTCAGGGCCTATAAAGATTCCAAGAACCCGCTTATGACGCACGGCAAGCCTTGCCCGGGAAGCAAGAAATCAAAGACGTTTCCTATCCCAACAAGCTCTGGAACGCTGTTTGTGAGCATGGATGTTTGTGGGTAAAATAGTCTATAATTAACTCTAAATATTTTCAATACGCTCCACAATTATAGTCGAAACCTCGCTGTCTTGCCACATCGCTCGGTTTCGTTTATATAATAAAAACTGTGCTATCACGTTTTTAGTTCCGGTATTAACCACCTTCGGTGGTTTATATGTACAGATTGAATTTTGAAAAACGTGTTTGGATAGTTAAACAACGACTAAAGGGACAATCTCCATCTAAAATTGC
>Ga0247727_10005612_pt1 | contig 25292 bp, 11 predicted proteins | sample WisWelCaveWW1625_FD_202498 | JGI IMG/M metagenome (GOLD analysis project Ga0247727, IMG submission 202498) | Biofilm microbial communities from Wishing Well Cave, Virginia, United States - WW16-25 | ecosystem: Environmental > Aquatic > Deep subsurface > Groundwater > Cave microbial mat | place...
CGCGCGCGGAAGATGCGGGCTTTGACCGTGCCGAGCGGCACTTTGGTGAGCTCGGAAATTTCTTCATACGACAGCTCGTCGCTGTGGCGCAGCAAAATCACCTTGCGGTATTTTTCCGGCAGGTCTTCGATGGCTTTGGTGATCAAGCCGGTTTTTTCGGTGGAAAGCAGATCGTGGTCGGAGGACGACTGCAAATCCGGATACTCGCGCTTCAGCTCGCCCTCCTTCGACTGGATGGGCTTGTCCAGCGAATACGTCCGCAGCTTTTTTTTGCGCAGATGATCGATGGTGTTGTTGATCGCGATCTTATAGAGCCAGGTGGAGAAGGCGAATTCTTCGTTGAACGTCGCCAGCGAAGCAAAGGCCTTCATAAACGCTTCCTGCACGAGGTCTTCGGTTTCTTCGCGGTTGCGGACCATCCTGTACAACAAATTGAATAGCGGACCGTGATAACGCTGCATCAACTCGGTAAACGCTTTTTGGTCGCCGCGCAGGGCGCGTTCAATAACCGGGGTTTCGGACCTTTTCGCTGACATCGGGCGGAATCGTTCCTCTTAAATTCGTTCCGGACAAGATAGCGCAAAATCCGATAACAATCAAGCAAAAAACTGCCGAATGATCATTGGCGTCGGAATCGATCTCGTTGAAATCGCCCGCATTGCCGAGTTGCTGGCGCGCTGGCCGCAGCGTTTTGCCGCGCGCGTTTTCACGCCGGAGGAAATTGCCGCGTGCGAAAATCGCAGCTCGCGCACCGCGGCGTTGGCGGCGCGTTTCGCGGCCAAAGAAGCGTTTGCCAAAGCGCTCGGCACCGGCGTCGATAAAAATTTTTCTTGGCATGATTTTGCCGTGCTCAACGAAAGCAACGGTCGTCCATTGCCGCGCTTAAGCGCGCGACTCGTTGCGCGTTTGCAAAACGTCAACGTGCATTTGAGCTTGTCGCATTCCGAGCGCTACGCAATGGCAGTGGTGGTTTTGGAGAAGCTTGAATCGGAGTGACAAACTTTAGTTTGTCACTCTGCGGTTTCCAGAAAAATATGATTCTGTCGTGGGGGAAATTCATAAAGCGAGAAATCGGGCAACGGTGACAAACTAAAGTTTGTTACTCCGCTGTTTGGGGAAGTGGTTAGTTTTAAAGAAAGTGTTCACATGGAAGCGCTCAATGACTTTGCCAGGTTTCCTCGCGTTGTAACCGCGGAGGCAATGCAGGCCGTCGATAAATATACGATTGAAACGCTCGGCCTCATCGGGCGCACGTTGATGGAAAACGCCGGGCGCGCGGTGTTCGCGGAAATTCGCGCGCGCTGGGCGCCGCTGGCCGGCAAACGCGCGATCGTGCTGTGCGGCAAAGGCAACAATGGCGGCGATGGTTTCGTGATCGCGCGTTATCTATTTGAGGCGGGCACGAATTGTGACGTCTGTTTAATCGGTTCGGTTGCAGAATTGCGCGGCGACGCCGCGGCCAATCATCTGGTGCTGACGCGGCTCGGTTATCCGGTGCGCGAAATTCAACACCTCGAAACCTTGCCGGATTTGCGACAAGCCGATTTCATTGTTGAGGCGCTGCTCGGCACCGGCGTGCGTGGGCCGCTGCAAGGTTTGATGGCGCCAATCGTCACGCGCGTCAATGAGAGCGGCCGCCCGGTGATTGCCATTGATTTGCCCACCGGCATGAACGCCGATACGGGAGAGATTGCCGGCCCTGGCGTACAGGCGAAATTAACCGTAACCCTCGGTTGCCGCAAGCAGGGCTTGCTTTTCTCGCCGGGCCGCGAGTTTGCCGGAGAAGTCGTCGTCGCGGAAATTGGCTTTCCGGAAATGGCGTTTCGTCAAGTCGCGATGGAAGCTCCAGCGAAACTGGCGACATTTTTATTAACGCCGGAAGTTTTAACCAACTGGATACCGCGCCGGTCGTCGGATGCGTTTAAAAATCGGGTTGGGCAAATTTTAGTCATCGCCGGCTCGCGCGGTTTTGGCGGCGCAGCGCGATTGACGGCGATCTCAGCGCTGCGGGCGGGCGCGGGCCTCGTGGTGCTGGCGGCGCCAGAAACTTTGCTGCCGCAATTTGAAGCAGCGACGGCGGAGGTGATCAAATTGCCGTTGCCGGAAGAAAACGGTATCATCAGCGCCGCGGCAATTGCGGCCTTGCAAAACCGTTTGCCATGGGCGGAAGTTGTTGCGATCGGTCCGGGGCTTGGCGTTTCCGCAGGGGCGCAGTGCGTCGTCAAACATGTGTTGGCGGAATTTTCCGGCGTTGTCGTTCTCGATGCAGATGCTTTGAATAATCTTGCCGGACAAGAAGAGGTGATTCGGCGCGCCGCAGGAGAAATTATCCTGACGCCGCATCCAGGCGAGTTTTCGCGCTTAGCTGGCGTGGATAAAAAGACGATTGCCACAAATCCGGTTGCGGTGGCGCGGCAAACCGCCGAAGCTTTGGGGCAGGTGCTGGTCTTGAAGGGCGCGCCTACGGTCGTGGCCTCGCCAACCGGTGAGGTGTTTATCAATTCAACGGGAAATCCGGGCATGGCCACCGGCGGCAGCGGCGACGTGCTCACCGGCATCATCGCCGGACTGGCAGGGCAACATCTCGACCCGTTGCGCGCAGCACTGTTAGGTGTGTATCTTCATGGCCTGTCCGGCGATTTTGCGCGCGACCATCTCGGCGAATGGAGCATGCTGGCGGGAGATATCATGGAGCATTTGCATGTGGCGATGCAAGAATTGTCAAAACCTCTCCCGGCTTTGACAAGGTGAGTTCTTGACGAAACCCAATTTTTGTTGTTTCGGCAAAAATTTTTCCGAACGGAAAAAATCAGCCAACGGACTCAAATGATCATTTTCGGTGAAAACGAGGTTATATTTGCCTTCAAACAGCAGGCCGACGGAATCGTTGAGATTTTGCAGCAATCCGGCGCCGAAGTTGAGGCCGAGCTCCGTTTCGGAACCGTCGCTGTCCAAAGTAACTACGATGTTTTTAACGCAACAAACTCATTTTCCGCACTTGCGAAAAATTTTCCGCACGCAGCTGGTAGAGATAAACGCCGCTCGCCGCCGGATTGCCGTGATTATCCTTGCCGTCCCAAAGAATGCGGTGATAGCCGGCGCGGTACGATTCATCAATCAGCGTTCGAACTTCGGCGCCGAGAATGTTGAAGATTTTGAGCGCGACCGGCGCGGCTTGCGGAAGCTGGAAGCGAATCGTCGTTTCAGGATTGAACGGATTGGGATAATTTTGCTCCAACGCATAGATGAGGGGAAGATCCGCAACGCGCTCATCGACCCGCGTTCTAAACCCGACTTCATTGGTCGGATCGCTCTCACCTTGATCGTATTTCGCGGTGATTTGAAAATAAATGGCGCCCGTGGCCGGATTGGAAGCGGTGAAAGCTCGCACGCTCGCGTTGACGCTGCCGATGAGCGTACCGGTCGTTCTCGCATTCGACTGCGACGAGCGATAAATATTGAAGGATTGCAAAACCGCGAGCACGGCGCTGCCCGGCCCGGTTTTCGTGGCCTGCCAGGTGCCGGAGCTGAGCGGGCTGGCGGTGCCGAAAGAGACGGTCGAGCCGCAAATAATGAAAAAGCTGCCGGAATAGCCATCGTACGTGCCGTTCACGCTGGTTTCAGAAGCGAACGTGCCGTGATAAGTGGTGGTAATGTTGGTTGACGGATTGCTAACCCGGGCGTCAAATCGATTGGCGGTGACTTCGGTCAGACCTGCCAAAAAATCTCCGGTGCAAGTAAAGGTGGGAAAACTCAACCGAATCCGCGCATTCAGGCTGTCGATAAAACTATCATCGGCAACGCGCATGTAGAATGACAAATTTTGGCTCGTGCTGCCGGTCCACGTGCCGAGATAAGGGCTGATCTGCACCAGCGCCGGCGCGTCCCAATTTAATGTGGTGGTATTGCCGGCATTCGAAGCCGTCAAAGTGCGCGGCGGATTCAACGTGCCCGGCGCCACTTCAATGTTGAAAGCAGACGAAGCCTCGCCGTCAATCGTTTTCACCTGGACGCTGGCATTGAAAACGCCCTTGAGATTTCGCGCCGGAAAAATCGTCAAAGTGGCGGTGGTGACATTGCCCGTGCGCGTGACGTCGCTGATGGACAGAAAGCCGGGATTGGTGGGAATGCTGAAAGTCACCGTATCCGCCTCGGCGTCCATCACCGAGAGCGACACGCGTTCCGTTCGTCCGGCTCTGACGGTTTGATGGCTGATCGCCGCCAGCACCGGCGGCAGATTGGTCCGGCGCACCAGCACGACTTTGGGAGCCGGCAGCGTATCATTCGCAGCGTTCTCGTCTCCGCTCAACGCCGTCCACGCGGTGAAACGATACGCGCCTTCCGCGCTCGGGGTGAATGGCGCAAAAATTTTCGCGGCGCTGGCGCTGGCGGCGGCCAACGTTCCGGAAAAATTTTCCGTCACTGCCGGGCCGTTGTTGAAACTGTAACGCACCGGAAAATTGCTTTGCGCCGCCGTGCCGAAATTTTTGACGGTCACGTTAACTGCAAGCGAATTGCCCAACGTCAACACCCGCGGCAAATCCATCGCGGTCACGCCGACGTCATTGGGTTTGGCCGGGGTAATTTCCAGGCACCAACAATTGAGCGTGCCGGAAGAGCCGCTCAGATCATCCGTAATCGTTAAGGTCCACGTTCCTTTGGCGTTTTCACTAGCCAACGCGCCGAGCATTCGGCTTTCGGAGCGAAAACTGCCGGCAAAGGGCGCGGTGCCGCTGGCAATGCTCGTGGCGGCTTGGTCGTCAATGATGCAATTCGGCAGCGGCGAACACGTGCTGCCAAAATTATCACCCGTGCTCCCCACGTCGGTGAACAGCTCGATTTTCGCGCCGTTTGGAGCCGTCAGGAAGACGTCGAGATCTGCATCACTCGGATGGGTGATATGCAGCCGCACGTTCACGTCGCCGATGATCACATCGTTGTTAATCGTCAGCGTGGAAGTGATGGTGCCGGCGTCGGTAATGCTTTTCGGCGCCTCTGCGCTGCAAAAGATTTGCGCCTGCGTGACGAGCACGGTTTTGACAAAAGCATCATTCGCCGGAATTTGATCGCCGGCCAGTCCGGTGCGCGCCGTTATCGTATAGTTTCCGGGGATTGCGGGCCGCCAAAGCGTCGCAAACGTAACCGTCGCGGTCGCTCGCGGCTGCAACGTTCCGGCAAAGTTTTCCGTCACCGGCGTTTCGGAATCGATTTGATAGCTCACGGAAAAATTGCTTTGCGCCTCGGCGCCAAAATTGCCGACGGTAACGCGAAGCTGAATTGAATTTCCTGCCGTCACCAACGGGGGCGCTTCAACCGCAGCGACGCCAATATCTTTGGCCGGCGGCGGATCATCAACGCGTCCCCGGCTGCGGTTGCCGCCGTGAAATTTCGGCCAGGGCGAAGCGGCCAATCCATTTGAATTGCTGTAAATCGCATAAAGCTTATCGTCGTCGCTGCCCACATAAATCGTTCCGTCGAAACCGATGGCCGGCGAGGAATCAATATCATTGCCCGCCGTAAACGTCCATCGCAGCGTGCCGTCCGGATTAATCGCGTAAAGCTTGTCATCGGTTGATCCAACATAAATCGCGCCATCCAGGCCAATGGCCGGCGAAGAATCAATGTTGCCGCCGGTGGTAAAGGCCCATTTTTGCGTGCCATTCGGGTTGAGTGCCAGAAGTCTTCTGGCCGTTCGCGCGCCGACGTAGATAGTCCCGTCGGCGCCGATCGCAGCCGAAGAAAAAATATTCCCGCCGGTGGCAATGGCCCATTTTTGCGTGCCGTCGGGATTGATGGCATAGAACTGATCAAAAGTTGAAAAAGCGCTTCCGGCGCCGAGGTAGATCGTGCCGTCCGATCCAATCGCCGGCGAGGTTCGAACGAGATCGACCGTGGTGAAGGCCCATTTTTGCGTGCCGTCCGGATTGATCGCATAAACTTTGCGATCAATCGATCCGACATAAATTGTGCCGCCCGCGGCAATGGCCGGGGAGGACCACACCACGTCATCGCCGGCGGTAAAGGCCCATTTTTGCGTGCCATCCGGGTTGATGGCGTAGAGTTTGTTGTCTGCCGATCCCACGTAAATCGTCCCATCAGATCCAATGGCCGGCGAAGAAGTGATATATGCTCCGGTCGTAAAGACCCACTTTTGCGTGCCGTCCGGATTGATCGCATAGAATGCAGTGGAAGCGGCATTGAAACTTCCCGACCCGACGTAAATCGTGCCATCGTTGGCGATGGCCGGAGAAGAGATGATGTCGCCGACCGTGGTAAAGGCCCATTTTTGCGTGCCGTCCGGTTTGAGGGCGTAGAGCTTGTCATCATTCGATCCCACATAGATGGCGCCGTCGATCCCAATGGCGGGCGAAGAGAAAACGTCGCCTCCGGTTGTGAACGTCCACTTCAGCGTGCCCGGGGTCTGCGAATAAACCGTTGCGGCGGCGCATAAAATTGCTGTTATACAGCAAGAAAATTGTCGAGGCCTTTTCATTTTTTTCCTCCTGTTTAAATTAGGTGAATGTGGCATGAAAACTTTTGGCTCACAGAAACAGAACCCTCACGGAAAAATCTTCAACACCGATTTCTGTGCGAGTTCCATTTCTGCGAGCGTTAAATCTTATCGCTGCAAAAACATTTTGCGCACCAACTTTTGCCGGCCGGCATTCAGTTGCAGAAAATAAACGCCGGAGCTGACTTCCGCGCCAAATTCATTGCGGCCATTCCAAATCACGCGCTTATAACTGGCTGGCTGATTTTCATCAACGAGCCGGCGAACCACTTGGCCCGTGAGGTTGTAGATGACCAGTCGCACTGTACCTGGTTCCGGCAAAGCATATTCAATCACGGTTTGCGCGTTGAACGGATTCGGATAATTCGGGCTGAGTTCGAAGCGTTCCGGCAGCGCCGTTGCGGCCTCGGCTGTATTTAAATGAAGAGCGGTTATTTTTGCCGCCGCGCTGGCGCTGAATTGGATCACCAACTCCGGCTTGGTCGCGCCTTCTTTGGAGCTATATTGCACCATCGTCGTCGAGGCGTTATTCAAGCCAAAACTGAACGTGCCGTTGCCGGCAATCGCCGGGGTCACATCGAACTCGACCACTTGATTGACGATCACGGCGCCTTCCGTATCCAACGGCGTGCCGCTGATAATCGGCGCATTGCTGTAGTTCACGTTAAGCTCGGTCCAGGGTGAGCCGGTCTGCAGGTTATTGGAAACCGAGAACACCGAGCCGCCGCTACTGCTGGCGACGGTTACTTGCATGCGCAGTTTCGCACTGATCACCGAGCCGGTGACGCCACTGACCGTAAATTTCAGATAGCTGTTGACAATCGGCGAGGACTGTTTCATCCGCAGCGTCGTGGCCGTGCCGAAGTTCGTCGTCGCTTGATTGGCATTAACGAACGCATCGTCCGTCGGATTGAGCGTGATGGTCACCGCGTCGTCATCCGTGATCGTCCCCTGGCCTTGTGCATCGGCAATCGTCGCATTCGCTGCGTTGGAGAGATTGACGAAGAAAGTTTCGTTCGACTCAATCACCGCGTCACCAATGACGGCAACCGTCACCGGCTGTGTCGTTGTTCCAATTGGGAAAGTCACTGTGCCAGAATTAGAAACGTAGTCGCTGCCGGCAGTGGCCGTGCCGTTGGCGGTCGCATAAGCCACCGTCACCACTTGCGTGCTCGCCGCCGAAAGGCTCACGGTGAAATTAGCGTTCACATTGCCGCTGTTGCCTTCGGTTACCGTGACGTTATTGATCGACAAGCTCGGAATGGCAGGGCCGGTCTGAATAACCAGCTCCGGCTTGGTTGCGCCTTCTTTCGAGCTGTATTGCACCGTGGTCGTGGAGGCATTGTTCAAGCCGAAACTGAACGTGCCGTTGCCGGTAATCGCCGGCGTTACGTCGAACTCGACCACTTGATTGACAATCACCGCGCCCTCGGTGTCCAACGGCGTGCCGCTGATCGTTGGCGCATTACTGAAATTCACGTTAAGCTCGGTCCACGGTGATCCGGTCTGCAAGTTGTTGGAAACCGCAAACACCGAACCGCCGCTACTGCTCGCCACCGTTACTTTCAACCGCAGTTTTGCGCTCAATATCATCCCGCTTACGCCGCTCACCACAAATTTCAAATAGCTGTTGATAATTGGCGAGGATTGTTTCATCCGCAGCGTCGTCTGCGTGCCAAAGTTCGTCGTGGCTTGATTGGAATTAACGTAGGCGTCGTCCGTCGGATTGAGCGTGATGATAATGGCGTCGTCATCCGTGATCGTGCCCTGGCCTTGGGCATCGGCAATCGTCGCATTGGTCGAGTTCGAGAGATTGACGAAGAAAGTTTCATTCGACTCAATCACAGCGTCACCAATGACGGCAACCGTCACCGGCTGCGTCGTTGTTCCAATTGGAAAAGTCACAATGCCGGAATTGGAAACGTAATCGCTGCCGGCAGCGGCCGTGCCGTTGGCAGTTGCATAAGCCACCGTCACCACTTGCGTGCTCGCCGCCGAAAGGCTCACGGTGAAATTGGCGTTCACGTTGCCACTGTTGCCTTCGGTCACCGTCACATCGTTGATCGACAAACTCGGGAATGTTGCGCCGGTTTGGATCACCAGCTCCGGCTTGGTCGCGCCTTCTTTCGAGCTGTATTGCACCGTGGTCGTGGAGGCATTGTTCAAACCAAAACTAAACGTGCCGTTGCCGGTAATCGCCGGCGTCACGTCGAACTCCACGATCTGGTTGACGGTCACGCTGCCTTCGGTATCCAACGGTGTGCCGCTAATGATCGGCGCGTTGCTGAAGTTCACATTAAGCTCAGTCCAGGGGGAGCCGGTCTGCAGATTGTTGGAAACTGCAAACACCGAGCCGCCGCTGCTGCTGGCGACGGTTACTTGCATGCGCACTTTCGCGCTCACCACCGTTCCACTGACGCCGCTGACGACAAATTTCAAATAACTGTTGATAATCGGCGAGGACTGTTTCATTCTCAGCGCCGTGGCCGTGCCGAAGTTCGTTGTGGGTTGATTGGCATTCACGAAAGCATCGTCCGTTGGATTTAAGGTGATCGTTTGCGCCGGCGAATCGTCATCGGTGATCGTGCCGAGTCCCTGCGCATCCGCAATCGTCGCGTTCGTTGGGTTGGTGAGATTGACCAAAAACGCTTCATCCGGCTCATCGAAGAGATCGCTATTGACTGTGATCGTCAACGGCTGCGTGGTTATTCCAATTGGGAAGGTCACCGTTCCAGAACCAGTCGCGTAATCGCTTCCGGCTGTCGCGGTGCCATCGGCAGTGTTATAATTCACCGTCACAACCTGATTGCTGGCGGATGAGAGTGTTATGGTGAAATTCGCATTGACGGTTCCGGAATTGCCTTCGATCACGGTCGCGTCGTTGATGGAGATGGATGGCGTCGCCACATCGTCGTTCGTGATCGTTGCGATACCCTGCGCAGCCGCAATCGTCGCATTCGTGGGAGCGCTTAAATTGACGAAGAAATTTTCATCCGGCTCAACAAGCAGATCGCCATTGACCGTGAGCGCAATCGGTTGTGTCGTGGTTCCAATCGGAAAAGTCGCGGTTCCGGAACCCGAAACGTAATCACTACCAGCGGTCGCCGAACCATCAGCAGTGGCGTAGTTCACTGTCACAACTTGGGTGCTGGCGGTGGAAAGCGTTACGGTAAACTGAGCATCAACGGTTCCGGTATTGCCTTCGGTTACCGTGACATCATTGATGGACAGACTTGGCACCGGCGTGTATTCTTCGTTGGTGGTCAGTTGATTGACGCCTCCAACCGCATAAACTTTTCCGTTGGCCTCGGCAGCGGCGAAATGGTATCGGCTCGTCGGCATTGGGTTTCGGCTCAACCAAGTGTTGGTTGCCGGATTGTACTCTTCAACATTATTCAAGCTCACGCCATTCTGGCCGCTAAAACCTCCAATCGCGTAAATCCGATTGTTCAGCGCCACGGCAGTATGATAGGATCTGGCAGTTGGCATTGAAGTTCCGGTCGTCCAGGTGTTCGTGCCGGGATCATAAATCTCCACTATAGAAAGATAATTGCCATTGGTCGGTCTACCGCCAATAACATAAATTTTTCCGCCGAAAGCAGCGGCAGCAGCGCCGTCGCGAGCCGTGGGCATGGCGGCTTTGCTCGTCCAGGTGTTGGTTGCCAAATCATACTCCTCCACCGAGGCTAATTGGTTGCAGGCCGGATCGCATCCGCCAAATGCATAAATTTTGCCGTTGACAACAGCGGCAGCAAAGTTTCGTCTGCCGGTCAACATAGATGCTTTGAAACTCCAACTGTTGGCCGCCGGATCATACTCCTCAACAGTAGGAGTATTGATAAGATTGCCGTTGCCATCCCATCCCGACAGCGCATAAATTTTTCCATTGAGTGCAACAGCAGCCAATCCATGCCGGCTGGTTGACATTGACGCTTTGGTGCTCCAGGTATTGGTTGCGGTGTCGTAGGCTTGAACAATTGGCGTTCCGCCGCCGTTACCACCGCCTCCAATCGCATAGACGATTCCATTTACCGCGGCCGCAGCCAGGCTGTGTCTGCCTGTCAGCATCGCGGCCTTGGAGATCCAAAAATCTCCGCCACCGGCAACAAAGTCATCGTTAATGGTGCATTCACCCTGTCCATCTCCAAGCATTGCATTTGTCGGGTTGCTGAGATTGACAAAAAAGTTTTCATGGGGCTCATTCACGAGATCGCCAATGACCGGGACTGAAATCGTCCGGGGCGAAAAGCTGCCAGCCGGAAAAGTGAGCGTTCCCGAAACCGTGACATAATCACTTCCGGCTATGGCCGTGCCATCGGCAGTGCCGTAGTTCACAGTGACCACCTGGCTGCTGAGTGCAGACTGCGTCACGGTGAAGAAGGCATTGACCGTGCCGGAGCTGCCTTCGATTACAGTCATATCGGTGATGGAAATTAATGGCGTGGGATCATTGTCATCGATCGTCACCGTATGTGTATTTGGCGTGCCTAATGCTCCACCAACCGGATTAGAGAGTGTGATCGCGAAGGTCTCGCCCGGTTCGTCAACCGAATCGTCGAAGATCGAAACCTCGATGGTCTGCGTGCTGCCGCTTGGTGAGCCGGCCGGAAAAGTCAATGTCCCCGAACTCAAATCGTAATCGTCGCCTGCGAAGGCCGTGCCGTCGGAGGCGGCGTAATCCACCGTCACCTCGGCGTTACTGGGATTGCCATCCGAGGTGGTCAAGGTCACAGTCACTGCCGCAGGGCTGACGTTTTCCGCCACACTGCTTGCAGCCGTGGTGAAAGCGACAGTGGAAGTGTTGCCTCCGCCGGCGGTTCGTTTCAAAATCACGCCGTTATCACCAACCGCATAGCCGGAGCCGGCAAAAAAGACACTGTGCAGAATCGTTGACACGCCGCTGGTTTCAGGTGTCCATGAATTGCCGCCACTGTTAGTCGTCAAAATCAAACCATTGTCGCCAGCAACCCAGCCGTTATTCAAATCAGTGAAATGCACATCATTCAAATTCGTCGTTGTGCCGCTGGTCAATGATGTCCATGAACCTCCGCCGTTGGTGGTTTTTAAAATAACGCCGCCGTTTCCGGCAATCCAGCCGGTGTTGGCGTCGAGTATATGAATGGCATTGAGTTGCGCGGTGGTGCCGCTGGTTTGATTGGCAAATGATGGCGAACCGGTGCTGGCATTGGTAATGCGCACGATCTGCCCGGGAGAGCCGACGGACCAGCCGTTATCGGGATCGATAAAATAAATATCGTGTAAGACGGCAGCAGAGGAGATTTCTCCAAAACTTTCTTCCAGCAAGCTGCCGCCGCCTTGGGCCGTGTAGCGCAAAAACAGCCGTGTGCCCGAGCCGCTGGCCGGCGCCCAGGCAACGGTGGAAGAAACCGCAAAGAGTGAGTTGCGGAACGGGAAAGGCGAAACCTGTTCGATGCCGCCCCAATTGGCGCCGCCGTCCGTCGTGCGCGAAACCACGAAGCCGCCGCCGGCCCAGCCGATATTCTGATCGATGAATCGCACCGCGAGATAATTGTGCGTTCCGCTCGTGCCGGGATTTTGCGCCGACCAATTCGCGCCGCCGTTAGCGGTTTTCAAAATAGTATTGCTGAATCCGACCGTCCAGCCGTTATTGGCATCGACAAAATGCACGGAACGCAGATTGTTGGTTGTGCCGCTGGTTTGTGGCGTCCACTGCGCCGACGAGGCGTCGTCGTTGGTAATCGTGCCGAGGCCTTGCGCGTCGGCAATCGTCGCGTTCGTTGGGTTGGTGAGATTGACAAAAAAGTCCTCGTCCGGTTCAACCTCGGTGTCACCGTTGACCACGACGGTGATGGTTTGCGGCGTGGCCGTATTGGCTGGAAAAGTTATCGTGCCGGAACCAGTTATGTAATCGCTGCCTGCCGTCGCGGCGCCATTGGCAGTGGCATATAATCAACAGTAACAGTTTGGCTGCTCGCCGCGGACAACGACACGGTGAAGATCGCGTTGACCGTACCGGCATTGCCTTCTAAAACAGGCACATCATTAATGGAGATCGCCGGCAGCGCCGTGACAGTGACCGTAACCTGATCCGAGGCCATCAAACCGGTGGAGATTTCCGTCACCGTTACTGTATAAGTTGTCGTCGTGTTGGGAGAGGCCGTGGGATTAGCAGCAGACGGATTATCCAAAGAGCCGTCATTCGGCGTCCAGCTTATCGTGTAAGGTCCGCCCAAACCGCCGGAAGCCGTGGGCGATCCGCCGATGGTTGTCGAGCTTCCGGCGGAAATCATTTTATCCGGGCCGGCATCGGCGATTGGCGGAGGAGAAGAGCCGACGCAATCGTTCAAAAAAACCGAGATGTTGTTGGCGTTATAATTCGGGGTGACAAGGTCGGGTTTTCCATCCAAATTAAGATCAGCAATGGCGACGGACAAAGCCGCGACATTGCCGCCATAATTTGCCGGCGCCGCGAAACTGCCGTTGCCATCTCCAAGCAAAACCGAAGCAGTGCTGCTGGTAAGATTGGCCGTAACCAGATCCAGATTGCCGTCGCTATCAAGATCGCCAATCGCAACGTACTGCGGGAATGGCCCGGTCTCAAAATCGGTCTTTGGTCCGAAATTTCCAGTTCCATCTCCGAGAAGAACTGATACCAAAAAATTGGGGCGTTCATTTGTGACGGCAAGATCGGGCTTGCCGTCGTTATTCAAATCACCAATGGCAACGGATATCGAAGTGTTTCCGGTTACAGGGAAATCGGTGTTGGGACCGAAACTGCCGCTCCCATCGCCCAGCAACACTGAAACCGTATTGTTGGTGATGCTCGAAGTGACGATATCGAGCGCCCCATCTAAGTTCACATCGCCGAGAGCGACCGAACGCGGGTTGTCCCCGGTGGTGAAATTTGTGAAAGAGCCAAATGCGCCGGTCCCGTCGCCGAGAAATACAGAAACTGTCGTGTGGTCGGGGAAAGTGCCGTTCGCCGTGACCAGATCAAGTTTGCCATCCCGATTCAGATCGCCGATTGCCATGGCGTTCGGTCCGGAGGCGCTTCCATAGCTGGCCTGCGATCCAAAGTTGCCGGCCCCATCTCCATACATCACTCCAATGCTGACGGGATTATTGTTTGTAAAAGCAACGTCAAGATCTCCATCGCCGTCCAGATCACCGAGGGCGACATCGACAGGGTGGAGTCCAGTTCCAAAGTCTGTCCGTGTGCCCAAATTCCCGCTGCCATCTCCAAGAAACACCGAAATGCTCCCGGTTGGAAGTCCCGGGCCCAAATTCGCCACGACCAGGTCAGGCTTGCCATCCCCATTGAGATCGCCAATAGCAACTTTACGCGGTGAATCGCCAACCGCGTAGTCCACCGCGGCTGCATACGTTCCGGAAGAACAAAAGACGGTGGTGTTCAGTAGTATTGAGACCGTGCCGTCAAAACCACCGTCAAGGTTTGCGGTAATGAGATCGAGCTTGCCGTCATTATTGACATCACCGGTTGCGACGTGCTGAGGAAAGTTATCCGTCACAAAATCGGATTTGGGGCCGAAATTGCCCGTTCCATCTCCGGGAAGAACCGACACGGAAGGGCTCGGACGCTCATTCGTGACGGCAAGATCAGGCTTGCCATCGTCGTTCAAATCACCAATCGCAACTGATTGCGAAGTGTTGCCAGTCACCGGGAAATCGGTGTTGGGACCGAAACTTCCGTTTCCATCGCCAAGCAACACCGAAACCGTATTATTCGTGATGCTTGAAGTGACAATATCGAGCGCGCCATCCAAATTGAGATCGCCGAGAGCGACCGAACGAGGATTAGATCCGGTCGTGAAATTCGTAAATGATCCAAATGCTCCGGTCCCGTCACCAAGAAATACGGACACCGTCGTGTGGTCGGGAAAAGTGCCGTTCGCCGCGACCAGATCAAGATGACCATCCTGATTCACGTCGCCGATTGCCATGGCGTTTGGTCCGGAGGCGCTTCCATAGCTGGCCGGTGGCCCAAAGCTGCCGTTGCCATCTCCAAGCATAACCCCAATGCTGACGGGCGCATTGTTCGCAAAAGCAATGTCCAGATCCCCGTCGCCATCCAGGTCGCCCAGCGCGGCAGCACGAAGAAAAAGCCCGGAGCCATAATCCGTCTTCGGGCTAAAACTGCCATCACCATTTCCGAGAAAAACCGAAATGCTGCCCGGCGAGGCCCCTCCCAAATTTGGGGTCACCAAATCCGGTTTCCCATCCCGGTTGAGATCGCCAACTACAACCGAACGCGGCCCGGGGCCGGTGGCGTAGTCCGTTTTAGGTCCAAAAGCGCCGCTGCCATCGCCTAAGAGAACGGAGATGGTGTTGGCATTCCAGTTCGCAACCGCCAGATCCAAATTTCCATCTTTATTCAAATCGCTGCTCGCGACCGCCAAAGGCGTGTTGCCGGTCCCGAAATTAATGGGTGGACTGAAGCTTTGCGCAATAACACCATTTGCAAGACCCAGCAACACACAGATTGTCAGCCCGGTCAAAAATTTTAAGTTGCACAGCGTTATCTTCGCCTTTTTAATGGAGAACCTGAGTGAAATTAAAAAAAGTTTATCCACGACTGTTCCTCCTATCGATCAAGTAGATTCATAACTCTCGGCTTTGCAGCCGTTCTACTTATGATAATGAGATAAGAGGAAAATCATTACATAAAAAGATAACGTATTTTAAAAGGAATGCGCTTGAAGGGAGAGCTGGGTAAAGCCGAGATGAGGTCAAATCACTTTTTTGCCACACTAAAATAATAATGCCCCACTTCTTCGATTTCCCGTGACGCTAACACGCCTTGCAGCGTGACGAGATAATCATCGTCGGAAAACATATTTGACGGCAGCGACACTGTCACCGCGCGGCCTTTTGCCGTTTGTTGCGCGGCTAGTTGATATTGCGCCAATATCGTATCACCGGCCGCGGTCTCCAGAATCACGCGAAAACTTTCATACGAGGCGGCCCTACCGATATAAAGCTGCAGCCGCGCCAACTGGGTTTCCGGGCCGATTTGCAGGCGATGGCGTTGAGGGGCTGCTTCAGCGCTTCGCGAAGCGCCTTGAACCAGCGGCAGGGTAATGGAGAAACGTTGAGGCGAGCTGATTTTATTTTCGAATTCAGCGCGCCGATCTTGCGCGCTTTGCAACTGCGCGGCCAAAACATTATTCTGCTCGCGTTGCGCCTCGCTTTGCTGCCGCAACGCCTGCTCGCGTTGCAAGAAGCCAAGCCGCTCGGTTTCAAGCTGGGTGAGCCGCGTTTGCAAATCCTGGGTTTGAATAAACAACCACGAGCCGGTAAAAATCATGGCGACCATCGCCGTCGCCATCGACCAGGCGAAAGCCGGTTTAAGCGCAAAAGGGCGCAGCCAAACCGCCATCCTTTCATAGAGCGCAGCGGCGCCGGCTTGCTTTTGCGCCTGTTGTTGAGCCAAATAAATCTTCAGCGCTTGCGCGAGCTGGGCTTTTTCACGTTGCCACGGCCGCGATAAAAAACGCATTTCGAAAAGCCGGCGCTCCCGCGACGAAAGCTCGTTTTCCACATATCGGCGGATCAACTCAGCTTCGGCGATTTCGAGCTGTTCATATAAGCCCGTCTCGCTGAAATATTTTTCTTCCAACGCCATCCGCTCGTCTTCGGACGTCTCGCCCAAAAGATACCGCGTGATGGTTTGATCGTTCATTGCCGGTGTTTTCATATTCGCGCTCTTCCCTTAAACTAATAATGGCGGAAAATCCGAATCATTTCAGGCATTTTTCCATGCAGGGTTTGAGCTTATCGTGAATGATCCGGTGCAGGCGCACGCGCAGCGCATTCGGCGAGGTTCCTCCAAACAAAGCGACGAGCGCTTTCGTGTAATGGCTGCCGCGCGAGTAGTAAGAGTTGAGCAGTTTCCGCTCCTCCGGCGAGAGGGTTTTCGCCATACATTTATGCAGACAGGGAAGCCATTGTGCCCGCTCAATTTCCGTCAAAATTCGTTCTTCCGGATTTTCGTTCTCGTCCGCAATTTGGCCATTCTCCGGCAACCGCGCCTCTCGTTCCGACCTTTTCCGGCCCTGGTCGATTTTTTCTCGCAACACATTGTTGGCAACGCCATGAATATACGCCTCTGGCCGGAGGCCGGCGGTCGCGAGGCGGTTTTCAACATTTTGCATCACGCGCTGCAGCGTTTCCTGGATGCAATCTTCGACGTCCTCATTGGACAAATACCACCGGCTGCCGAATTTGCTCAATAACATTTGCCGAATCTTTTTTAGCTCCTGTTCCGCCAGCGCGGGATTGGGATTCAGCCAGGCCATGAATGCGCTTTGCATCCTTTTATCTGCTTGCGATTGTACGCTTGCTGTTTGCACCACGCTTCCTTATCACCTTAATTTTGCAACGAAATGAGAACTGCAACGAAAAAAGTCTTTAAAATCGCGGATTTCATCAACGACGCCTAAGAACATTATCCTACCCAATGGGCGGAATAGATAATTTTTAAAATTTATAAAATTCCTTTTGTTGCAGTTCTTTTTTCGTTGCGATTTTATTTTAGCGCAAATTTAAGGTATCAAGCCACTCGATAGTTTGCTTTTTTTCTTTTTTGCTCTTTATCTTTTTTGTTTCATCTCCATTCTCCTTGCAGCACGAAGCCGGCCCAATAATACGGCGCCCGCCAGAGTTTCGTCTTCGCCATTTCGATCTGCGCCGCCCGCAGCGCCGCGGCCGGCGGCAATTTTTCCCGGCCCAACATTTTTTCATAAAATCTTTTCATCAGCTCCGCCGTGGCCTTGTCTTGCACGTTCCACAAACTCGCCACCACCCGCGCCGCGCCGGCGTACATAAACCCGCGCGTCAATCCGATCAGACCCTCGCCTTTGATCTCTTTGCCTAAAGCCGTTTGACAGGCGCTCAACACGATCAAATCCGCCGGCAGATTCAAATTATAAATTTCATGCAGCCGCAAAAAACCGTCCTGCGGCTGGCCTTGTTCATCCACCAGGGAGAGGACGATTCCCGACAATTCCGGATGCTTATTGTTGAGCAAGCCGTGCGTCGCAAAGTGCACGAGGCGATATTGGCTCAATTCGCCGCTGGTGGCGACGGCGCGATTCGCCGAAAAATCAACGGCTTTTTTGCCTTCGCTCGCGGGCACATCTTTCGTAATCCCGTCCGCCTCGCGGCGACTGAATAACAGGCGCGGCAACTCGCCGACTTCCATTTCTCGCACCGAACGCAGCAACGCGCTTTCCAAAACCGGGGCCTCGGCCAAAAGCGTCGAATCTTTCACCGTCGACTTCGAAGCGCGCTTGACTCTCGAATCATCGCTTGCAAAGACCGGATCGGCTAATACCGCCAAAGTTTTGTCTGCCGGCGGACGGTTGCCCGACTCGCGCCGCAACACCGCCAGCACGGAAGCCGAGGGGAGATGCACAATTTCGTGATCGAAAATCAAAGGCCGGTAATCAGTGTTCAGTGGCCAGTGATCAGTTTTCAATGACTTGCCGTTTACTGATAACTGATCACTGTTTACTGATGACTGAGGCGCGGGCAGGGCGCCGAACGGAATATATTGCAGCGCGCCGTCGCTGACGATCAACAGGCGTTTGTTGCTCATCATCGCGGCGACTGGCCCGAACAATACTTGACTCAAAGCAATGGCCGTTTCCGGCAAATAATGATCAGCGCGAGCAAAGCGAACCTCCTTTTGCTCAGCAGTTTCATTCGGCAGGTTTTCATTGCGCGCGGTTAGCAAATCGTACACGCGTCGCGCTAACGAATCGATGACCGCGCGTTTCGGCAGCGCAAAACTGTTGAACGTCGTTGGTGTAACCGCCCAAAGGAAACTGCGCTGCTCGCCCAGCGCATACTCCAAAAGCATCGTCCCATCATCGACCACTTGTTGCTGAATCTCTTGCAAGCGCAACGGCTGCGGCTGCGTCAGCGCGGCATAGCTCGGGCTGGTCGCGCGGATTTGCGCCTGAACCTCTTGATATTGAACCACCAAATCTTCAATCGCTTTATTTGCGGCGGCGGCTTGCTCGGCGCTGTGCTTGCCGCTCAACAGCTTTGTGCGGTATTCCGCCTTGGCATTCAGACCCTGCTGCAGTTCTTGCTCCCGCGCCAGCAGTGTGGAATCGACGCCGCGGCGGATGCCGGCGCGGGCTTCGGCGAGGGTTTCGAGTAAGCTGCGAGCTCTTGCACGTTCATTCATGTGCAGAGCCGCAGCATCGTACCCTTCATCCGGATGCTGATCGTGTTGCTGCATGAGAATGTCAATATAAAGCACATAATAACTTTGGAAGTCCGCCAAATACGCCGCTCGAACTTCCTGTCCTAATACTTCGCCGCGAATGGCCTCTTTGAGTTTGAGCGCAGCTTCGATGTGCTCACGCGCGGCGTCAAAATGACCGCGATCGCGTTGAGCGCGAGCGATCCCATAGCGCGCATTTGCTTCACCGCTGCGATCTTCAATCGTGCGAAGGAGCGCCAGCGCCCGTTGATAGTGCTCCAGAGCCTGCGGCAAATCTTGGCGAGCGTAATGCACGTTGCCGATGGCAGCGAGCGCATTGGCAATGTTGGCGGGTTTATCGATCTTTTGAGAGAGTTTCAGGGCTTTATCGAGACTGTCGAGCGCTCGTTGCTTTTCGCCTAATTTATCGTAGAGTCTGCCGATATTGATCAGCGCGCTCGCCTCACCGCTCGGATCACCCGTCGCCTGGAGTCGCTGGCGGCCGCGGTCAAAATACTCAAGCGCTTTTAGCGTTTCATCTTGACGTTCATAATTATAGCCCAGGTTGATCAGCGTAAACGCTTCACCCCAGGGGTTTTTGAGATCCTTCCACAATTGGAGCGCTTGCGTAAGATAGGTAAGCGCCTTTTCCGTTTCCCCCAAGTTGGTATAGGTGGCGCCGATGCCGTTCAAAACGGTGGCCTCGCCGAATTGTATTTTTAAAGCCCTCGTGAGAGGAAGCGCCTGAAAGTAATGCGCCAACGCTTTTTGCATCTCTCCCAGCGACCTATACAAGAGCGCGAGGTTGGAAAGCGTCGCGGCCTCGCCATAGTCGTCATCAATCGCGCGCAAAATTTGCAGCGCCTCGTTGTAACACGCTAGAGATTTCAGCTTCTCACCCAGGTTGTTGTATGCCAACCCCATGTTGATGAGCGTGGCAGCAACGCCATTCTTTTTGTCCGGCAAATCCCGAATGAGCGCCAGGGTCCGTTCAAAGCACGCCACCGCTTTTGAGAACTCGCCGATTCTGACGTAGATGCCGCCGAGGTTGTTGGAGGCTGCGCCTTCACCATCGCGGTCTTCGGCGGCGCGCCAGTGCGGCAAAGCTGCTTCATATTTTTTGGCGGCTTTTTGCAGCGATGGCGCGTCCTCTTGCCGGCTTAGTTTCACGGCTTCCTCAAAAATTTGCTTGGCCAATGAACGGCTCCGATCTTTTACCGTCGCTTCACGCAAGGTTTCGATCTTGGCTTGATAGCGCCCGGCAGGCATTTCTTTTTTTAAAGCACGAACTTCCAGGCGATGAATGCCGGACGTATTCGCTACGCTCCAAACTTTCACCGGCGCTTGACCTCCGGGCTGGCTTTCAACTTCAAGCATCGGCTTGCCGTCCGGTTCAAAGATGGCGACCTTCACCCCAATGCCGCGCTGCTCCACCACCACTTCTAAATATTGATCGGCAGAAAGCGCGATTTGATAAGCATGGATTTCACCTCCGGCCAGCTCGCGTTCGATGGGTTTGCCCGGCTCCAAAGCGCGAGAATCCTGCGTGCTTCTCCTTGAATCAACATCTTCTCGCGCCAAAGCTGCAGGCCCTGAAAATAGGATGAGGTGCAAAAAAAAACCGATGGCAAGATGCGCCGACCTTTGAAACGGTCCACATGTTATCAAAAAAAATTTGATTCGTTGTATCATGATTAACCCTCTATGAAAAAGTTGCGAAAAGAAAAAAGCGCTCACGAAATCACAAAAACTTGCATTTTAAAATTCAATTTCATATCTTTCACTCGGCGACATGTAAGGAGGCTTTCCGAGAAGCAATTTAATCAAGGGCAATTCAACACGAATAATGGCGGTTGATGTAGATTGATGTACCCTCCATACATTCTTGTAATGATTGGCCCATGACAGACCTCCTCACTCATAAGTCATAAGGGCCCTATTCAGGCGGCGTTTAAAAATGGGTGGTTTATTGCCGATGTTGCAAAGCAATATAGCCGGGTGGAAGGGGAATGTCAAGAAAAATTTCAGAGACTGGGATAGAACGGGCCGGTCATTGCAGAAGCAATAGATTTTTTCCTAAAAGAATTTTGCGGCTCAAAATCTCAGTTGAAAAATTTTTGCCGATTGGCGTCGGTGTCCCAGCGCCAGAAATGCGTGGCCGGATCATGCAGGTCTTGGCGCAAACGGATTGAATTCCCAATAATAAAACAGAAAATAACAGGTCGGTTGAATGATGGGCAAGGCATGAGCTTGCGCAAAACCGCGTTCCGTCAAGAAATAGGGCAAGCCTGCCGACGACGAATCGCTTTTCCCAGACACGCGCAATTTTTCAAGCTCAACCTGAAGATGGAATAAATTAAACGGCATTTCCGGCTGCCGGATTTTTGCGGCGAGCAGCAATTGGGCGCTGATTTCAACATTGATAAATCGATCAGTTGCGAAAGCGCTAAAGGCGGCAATCTCAGTTGCCTGATTCAAAGCCCACGTTTCCGAGCGCGCAAAATTGGGGATGTGCTTGAATCCGCTCGTATCGCCGAAGACCAGCGCGCCGCGAACGATGTGCTCCAAAACCTGCTCGTAATCTCGCGATGAGATTTTTCCTTCGGCAAAAAAGCAAGCGCAAAGCCGGTTCAAACATGGCTGAATACCGGGATCGCCGGCAAAAGGTTGCAAGGCGGCATACATATTGGCGATGCCGTCCGCCAGCAACTGCTCACAAGCATTTGCCCTTTGTGCCAGCCATTTCGTCAGGCCTTGCACGAAATCTTGATACTTTCCATAACCGCCGGAAATTTGCCGGTAATAATTGAGCGCCAGCATCAGAAACGCATTTTCTCCTTCCCAGGCAATCGACGTGGTGTCGGGCAAGCCAGTGCAGGGATCCCAAACGCGCGGCAGGCCTTGAAAATTGTTGCGATTCGTTTGAGAATATTTACGGAAAACTTCAAAAATTCTTTCGGCGGCGAGGCGATTGCCTTCGTGCAGCAGCGCCATCACCGCCAACGCATTCTTATAGACAGTGGTGTAACATTCCCCCTCGCGGCTTGCCGCCAGGCCGGTGGCTGGATGGAGCAGGCTGGCGATGAATAAATAGGCCGCTTTGTCGAAAGGAAGGGTTGCCATGGGATTTGGGATTTTTGATTGCGGATTGCGGAGCTTTCTTTGCGAAATCCACAATCCGAAAGCGAAATTCCCACAATCCGCAATTGACTATCTGACAATCACCATCTTCTTCACTTCCACTCTTTCTCCGGCGCGCAGGCGATAGAAGTACATGCCACCGGGCAAGCCTTTGCTGTCGAACTGCACGCGATACTTGCCAGGCGCTCGTTCGCCGCGCACCAAAGTTTGCACTTCATTGCCAAGCATGTCATAGACTTTCAACTCAACGTAAGCAGATTTCGGCAGATCATAGGCAATGATGGTGGACGGATTAAACGGGTTCGGATAGTTGGGATACAACGCGAACGCCTTGGGAATTTCCCGGCTATCACGCTCGTCCACACTAACCGGCGGCGTCACGGTAATATAATTTGGCCGTGTCTTGATATTTGACCCGCCCGGACCGGTTACCGTCAACGAGACGGCATACATACCGGGATTCAAGTAAGTGTACGAGGGATTCTGCAACGTGCTCGTGCCACCATCGCCGAAATTCCATGACCGACTGTTGATCGATCCGCTCGACGCATCGGTGAATTGCACCGTCAACGGTTTCACGCCCGAGGTCGGCGATCCCGTGAAATCAGCCACTGGCGCAGGTTCCGTCACGGTGATGTAATTGCTTCGCGTCTTCGTGTTCGAGCCGCCCGGACCGGTCACAGTCAACGCGACGGTGTACGTGCCGGCATTCGCATACGTGTGCGAGGGATTCTGTTGCGTGCTCGTTTGCCCGTCGCCGAAATTCCATGACCAACTGTTGATCGAACCGCTCGACGCCTCGGTGAATTGCACCGTCAACGGTTTCACGCCTGAGGTCGGCGATCCCGTGAAATCAGCCACTGGCGCAGGTTCCGTCACGGTGATGTAATTGCTTCGCGTCTTCGTGTTCGAGCCGCCCGGACCGGTCACAGTCAGCGCGACGGTGTACGTGCCGGCATTCGCATACGTGTGCGAGGGATTCTGCTGCGTGCTCGTTTGCCCGTCGCCAAAGTTCCACGACCGACTGTTGATCGAACCTGTCGACGCATCGGTGAATTGCACCGTCAACGGTTTCACGCCTGAGGTCGGCGATCCCGTGAAATCAGCCACTGGCGCAGGTTCCGTCACGGTGATGTAATTGCTTCGCGTCTTGGTGTTCGAGCCGCCCGGACCGGTCACAGTCAGCGCGACAGTGTACGTGCCGGCATTCGCATACGTGTGCGAGGGATTCTGCTGCGTGCTCGTTTGTCCATCCCCAAAATCCCACGACCAACTGTTGATCGAACCTGCCGACGCATCGGTGAATTGCACGGCCAATGGTTTCGTGCCCGAGGTCGGTGAACCCGTGAAATCAGCCACTGGCGCAGGTTCATTCACAACGATGTAATTGCTTCGCGTCTTCGTGTTTGAGCCGCCCGGACCGGTCACAATCAACGCGACGGTGTACGTGCCGGCATTCGCATACGTATGCGAGGGATTCTGCTGCGTGCTCGTTTGTCCATCGCCAAAGTTCCACGACCAACTGTTGATCGAACCTGTCGACGCATCGGTGAATTGCACCGTCAACGGTTTCACGCCCGAGGTCGGCGATCCCGTGAAATCAGCCACTGGCGCAGGTTCCGTCACGGTGATGTAATTGCTTCGCGTCTTCGTGTTCGAGCCGCCCGGACCGGTCACAATCAACGCGACGGTGTACGTGCCGGCATTCGCATACGTGTGCGAGGGATTCTGCTGCGTGCTCGTTTGCCCGTCGCCAAAGTTCCACGACCAACTGTTGATCGAACCTGTCGACGCATCGGTGAATTGCACCGTCAACGGTTTCACGCCCGAGGTCGGCGATCCCGTGAAATCAGCCACTGGCGCAGGTTCATTCACAACGATGTAATTGTTTCGCGTTTTCATATTCGAGCCGCCCGGGCCGTTCACAGTCAACGCCACGGTGTACGTGCCGGCATTCGTATACATGTGCGAGGGATTCTGCTGTGTGCTCGTTTGTCCATCCCCAAAATCCCACGACCAACTGTTGATCGAACCTGTCGACGCATCGGTGAATTGCACGGCCAATGGTTTCGTGCCCGAAGTTGGCGAGCCGGTGAAATCGGCAGTCGGAGGCGGCGTGCATGGCACGTTTGGCGTGCCGCTCCAGGAGCCTGTGGCCGTTGCCGTGCCGCAATTAAAATTGCGATACGTGAAACTGCCGCTCACGCTGTTGCCATCCGCCGAAAACGTTCCGGTTAACGAGCCGGTGCTGATGGTCGGAATGTTGTAATTGACCGTGAAACTGTTGCCGGAAATGATCACCGGGTTGGTGGTGACGGTGACCATCGTGCAATTGCCCAAATTGAGAAAAGTAATTTTGAAGTTGTTGATGGTCGTTTGATTCGTGACCGTAAATCCGATGCTGTTGGTGTTGCCGGTCCAGGCGCCGCTGCAAATCGCCGCCGCGCCGACCTGAGCTTGCTCCAACTCGACAAGCTGATCGGTGTCGGTACGCACCGTGCCGTCATACTCCGTTATGGTAACGACGGTCTTCGGCGAATCCTGCGCCGTGGTTCCGGCACGAGTTTCGGCGGCGGAAATTTGCGCTAGGCTCGGACTTACGGCGCAGCAAAGAACCAAGGCCACTCGTGAAAAAAAATTTAGCATTTTCATCTTGCACCCTCCTTTGGGTTGTAATTTTTTATGCACAATAAAGTCAAAATTCTCTTGCTCCGGTTAGCTTCTTCTTCCCTAATTGGCACAGGCTGTGTCCTTCGCAGTTCGCTATCAATATCTTTCAGTGTCCTTCGGTGTTTCCTATCATGAGGCAAGAAAGCTCGGGCATTAGCTCTCTCAGCGTCCACGATAAAAATGTAACCCACCGCGGAACTCTCCTACAAAAAGGTCCGGATCGCCATCATTGTCAATATCTGCAAATGTGGGTGTAGAACTGCTTCCAGCTTCAATATCAGCAAAGTTGCTTGACTCTGGTGTAAAGCGAAGTGGCTCGGTACTGGTTGTGCGAACGAAATAAAGTTTACCATCGCTTTTTCCTGCAAACAGGTCTAAGTCGCCGTCCTTGTCTATGTCTGTCAAGGCTGGTGCGCCCTCTTTACCAAGATCAATGCTAACTTCTAAAGAAAACGAGAGACCACCCTTGTTACGATAAAAGTGGACAAATCCGTCTGCTGCCCCTACAAACAGATCTAGATCGCCATCCTTGTCAAAATCAACCAAATTGGGTTTACTCTCCTCTCCAACATCAATAGAGCCAAAGTTCGCGGTAATGAGTCTAAAGACAGGATTTGCAGATGAGCCTGAATGTCGGGGGCCACGATTATTCCCCACTTAAATTGAATTAGGGCCATCATTATTCCCCACCGCAGGGTCAGGATTATTCCCCACTCGGGGCCAGCATTATTCCCCACTTTTTCAGTGCCGGAGCGT
>Ga0247727_10005613_pt1 | contig 25291 bp, 19 predicted proteins | sample WisWelCaveWW1625_FD_202498 | JGI IMG/M metagenome (GOLD analysis project Ga0247727, IMG submission 202498) | Biofilm microbial communities from Wishing Well Cave, Virginia, United States - WW16-25 | ecosystem: Environmental > Aquatic > Deep subsurface > Groundwater > Cave microbial mat | place...
GCGTGGGCGGGGCTGATGCTAACCGCCTCATTCCCGCGGGGTTGGGGCCTGCAAATTTTTCCGAAGACGCCGTGAACGGCTGGTGAGGGGATGCGGGGGGAGGTCACGGTGCGAGACGGCAAGGGCGTGGCGGACGATGCTGGCGGCGCTGCGCAAGCCGCTGCTGGACCACCTGCGGTCACGGTTGTCCTCCGGGCACATCGCGGTGTTAGGCTGTCCGGGAGGGTTCTTATGCTGGTCTGGCGGAACAGGAGTTGGGCCGACCGGTGGGGCGATGAAAAAGGCTGAAGGACCCAAGAAACCGCAGAGGCGCGGAGCACGCAGAGGTTGACAGTCAAGCGCTTTCCTCTGCGATCTCCGCGGCTCCGCGGCCGATCCAGTCGTTTTGACCATCATGTTGCTAGTCAGCGGCTGGCCTAACCGGGCGCTGCAACCTGCGAGCGGCGCGCGGGCGGGTCGAGGAAGCTTGACGTTCTTCCCGGCGCCGCTCCTCAAAAAAACAGCTTCAGCGCCAGCTGGATCTGCCGCGAGGTCCGTTGCAGCGTCGGCTTGGACCCCGCCGAGGTGATCTGGCCGGCGGTGGGGTTGCCGATGCCGGAGGCCGGGTTGTTGAACTGCGGGGTGTTGAACAGGTTGAAGAACTCGCCGCGGAACTGCGCGTAATACCTCTGGTCCTGATGCAGGTAGAGGTTCTTGAAAGCCGAGAAGTCGAATTGCGCCGTGCCGGGGCCTTGGAGAATATTGCGGCCGCTGTTGCCGAACAGGAACTGGCCAGGGGTGGCGAAGGCGGCGATGTCGAAGTAGCGCCCCAGGGTCCGCTCCGAACGCGGCAGGGTTCCCTGGCCGATGCGGTCGGCCCGCTGCCCGCCGCTGCCGTTCAGGGTGTTGATGGCGGAGCTGGGGGTGGAGGGCAGGCCGCCGTAAAAACTCTGGATGCCGTTGAGCTGCCAGCCGCCCAGCAGGGCCTGGGTCAGGCCCCGGGCGTCGGTCAGGAAGCGCCGGCCGCGGCCGGCCGGAAGGGCCCAGGTCCAGGAGCTGATCAGGCGGTGCCGCAGATCGGCCTCCCCGTTGCCGCGCTCGCCCCGCAGGTTCAGCAGGTCCTGGCGGCCGCCGATAAAGCCGCCGTTGTCGAGGGCGTGCGCCCAGGTGTAAGAGAGCAGGAAAGACAGCCCCCGGCCGAAGCGCTTTTCGCCCGAAACCTGCAAGGAGTGGTAGATGGAGCTGCCGGAGCTGGAGGCCTCATTGATGGTCTGAAAGCGCGGGTAGGGGCGGCGCGGATCCACGGCGCCGGGACCGGGCCGGGCCTGGTTGATATCCGGCGCCAGGATCAGGCTGGTGCCTTTCGTTCCCACGTAGCTGACAGAGACCAGCACCTGGTTGGCGAGCTGGCGCTGAAGGCCGAGGTTCCACTGTTGGGTATAAGGAATGCTGAATTCCCTTTCCGCCGAGAACAAGGCCGCGCCCTCGGTGGGGTACACGGTGGTCTGGGGCAGGGGGAAGCCTTCCCCGACCCGGCGGGCGCGGGCGAAGTCCTCCCGATTGTTGGCGAACCCGACCGAGCCGGTAAACGGCGGGTTGACTCCTGGGAGATTGGTTTCCGGGATGGGCTCGGCCTGGTAGAAAACGCCGTAAGCGGCGCGCAACACCGTCCGGCGATCGAGCTTCCAGGCCAGGCCGGCCCGCGGGCCGAAGTTGTTGCGGTCGGTGGTGGTCCCGCTGCGCTGGGGCAGCTCCGAAGTGTTCACCACCACGACCCGGCCCAGGTGCGGCAGAAAGTTCGCCATGCGGTCGTGGACCTCCATCCAGGGATAACCCTGGAAGATCTCGTACCGCAGCCCCAGGCTCAGGGTGAGGGCCGAGGTGAGCTTCCAGCTGTCCTGGGCGAACAGGAACAGCTCCGGACGCCGGTAACCGCGCATGCCGGCCAGAGCGTTGATATTGCCATTGGCGGGCGTCCCCAGCAGCAGATCGGCGGCGGCGACGCCGGTGCGGGCCGAGGTGATGAGGTTCTGGGTAAAGACCCCCGTGAAGTTGTAGATGCCGTGGGCCGCGGTGGTCTGGAGCAGGTTGTAGCGGCGGCGCAAATACTCGACGCCGAACCTCAGCGAATGCGGGCCGGAGAACCAGCTCAGGTTGTCGCTGTATTGCCAGTTCTCGGAGATGATCAACGCCGGCCGGAACCCGCTGTCGCCCATCACCTGGAACCCGGTCACGTTGATCTGGGGCAGGCCGGACCGCAGCACGTCGTCGCCGCCGTTGAGGCCGCGGATGCCCGCCTGGTCCGCCACGTTGACCCCGTAGTTGGGGTGGCGCGAGTCGATGAAAAGCCTCCCCATGCCGGCCCGCGCCTCGTTCACCAGCGAGGGGCTGAAGGTATGGGTAAGACTCATGACGAACTGGTGGAGCGGGAAACGGGAGAGGCCGGCGGCGGTGTTGCCCCAGGCCGGCGCCGGCAGGGACCCCGGGATCGACTGCCCCGTGCGGTGCCGCGAGAACCGGAAGAACGCCTGATCGCGGGGACTGAAATTCTGGTCCATCTTGAGATCCCAGTTGTTGCTGGTAGTGGATTGGCTGGGATTGGCCAGGTAGTTGGAGGTGATACCTGAGAGGTTGGGGTCCGGGTAGAACTGGAGGAGGTTTCGTCCGACGGCGTCGTGCTGGGAGGCCGGGATGGCGTTGTTGGGGTAGGGATCGCGCTCCACGCCCTGGGGCGTCGGGCGGGCGGTGGCGGGGCTGAAGATGCGGTTGGGCGAGGCCGAAAAATCGCCGCGCTTGAAGGCGGCCGTGGGGATGGTGCTGAGGAACGTCTGGGCCTGGCGCACCCGGATCCCTTCGTAGTCGAAGAAGAAAAACGTCTTGTCGCGGCCCCGGTTGTAGCCGCCTGGCAGCAACACCGGACCGCCTATGACGCCTCCGAACTGGTTCATCCGGAAGGGGGCGATCTTGCCGGGCGGATCGAAGAAGTTCTTGGCGTCGAGCGAAGAGTTGCGGAGGAACTCGAACAGCGTGCCGCCCAGATCCCGGGTCCCCGACCTTAGCCGGATATTGATGTTGCCGCCGCCCCGGCCAAACTCCGCCGCGGCCACGCTCGATTGGATGGAGAACTCCTGGATGGCTTCGAGCGGCGGGTGGATCAGGATGCCCTGTCCGTTGTGGTTCTCGGTATTGTCGAGACCGTCGACCAGGAACCGGTTGGCGCGGAAACCGGCGCCGTTGACGGCGTTGGCGGTGGTGCCCCGAATGGCGGTGAGGGCCAGACCCTGCGATTGGGTTTGCGCCGGAACGACGCCGGTGGCCAGGCCCAGCAGCTGGGCGAAGTTGCGCCCGTTGAGCGGCATCTCCTTGATGGCCTGCTCGGTGCGGAGGCTGCCGACCGTGGCGGTCTCGCTCTCCAGCAACGGGGCTTCGGCCGTTACGGTGATCTCCTGCTCGATGGCGCCGACCGGCAAGGTCAGGTCCACCACGGCGCGCTGGTTGAGCGCCAGGGTGATGGAGGTGACGGTCCGGCGGAAGCCGGTCATTTCGGCGGCGATGTGGTAGGGGCCGGGCGCCAGCGGCGGAGATACATACAGGCCAAGGGCGTTGGTGGCGAGCTTCGTCTCCAGGCCCCGGGCCTCGTCGCGGATGGTGACGGCGGCGCCGGCCAGGACCGCGCCGGCCGGGTCCTTGAGGGTGCCGGCGATGGTGCCGGTGTCCACCTGGGCCATGGCGGCGCCGGCGAGGAAGAATGCAACTACCCACGGGCTTGTCTTCATAAACTCCCTCAGTTGTCATGATCCCACGAAACTTAGCGCCACTGGAGGCGGTCCCCAGGCAAGAGGGGCAAGCGAAGCGCGTTGGAATCACTAGAATCGATTTCGACGGGGGTGAGTCGTCCATCTTTTGACCGTGCGCTTAGTAGAACGGCGGGTGGAGCACGATACTGTGAACACAAGCGCCAATGTCCCCAGCATCGCCCATGACCATGAGGGAGCGGTTCTTGCCACGGGCGGTTCGCGAAACTCAGCCGCGAGTGAGGCGGATCAGCTCCTCGGCGGTAAGAATGCCGTCGCGGTTGCCGTCCAGACGTCGCAGCACCCGCGCGGCGGCCTCGATCTCGGCGGTGGAAAGCTTGCCGTCGGAGTCCTGATCGAGCGTCGTCACCGTTCCTGTGGAAGGAAGGTAATAGGGCTGGGGTTGCTCGGCGCCGGAGCCTTGCTTAGGGCTCGGATCCGTCCCGGGCTCCAGCACGATGTCGAAGGCCGCCCGCTGGTAGACGCCCCCGGGGGCCTTCACCGGCTCGAGCCCCACGATCAGGTTGGACTTGCGCGCGAACTGGTCCTTGTCGTTGTAGGGGTCACCCTGGAAATAGAGCTGGGTGATCAGCTGCTTGTGGCCGAAAGCCTGCACCAGGTAGTGGATATGACTGGGCCGGTACTGGCCGCCCTGCTGGTATCGGCCGGGCTTGACGGTCTCGAACTCGTAATAGCCGGTTTCGTCGGTGAGGAGGCGAAGCCGGTTGCGGAACTGGCTGATCTTGAGACGGTCCGATCCAGCCGACTTGTCATACCTGCCCTCGGCGTCCGCCTGCCAGACGTCCAGCAGAGCGTTGGGGATGGGCTTGCGGGTCTGGTAGCTCCACACCCGCCCGCGGACCAGCAGGGTTTCGCCGGGCTCGAGCGGGGCCGTAACCTTGCCGCGAAACGGCGCGTTGGGGGCGTAGTACGGGCCGAGGATGTCGCGGTGGGAGGCTTCCCACTTTGCGGCTGGAGAAACTCTTGGCAGCCCGTCCTGGCCGATGAAGCTGAGGAAGTCGTGCACGTCCGGGGTGGAGCCGGTCGGGGTGGCGCCGTTGGCCAGGCTCAACGAGCCGATGGACGGCGCGGCCGCCATCAGCCCGCCCCAGCTCAAGAATTTGCGACGGTTCATGTTGGACCTCAGGGCTATTGTATCAGGGTTGTGGAGCGCGCCGGGCGATTGCCACAGTGGCAGTGACAAACCAAGCCACGGAGGCCGCCGCCAGCCAGGCCTTACAGGCCGGGAGAGTGATGAATCCCCAGAAATAGAGCAGCGGGACGACCAGGCAGGCCAGCATGCTGAGGAGGGCAAGCGCGCGAGCGTCATTTGGAGGAGCACCGCAATGGCGCAGGCCACGAAGGTAACCAGCATCCAGGGCGAGCACACCACCGCAAACCGGCTGAGCTTCTCGAAGCCGAGGATCGCCATGGCCGTGAAGGCTAACCCCAACAGGAAGGCGATGACGGTCCAGCCGGCGCTCGAAGGCAGCAGATCGTTCAGGCCCGGCGATGGGAGCCCGAACAGGGCCGCCACCGAGGTCGCCGACACCGAGATCATGGCGCCGGCCAGCACGCAGTAGAGAACCCCAGACCACCATCAGGCCCGGACCGCCGATCCTGCGAAAGTACCAGTCGAGGGTCAGGCGGGTGCGGGTGGCGATGGGAGCGCAGACCAGGGTCCACGAGAGCACCCCCAGGAGGTTGCCGAGAAGCAGGCCCCACAGCAGATCCACGAGGGATGACAATTGCGGAGGTCTGCCCACGCCACCACTTTTATGTCGCGTGAGATAGCGCTCATGCGTGCTATACTCTAGGTCCCCCGCGAAGTGTAAGGCGACAGTCTATGCAGGCAGCCGGGCCATTGAAGACCGTTGTGTGGGCGCTGGCGGGGACCGCTCTGTTGGGGGGAGGCCTGTTTTTGGGGATCCTGTCAGCGCTGCTGGGGCGGCGGGCGGCCCGGTTGGAGGAGGAGCCTTCGCCGCTGCTGCCGCCCGGCTGGCCGGATCAGGGCCGGCGCGTCGAGGAGCTGGCCAAGGCGGTGGCGGACCTGCAAAGCCGTTTAGGGCCGGACTTGCCTCCGGCGGTCGAGGAGCGACTGGAAACGGTCAAGGTGCGGGTCGACCAACTGGAGGGCCGCCTGGAACAGGTGGTCCGCGAGGGGGCCGTCCTGCCGCCGATGGAGCAGGTGCTGGCGGCGGTCGAGCGGATGGTGGCGGTCCGGATCGGCGGGCTCGATGAAAGGCTCACCGACCAGGTTAACGCCATCGAGCTGCTGCGCAAAGCTTCGGCTCAGACCGACGCCTTGCTGCAAAAGCTGATTCAGGCGGTGGAGTCGCTGGCCGAGCAATCGGCCGAATCGGAGCCGGTCGCGAGGGGCGAGGCCAGGAACGATGAGGGCGGGCGGCCGGACTATCCGATCGCTTGAGCGGCCCCGATCACGGTCAGAACCTCATTCAGGGACCCCTGGCGATAGCCTTCCAGATCCAGAGTGACAAACTTGAAACCGAGGCCTTTGAAGATCCCGGTCAGGGCCCGCGCGGTTTCCAGGTTCAATGCCCGCTCCAGTTCCTCGGGAGCGATTTCGACGCGGACCAGCTCGTTGTGGAACCGGACGCGAAACTGGCGGAACCCGAGGGCGCGAATGGCCTCCTCGCCCTGCTCCACGGTCTTGACGTTCTCGGGGGTCACCGGGGTTCCGTAGGGGATGCGGGAGCTGAGGCAGGCGGAGGCGGGCCGGTCCCAGGTGGGCAGGCCCTGGCGGCGGGAGAGCTCCCGGATCTCAGCCTTACTAAGACCGGCATCCAGCAGCGGGGCGCAAACGCCGTGCAGCTGGGCGGCGCGCTGGCCGGGACGAAAATCGCGAGTGTCGTCGAGGTTGACGCCATAGACGACGTGCGGGATGCCGCGCTGGCGGCCGAGCTCGGCCAGGCGGGTGAACAGCTCGTCCTTGCAATGAAAGCAGCGGTCGGGGTTGTTGCGGACGTAGTCGGGATTGTCGAACTCGTGGGTCTCGATATACTCGTGGCGCAGGCCGTAGCGGCGGACGAACTCTTCCGCGTCCCGCTTGTGGGACTCGGGAATGGAGGCGGAGTCGGCCGTGACGGCCAGGGCTCGCTGGCCCAGCTCATGGTGGGCGGCCCAGGCCAAGTAGGCCGAATCGGTGCCACCGGAAAAGGCGACCATCACGGGATCCAGCCCGCGGAGGATCGAGAACAGGCGTTCCTGCTTGGCCCCCAGATCCATGGGCCACATTATAGCAGGATGTCAAGGGGCGAGGGGGTGGGTGAGTGTGCTTAACCGTTTTGGGGGAAGCGGTCGTGGCGCACGCTTCAGCGTGCCGCGGCGAGCTTCAGCTCGCCGAAGGCCGGCGGTGAAACCACGCAGCGTGGGCTGAAGCCCACGCCGGCACGCTGAAGGAGCTGTGAAAGAATCGCTCAATGCCGGCGGTCGTGGCGCACGCTGTCCCAGGGTCATCTCCGGCGAGGTGGCATAGGTGGCCTCATCGAACTGGAACTTCCAGTTGACCTCGTTGTTGCGGATCATGTCGTAGAGGCCGTTGCGCTGCGGGTAGCGGCCCGTCAGGATGGAGCTGCGCGAAGGGGTGCAGGCCGGCCAGGAGACGACGAAGTTGGTGAACCGGGCGCCTTGGGAGGCCAGGCGGTCGAGCCGGGGGGTCTGGACATAGGTATTGCCGAAGCAGCCGAGGTCGGCGTAGCCGAGATCGTCGGCCACGATCAGCAGGAGGTTGGGGCGGCGCGGCCCGGCCTGCGCCCCCAGCAGGCCCGCCCCGGCAGCTCCCAGGAAGCTCCGCCTCGTCACTCCGGCAGTTCCTTGATCTCGATGTTGCGGTAGAAGACCGGCCAGCCCTCCGACTGGATGCAGATGGCGCCCTCGGCGGGATCGGCGCCCACGCCGGCGTTGACCACCCGGCCGTTCAGCACCACCGTGACGCCGCCGTTGACAGCGACGATCTCGTAGCGGTCCCACTCGCCCAGGCGAGTCCGGTCCTTTACCAGGGGGCCGCGCCGGGCCCCGCGGATGGTCCCACCCCGCACCCCGAACAGGCTCCCGGCTTGCCCGTAGTGTCCCTGGACTTCGTGAGACTTAGGCCAGGTCTTCTCGATGGCCCCGGCGTGGATGAAGAACCCGGCGTTGGGCCACTTCTCGGGCCCCCCGGTCCAGCCCTCCGCCTGGAACCGCCACTCGGCGCGGAAGATGTAGTTCTTGTAGCTCTTCTTGGTGCGCAGAAAGCCGTTGGGCTTGCCGGTCGAGGCGACGACGCCGTCCTTGACCGACCAGGTTTCCGGCGGGGTGCCTTCGATGATCCACAGTTCGGTGACGTCGCTTTTGGGCATCAAGGAGACGAAGCCCTCTTCGGACTGGGCGGCCAGGGCCAGGGGAAACAGCAGCCAGCTAAGTGTGCGGTTCATGCTTCACGGTATCACAGGCATTCTTGCCTGTCCTGGGCCTTAAGTATCCACCGTTAGTTCCATCCGGGTAGAACGGGCGTCCAGTTCGATTTCGAGCCCCACCACCGGCGGCTGTGCAAAATGCCACTCGATTCCTCGCCCTCCCGCCTCGCCGAGCGCCGGACGTACCATGGTGCTGAGGAGCTCGTGTAGGTTGTGGACGGTGTAGAGCTGAACCCCTGTGACGTCGCTCCATCGCGCGCCGAGAGCTGCTAGCCGGCTGCCGAGTGTCTCCAGGATGACGGCCGTTTTCTGGCGGAGTCCCTCTGGCGAAGTGTCGTACGGAGCTGCCACCCCGGGCGGGCCCCCCGGCGGGAGCACCTCTGGCGTCGCGGCGACCACGAAGGTGGGCGGCGGCTGCAACTCCGGACGCGATACCGGCACCGTGTAGGAGAAGGCGTGGATCTGGTGTTCTGCCGGGCTCCCGGGCACGGCGACGTTGGTGCGCGCGATGGGCGCCCGGTCGTCGATGAGGAGGCCGGCCTTCGACATCCTGTCGATGTAGACTTTGTTGAAGGCGTCGAACTCCTCCAGCGTGGCCTGCCGCCCGAAGCGGAGCTCCAGTCCGCAGAGCGCCTGCACGGGCCGGCCCAAAGATCGCAGATGGCTCTCGACGTCGGCAAGCCCTTCGGGGAACAGACGGCGGGGCCGGCGAAAGCTGGCACGCACCACTTCGAAGCCGTCGGCCGCGCGCGCCGCAGAGCTGACGTAGGGAACCCCGGGCAGGAACTGGTAACCTCCCTGCGGATTCGGCATCAACCTCACGTCCACGGGCGCCTCCTTCGGCTTTGGTACTTGCTCAACAGGAGCCAACCTCCCGATTGCCGCCATACTAACGTTGAAAAGGTGGTACGCCTGAGTGGACTCGAACCACCGACCTTCTGCTCCGGAGTTAGGAAAAGCAGGCTACCCGTGTCTCTCCATCCCTAACCTGTTGACTTTTCACTTTCAATAACTTACGGACTCGGCTATACTTGGGTCTACCGGGAGCTTTGCGGTGAAAAAGTACCTCCCGCAGTACCTCCCGGGCTGGGCGAGAGGAGCAACTGCCAATGAAGCAGAAGGTCATAGCAATCCGGCCGATGCCCGGAGGTGCTGCCGCAGAGCTGCCGGGAAAGACGGTATCTGCCAACCAAAGGGCGATCGACGCGCTGGCGCTGAACAGCGGGACCTGGAGAATCGAGGGCGTTCCTGGCCTGTACCTGCGCTGCCGGGCGCAGACCAGGAGCTACTTCCTCCAGCGACGGGTGCGAGGCTGCCTGACGAAGCAGGTACTCGGGGAAAGGACTCTGAAGGAAGCGCGCGGCGAAGCGATGAAAGAGTGGGCCCGGATGAAGCCGGCGCCGGCGGACGGGCGGAAGACCTTCCAGCAAGCCTTCGATGAGTACCTGGCGCAGAGAGAGCTGTCGCCGAAGACGCGGGAGATTTACGAGTACAACAGCGAGCGTTACCTGGCTGACTGGCGGTCGCGCCACCTCCTGGACATCGGCGACGATCGCGGGGGGGTGCGGGCGCTGTATCACCAGCTAGTCCAGAAGCACGGCGCAGCGACGGGCTCCCAAGTGGTCCGGATGTTCGCGGCAGTCTACCGCTACGCGCGCAGGGTGGACAGGGACCTACCGGAATCTCCGACCATCGCGGTGGACCTGCCGGCGATGAAATCGCGCGACTGGGCCTTTTCACCCGACCAGCTGAGGGCGTGGTGGCGGGGCGTGAAAACGCTCGGATGCGTCAAGCGTTTCTGGTGGCTCACGGCGCTGTTCACGGGCGCGCGGCGGGCCAGTGTCGAGGCGCTGCAATGGTCCGACATCGACACGGAAAGGAGAACTATCCGCTTCCTGGTGACAAAGGGGAACAGGCCCTACTCAATTCCGGCGCCGGATCAGTGGATGGAGCTGCTGAAAGCTTACCGCGACAGCGGCCAGGTTCCACCGTCGCAGTGGGTCTTCCCGTCGAATGTGAAGCCGGCGCGGCATCTGGTACAGGTGCGCGACGACAAGCGGGGCGTCCAGAGCGCGCACCATCTGCGACACACCTTCCGCACGACGCTGGCGGAGCTGGGCGCCACCACTGACCAGGCGCGGCTGCTGATGGGACATTCCATGGGCGGCGACGTTTCGCGCGGCTATATCACGCCTCCGCTGCTGGTGGAGAGCTTGCGGCCGGTGACCAATACCGTGGCCGCCCGGTACCTCGGGATTCTTGAGGATTTAGAATAAGGGTGGTGGCCGCCTAGCGCGACGGCGCGAAGGCCGGGACCCTGCCGGCTGGCGGCCATCTTCACAGGGACATCGTGAGGGACGATATGATGGCTCATGAATTACCGCTCGATCCACGCCACCGGCTTTCGGAGACCGCCCAGCTACGGATCAGCAAGGCCTACATTCAAGCACAGGCTGCTTCCTGGGAGGGGCAGGCCAACATTGACGCGAAGCATCTGGAGGGGGATGCGGATGCGGCCGACTTCGAGCAGAATCAAGCCAATCTGCGTGCTGCCCGAATAGTTCTTGCGGTGCTGTTCGAAGAGTACCAGAGCGCCGGCCTTGCGCTTCACGAGAGGCGGACCGCCATGCAAGAGGAAGTCGAAGCGGCGGCGTACTCTCTGGAGCTGCACCAGAGCCAGCAGCGCTTGCTGGAACTAGAATATTTCTACCCCATGGAAGAAGTGAACCCTCGCAGCGGCGCTCGGGAGGCAGGCCGGAAACCGCGCGGCCGCCGCCCCACGACGCCGTACCCGAAAATGCTTCGGGCTTCGGAGATGAAGACGACAGAGGGAAGGCCCAACCGGCAGATAGCTAAGTTCTTATATAACACAGAAAGCCCCACAAAAAGCCAAATCAGCGGTGTTCCGACTCGCCTAAGGTCGTTCCGCAAGACGATGATGAAAATGAGACGAATTGTTCGACCCCCCCAGTAGTTGAAGTTTATAAGCCTGTTGTTTTCAATCGCTTACTGGGGGTCGAAGAATTATGGAATTTTTCGACCCTCGAAAGTCCATTTTTCGACCCGTTTGCACATCTGAAAAATTCGAGTAGACTCGCTGTGATATGCAAGTAGAGCAGTACTTAAAGGGCGGGAGATGGATAAACGAAAGGTTGTTCGCGGAGCTGCATGGACTAGCGGCGCAAACGCTTTGTAACTGGCGATACCGCGACCGGAAGGCCGGACGCACGGGGGCCGCGCCTGGGTATCCGCAATATCGCTATTTTGGCGGGGCGGTTCGCTACTGGCTGGAGGCGGTATGAGCACTACCACGCTCACGCGCCGCGAGTTGGCCGGGCTCAGTGCGCCGGAGGCCGAGGCTGGGTTTCTGTACGCTGCCCTGGTCGCGCGCGACGCGGCGGTTCCCGAGCTGGCTGCTGACGTGTTTAGCGTGCATCGGCATCGGCTCGTCTATCAGGCCATCCAGCATCTTGCGGCGGCGGGCCGGGCGGTGGAGCTGGTCACCGTCGCCGAGCATCTGACGACCCGTGACCAGCTCGAGGCAGTCGGGGGCTACGCCGGCCTGTCGGCGCTCACGCTGCCGGAGGCGTGGGCTGGTAGTGCTGATGCCTGCGCCGACGTACTCCGCGAGAAGGCCGGCCGGCGAGCCCTGGCAGAGGCCGGGGAGCGGCTGGCTCGGGCGGCGTCGACGCCGGGCGGCGATCCCGAGGCGGCCCTGGCCACACTGGCGGCCCTGCGCGAGGAGCGCGAGGCGGCGCCGGAGCCGGAGACCGGCGCGGCCTGGCCGGAGCTGCGGGCGGAGGCTCTCTACGGGCTCGCGGGCGACATCGTGCGGATGCTCGAACCGGAGACGGAAGCCGATCCTGTGGCACTGCTGATCCACGTGCTGGTAGGCGTCGGCAGCCTCGTGGCACGGGGCCCGCATGCTCGCGTGGGAGGCGCGAGCCACCACACGAACGAGAACGCGATTTGTGTGGGGAAGACCTCCAGTGCGCGCAAAGGGACAGCAAAGTCCGATACGTTCAAGCTCCTCGGACTCGTTGATCCAGTGTGGGCCGAGAATCGAGTCGTTGCGGGCCTTTCGAGCGGCGAGGGCCTGATCTGGGCTGTGCGGGATCAGATTGAAAAGCAGGAGCCTATTCGTGACAAGAGGAAGGTGATCACCGGTTACCAGACCGTCATTACGGACCACGGTGTTGCTGATAAGCGGCTTCTCGTGATTGAACCTGAATTTGCTTCGGTGCTGCGCGTGGCAGGCCGTGAGGGCAACACGCTCTCGACAGTCTATCGCCAAGCCTGGGACTCCGGGCTCCTCCGGGTGCTCAACAAGAATTCCCCGGTGAACGCGACCGGTGCCCACATCAGCATCATCGGGCACATCACTCGCGAGGAGCTTTTGATGGAGTTGAGCAACAACGACAAAGTCAACGGCTTCGGAAATAGGAACTTGTGGCTGTGCGTCCAGCGCTCCAAGTTTCTGCCTGATGGTGGAGACTGGGACCACCTCGACCTCGGACCACTTATCAGTCGGCTAAAGAATGTCGTCGAGTTCGCCCGCGGAGTGGGCGAGATGCGCCGGAATGCCGAAGCCCGAGCCATGTGGCACGAGGTTTACCCGCAGTTGTCGGGTGAACGCGGAGGTCTGTTTGGTGCACTTACCTCGCGGGCCGAGGCGCACGTACTCAGACTGTCCTGCATCTATGCCCTGCTCGACCACTCAACGGAGATCCAAAGATGCCACATCGAGGCGGCGTTGGCTGTGTGGAAGTACTGTGAGGACTCGGCAGAGTTCATCTTCGGCACCGCTCTGGGTAACCAGGTCGCAGACCAGATCCTGAAGGCACTCCGGAATGCTCCGGAAGGCTTAACCAGAAACAGGATCCGGGACCTATTCAGCAGGCACCGCTCTTCCGAGGAGATCGGCACCGCGCTGCGCATCCTGGGCGAACGCGCCTTGGTTGAGTTCGAGAAGGAGAACACCGCCGGCCGACCGGTCGAGCGCTGGTTTGCAACCAGTGACGAGGCGCGAAAGGCGCGAAAGGAGCGGAAAGGCGAGGGGAAGTGATGCCTCACCGCGCTCATCGCGCTTATGGCGCACCATGCCTGACTATCTGAGCATCGCCAGGCGAGCCCTGCTTCGACCCGACGTGCCGAGGCTACCAGACTCACTGGAGGGCCGTCTGAAAGGCCGGGCCGTCGAACTAAGCCCACCTGAAGCGCGGACGTTTGGCGTGCATCCCGAGCACTCCTGCTCCGCCTGTGCGAGTGCCTGCTCCGCCTGTGCGATGTCCGCGCCACCCCTAGACGCCCGCGAGGCCGCGCTGGCCTTCGTCAACCGCGCCGGCGCCAGGCTGGTAGCTGCCTGCCAGGTCTGCCACCCCGACGGGCCGGCCGGAGCCCAGTTGCTGGTGCTACTACCCGAGGTGAACGACGGGCCGGAGTTCCGGCGGGCCCTGGAGGTGCTTCGCATCCTCTACCCGATCATCCCCAGGCGGGAGCCACTGAGTCATCTGCCGGCGCGCTGCGCGCACGTCCAGAAGGAGGCCCAGTGAGCCAGGGGGGGTCGAAAAGTCTAAAGCCTGGCCGTCGGAGACCACATGGTACCTCCGTGCGGATTTGCGAGAGATCAACGAATGCGGCTAGAAAACATTAAAAAGTATGGAGCCAATGAAGCAGCAAGCTTTTCCTGATCCCCCGGAACATCTCTCGGACCGATCCAGAGACCTCTGGCAAACCCTCGGGCCGGTGCAGGCCAGCAGCGTGGAACGTCGAACGCTGCTTCAGACGGCGCTGGAAGCGCTCGACCGGGCGGACGAAGCGCGGCGCATGATCCAGGCGGACGGCCTGACGGTCACAACGCCGGGGAGCGGCGCTTTACACGTCCACCCATGCCTAAGAATTGAGCGAGAGAGCAGGATGTTGTTCGCAAAGATCTGGGCTCTGTTAGGACTGCATCACAGTACAGAGGTACTCCCCTGGGAGTCGTAAAACCATGGCGCTGCCACTGCCCTGCTTCGATGACCTGAGCAACTCCGACCTCCGGAGCTTGACGCACACTTGCGGGATTCAGGCCGTCACCACGGCCACCAGCCGGCCCGGCGTCGCCCGCGTCTGGGCCCAAGTCGCGGCCTTGCTCGAAGACGAAAGCCGGGCGCGCGAGGGGGAGGCGCCGGTGTTCGGCCGGCTGCTGGACTTTGCGGAAACCGAAAACCCGGAGTTGCGGTTTTTCTCCCGTCTGCTGTTGCTCCTGGCCGCCGGCCGGCTGGATCTTGGGGACCTTCCCTGCGCCCTGCTCGCGCTTGACGTGGCGACTCTCGTTTTAGGTGAACGAGGGCGCCGGCAAGAGGAACTGAAAGAACTTAACCGGATATGGGAGTTGCCGTAACAACGTGCTATACTGATTGCCAAGCGTCGTTGCCCTGCCAGGCGGCGGGCAGACAGCGCGAGGTTGTCGGCCAATTCGCTTCCCAGATGGGCGGCGGGCTGGCCGCAGAGCCCCCCCCGGTTCCCAGGCGGGCGCCGGCGGCTGTGCAGCAGGGCGCGGGGACAAGCGCAAAGAGCAGGACGCACAGTCGGAGTCCGCCTTCCTGCCTCTTCAGCAGTACCCAAGACTCCAACGTTTTGTAACTGACACAAAGGAGAAAACTTATGCAAGCACAGGGTTTCACAAGCGGCGGCGCGTACCGCGAGGCGCTGCAAAGCCGGCACAAATATCTGGAGACGTCGAAGTCGATTCTCCAGAAGGCCATCGACGAGGGCCGGGAGCTCACGCCGGCGGAGAGCAAAGACCTCCACGTCTTGGGTGCCAAAGTCGACCGACTTGGCGACCAGTTGGCGGAGTCGCCGCTCTTCATGAGGCACGAGCCGGCCCCCAACCCCGGCCCCCGGCTGGGCGCCGGCCGACGCTACCAAGACATCTTCAAGCTGGAGAGCCTGTCGAATGGCGGTTTCGACAGCCTGGAGGACTACCTGAGGGCAGTCCACACAGGCCTGCCGTCGGCCGCGCTTGAGCAACTGGCCGGCTGGCGGGAGGGGGTCGGTTCCGCCGGCGGGTTCCTCGTGCCAGAAAGCTTCGCCGGCTTCTTGCTCGACAGCTCTCTCGAGCGGGAGATCGTCCGGCCTCGGGCCCGCATAGAACCGATGACCACGGAGACGCGACACGTGAGCGGCTTTGATAACTCAAGCCATGCCAGTCATCTCTACGGCGGCGTCGTGGGCGAGTGGCTCACGGAGGGCGGTAGCATGACCACCGCCGAGGGCAAGACCCGCAAAATTCAGTTGACCGCCCGAAAACTCGGGGTCCTCACCAAAGCGAGCAACGAGCTGATCAGCGATGGGATGAAGTTTGAGGAAGCGTTGGGTACGGCGCTGATCAACACCATAGGCTGGTACCTAGACCACGCCTTCCTGCGCGGCGACGGCGCCGGCAAACCGCTGGGCGTGTTGAATGACCCGGCGCTGGTGACGATCACAAAGGAAACCGGCCAGGCGGCCAGCACCATTCAGTGGGCGAACCTGACCAAGATGTTCGCGCGACTGCACCCGGCCAGTATCAGCAATGCCGTCTGGATCTGTAATAATACCGCCATCCCGCAACTGCTGACCCTCACCGTGCCGGTCGGGACCGGCGGCACCGTAATTCCCGTGCTCAAGGAGGAGGCGGGGCGCTTTTTCGTGCTCGGCAAAGAAATCCTGTTCACCGAAAAGCTCCCGGCCCTGGGCACCAAGGGCGACATCGTGCTGGCTGACCTCTCCCAGTACATTGTCGGGCTGCGGCGGGAAGTCAGCTTGGAGAAGTCAGTCCACGTCCACTTCGGAACCGACGAGGTTGCTTATCGCTGCATCCTACGGGCCGATGGACAGGGAAGTTGGAACGCGCCCGTGACGCCGAACGCCGGCGACTCGCTGTCCTGGTGCGTCAGCATCGAAACGCGCTCGTAGACCTTGTGTGGCCATCGCTGGGGCGACGCCTGGCCCCGTTCCGGGCGCGCCTGCGCCGCACAAACCGGCCCGGTGGGGATTGCTCCTTACCTCACCGGGCCCCGGGTTTTTGTGTCCGGAACACCACGCGGTTGTCGGCGACACCCTCGACCCGGTTGGCCCCGGTTTCGGCCCTGGACCGGAACATTGCGCGGCCTTCCCGTTTCAAGCATCCCGAGGCGGTTGTGTTTTGAACATTCGATGGCGATCGCGTTTCAAGCGTTCCGTGGCGGTTCTGTTTCAACCGTTCCGCGACGGTTGCGTTGCAAGCATTCTGAGAGGGTTGGCCCGCGAACAGACTCTGCGCAAATTTGCGGGGGCGACGTCCGATCCGTTCCCCCGGCCCGGAGCGGAAAACACACAGAATGGCAACTCCGTTTGAAACCGGAATCCCTCGACCCCGTGTCGAGCAACCTGGCCGAGCAACCTGGGCCGCCCGCCGACTCCTTCTTGCTCAGGCCGAGATCGGCTATGGTGGGCGGGGGGTTGAGATGGGGTAACCTGCGGGAACCCCGTCTCCCGCCCCCCCAGCGGACATCGGAAAGGTGGCCAAGCTGCACCCCCAGCCCGAGGCGACGCCCCCGGCCCGTGTCACTGGAACCACGCGGCTGGTGGCGACAGCCCCGACCCCCGGTTCGACCCCGACAAGGCGGCGGCCACCAGCAGCAAGGAGGTGCGCCAGCGCCCATCTGGAGATGAGGAATACGTCACCAACGCTCTAAAGAAGCTCCGCCAAGGTTGCCGGCAACTGTCGGAATCGCGCCTGACGATCAACCTGCAACTTACCGCTGTGGCCACGGGACAGACAGACCCCGGAGGCGGAGCGACCCCCGGAGTGAGCATTACCAGGATGCGGTGAATTATACCGTAGCAATACCGCTTTTTTTCGCGAAAACGCGCTGCCACGCGCTGCCACCACAGTCAAATACTACGGTACCAGACCGACAGGCGCTAACGGGCGCCTCAACCATATCAACCACTTACGACCAGACCGGACTATGCGGCATGGCTCTGTACGGGTTCGAATCCCGTTAGCGCTACCAATTCCTCAACAACTTACAGAGACGAGGGGGCCTGCCGAAGATCAACCACGCAAGAGCAGGCCGGGGTGATCGACAAACACCCTTGCTATCAATCGCGCCGACGGTCTATTATGAGCGATAGAGGTGGCGCTATCGCTCATGACGTGGAACTGGCAAAGGTCCGACTGGCCGAATTTCTCCTGGGACAGGCCCCGTCTTCGCAAGGCGGAGGAGCATTTCCTGGTGGGGGCTGGCGTGTTCGCGGGGACGGTCAAACACCTTGGCTCTGAGGATCAGGAGCGGCTTACCATCGAGGCGATCAGCTCCGAGGCGGTCACGACGTCGGAAATCGAGGGCGAGATTCTGGACCGCGCGAGCGTTCAGTCTTCGATCCGCAGGCAGCTTGGCCTGGATACCGACGCGAGGCGGGTCAAACCGGCAGAGCAGGGGATCGCGGAGATGATGGTTGATCTCTACCGCACCTTTGCCGCGCCGCTGTCAGATAGGATGCTGTGCGCGTGGCACCGGATGGTCGTGAAAGGCCGCGCTGATTTGAAAGACATCGGCCGCTATCGTACCGGAGGAGATCCGATGCAGGTCGTATCAAGCGAGATGTACGACCCCCGCGTCCATTTCGAGGCACCGGACTCCGCCCGCGTACCCGCAGAGATGGCGCGCTTTGTGGACTGGTTCAACCGCACCGGGCCGGCGGGCCCTGAGCCCTTACCGGCGCTGACAAGAGCCGGAATCGCGCATTTGTACTTCGAGTCCATCCATCCCTTTGAGGATGGAAACGGGCGAATTGGGCGCGCGATTACCGAGAAGGCGCTGGCCCAGTCGCTCGGTCAGCCGACGCTGACGGCTCTGGCTGCGACGATCCTCCTCCGGCGCATGGCTTACTATGAGGCTCTCGAAGCAGCCAACAGAGGAAACGAAATCACATCCTGGCTGGCGTGGTTGGCGGGCATCGCGATTGAAGCGCAGCGGAGGACCGAGGCCTGCGTCGAGTTTCTCATCGACAAGACGAAATTACTGGCTCGCCTGCGTGGACAGCTCAACAGCCGTCAAGAGAAAGCGCTGCTCAGGGTGCTGAGGGAGGGGCCGGAAGGATTCAAGGGCGGCTTGAGCGCGGGAAATTATCTGACGATCACCGGAGCTTCTCCGGCGACGGCAACCCGCGATCTTGCGGACATGGTTGCCAAGGGTGCTCTCTTGCGGGTCGGCGAACGGCGCCATGCCCGCTACTCGGTCGCGATCCCGTTGCGGCCGGTCTCGCCGGTGACGCTCGACAAAAACGGCGGATTTGTCTAGGGCCGCAAGACCGTGTGAGCGCCTGTGGCACGGTCTCAGTCTTAGCAGGAAAACAACCTCTCGGCGTCGCGCTTGTCGCGGCCGATCCCCTTTTGCTTACAGGCCGTGAATGCGACAGGTCGGCTAAGCTTAGAATGATGAAAAATGGTCGGATGGCGGTCCTGCTCGCTGCACTCGGCCTGCTAGGCGTCGGCCTGGTCTATTTCAGGTGGAGCCTGCCGTTCTATCCGGCAGTCGGGAAGTTCGCTGCCCGCAATCTGCCGTTCCACAGGGCATATTGGATGCTGACCAAGAACACCGAAATGTGCCCGGCAAAGGAAGTTTTCGCGGGCTTGGGTGAGTTCCTTCGCACGGCAGAAGCCGTCGAATGGGCGGCCCGGCGCTGCCGGCTGCGTCAGCGCGCCGCCTCGGGGCTGGAACTTTGGGATACCCCTTACGGCCCCCTGTGGTTCCCGAAGTTGCTGGAACCCGCCACCGTGCATTTCGCCGTGGCGCAGTGGAAGGTCACCGCCTACCCCGGACTTCCTCTCCGCCGGGGCGATGTCGTCATCGACTGCGGAGGCTTCGTCGGGGACTGGACCAAGGCGGCTCTTGCGGCGGGCGCCTCCCGGGTCGTCACCGTCGAGCCCGCTCGTGAACAACTGGAGTGCATCCGGCGCAACCTTGCCAAGGAAATCCAGCAAGGCCGCGTCGTGGTCTATCCCAAGGGCGTCTGGGACCGCGAGGAACGGCTCTACCTGGGCCATCACGAAAGCAATCCCGCGGCCCACGCCGTGACCGACAAAACCTCCGGCCCCGGCGAATGGATCGATCTGACTTCCATCGACAAAATGGTTGCCGAATTGAAGCTCGACCGGGTCGATGTCATCAAGATGGACGTGGAGGGCGCCGAGTCGCGTGCCGTGCGCGGCGCTCGCGAGACCCTCCATCGCTTCCGCCCCCGCCTCGCTATCGCCACCGAACATACCGACCACAGTCTCCAGAACAACCGCGATGTCATTCAGGCAGTTCGCGAGACCGCTCCCTTCTACACTCGCAAGTGCGGCTACTGTCGGCTTGGCAGCGGCGGCGTGATTCCGGAGACACTCTACTTCGTGCCATAGATGCCGGGCGGCGGCGGCCCTCCGGGGACCGGCGAGGCATGAACTGACCCGCACTGTGCTCGGGATGACAGTCCGCCCGCGGCTCCGCGAACCGGCGCGGGTAAAAACGCGATTCGCTCCGCGCCGTCTCTTCGCGCGGTCGTACTCGCTGCCTACAAGCGGTGTCAGGAATTCCGCGTAGAATCCAGTGGCCTCGTTGCCCAACCGATAATGAGTCGCGGGTGGCTGGTCATCGCCCAGGAACTCCTCCGTGAAGCCGTAGGCCAGCAACGGATGCGGGACGCGCGCGACGACCTGAAGACCTCCCACATCTCGCCAGCACCCAGCTGTCGTGTTTGTTTCAAAAGCCGTTGATATTTGGTTTAATACGACGTGGGACCGTGGAGTTCCAGACACCGACTGGTGGCCAGAGTACTCGGCCTGCGCTTTGTTCCCGCGGTAGCCAAAGAGTCAGCGGGGCGAAAGGCTGGACACTGTGGGCTTGGGCTTCGACAGCAACGAGTTCAGTTTCTGTCGGTCCTGTTGCGGGAGGCGCTTCCGATGAAGAAGACCCTCTTAGTGGCGGTGCTGGGTGCCCGGCTCGGGGCGCAGTTCCGGGACCCTGATCTGCTATGGCAACGCTTCGAGTTTCAGGACGCACAGGGGGCACCTGTGACCGAGCCCCTGTTCCGTCCGGGCGAGAAGAACATCCTGATCATCCACGGGCTGAACGGCGTGCCGGGGGACATGAGGGGGCTGACAGATTTCTTGGCAGCCCAGTGCGCCAATGTGATGCTGTACCGGTATCCGTCTGGGATGAGCCCGAAGGTGAGCGGGCGAGTTCTGTATCTGGCCTTGTCTGAGGTTTTGAACAGTAGTATCCGATTCGACATGGTCGGGTACAGCGAAGGGGGCTTGGTGGCCCGCGTAGCCACCGAGCCGGGTGCTTTGAACGACATGAAAGCGTTTGGAGACCAGGTCGAGAACCTAGTCACAATCGGTATGCCGCATGAGGGCGCGCGGCAGGTATTGCGCGGTCGGGACATACTAGTGACCTTCGGGGTGGCAGAGCCGGTGCAGGCCATTACCGACATGCTGATAGGGTCAGAGTTTCTCCGAACCCTCAACACGAATCCCCAGCAGGGCGGCACTAGGTACTTCACGTTGGCCGGGAATTTTTTCAACGAGACGGATGACGGGGTGGTCTTCGTCGACAGTGCCTTGGGGCAGAACGTGCTGCGGCGCACGGCGGGGGTTGCGACGGTGGGGCTGGTGCACACGACGAGCCTGGCGGTGGGCCCGGCCTCGGGCCGGGCGCTGCCCAATCATGCCGACGTCTACAACCAAGTAAAGGGTTGGATTATTGATGGAGCGCCGCCGCCTACGGCGTGCGCGTATCTGGGGGGCAACTGGAGCTACCGGGAAACCGCTACGGAGAGGTGCGTCATCGGTGGCCAGCCACAGAGCCCGGAGGGTCTAAGCGGGTCCGGGACAGTGCTGATCACACAAGCGCCGGGAACCTGTATGTTTCGCTATGACGTGCAGGATTTAGTCTCGCGAGCTTCCCGCCTGACCCGCGACGGGGTGACCGAAGGCAGCAACGTGACCGTTACCGGTCTCGCCGCGACAGCGGTGCCCGGTTCTGGCGTCACGTTCACGGAGAACTCGCTTCGGGCAACCGGGAAGCTATGCGGCCGGAAGGTGAACCTAACGGGCCAGGCCAGGTTTGCCACCACTCTGAACGGTGTGCCGGTTTCGTGTGTGTACGACAGCGCGGCCGAGTTCACCCGGGTCCCGGGCGGCCCGGCCGGTTGGCTGGCCAGTGTAAGCGCGGCGAGCTTCAGTGGACCAATACTGAGCCCTGAGTCGATCGCTGCGGGCTTCGGCTCGCTACTGGCCACAGGCACGCAGGCAGCGACCACGGTTCCGCTGCCCACGACGCTTGCCGGAACCCGGGTGCGCGTGACGGATAGCGGGGGCGCGGGACGGGACGCGCCCCTGTTCTTCGCCTCGCCGGGCCAGATCAACTATCTGGTACCGGCGGGCACAGCCACCGGCCCCGCCCGCATTGAGGTCCTCCGGGGGACCCAGACGGCGGCGGCGGGGACGGCTGAGATCCGGGCCGTAGCGCCCAGCCTCTTTTCCGCTAACGCCAGCGGGGAGGGGGTCGCCGCCGCGGTAGTGGAGCGCCTCACCGCCAGTGGCGCTCGGAGCTCGCAGTTGACGTTCCGGTTCGACAGCACCTCACGTCGCAACGTGGCCGCTCTGATTCACCTGGGCCCAGGGTCCGACCAGGTCTTTGCCGTGCTTTACGGGACCGGCATTCGGGGTGTCGGCTCTCCCGAACGGGTGACGCTGACGATCGACGGGGAGCGGTTGCCGGTGCTCTACGCGGGGACACAGGCGGATTTCGCGGGTCTGGATCAGATGAATGCCGGACCGTTGCCGCGCAAGCTGATCGGGCGCGGAACGGTTCCCGTTGTGCTGGAGATCAATGGCAGGATCTCGAACGTTGTCACTCTGACTTTCGGCCCAATGCTCGGCCTTCCAGCTTTCCAGCGCGGACAGGAGTTGATCAGGGGTTCGTCGACTGCTGTCGGAGACATGAATGGCGATGGAAGACCTGATATCGTAACCAACGCCGGTACGTTCGGCGAGCTTGTGCTAATCCGCAACAACGGGAACGGCACGTTTCAGGCGCCGCAGCGGATCGAAACCGGTGGTTCGGCAAACTGGGTGCGCCTGGCGGACCTGAACCGCGACGGCCTCGCCGACTTGGTGACCGACGGCCGGTCGGGTGGCCAGACATGGGTGCAGCTTGCCAACGGAAGCGGCGGGTTCCTGCCGCCCCAGCGCTACACGGTGGGTCGCAGTCCCCAAGACCTGGTGTTGACGGACCTCAACAGCGATGGGTTTGTCGATATCCTCACAGGGCATACGGAATCGCGCGACATCTCGTTCCTGCGCGGGAATGGCGACGGCACGTTCCAGCCCGTTCAGTCGATTCCTGCTGGCGGTGCCGTGATCCTTGGCTCGATTTTTCCCGCCGACGTGAACAATGACGGCATCCTGGACCTGATCTTGGGTCACCAGCTCATGCCGCGGCTCTTCTATTTGCTTGGCAGCCGAAGCGGGACCTTTCAGGCGCCTCAGCCCATTGCACTGCGCAACGCGGGCGGCATTTTTGGGGTGGCGGTTGCCGACTTCAATCGTGACGGCTTCCCCGACATTGTCGTCGGGCAAGGTTCGGCGGACACGATGATCGTGTTTGGGTCGCGGACTGGCTTTCAGCCCCCAGCGCGGATCCTGCCGAACTTTGCCAGCTCCATCGTGGTCGGCGACCTGAACCGCGACGGGAACCTGGACATTCTAACGAACCTGGGGATAGTGCTCGGGCTCGGCGGGGGCGAGTTTCAGACGCCGTTGCCCGCGCCCGGCGTCCCGATCGCCATCACCGACCTGAACGGAGACGGCAGGCCCGACTTGGTTGTTGCTGCCGGCAGCGGCTTGGTCGTCTTTCTGCAGCAGTAGGGGTGGCCATACCTTCCAAATCGGTGACCATTCCCCATGGAACCCCGTGCGCCTGACGCCTTGCCAGATCGCCCTGGCCGTCTTCCTGGCCCTGATGTGCGGCCTGGATGTCCTGTGGATCCGGATGAACCGGGCGCCGCCCCGGATGTTCGATGACACCCACTTTCTCATCGAGAGCCTGGACGTTTACGAGGCTCTCCACCGGCAGGGCTTTCGGGGATTCGTAGAAGAATCCTTGAAGCCGGCCCGCGGCTTTCACCCGCCGATGATCAAGATCCTGCCGGTTCCCCTGTACCTTTTGCTGGGGCCCGGCGCGCCGGCGGCGCTGGCCTCATTTGCCTTGCTGATACCGGTCTTCGGCGTCTACCTGTTTCTGCTGACCCGCCGCCTGGCCGGCAGCGAGAAGACGGCCTTGCTGGCCGTGGTGGTCACCTGCCTGTTTCCCTTGACCTACGGGATGTGGAGAAACATGATGGCGGAGTTCGGAACCGCCCTCGCTGCCGTCGCTTCCCTCTATCACCTGGTGAAGGCTGCCGAGAGCCGCAGGCCGGTGCACTCGATTCTTGCGGGCGCCTTCCTGGGATGGGGGCTGTTATGGAAGGTCTCCTTCCCACTCTTCGTGATCGGTCCCGTCGTCTACCTGCGGCCGCGCGGGCGCCACCTGGCGCTAGCGGCGGCGGCCGCCGCCCTGGTGGCGGGACCCTTCTACCTCGTCAGCGGCCAACAGGTTCTCGACTGGCTGGCGCTCTCCATACGACCCGAGCCCAATCAGCCCTGGAGCCTGGGACCGGTGTTCGCGACCGGCACGCTCCTCCGTTACTGGATCAGCAACGTCAACTTCGGGGTCTCGGTCTACTTTTTGGTGCTGTTGATGGCGGCGTGGATTCTGGCGGCGTTCCATCGGAAAGCCATTCCCTGGCGAGCGGTGGCCTTCGCAGTGGCCTGGTTGGTTCCCGCCTTTGCGGTTCTTTCCTTTCAGGTGCTGAAGGAGATCCGGCACCTGTTGCCCGCCTACGCGGCAGTGGGAATCCTGATCGGGGCCGGGCTGGCCGGCGCGCTCAACGCCGCGCGTAGCAGGCGGATCGAGGTCGCCGCCCTGGCGCTGCTCGGCATCTGGCCGCTCTACCAGTTTGGCGCTTCCTCTTTTGATCCGGACTGGCTGCCGCGCCGGGACCTGCGGTGGGGGCCCTGGGTGCTCTCGACCGCCGACCTGGAGCTGGCCTCGCTCCAGATCATGCCGGTCTACACCTTCCCGGCTGGGCGCACGGCTTGGCCCGCCCGGCAGACCGTCGATGGGATCGCCCGGCATGCCGGCGCCACCATTCGGGATCGGACCCCTCGGGTGCGGGTAGCCGGCAACAATCCGTTCTTCAACGGGCTGGTCCTCGACTACCACTCCAGGCTGGCGGGCCATCGCTGGATGTTCTACTCCGCCTTCGACCGGAATCTTTCCAAGGCTGATTTCGTGGTCACGGTTTCCACTCCGGGACGAAAATACGGGCCGCTGGACGAAGGCGATCCTCTCTTGCAACGCCTGCTGGATGAGCGGCGCCTGCCGTTCGCCCCCCTCGACGCCATTTCCTTTGGAGACGCCAACCGGGTCCGGATCTACCGGCGGATCTCCGACCCGCCCCTGCCCGGCTGGAAGCCTCCGGATGCCTCCGGTTGGCGCGAGACCTTCATGACCCCAAGCGGCCCCCGTTCCGTGTTGGTGACGGACCCCGGGGCAGAGATCAAGTTGACCTATCTGTATGTTCCCGTCTCCGGAGCCTCCATCCGGGTCGGCTTCGGCGTCGACGCCGGGAAGGTCTCCAGCCGCTGCCCCCGCGCCTGCCAGGTCACCGCAACGGAGCTGGAGAATGACGCCCGGCCGCAGGTGCTCGTTTCCGCCACCATAGACCCCGCCGCTGGCCGGGCCGAATCGCGATGGCAAGAAGTGAGCCTCAGCCTGGACTCATTTCGCGGTCAGATCGTCGAGGTGGCGCTCTCGGTCCGAGCCGATCCATCCGGGGAGGCCGGCTGCAACCGAATCGGTTGGGACCTTGGGGAGCGTTGATCGCAAATACTCTTGGCGGACTACCGGACCAAAAGAGTTGACGAGTTCCCGTTATGGTAGTATATTATCGTTAGTAAACATGCGCCGTGAAAGAGTTCCTTCAACCAACAAGGCGGAGCTC
>Ga0247727_10005614_pt1 | contig 25290 bp, 20 predicted proteins | sample WisWelCaveWW1625_FD_202498 | JGI IMG/M metagenome (GOLD analysis project Ga0247727, IMG submission 202498) | Biofilm microbial communities from Wishing Well Cave, Virginia, United States - WW16-25 | ecosystem: Environmental > Aquatic > Deep subsurface > Groundwater > Cave microbial mat | place...
AAATTAAAGGGTGTGATGCCGACGATTGGGCCGATCGGAAACCGACGTGTGATCCCCATGCACCCTTCTGAGCCTGCCATCCAATCGAGCGGAAGGACTTCTCCGCCCATACGTTTGGCCTCCTCTGATGCCGCTTGAAACGTGAGCATCGCCCGTAGCACCTCACGGCGGGCATCGACGATGGGCTTGCCCGATTCGAGAACAATCATGCGTGCAAAAGCATTCTGCCTCTCGCCCAGACCTGTTGCGATGCGGTGGAGCCATTCTGCGCGCTGATACGATGGCACACGGCGTGTAATCTCAAAGGCAGAGACCGCGGCACGGATCGCCTCCTCGATGTCCGATGCCGTAGCCAGAAACGTCGTGCCCACCTCCGTCTGGTCATAGGGTGAGGTGACCGTCCAACGACAATCGGAGGTTTTATACCGGCCACCGATCCAGAACGGATGCGTTGTGTCCGCCATATGAGATTCCTTGTGCAATCAGGCGATACTACCGAAGTTTGGGGAATGGATCAACTCCGCAAAGGTGTGGATCCCTCACACGGCTGTTGTGGAAAGATCTTCTTGATGTCGAGGCGTTTTTTCGGCGTGCCGAGTTTTTTCAACTATGCGATTGCGGATGGTATTTGCAACTTTCTCTTTCCGGACAAGAGCGCTTTGCGCCATAGCCGAGGTTATACTCAATCTCGTTGCATTTGGATGAGTGGCTCCAATAAAATCCAACTTGCCGTGAAAACGGAACATCAGCTATAAAACTGTCCAGAATGGTTCTTTATACGTTCACCTTCTTTAATGTCCTTTTCTGGGTCATGCTTACGATACCATTCGTACACAGTATTGCCACCCGTTACAATATGCTTGACGTCCCCGATACACGAAAAATTCATACAAAATTGACGCCACGGTTGGGTGGCGTCGCACTCTACGCTGCCATATTCCTGACGGTCACGGTTCCTCTCGTGCCTCAGGTTCAAAAGTGGCTACTGAAGAGTTTCTTAGAAAAACCTTGGCTGATTACGGGGGCAACCGGCATGTGCGCGATAGGCGTTGTTGATGACATATGGGGTTTGAGCGCACGGAAGAAGTTATTCCTCCAAGTTTTCGTGGCAATCCTTGTCTCCATGGGTGGATTTCATATGGGTTTTTTGGGCACGGCTTTTTTAGCCTCTCCTCTGGGGACCCTCGTTGACGTCACGGCAACGGTGCTTTGGATTATCATGATTACCAATGCGATGAATCTGATTGATGGATTGGATGGTCTTGCGGCTGGCATTGCAATGGCTGCTGCCCTTCCACTGATGGGTATCTCTCATATCAATGGCTATTTTACGAACGCCCTCCTGACGGGACTACTTGCCGGCAGTATCGCAGGTTTCCTGTCCTATAATGTATTTCCAGCAAAAATATTTTTGGGGGATTCTGGGAGCTATCTGTTGGGGTTCTTCTTGGCCACTTTGTCCATTCAGGGAACAGAGGGGAAAGGCCCATTCGTTGCACCGGCTATTGTGTTTCTTCTTCTCTATGTGCCACTACTGGACACGCAACTTGCATTCCTACGACGTTCTTTAAAAGGATACCCCCTCTTCGTTGCAGATGGTAGTCATATCCATCATCGTCTGGTTCGGCAGGGGATCGGACAGAGGCAGACAGTCTTTATTCTTTGGGCAAAGGCGTTTGTTTTTGGTCTGCTTGGGTGGATACTGAATGTTTTAACAACACCCTTTGCAGTGAGCTTTACTGTGTGTATCGCGATTCTCCTGATCGGACTAAGCGTAAAAAAACTTGGATTTGTTGAGATTCAGTCCTTTGCGCAGGCCTTTGTCCATCCGAATAGACGCTTAAAAACACCTCGAGATAAAAACCTATGCGTTGTCAATTTCATTAAACATTTAGGCGAGGCAGAGGATATCGATACGTTCAATCAACGTTTCATCGGGTTGGCATTAGACATCGACCTCGACTTTATACAGATTGAAATTTTCCCAAAAGGCGTAGGTGAGCAGAGCCTGACGCTTGTGGAATGGAAGAGAGATGGGACACATCCAGACACTATCCCAAACAGCAATAGGGATGACACCTATAGCACCCTCCATACGGTCACGGAGTCATTTCATGGAAAATCGGGCATTGACGGATCTATTGTGTTGGGCAGACAAGCCGCCAAGCTTCGCCGAAAGAGCGAGGAAAGCCAGCAATGGGTCTATTTATTGGCTCAGGGGATGTGCAACGTCGATTTTGCCGCGATACGACAAAAAGGCGTGTAAATAAAAAGGATCAATGGATTATTTGCCGTCATATGATACTTCTCCCGTCTCATACATACTCATCACCCCGTTGCGGAACGAAATTACAACCGTCGAGATCACGCTTCAAAGTATCATCCAACAAAAGGTCCGACCCATGCTCTGGGTTATCCTGGACGACGGTTCACAGGATGGTAGCGCCGATCTCGTTGATGGCTTTTGTAGACAATACCCGTGGATACGTTTAATTGGCCGCCCTGACCGCGGATTCGACCTGGTGGGTCAGGGGGTAGCCGAACTCCTCAACTACGGGATGAAGTTGATCAGGGAATATCCCTCTTCATATGTTGGGAAAATCGATGCCGACCTACATTTGCCTGCGGATTATTTCGAGACTTTGCTCGTTTTAATGGCCACCGAACCCTCTGTAGGCGTCTGCAGCGGGCACCCCTATACTTTTGAGAATGGAAGAAAATTTCTAGAAAGACATGGCGACGACTTCCCCTCTGGGACGGCGCGCCTGTATCGTCGTTGCTATCTGGAAGAAATTGGTGATTTCGTGAACTCAGTCGGCTGGGATACCGTGGACCTGCTCCGTATGCAAATGCACGGCTACAAAGCGAAAGTTCTCCATTCCCTAGAATATCACCATATCAGGCGCATGGGAACGCGAAACGGCTACAGGCATGGAATGATTCGAGATGGCCGCAACGCTTATCTGACCGGCTACCACCCCCTTTTCTTCCTCTGCAGGGCGGTATTTAACATGCGTTATCGGCCATATCTACTGCGAACGCTTTGTATGTTATGGGGCTACTGTTGTGCATGGCAACGGAGGCTCCCCTACATTGTGACAGACGCCGAAAGGACCTACCATATCAAACTCCAGAAAAAACGACTGTATCGCTATCTCGGAGGCAACGCATAGATTGCTCGCTTTTCTACAACAACCTATGAATCTCTCGTGCAAAGACTATTTCTCCGTCCCCTCTTTGATGACTAAGTCATCGTTGTAGATTACACCGCTGGACAAAGACGGGGGTGCATAGAGCCCAAAATGCGCCTGGGTGAAGAGTCCGTTACCCCTCTTGACATCCGCACTTGATACGAGCTGATCGTTCTGCCAGACCTTGGCGTATCCGCGCGCGCTGTCGAAATGGAGAGATACGGTCAGCTTCACCCACTCCTTCATGGGAAATTTAAGGGTTGAGGTCTGAAATGTATATCTTCCCTGACCGTTACTGGGCACATGCATGAGATGAACGAAGCCTTTATCGCTCAAATTGACCAACACGGCATCCCAAGTATCAGAGGTCGTATGATCAAGTGTTGCAAAACTAAACCATTCTCCACGAGAGAGGTTTACATCCAGCCAGACCCAAAATTCGATGAGCACAGGGGTTTTATAGGCCCCACCCGGCGTCTTATAAAGTTGAAACGTCGGGTAGGCACGATGGTTGTTATTTGTTAGGATTGTGCTGGGTGGATTGACGGCATAAATCCAGCCCTTATGAGCATATTTCCCTGTTCGGACTCGCTCAGACGACAGGTGATGCGAAGCGGAGTTCATGTGATCTTGTGGGACAATGTAAAACCCATTCACATCATCCACCGACTCAAAGCTGGATTGAAACGTCCGCAGAGTAGGCTTGGAAGGTGGCTGTGCTGAGGCATTCCCTGTGGATATGGCCAACATCAAAAACACTATTACGACCCATCTCGTGGAGCGCTGCATGTAGCGTTGTTCGCATGTGGACATTTTACCCCCCCCCACACTCCACTTTACTTCAAGGATCAGATAGTCTTACTTAGTCTCATTATAGCACACTTGTTTAGTGCTGGCAGTTATATATGGGCATTTCTATAAATCCTGTGTTAGGCTGCGGGTGTTGAGGCGTAGGGTGTCTCATTTTGCATTTCACTTTTAAGGAGGAGTCGCCATGCAGATGGGTTTCTTTGATTTGGAGAGACGGTATGCCAGCCTTTAGCAGGTTGGGTGATCCACCGGAGCGGTCGAATTGGAGCGGCTGAATGACACCGTGGACTGGGAGATTTTTTGCCCCGACTTGGAGAGGATTGACCAGAAGGTTCGCAAGAGCGCGGCGGGCTGCAAGCCGACATGTCGGGTGTTGATGTTCAAACTCCTGATCCTGCAGCGGCTGTACGGGCTGTCAGACGAGCGGCTGGAATACCAGGTCAGGGATCGCCTTTCCTTCATGCGGTTTCTGAAGCTGGATCTCGAGGGGAAGATTCCGGATGCGCGCACTGTTTGGGCGTTTCGCGAGGCCCTCAAGAGACATCAGTTGGCGGACGTTTTGTTCGAGCGCCTCAATCAGGCGCTGGCCGGCATGGGGATTCAGATGAGGAGCGGGCAGATTATTGACGCCAGTTTTGTGTCGGCGCCGGTGCAGCGCAACACGCGGGCGGAGAATGCGGTGATCAAAGAGGGGGCCGTGCCGCTGGAGTGGGGCAAGACGCCAAATAAGTTGGCGCACAAGGACGTGGACGCGCGCTGGACGAAGAAAGGTGGACAGAGTTATTACGGCTACAAGAACCATGTGAACATGGATCGAGAGATGAAACTTGTGGCGGCCCAGGCCTGCACGGACGCCAGTGTTCACGACAGCCAGATGTTGGAGGCGGTATTGCGCGGGCCGGAGGAAGGGGGCGAGGGTGTGTGGGCCGATAGTGCGTACCGATCGGAGGCGCGGGAGCAGCGTCTTGCCAAAGGCCGTCATTGCAGTCAGATTCACGAGCGAGCCTATCGCGATGCGCCGTTGGGCGACGAGCAGAGGGTTCGCAACAGAGCCAAGTCGCGGGTGCGTGCGCGTGTGGAACATGTTTTCGGGCAGATGGAGAACGGCATGGGTGGGATGTTTTTGCGCAGCGTGGGCCTTGCGCGCGCCAAGGTGGGTGTGGCGTTGATGAATCTGGCCTACAATCTTCGGCGTGTCGAGTGGCTGATTCGCAGCAAGGTGTTGCCGTTCACCCGGGTGACGGCACCGGTTCGTGGGACAGCGTAAGACGATGCGGAAAACGTGCATGGGAGGCGTGATTTAGACAAGAGGAGGGACGCGAGCAGGGGACAATAGCCCAATGTCTCTCCGCGAAGCGTTGCAACGCGAGCAAAGCCCGCCTCATTCGCCCCGCCGCCTCACCCCACCCCCAAAACAGATTTATAGAAGTGCCCATATGCACAAAACATGGATATGCTGAAAGTTTGAGCGCAATCCTGGATCAGGATAGAAGGAACGGTGCTATGCGCTTATGAAGATCGCGTTTTTGGGTTCTCGAGGAATTCCAGCAAACTATGGTGGATTTGAAACCTGTGCTGAAGCGTTGGCCCTGCGCCTTGTCGCGAAAGGGCATCAGGTGAGTGTGTATTGTTGCAAACCGTATTCCAAAAACGAGAGCCTATTTTATGCGGGCATCAAGCGGATCGTTCTTCCCACCCTTCAGAAGAAAAGTTTAGAAAAACTCGTATTCACAATTCTCTCTCTCATCCATGTGGTTTTCACAAAAACGGATGTCATCTTAATGTTTGGTATCAGTGCCTCCCTGTTTTGTTTTATCCCGCGCCTCTTTGGTATAAAGGTGGTGATCAATGTAGATGGCCTGGAGTGGAAACGAGAGAAATGGGGTAGGTTGGCTTCGTTCTATCTTCGCTGTTCTGAGCATATCGCATGTTTCTCGGCACATCGCCTTGTGACAGACGCGCGTTGCGTTCAAGATTATTATCAAGACACATATCAACAAGAAACAACCTTCATCCCGTACGGAGTCAGGGAGCGGCCCGATGCTTTCGATGGGAAAACCATGCAGTCTCTCGGTGTTAGACCTTGGGAGTATGTGTTATATGTTAGCCGGTTTGAGCCAGAGAACAACCCGCTTGTCGTACGGCGCGCCTTTGAACAGGTGAATACAGTGAAGCAGCTTTTATTGGTAGGATCGGCACCCTACGCAACCGCATACATTCAAGAGGTCCATCATAGTCAGGATAGGCGCATCCTCTTTCCTGGAGCCATTTATGGGAACGGGTACGAGGAATTGCTATGTCACGCCTATGTCTATATCCAGGCAACTTCCGTGGGGGGGGTGCATCCTGCGCTTGTGGAGGCAATCGGCTTTGGAAATTGTATTATCGCAAACGATGTTCCGGAACATCGGGAAGTTCTTCAGGATGCCGGCATCTATTACGATGGCTCTGAAGCAGATTTAGCCAAGCAACTGCAGGATGTCTTGGATCATCCCCAAAAAGTCGCTGATATGCGAACACGGGCTGGACGCTTGGCCAAGCAATACTCCTGGGACGCGATTTTAGAGGAATATACCAAAGTTTTTAGTCGTGCCATGGGAACAGGATGAGGCGTCTCGACCTCACCTGAAATACCACCCTTCTCTTTCTCGAGTCTTGTGATGTCTCATACAATCAAAATACGGAAATATCATCCGCAAGACAAAGAGCGGGTGCTAGAGATCATTGAGCGTGTATGGGACAAGAAACGGAGGAATGACCATGCCTTTTTGTGGGATTGGAAGCATGCTTTGGATGCGGGCTGCCAGAATGACTCTCATGTTGCACAAGTGATCGTCGTGGACGGGCAGGTTCTGGGCTATGCCGGTGCTATCCCTGCATTCTTTAAAGTCGGGGCAAAGACCGTAGAGGGGGGATTGTGTATGGACACGTTTACCGACCCCGATTCCAGAGGCACTGGGATGCAATTGCTTAAGGGCCATTTGGAGGGTGCGACCCTACTGATCGGAGCCGCGGTGCCCCGCGCAAAAGTTTTGTGGGGCAAATTAGAACAAAGACACCATGGTAAAAAGGATATTGTAAGCCCAAAACAAATCAGGAAAATGATCCGTTTGGTGAATCCCACCCCCCTACTTCAACAAAAAGGGATCCCCGCACCATTCTGTTACTTTTGCAGGGTCGTTTGGCAATGGTACATTCGAATGCGCGCCCTTCTTGATCGGGTGTGTTTTAACACCACAAGGCGCTTGGAGCACATCGAACGCTTTCCTGAGGTGGTAGATCGTCTCACTGCTGAGTTCTCTGAGCGTTTTTCTACCGCCATACGCAATCACCGCACCCTGAATTGGCGATTTGCCTCTTGTCCTTTCCCCTATGAGAAATATCTCCTGTGGAGTGCCGACCAGCTCGTGGGCTATATGGTCTACCGAATGGCATGGCTAAATAGGCGAAAAATTATTCTCCTTGTGGAAATGCTGGCCGTGGGGCGACAGGCTGAAAATTATCGGGCCATGTTGGCCCATCTACAGGCCGTTGCTTTGGAGCACCAAATATCGGATATTCAGACTCTGGAAACAGGGTGTTCTGTCTTCATGAAGATTTTGAGGGAACAGGGTTATTGGGTGAAGAAGGAAAGACCTTGGATTCTCACACATCTCCATCGAAACATGGAAAGCGATCTTAGCTTGGCGAGGGATCAGCATTGGTTTTTTACGATGGGGGATGTTGATTTTGAATTCATATTTTACCAGCAGGGACAGGACTCCATCGTGAATGAGGGGGGCAAATGAACATCAAATGTTTACTGCTGGTCATCAGTATGTCTACGCTATGGGCTTGCGTATCGATTGACGCAAAAACACGTTCCTTACCGATGAAGGATCAACCGGTCCAGCGGCCCGCGACAGAATACAGGCTGAAACCCACGGATCGTTTGAGCCTGATCTTTATGGCGAGCGCTAAGCAAGAGGGAGAGGATCGATATCGCCTCGGTCGCGGGGATGAGATTGGTCTTAGGGTGCATGAACGGGAAGATTTGAACGGGGTCTTCAAGGTTTTTCCGGATGGATGGGTGCAGTTTCCCTTGTTAGAGGCAATCAAGGTCCAAGGCATGACGCTCGACGCACTAAGAGCGTTCCTCACGAAGGAATACCAATTATTTGTTGTTTCTCCGCAAATCGTTTTAGTCCTCAACCAGCACAACAGCAGTGTGCTGTCGTTTATTCACATGCTTTCCCAATCCAATGGTCAAGGACCCGTTTATGAGACCACGCTCGGACTCGATGGCTTTGCCGTTTTCCCGCAAATTGGGGAGGTTCATCTGGCAGAGAAGAGTCTAAAAGAGGCAAACACCATTTTGGCCGATGCCTATAACGCACTGCTTCCAGGGCTGGATGTCACGGCCAGGCTTGTCGGCTCGAGGGACAACGTTGTAACCGTACTCGGAGAGGTCAAACGGCCTGGAGCGTTTGAGGTCTTTGGCTCTGTATCGCTGATTGCCGCTCTCGGGCTATCCGAAGGGTGGAGCAGTACCGCTCATTTGGCATCCATTTTGGTTGTGCAGCAGAGGAACGGACAGTTTTTTGTCAACAGTTACGATTTGAAGAAAGACATGGTGTTGGCGACACAGATTCGTCTTTCAGGTGGGGATATGGTATTTGTCCCGAGATCTGCCATATCGGATGTTAACGTTTTTATCGACCAATTTATCAGGCGTAATATTCCAATTAACATCGGGGTGGGTATCCCGATCAATTAACCTAATAACCTAAAGGGTTCTGAGGCAATGAGAGATTTTTTAATCGTTCTATTCCGCCGAAAAAAGATGGTGATTTCTTTTTTCATTTTCATGGTTGCCGTCCCCATGACCCTTGCCTACATCCTTCCCCCCAAATATGAGGCACAGGCAAAGCTCATTCTTCTCCCAGGCCGTGAGAAAAAACCGTTCCTCCCTTCTGAACGGGATGCGCGAACCGGATACGTTCAGGTCACCATGGAAGATGTCGGGAGCGAAGTCGAACTGATGCTCAGCCACCCCATTCTCTCCGATGTTGTCGCTAAGCACAGATTGGAAGAGGACCATCCACCCTCTTTGGAGGAGCCGGGAAAGTATATCGCCTACGTCATCCTCAAAGGACTGAAGACTTTTCTTGTTGCGACTGGATTAAAACCTGATCTCCCCCCACATGAGGAGGCGGTGGAACGGCTTTATAACCAAGTTGAAGTTGATTTCATCAAACGGACTAATATCATCACGGTGGAGTGGCGGGACTCCTCTCCGGAGCTTTCGCGGGATGTGGTCAATAGCCTTATTGACCGTTATGTGGGATATCGCACAAAGGTCTATAGCAACACATACGCCCTTGATACTGTCGGACAGGAGGCAAGAGCAAGCTATGGGCGATTGAGTGCGCAAGAGGATGCGCTCAGTACATACAGGAGGCAGCACGCCATTTCCGATGTAGAGCAACAACGAAAGGCCATGCTGGAAAAACTCAATGAAGCTGAGGGCAAGCTAAAACTATTAAAAAATCTTTCAGATTCGGAAATTGCAACTGCTGAACTAGGCAATCTGTCTGGAGATCCTGTTTTTTTGGAACTGTCCAATCGGCTCACCGATGCGGAATTAAGGCGGGTCAATCTTTATGAAACCCATGGTACGCAGGATAGGAGAATTCAGGCCATTCATCGTGAGATCGAAGAAATCAATGCTCTCCTCAAAGAACGCCTCGACCTGAATCTGGTCACATGGCAAAAACTGTTTAACACTTACACGCTGCAGTTAAGCCGTTTGGATCGCGCAAAAATCGACATTGACCGTATGGCGAGAGGCATTACGATCCTGACTCAGCGTTATAATCTGAACAAGGAGAAAGAAAGCGAGCTACTGATTTCAGGTGTCATGGACGCAGCCTCCATCGGTTCTATTCGGGTGGCAGAATATGCAACCATTCCGGCCTCTCCCTCTTTTCCCAAAAAGATCCCTATTCTCATTATCTCATTGTTATTCGGGGTTGTGGGGGGAACGGCCTTTGCATTTGTCTTCGATCGTTTTTCAAACCGTATCGTATCCGCATCCGATGTTGAATCCACAACTCAGGTTCCGGTGCTTGTCTCGATTCAGAAATATGCCCGCAAAGCATACAAAAATAATGCTTTGTTGTTAGATGCGCTTTCGCGAGATCTGATTCCGCTGAAAGCAATCTTCGCAGCTCTTTCTGCAACCGCATCGACATCCACGTTGATTGTTTCCCCTTCACCCAAATCAGGTAACAGCTTTATGACGAGGTATATCGCGCGTTTTATATTTCAGGAGTTTGGTGGTTCTGTATTGCATCTCTCTTGTCGGCCAACAAACGGAAACGTGACGGACTCAAAGCCTTCCCGATCTTTGCCTGTCAGCCCCCCCCCAGACTCTCACGAGAACCGTTTGGATTATCTGGAAGTTGATATCCTACCCGAATCGGTTTGTCCCTGCACGACCCAAGTCAATGCAATACGGGAGATTATGCAGGAAGGCTATCGGCATGTTTTTATAGATGTTGAGACCCGCTTGGGCCCGTTCTATTTACATCTTGTTCCGTATGTCAGCCAGATATTGACCGTGGTTGAGTATGACCGGACAAATAAATATGCCTTTCAGCGCACACTGGGCATGATACGACGGCATAAAGGGGCCGTGATGGGCTGCATACTGAATAAAATGCGAAATGACATTCCGGCATGGCTTTATAGAAGTTTTTAGAAAGCTTTCCCAGCCGTGATGTCGACGCCACCTTGAAATTGTGCCCACCCTATACGATCCCCCAGCATTTCTTGGGTTCTCCCAAATGACCCGTGTCCGGGAGAGATATCCTGACCTCCCCGTCTATTTATTGATTTTTTTTGCCTGCTTGATTGTTGGATCGGGATTAGTCCTCTCTTCGTCTTTTGGCCTCAAGCGGTTTTTAGCGGTTGTCATCGGTTTTCTTGCCCTTAGCACTGGCATGATGTTCAAGGATCTTCGTTTTTATGCCGTGGGGATCTCCGTTGCCAGCGTTGCTTTTGGTGTTCGCTTATATCCGGGCAAGTTGGTGCAACAAAGGGCGCTTTCCCTGTATCACCATGGGGGGGCGCTCCCAACGGTTGTGATCCAACTAGTGGATATCTCCATACTTGTTATTGGCTGCATGTGGGTGTTTGACATTGGCACGAGAGCAAAAAAAACACCTGAATGGACCCGGTTCGATACAGCCGTACTTGTTTTTCTTTCGTTGTCATTGTTTTCAGTTTATAACACCACGGAATACACCCTTTTCGTCTATGAAGTCCTACGATACGCAAAATATTATCTCCTCTATTGGATATTACGCACCTATATCGACAAACCTTTTTACTATTGGGGATGTCTTTGTATCATCTTGCTGACCCTCGGCATGCATAGCGTGGTCGCGTTCGCTCAGTACTTTTTGTTTTTCACAGTTCCGGTGGCGGTGGGAGGAGTGACGGAGTCCACCTTCGAGTTGACAGGTGGGCTAATGCTGCAACGCGTCACGGGCTTATTGGGTCATACCAATACGTTTGCCGCTTATCTCCTGTTCCCTGTTTTATCGGCTTTTATTTTGTTGTTTGCACGGATCTCGTTTTGGTATAAGGCTGCCGCCCTGTTTTCGTTTCTGATTGGGAGTGTCAGTCTCGTGCTGACATTCTCCAGGAATGGGTGGCTCTCGCTCGTACTTTCTTTAATGTTGGTTGTTGGAGTTGTTTTGTCCCGACGTCGATTATCGGTGGCCATTCTCGTTTTCTTACTTAGTTTAACCGTGTTTTCTATGGGCATGCTCTTCGGGTTTGGATTTGGGGATACCGTATTGAATATCGCAAGCGGGGGAAGGACTCACGCTTCCAACATGGTAGAGGTTGTCTTGACCCGCATATTTTACGATACCGGGAAGGCGTTTGATTCTCGGTGGGATCTCCTCAATCTTGCCCTGAATATGATCAAAGAACATCCGATCCTGGGCATTGGACTAAACACTTTTGAGGAAAACATGGCGATTTACGATACGACTGGGGTGACGAATATTATTGAACAGCCGGTCCATAACATCTATATGTTAGTGGCTGCAGAAACCGGCATTCCCAGCATGATCGCTTTCATCATCGCAGGGGGGATCCTCATTCGGTATGCTCACCAATTGTTGAAGAAACCCACAGAAACTGCGTTTGTTATCGGGGCTATCGGCGTCTGTACCTCTATCAGTCTAGGTTTTTCGAATCTCTTTGATCTCACGCTCAGGAAAGACCCTCTGATTGGTATGACTGTGGTGATCTCCAGCCTCGTCCTCTCTCTGTATACACAAAAGGCAGACCCCCTGCCTGATCAGAGGCAGATCACACCGACCCGCCCTCCACCTTTTTAACCCTTCCATAATCATCCTCGTATCGAACGATGTCATCCTCCTCTATGTAGTCTCCGCTTTGCACCTCGATAATTTCTAACGGGTAATCTGTTGGGTTTTCCAGTCTATGTTTGACGCCTACCGGAACAAACGTGCTCTGATTGGCAGAAAGGGTGTAGACGCTTTCTCCGATGGTGACCCGTGCTGCACCCGTGACCACCACCCAGTGTTCCGCCCGCCGGGTATGCATCTGCAGCGAGAGCCGCGATTTTGGGTTTACAAAAATGCGTTTAATCTTAGAATCCTTCCCTTCTTCTAGAACGGTATAGCTGCCCCAAGCGCGTGTTACCGCCTTGTGAATGCGGTGTTCCTCGCCTTTACCGATATCCCGCTTTTGTAAAGTTTCTACAAGCGGCTTGACCTCTTGGGCGCAATCTTTTGCACAGATCAGTGTCGCATCTGGTGTGTCTGCCACAATAACTTCTTGCAATCCCACGACAGCGATCAACCTTTTATCGCCATAGACAATACTGTTCCTACTGCCTCGATTGACCACATTCCCGATCACGATGTTCCCATCCGTGTCTTTGGATAACACTTTATCCAGGGCACTCCACGAGCCAACGTCTTCCCAGCCCATATCCACAGGAATCATTGCCAGGTGATCTGTTTTCTCCAGCAGACCGTAGTCTATGGATATCGAAGCGAGCCTGGAATAAACCTCCTGAGTCAGCGTTGCTTCTCGTGCCGTTCCCATACCTGCCTCAATCTGCGCCAACCCACAAGAAAGATCGGGGAGATAACGCTCTATGGCTGCAAGAATGGTCGAGACCTTCCAGATAAAAATGCCCGTATTCCAAAAGGCATTCCCTGCGTGAATATAGGCTTGCGCGGCATCTTTTTCTGGTTTTTCTATAAATTTTTTGACAGAATGGGCATTTGGAAACGCTTGCAGGGACGGTCCTACCTGGATGTAGCCGAAGGCGGTGTCCGGGCGTGTGGGTCTCGCCCCCACGATCACCAGGTAATTTTCGTTTGCCAAATCCTTCGCCAAACCCACTGCAGATTGCAGCGCTTCATTATTTTTTATGTCATGATCCGCAGAGAAAATGGCCATGATGCCATCACCCAACCGTTTTTTGAGAACCGTGGCGGCCAGACCAATTGCTGCCGCCGTATTCCTGCCCATAGGCTCGTAAATAAAAGAGGGCAGGGATCGAGGCGCGAATTGGAACTGCATCTGTTCGGCTTGTTTCGGGTTCGTGACAATAAAGATATGCGCAATAGGGATAAAAGCCTGTATGCGGGAAACCGTGTTTTGAATCAGAGATTGGTTTCCGACAATTTTTAAAACCTGTTTGGGATATTCTTCACGGGACAGTGGCCAAAAACGTGTGCCGTTCCCCCCTGCCAAGATGACCCCATACATCAGAGTGTATGCCTCCCCACGCTGGTATAGTGAAACCCTAATCCCGTCATCATTTTCGGATCATAGACGTTACGCAGATCAATAAAAACGGGTGATTTCAATTTGCGCTTGATCTCTTGTAGATCAAGGTTACGGAACATGTTCCATTCGGTCATCAACACGATCGCATCCGCCCCTTCGGCCGCTCCATAGGGGTCTTGGGCATACTCAATGTCGCTGAATACCTTTTGTGCCTCTGAAATGGCAGCTGGGTCATAAGCCACCAGGATTGCCCCTTTTTTTTGAAGCGCCTGAATAATCGTAATGGCAGGAGCCTCGCGCATGTCATCCGTGTTGGGTTTAAAAGAAAGGCCGAGAATCCCGATTCGCTTTCCTGAAACACCCCCCCCTACGCTTTCAATGGCCTTCTCGATCTTCTCAACCATCCACTCTTTCTGATGACGATTGACCTCCAGCACCGTCCGCGCGATTTTAAAGTCATACCCATTTTGTTGGGCAATACTGGCCAAGCTCAGTACATCTTTTGGAAGACAGGAGCCGCCAAACCCTGGGCCCGGGTGTAAGAATTTCGGCCCAATCCGGCCATCCAAACCCATCCCTTTTGCCACATCCTGAATATCCGCACCGACTTGCTCACAAAGACGCGCCATTTCATTGATAAACGAAATCTTAACAGCCAAGTAGGTATTCGAAGCGTATTTGATCATCTCTGCGGTTGCGGTGTCGGTGACGACAAGCGGGGTTGCTCGCAGATAAAGAGGCCGGTAGAGATCCTGCATAATTGCAATGGCCTGCGGACTATCTGTCCCAATGACCACCCGATTGGGACGCATAAAGTCCTCAATGGCCGAGCCTTCTCGTAAAAACTCTGGATTCGAGACAATGTCGAACTGGACACGCTCCTTCAGCCGAGCACAGATCATTTGCCGAATTTTTTTGCCCGTGCCTACCGGAACCGTGCTCTTGGTGACAATCACTTTATAATCTTTCATCATGTCCCCGATGGCCGCCGCCACATTTTCGATGTATGAAAGATCCGTTGAGCCATCACCACGGGGAGGCGTTCCCACCGCAATAAAAATCACCAACGCCTCACAAACGGCCGAAGCCAGATCTGTTGTAAACAGTAGGCGACCTGCCCGCATATTCTTTTGAATGAGCTCTTCCAGTCCAGGCTCATAAATTGGGACATGGCCGGATCTCAACCTTGCAATTTTCTCGTCATCCTTATCCACGCAAGTGACATGCACCCCAAACTCACTAAAACAGGCGCCAGTCACTAATCCGACGTAGCCGCTGCCGACCACCGCAACATTCATTGTTTGATCTCCCGATACGCGATATCGCTACCCACGGCGGACCCGGAAGCACCCACATCGCCACCCCAACCCACCTATCCTATCAAACGTCCCATGAATATGATATCTATAGGGTCTTAGTTTACAAGTGCAGTGCGTTGATGCCAGGCTCACCGCGGTGGATTACAACAATATCAATGATGCCAGGAAGGGAGTTGCTTCCAATCGGTCGTTTGGCCTAGTCTGCGCCTTCTTTTTTGTGGTTGTTGCGATAGCGCCGTTTTTTTTCGGGGGGGAAACGCGGGGTTGGGCGTGGGCGTGGGCCGGCGGTTTCCTTGCGCTTTCTCTCTCTAGGCCGAGTCTATTACTGCCGCTCAACTGGCTTTGGATGAGGGTGGGACTGCTGATGGGTCACATAACAAACTTCTTGGTTCTTGGGGTGATATTTTTTAGCGTTGTTACCCCAATGGGACACATCCTGCGCCTTCTGGGCAAGAGGCCACTATCGCTTCGATGGATGCCGCAAGCGCAAAGTTATTGGGTTCAGAGGAGCCCGTATCTCTCCAATTTTCAACACATGAAGCGTCAGTTCTAGGAGATACCATGTCCTTTTTGACAGAACTCTGGTTGTTTTTACGTGTCAGAAAGAAATTATGGCTCCTTCCCATCATTTTAACTTTGCTCACATTGGGGGGCTTACTCATTTTAGTAGAAGGATCAGTGATCGCCCCTTTTATTTACACACTTTTCTAAAGCATTGTGAATTGCGTGCGCGTTTTAGGCATCTCTGCTTTCTATCATGACAGTGCGGCCGCCTTGGTCCTTGACGGGGAGATTGTCGCTGCCGCACAGGAAGAACGATTTACACGGAAGAAACACGATTCGCGTTTTCCCAGTCATGCGATCCGGTATTGTCTCAGGGCAGGGCGTGTTCCTCTCGATGCGGTTGATCATATCGTTTTTTACGAGAAACCCTTCCTAAAATTTGAACGATTACTGGAAACCTACCTGGCCTTTGCCCCACGTGGATTTAATTCTTTCCGTATGTCAGTGCCCATCTGGCTCCGCCAAAAACTCTTCCTAAAGGATCTCCTTCGGAAAGAGTTGAGCACGCTTACTACGATAGAGTGTGATTGGGACAAAAAGCTGCTTTTCTCGGAGCACCATCTCAGCCACGCTGCAAGTGCCTTCTTCCCGTCTCCATTCCAAGACGCTGCCATCCTCACGATGGATGGCGCTGGAGAGTGGGCAACGACATCCTCCGCCGTTGGCCATGGGAATCAGATTAACATAACGCAAGAGATTCGTTTCCCGCACTCACTCGGCCTGCTCTATTCCGCCTTCACTTACTATACCGGATTTAAGGTAAATTCAGGGGAGTACAAAGTCATGGGCCTTGCACCTTATGGCGAACCCAAATATGCGAAACTGATTCTGGATCATCTCATCGATGTCAAGGCGGACGGTTCTTATCGTTTAGAGATGTCCTATTTTGATTATTGCACGGGTTTGACGATGACCAACAAGAAATTCCATGATCTCTTTGGCGGCCCCCCTAGAAAGCCGGGAGGCCCCCTCACCCAAAGGGAAATGGACCTTGCCGCTTCGATTCAATCGGTGACCGAGGAAGTGATGTTGCGCATAACCCGCGCCTTAGCCGAAGAGACAGGATTAACCGATCTCTGTCTCGCTGGAGGTGTTGCACTCAACTGTGTGGCCAATGGCAAGGTATTACAAGATGGAAAATTTAAAAGGATATGGATTCAGCCCTCTGCAGGAGATGCAGGGGGTGCTCTTGGTGCTGCCTTGGCCGCCTATTATCTCTATAGGGAGCAACCGCGCCTTCTCCAGCAAGCTGGATTGGATCAGATGAAAGGAACGTACCTCGGCCCCTCTTTTTCGCAATCTGAGATTGAAGAGCGGCTTCGGACAATGGGTGCCCGCTTTGAAACCCTGGACGATACCTCACTGATTAACGTCTGTGTCCAGGGTCTCGCACAAGGGAAGGCTCTGGGATGGTTCCAAGGACGCATGGAATTCGGGCCGCGCGCTTTGGGATCCCGCTCGATCCTAGCAGATGCCCGCTCTTCACAAATGCAATCGATCTTGAACCTTAAGGTCAAATACCGTGAGTCGTTTCGGCCTTTTGCCCCGTCCATCTTATTGGAGGATCTACGCGAATGGTTTGATTTGGAAGAGGATAGCCCCTACATGCTCCTGGTCGCAGCAGTAGCACAAAAACGGCGTTTACAGGTCACAGATGCGCAACAGGCATGCTCGGGTATTGAAAAACTGACAGTCCCACGCTCGGAGATCCCTGCGGTGACCCATATTGATTTTTCAGCACGCGTTCAGACCGTTCATCCCGAGACAAATCCTCGCTATTACGCCTTGATTTCTGCATTTAAGAAGGTGTCTGGCTGTCCAGTACTTGTCAATACAAGCTTCAATATCAGGGGGGAGCCAATCGTTTGTTCCCCGGAAGACGCCTTCCAGTGTTTTATGGGCACCCAAATTGATCTTTTGGCCATTGGGAACTGTCTCTTACGCAAGGAGGTACAAACTCTGAGCTTAGAAAAAAACTATTCTGCCCAATTTGAGTTAGACTAATTAGGAGACTCAGCACACCGTGCATCCCAGGATCAAACGATGGATCGCGGCAGTGCTCTTCCAAAGCGGAATGCTCTCCACAACCCGCTTTCTCCGATGCTATCTCTTGAAACGGCCTTCCCTGACTATTCTCTGCTATCACAGAATTACAAATGAATCCTTTCTGATTTCACCAAAATGCGTTACGCCAACAGATATGGAGACGCAAATTGCATTTTTTGTAAAGCATTACGATGTCTGGGCCCTCTCCCATATCCCCGATTATTTGAACGGCACACGAAAGCTGCGGCGAGACACCGTTATTTTTACATTTGATGACGGATATGTTGATGATTATCGTAACGCCTGCCCGATTTTAAAAAAATATCGCGTGCCTGCAACCTTCTTTGTCGCCTCCGGTCCCCTGTGTGATCGAAACCCATATTGGTTTGATCAACTGGGCTTACACTTGACACATCTTGATGCCCAGCGGGATTTTAACATTGTATTCCACGATCCGGTGTTCTCGAACTTACTCAATCTCTATCGGCAACCCACAGATGTTGAGAGTCAAAAACGCGCGGCTACAAAAATCTTCGCGTACCTGAACAGCATTTCGGAAGAGCGGCGTGAAGCACTGCTCGATTCGCTTGCAAAACACAGCCGTCTCCGCCACTCTATGCACTCTGCCGCACTTCAGATGCTGACAGTCTCTCAAGTCATCGAAATGGTAAACGCAGGACACGAGATTGGTGCGCACAGTGTAACCCATCCTGTTTTATCCAGGCTAAATCAGGGGCGTGTTCGCGAAGAAATCGAAGATGCCCTCCAAGCCATGAGCACTCTAGGCATAAAAGTCAAAAGTTTTGCGTATCCATTTGGAACAGAGGACGACATTGGAAGCGTTGCGCCTCTTATTCTGGAAGAGAATGGCATTGCCATCGGGGTCACAACAGAAGAAAAAACTGTGTCCTTGAATGATAATCCCCGCTTATTACCACGCAAGGTTATCTCCACGCAGACCCTGGGTCAGATTGCGCTCAGATTGGAGCGGCTCGCATGGAGATTTTAAACGATGCCGACAAGGAGAAAGGGCTTCTCTTTTTGATGCATACCTTTCCCCTTTATTCGACAACATTCATTTCAAACGAAGTGGACGAATTGCGGCGACAAGGCGTTGCGTTAAAACTTTTTGCAATTCAACCCCCACAGACTTCCCATTATCCAAAAGAAATGAATCGTTTTTTTACTGAGACCACCTACCTCTTCCCGATTCATTTTTTTAAAATGCTTGCTCGGCATTTCCGTGCGCTTTTCTTCATGCCCATCACTTATCTCCAAACGCTTTGGGGTGCTTTATCCTGGGGGAAACTTGCCATCAAGGATCGAATTCGGACATGCTACCACTTTGTGGAAGCGATCTATTTCTATCCAGAGATTGCATCTGCCGGATGCCAGCATCTCCATGTGCATTTTCTATCCGGGGGGGCGACGATTGCCTTCTTTCTCCATAAAATGTACGGGGTCCGTTATAGCCTGACTGCCCATGGCACCGATATTTTTGTTGAAAAAGTCTGGTTAAAAGAGAAACTTTCCCATGCGGTCATTGTCCGAGTGGGAACACGATACAATCAACAATATTTAAAAGGTTTGCTCCCATCTCACGTCCATTTGCCCATTCATGTTCTGCCTTTTGGAATCAACGTGGACATGATTTCCAGGACCGAACCTAAACTTTCTTCAGGTCGTCTGATGCTGCTCAATGTTGGGAACTTGGTTTGGCAAAAAGCGCAGGGTCTTCTCCTTGAAGCATGCCATCTGCTTTGCGATATGGGGATTGACTTTCACCTGACCATTGTCGGAAGAGGCCCTCTCCGGCACACCTTGGAGAAGAAAAGAGAAGCGCTGGATTTGACCTCTAGGGTAACCCTGACCGGTGCGCTCTCCCCATCCGATGTTTTTGAAAGGTATCGTCATTCCGATATCTTTGTGTTGTCGAGTGTAAGCGAGGGGTTTGGAATGGTTTTGATCGAGGCAATGGCCGCAGGGGTGCCGGTGGTTGCTCCTGCCCTCAATGGGATTGCGGAAATTGTTGATGACGGCACAGACGGCCGCCTTTTTCAACCCGGTTCCGTTCAGTCTCTGGCGTTGGTTCTCCAAGAACTCTGCGGGGATCAAGATCGGAGAAAACAGTTTGGCCAAAATGGTCAGAGAAAAGCACGAGAGCGTTATCAGCTGACGCAGGCCGTTTCCCGATTTTATAGCGTGCTGCAACAGAGCACCCACGAAAAGACTCTGGCCTTGCCGGTTCAATCATGACCCTCCTTTTTTTGAACTATATGAACACCTCATTACCTACCCTGCTGCGGTCGCTGCAGCTCGCGAAGGGGACGAGTGACCAGGGACACAAGGTTGTGCTCTGCTTCATGAATCCAGCTTTTTCTCCCCCCACCTTCTTTTTTGAATTAATACAACAGTATACCTCTGGAAATTTGTCGATTCGGTACCGCAGGTGTCCCGCTCCTGCAATGCCCGAATCACCGGATAAAATTACAACAGACAAGACTCAAGCAGGAAAGATTACAGAGTGCAAGCCAAGGCTTTTGGGGTTATTCAAGCAGATGATTGGATCGCTGCGTTATTTTCCAAAAGAGTTATCTCTCTTTAGAGAAATCAAACCGGACGTTGTAGTCGCGCGTCCCGATCACATTCTTTCATTCGTCTTCAGTTGCCGATGGATGGGCATCCCACTGGTGCTTGACACTGATGGCCCGGTGGAAGAGCTCGACGACTACTGGGACCTGCCATCCAAGTGGATTCGTCCTTTTGATACCTGGCGGGCCAGGCGGGCGCAGGCGATCTTGTATATTTCTGAGGTTTGCGGCGCATTGTGGAGGGGAAAAGGGTTTGCAAATGAGGCTTTGTTCTTATGTCCAAACGGTGCAGACCCAGATTGTTTCAAGCCCCTCTTACCCAAAGTACGGGGCACACTGCGCAAGCGATTTGGGTTTGACGAATCTGCCGTGATTGGTTTTTTCGGGAATCAACGCAGATATCATGGCGTGGGGAGTTTGATTCGGGCTGCCCTTCCCCTACTCCAGGAAGATGCCTCCCTAAAAATTCTGGTGATCGGACCGATCGAGGATCGCAAGGCCATAGAAGTAGAAGGCGTCCCTTCCGAGTGGTTGCAAAAAAGGATTGTCTTCACAGGGTTAGTCAGTTATGCAGAGATGCCTGGCTTTATTGATCTCGCGGATATCCATGTGATGCCCTATCCCTCATTGAGGCTCTTTCACTTCTCACCGATGAAGATGTTTGAATCACTGGCGATGGGGAAAATTATTGTCGCCTCCGATCAAGGACAGATTGCGACCTTGCTCTCGGCCTTGGATTCAGCCTGTCTCTACACGCCCCATCCTATCCAAACCGATTCGCTCACCTGCGCCCTCCGGAGGGGCCTTGTCCTTTTCCAATCGGAGACTTCCGGTACAAGCGGTCGGAATTTATTGATCCGCGAACACACCTGGTTCCATCGTGGAGAGGTCATCGTACGGGCCTGCTTGCATGCTATGGAACAGAAACATAGAACGGCGTTTCCTATGGAAGTCACTTTGTAGTAGGCGCCGCAAAACAATACAAAAATAATGAAAAAAAATCACGCAAAAACATGGACCGCGAATCTGGCATTGTTACTCTTCTCTGCCGTGTTATGCCTTGTCTTTATGGAAACCATGCTCAGACAGCTTCTCAACCCCGCAGATTACATTGCCCCAGAGATTGTGGATCATGATATTCTGGGTGTTCAGATCAAACCCTTCTCCGCAGGTCACGATGCATGGGGATATCGGAATCCATCCGTGCCGGACTTCGCTGACATTGTCACGATAGGCGATTCACAGACCTACGGTTTTCTCTCTGCGGCACAGGATGCGTGGCCTGCCCACCTCGCAACAAAGATCAAGGGCTCTGTCTATAACCTGTCCCTTCCTGGCCACAGCCCTGTGGATTACTACTATTTGTTGACCGATAAGGCGTTCCCCCTCAAGCCCTCCGTCGTGATTGTGGGATTCTATCTTGGAAACGACCTTCTCGAAGCCTATCGCTCGGTTTACACAAAGGCCTACTGGAAGAATATGAGAAAGGCCGGCTTTGTCCCCACGGAAGACATTCCGCCAAGCTCCGTTCAATGGGTTCGTCGCAACGATCCTCGATTTAGTGGGGTTCGAGGCTACCTCGCCCACCATAGTATAATATTCAATATCGTAACCCCCTATCTTTTAGACTCGATACAACCCCTGAAGGCGAAAGGGATCGGCGATACTCCAAACGCCGTATGGCTTCAAGATGATACACATCATATTCAGACACTCTTAACCCCCTTACAGCGATGGATTGCCATTAATTTACGGGACCAAAGGGTACAAGAAGGCCTGCGAATCAGTTTGGATGTCTTGAGGAGAATGAATGTGCTCTGTCTCGAAAGAGGGATCCATCTCATCGTGGCACTGATTCCAACGAAGGAAAACGTTTATTCTGACCATGTACACGACCTTGGCCTTGCACAAGTGAATCGGATTCGAGAGATTGTGTTGAATGAGGAACAAGTCCGCAAAACGATTCAATCGACATTGAGGAAATACCAGATTCCTTCGATTGATCTGTTCGGACCGCTCAAGGAGGCCGCCCGAACCCAAGCAATCTATCATCGAAGAGATGGTCACCCCAATCGAGAAGGGCATCAAGCCATTGCAGAGGCTATTTATCCCTATCTCTTAAAGAAGACATCCCTCAAACACTCCATGCCTAGAGTGGGGCAAGCCCAGCATTGAAGCTGTTTTTTATTGTTGACAACAATCAGCCACACGCCTCCGGAGGGGGCTACTACGCGCCCTTCAAATTTGCTGAGTTTCTGGCTAAACGTGGACATGAGGTTTCCATCTATGCAGTGAGTGATTTTGGATGGGCAAAGTCTACAGACCATTTAACAATTATCTATCGGCCATCCATTGCACGAAAAGACAGAATTCGCCGTAAACTGGACAAATTTCTGAGCGGGCTGTGCGATTATGTTTTGCTGAGATCGAAAATTTGGAAGATGCGTCCAGATTGGATCCTCGGGGTCTTGACCGATTCTGCGATCAAGGCATCCCGAATCGGTCGAGAATTTAATATTCCAGTGGCAAACTTTGTCTACGAATGTCCTCCCTGGATCGAATCGTGGGTCGGGTCGAAACGTTTCAAGGAAGGATTTGTCGGCTACACAAAGCGTTTGTGGACAAACACAAGAGAAGCATATCTTTATTCGGATGTTCTTTTCCCAAATTCTGAATTGTCTCGGACATATAACCAGCAATGGCTGGACGGCAAAATCGTGGCTGAACCCATATTCCCAGGCATTGATCCCGATCAGATGCCCTATGAAGCCCATGAAAATCATAGAAACGAAAGCGGGACATATCAACTACTTTATGTGGGCCGTCTTGCCCAAAACAAAAATGTTGACCTGCTTATTCAGAGCGTCTTGAAGCTCAGAACACCGGCCATCCTGCATATTTGCGGAGAAGGACCGGACAACAAACGGTTGCAAGAGATCGCAGGGGAAAGCAGTGCGATTCTCTTCCATGGTTATGTCAGCGATGCTGACTTATGGTCACGTTTCCGTACCTGTGATTTAGTGCTCTTCCCTTCTTCTTTTGAAGGGTTTGGCATGCCACCCATGCAGGCATTGTATTTTGGCAAGCCCTGTTTGGTTGCCGACATTCCGATTTTTCGTAGTCTGTACGGGAATTATCTAGAATATTTTACCCCAGGCCATGTGGAGGGGCTATCCGGCAGCATCGAAAGGTTGTTGTCCGATCCTGCGTATCGATACCGTCGCGGCCAAGCGGGTCGCGTCTTTGTTTTGCAGAGGTTCAGCTGGTCATCCTCCGCAGAAAGAATAGAAAAAATCCTGCTCTCACATACGCGTCCTCTTCCCCCACAAAGGTCGGTCTAAGTGAAAATCCATGCCTCCGGTATACATGCACTCATCAACGATTATGCGCTCTATGCAATTTGCAATCAGCTCCAGAGGGGGCTGGCGTTGCTCCTATTACCCGTCTACACCGCTTATTTTACAAAAGGCGAATTCGGCGCAATGGAACAAATTTATCAAACGGTCATGGTGCTTGTTCTCGTAACCTCTCTGGGATTGCCCCAAGGATTGGTGAGGGGCTTTTATTTGCACAGCGAATCGGAGGACGATCGGAGAAAGATGGTGGGCGCTTTAATCACTTTCTTAGCACCTTTGACGCTTTGTGTCGGCGCCCTCATCTTCTGGCAATATGAATGGATTGCGGGAATATTGTTGCGTGGCCAGGGACGACCGCTTTGGATACAGCTCGCCGTGGCTTTTTACTTCTCGCTCATTTTGCAGCAGTTACCCCTGCAACTGTACAAAACGCTTAAACAAACCAAGCCATATGTGTTTTGGTCAATGCTGACCTTTCTTCTTGTCGCAACAGGCAACATCTACTTCATTGTCGTGCTGGGTTGGGGGCTGACCGGCATGATTTTTGCCAATGTTCTTGGGTTTGGGGGAACGGGCATCCTACTTTGTGGCGCGATCCACAAACAAATTTGTTGGAATTTTGAATGGCGTCGCCTGGCCCCTTTGTTTGCCTTTGGACTGCCGATGCTGCCGGCAATGCTCTGCAGAAAAATTTTGGAAATTTCAGATCGGTATATGATCCCTTATTATCACAACCTTGATGAGCTGGGTCTCTATGTGATGGGTGCGAAAATCGCGGCAATTCTCGACGCGGTTTTGCTTGTTCCCTTTCTCTATGCATGGCAACCGTTTTTTTATTCGCTATCCAATGACCCGAAGGCCCCACATGTCTTTGCCCGCATTACGCATTACCTGTTCCTTGGGTTATGTTTTGCCTTCCTCTCCATTGAAGTGGCGGGCCCGTGGATCCTCACTTTTGTAGGGCACGGAAAATTCGACGCGGCGCAACCTGTCATGCGGTGGCTTGTTTTATCTATTCTCTTTAATGGGATACAGTATTGTATTTCTCCAGGCATCCACATCTGCAAAAAGCTTACACAAGAACTCATGATGATGGTGATGGCCGCCGGGCTTAATCTCCTGCTCAATTGGGCATTGATCCCCTCTTACAAGGGGGTGGGGGCAGCCGTGGCCACGATGGTTGCCTATTTTTTCTATTTGGCGGCAACATTCGTATTATCGCAGCGATATTATCATGTGGATTACCCTTGGCCGCGCATGGGAAACATCTTGATGCAAACATCTATTGTTTTCTGCATATTGACTCAAATTGAGACGGTGGCAGTCAAATGTAGTGTCTTGGCGATCTATGTCTTCACCGGACCTGGGTTTGACTTGTGGCGTCATGGAGAAATCCAGCAGATCCGTTTTGCACACCCCCTATTTTCAAAGAAGCTCTAACAAATGTTCCCGGGTCAAAGGCCCCCACAGCTCAGCATGACCCATGGGTTGCCGATTTTGTCGTGGGTCGGGTAGCCCCCCCTTCCCAAACGAATTCCTCATGCGTTAATCTCTCATAGATCTTGACGGAGTGCGCATGGAGCTTTCT
>Ga0247727_10005615_pt1 | contig 25280 bp, 41 predicted proteins | sample WisWelCaveWW1625_FD_202498 | JGI IMG/M metagenome (GOLD analysis project Ga0247727, IMG submission 202498) | Biofilm microbial communities from Wishing Well Cave, Virginia, United States - WW16-25 | ecosystem: Environmental > Aquatic > Deep subsurface > Groundwater > Cave microbial mat | place...
AAAATGGCATTAGTTAAACTTTTGGCTCAGGCCGAAGCACAACCATCTATTGATAAAGCAAAGCTTCTCAGCGTAGAAGTTGAACCAGCAAGCAAGCGCATGAAGGTTCAATTAGCTAAAGGCTATGAAGTTAGTGGAGAGTTTATGGTTAAGTCCGTAGCTACCCATTATATTTCAGATGCTGATTATGACGCTATGATGCAGGCTATGGGTAATCCAGCTTTAGCAGTTGGTGAAATGCTTCAAGAAGCTATTTGGGCAAAACTAGAAGCAATGGCAGTTATTGACGTTCAGTAAGGATATATAAATGTCTAGTTGGGCGACAGGACCGTTTGGAACAGGGCCGTGGGGAGGTGGCGTAGATGTCGTCCTCAATGTGCCTAGAGAGTTTGAAGCACGTACTTCAAATCCTAATGAAATTTCTTTAACCTGGAAAAAACCAGTAGCCTACAATACCTCTTTAGAGATTGTTGTAGTTCGACGTAAAGATGCATTTCCAATGGAATTGTTCAATGATGACCTTCTATTCTTAGCAAAACAAAATGTATCTGGGTTTACAGATCCAGCACAAGTAGAGATCTTTAGAGGAAGACTTATTAGAGGAGTTAACGGGGTAGGAGCACCAAATCTATTTACAGATGCTTTGGCTACTTTTCCTACTGGCCCTTCTTTAAAAGGACGAATCTTAAGAGATTCACAAAGTCATAACTTTAGAATTATCAGTAATACTGCCACAACAATAACTGTAGAAGGTACGCCTTTTTCAGGTCAGTATGCTATCTTAGTAGATTTTCCAAATTCAAATCAACCAGCTATTAGTGGAACTTCTACAGCTGTAGGTACAGGATTTCTACGAGATACAACTAAGAACTTTATTAATGGTGAATTAACTGAAAGAATTCTAGTAGATCAAGCTGGTAATAGGTTTGTTATCTATTATAATCTTGGGGATTTATTTGGTGTATCAGGAACTCCAGTTGCTGGGGACTATACTGTCCTACAAGAATTTAATGATTTTATTAGTCCTTCTCAAACAGTTCGTGGACAGTTTCAATATATTGATGATTTCTTAAATAAAGAAGAAGCAGATATTAGAACTGGATCAGGACTAGAATCTGAACAGTTTTATTATTATACGGCCTTTAACCACAGGATAGGCAACAATGTTGCTCAATCTTCCTTTGGTATAATTGATTCAGCTAACTCAAGTCAAGCTTCTGCATTGTCGGTACTTGATAGAGAGTTTCATGAAATCCTTTTAAACTTCTGGCCTAATGTATTTAAGATTACAGATTCAACTGGAGACTTTGAAGATCTAATGAAGATCTTTGGTTTCGGTTTAAATGAACAGTATAGTTATGTAAATACCTTTGATTTGGTTAATCCAAATAGAATGTATTATAGTATCCTTCCTTCAATGGCTAAACAAACAGGTGTTGGATTAGCCGATACTTCTTTAGGAGTTGACACTTTAAGACGAATTGTTTTAGGGATGTTGCCTACCTGGAAGAAGAAAGGTACAAAACAAGGCATAGTAGATTTCATAAGAATAATCACTACTTGGGATGTAACTAACGGTACTGGAGATGCTTCAGAGATTACAGATGATATTCCTAATTCGGGATCATTAAGATTCTACGCAGATACATTAGGAAGTGATAATACACGTATCTTTGGCTTTAGATCTGCATTTAATAATAGCCCTTTTGTCTCTTATACTTACACCCCTGCAACAGGATTAATACAATATCTTGCTCCAGTAGATTTAAGTCAAGTGGAAATTGGGGATACTTTTGAAGACGGAGCTGGGAACATCTTTGATGTCCTAGCTGTTAATGATGCACTTAATCAGGTATATATTGACTTACTTCAAACAATTGTAACTGGTTCAAGAGGACATGTATTTAAAAAGACAGCTATTTCAGCTGCAGGAAGATTCTTTTCTACCCTACCAGGAGTTATCATCCCTGGATTCTTTGACTTCAATGAGTTTGTGGTACAAGTAAAAGATGTAGCACTCTTCGTTGGAGAAAGTGATGATATTGAAATTATTGGTAACTCAACAAAGATGACTGATAATACAGCCGCCTTTGGAGGAACTAATAGTCTAGTCGGAAATTTCTTGTTACCTAAGCAGGGACAAGTAAACGATATATTTGAAATTACAGCTAACACAGCAACTACAATTACGGTCAAGGGAGTTGTAAGGGATACAGAACCAGTAGGAGACTACGCAGTTTTATCCCCGCTGAATGCTAAACGGTTTCAAAAAATCATTCAGTTAATGGAGGATTTTTCTCCTTCATTCGCTAAAATGGGATTACAATTCATTGATTAATAGGAGCTAACGGAATGGCACTACCTACTAACAGTTTTAGACCTAAGAGATACTTTAGAAGTAAATTTCGTGAAGGAAAATACTTACTAGCTGCAGAGGCTTCAGACCTCCAGTTAGAAGTTCATGATCTACTTCGGGAGTTTATTAAACTCTCTTATGGTGATATAGCGGTTCAGACCTCATGGAAGGCTGACCAAATTTCGCTTACGCAGCTCAGATTAAGACCTGGCTCTGCATGGGATGGCGGGATTCCTTTCTTAATGAAATCAGGGACAGATCCTAAGATTATAGCAGGATCTTTGCCTACTGGTTTAACATTTACAGAATCGAGTGCAACTACCCTAGATGCAGGCGGGAAGAACTTAAATCTTTCTGGAGCACTAGCGGATAATACATACTCAGTAGTTCTTGAGGGTACAGAAGAAGTGGTACGTCCAGTTGGTACAGGAGCAGTTGATCCTTACCTTCAAGGTGTAAACGTTGGAGAAGAGACAGCTAACAAAGCTAGACTTATTTATAAGACCCACGTTATTCTTTCTTCAGAACTAACATCGAGTCCAAATTTTCCTTTATCCCCAACAGCTAAACACTTTGTAAATGAAATATCAGTTACTCCTCCACCTGGATTTCTATTAGCTTCTGTACCTATTACGCAAGATGCTAATGGTGCAGATATACGTATTACATTAGATAATGCTTTAGCTAAACTTCCGTTTTCAACAGATGCCCAAGATTACATCAATGGTATCTTTGTAGATTCCGATGGAAACGAAATGACGATTACAAGCATCTCGACAACAGATGCTGGAGCAACAGTTCAAATTCTTCTTGACCGAGAAATTGACTTTAACTCTCCTTTACCAAAAGCTGCTGTACCTGTTATTACTACTTCTATTCCTATCAGACTTATTAAGCGAGACTTTTATGTAAGTGCATCCAGTGGTACGCCACTAGGCAGACACTACTATAGAATCGCTGAATTTAGTTCAGTAGCCGGTTCACTAACCAGCTTAACTGACAGACGTATTGTTTCAGGGGTTAATACCTTTGGAGTAGATCATAATGTACGTTTAGTTGGTGGTGGGTTAATCAGCTGGAGTACAGGCACTAACTTAGTAACCTTTGATACAGATTTTCAAATTTCTATCCCTGGACTAGTCGGAAGAGCTATTATTGATTCTCCACCTGGAACTGTATCCTTGCCCCTTGATGGGCAAGTAGTATTTGTTTATTTAAATAGAAGAGCTACTGCTGATTACGTAGTAGCCCCAATTGTTGTTCTAAAAGAGAATGTACCCCCAAGTGTTGATGTATACGTTGTTATGGAACGTAAGTCTTCACGTATCTTCTTCCCTCATAATGGATCTATTGGAGATGGAGAAACAGGTATTCTAGGAGCATTCGGTGCCACCTTAGATAAGGATTTCTCACAAGATTTAATCATTGATGCTCTCACAGAAAATCAAATGGACGAAGTGTTTGCTGAGACCTTTGATAATCAAAATAACGTGGATTTAGCTAATACTGTTGGAATGATTTATGAGCCATTTAGTAAACAGTATAAAGCTACAGCAGCTGCAAGATATTTAAATTATGAAGCTGATGTATTACCAGATGATGGTTCATTACCTGTTGACGAAATATGGACACAGGTTGGATCACAATTAGATGCGGTTGGTGGTGGATTACTTACTCTTACAGATACATCTGTAGGAGATCAAATTGCATATCAGAGAACTGAATCAAATCAAACTACATTGTCTCAAGCAGATCATGAAGTTCGATGCCGACTTACATCGAATGGTGGACAAGGCGGAAACTATTTTCTTTATGAAATTAAAGATGGCGCAAGCGGTAAACATTTTGCTTTAGGTATTAAATCAACAAGTGCAGATTTAGTTGATGGTGCTGGATTAGTTCTTATTAGCGCGGTAGTAAATACCGCAGTAATGCATACTTACCGTATTGTTAAACTAGGAAATAGCGTAATACAACTATACGTAGATAATGTACTCTATGGAACTTTTCCTTATGCCTCTATAGTAACTGGTTCAGGTGGAGCAAGTACTATTAAGTGGGGAACTACAATTCCAACTACTTCAGTAGTGGACCTTGATTTTGTTCACTTTAATATATATCTCTCCATTTTACAATCTTTTGATGTATTTAGAAAAGGAAACGTATTCTATAATGGGTATATAATCCCAACTTCTGATGCTGCTCCTTGGGTTAAAATTGGTGGAGGGGGAGGTATTACCGAAACTATTACCAATAAGAAATTAGTATTGGTAGATGGTTCGGCTGCAGATCTCATTAACTATGAACGAGTAGAATCTTCTCTTATCCGACAAGGTGATGCTCAAATTGAAATGAGACTTAAGATTAATGCTGGTTATTCTGCCTTTCAAAGATTTGGAATACGAATTAAAGATGGTAAGAAAGACGTAGCAGCTTATATTAGAGATGTAGCAGGTCAGCTAAAAGTTGGTATGTATGATGGTGCTTCATTTACTTTAATTAGTAATGAATACAATATACCTACTGGAGACTTTGTAGTTATTAAACTAAAGAAACTTCGTGATGTTGGATATCAATTATTTGTTGATGGGTTAATTAAAGATTCTAATGCATATGATGAGTTCTCAGATACTACCACAGATAAGAAATTTATGTGGGGTTCTTATGATGTATTATCCAATTATACAACTACTGTAGATTTTACACAATATTCATTGCCTGGTTCTGAAAATTTAGCAGGAACACCTGTTCATGATTTCATGACTATTGTAAGTTCTGATGATCCATTCCCAAAGGTTTGGGCATCAACTGATGATGGTTATACTTGGTATGAATCTTTAGAAGGTGAACATACATCTATAACAGATTATGATACAGCAGGTGGTAATATCCTTGTTCGTATTATGCTATCGAAACTAGACTCTGTTCTAACTGATTATGGTATTTTATATAATAGAACTAACTTCGAAGTAGAAGGACAGTTTAATTATACTAAGTATATAGCAGTTGGTGGAGAAACAGTTGTTCCTCTCCCCTTTACATATAACCCTGGTTCAAATGAATTAGAAGTATTCTATCGTCCTTTCTCTTCAGGAGAAACCCGAAAGCTTACTTTACCTAATGACTATACAGAACCAAATCAAAGCAATATCTTAATTGGTTTTGCTTTGGCACTTGGGGATATCATTGAGGCTCGGAATAGTTTTATTCCTGATCCATTGATTCCGCCTCCTGTTAGATTCTTAGATCACGATCATGATGGAAGTCATGGCGAGAGTGATGTTCTTAACCCAACTCTTATCAATGTTACTGATTTAAATGTTAGTAACGATTTAGATGTTGGAGGAGATCTAACTGTTGCTGGAACAATTAATGGAACTTCCCCTCTTGAACTCTCTGGAGATAATACTGGAGTTTTAGTTGGAGATGATACTCTAGCAGTAGGTACTCTAGAGTTAGCACTTAGAACTGCTGCTGGTGGTACTCCTTCTATGAAATTAAAAAGAGGAACTACTGATTGGAAATGGCAAATAAATTCTTCTGGTGATATTGAATTATATGTTGGTGGCATTCTTAGAATGTCTATGCCAGATGGAAGTGATTTTAGAATACATACAATTACTCCTGATATTACTAATAGTTTTTATATTAGATCAAATGATCTAAGTGGAAATGGAGATTCCAAAATTGTACTAGAAGTAAATAATGGTGCTAATAGTTGGGATATCAATCTTGATAATAGCGATTCTGATAAACTTAAATTTAGTTATAATGGGCTAGAAAAGAAGATATTTCATTCTGGTACAACTCCAAGTGGTACTTCTGCTGGTTTAGGAGAATTAGCAAAATCTGCAGGATCAGGCTTATTTAGTACTTCTTCCAGTTCTTATACAAACGTTACAAATCTTTCAGTAACTATTGTAACTTCAGGAAGACCTGTTATGATTAGATTACAAGAATCAGGAGGAGTAGTCGGGAATTTATCAGGGGGAGTTCAAGTTGACGCTAATAGTTCTGATAGTACTCATGGAAGTATAAGCTTTTTGAGAGATGGAAATCAAATTCAAGAATCTAATCTTTTTACTTTTAATGATAATACTGGTTCTAATGAACAATATTATCCATCAAGTGCATTTAGTGTTATTGACCTTCCTGCAGCAGGGACATATACTTATAGTGTTCAGGCTAGGATTCAAGGTTCAACTGATGATATAGATGTTCAAGCTACTTTGGTAGTAATAGAGTTATAAGGAGGAATGTCATGATGAAAATTATAAAGTTTTATAGACTAAACACAAATAAGATTGAATCTCTTTCAGCTATGGAAGAGGATCAAATAGATATGGACTGGTTAGATAATAGACAATCTTTAGACTATGAAATAGTAAATTATGATGAGGCTACTTATCTTGCATTAAAAGCTCAAATGAGAGCTGATAGGATATAATATGGCAATCACAAAAGGCCGTCAAGGTAAATTCACAAAGAAATCTACAGACCTTAGCACTCCTGCTATAGTTCGACCTAAGATTTCTAGTGCAAGTCAAACTTGGATGGGGGCCGCAGATGTTGATAATAACAATCCTGAGACTTTTTATTTCCATTTGTTTGGTTCTGTACCAGCTGAAACTACTCTCTTTGTTTATGGAGACTTATATAATCAGGCTTTCTATACAGAATTAGGGCTACATAATCATGTAGTAAGTATTACTTCAGGTACATCAAATCAAAGTTTTAACCATACACATGTTGTTTCAATAGACTTTGGAGCACATAATCACGGGGATCATAATTTAGCAACTATCACAGGTTGGTTAAAAGGAGCTGATGCAAGTACACCTACTTCAGCTTCGATGCCTAACTCTACACATAACCATGCGTTAGAATCAGATGGTTCAGCTTCTGGATTTGGAGATCATAGACATACATTAGGTGTAGACAATGGTGATGGTGGTCAAAAGATTGATATTGATGGTGGTACATTAGTTTATCGTACTACATTTCCAACTACTGGCAATTTTATTATGGGAACAAATCAAGTTGATACAAGACTTACACCAGTAAGATTAAATGCCAGTTTTACATCTAACTCTCAGGCTAATAATACCTTATTTCAAGTAATGCAGAATCATACGCATCTTGTTTCTGGTAATACAGCTTCAGTGGGATTAGCACCAATAGTTGGTTCTGTACATACATCAGGAACTGCTCATTCATACTTCAATGCTCTTAAAATTGAAATTGATGGTGTTGATGTAACTGCTCCTTTACTTGTTCAAGCAGGTTTAGCAGCTTTTGGAGATGGTACAGCAGGACATGTTATTGTTACAACAGGAGTTGAATTAGACATTAGTGCTTATGTAAGCGTACCTGGACAACATAAAGTTAAGTTCTTATTAAATACTCTTTCACCAAATAATGGTGGAAAAGTAAGATATAACTTATACACATTATAATAGGGTATAATATGCAATCAAAAGAACAGCAAAGTCAAAAGACCCAACAAATAGAAGAGTTAATAAATCATGATTGTTCAAATGGGCGAGACATTCAAAAGAAAGTAAAAGCTAAACTTATGAAGATGGGTCAATGCTCAGAATCATTAGTAAAGGATTTACAGGCGATAAAGTTAGGGAGATAATATGGAACCATTATCCTGGTCAGCAGCAGTAGCCATTATAGGTTCCGTAGCTACTGTAGCCGTTACAATACTAAAAATCTTTAGTATGAAGAAGGGCGACGGAGAACTTTCAAAACCTAATGAAGATATTAAAGAACTTTTAAAAGCTCATGATGAAAGAGGAGACGAACTTAAGGCAAAAGTAGCCGTTATAGAAAATGAAATAGCCAATTTTCACGAGCGTTTAGAACGATTAGAAGATAATCTAGAGAAGTTACAAGATTTATTTCTAAAGATATTAACTGAAAAAGATTAATTGAGGAGAGAAAATGAATCCAATTTGGACAATATTAAAAGACGTTTTATCAATGTTCGCCCCAGGTCTTCAGGAGAAGATAGAGGTAGGAGCAAAGATAATCCCATTTCCAACTAAGTATAAACCTGAAGATGACGCAGAGCAGCCAGAGGAACAAACCTCTGAACCGGCTGGCTCGACGGTGGAACCTGAGAAAGGTACAAACCTATCAGAAAAGTTAATCGTCCCCATCGTCCTTCGTCGGACTATTAATGACGAGGGTTGTACTTTAATCAAAAAATTCGAGGGATTATGTACAAAGGCTTACAAGGATGTCATTGGGGTTGTTACGATTGGATACGGAAGTACTGGAGAACATGTTCAAATGGGGATGGAGATCTCTGAACAAGAGGCTGAAGACCTATTGAAATTGGATTTAGAACGATTTGAGAAGGGGGTAGAGAAGCTCGTAACCGTGGCTTTGACTGATAATCAGTTCGCTGCTTTGGTTAGCTTTAGCTTTAATTGTGGGTTGGGGAATCTTAAGTCCTCGACTTTATTGAGGAAGTTGAATGCTGGGGATTACTCAGGAGCGGCTATGGAGTTCCAGAAATGGAACAAGGCAGGCGGGAAAGTATACCCTGGACTTACCAAACGTAGGGCTGCTGAATCGGAGTTGTTTGGTAACTAGTTGATATCATTAAAGATATATGGTTGATCCTTTACTATAAACTATCAACTATAAACTATGCGTCTTTGTAGGGCGCATTGCGCCTTTTCAGGGGATGCAAGATGTTTGTACCTAACAGGGTACAAATATATTGAGTAGTGGTCTGTGGTGAATATTCACAGGCGACACTAAGGTACAAACCTATTGTTAATTATATTTATCATTAGTTAACGTTCTATACGCTAGTCCGTATAAATTCTCACTAAAACGGTAAAAGTACAAACCTATACGCAAGCATTACTGGCCAAATCTTTTATAAAATTATGTATATCAGTGATATTATTACAAAAGGTACATAAAAACCTTGATTAGTTATTAGTACCAATATATAGCTAACGTGTAACTTATTAGAATCATTAAGGAATAGTACTAGTTTTGATTATATAAGGGAAATAGAGGTACAAATCTACGGGTTTTTTAAGGTTTACAAAACCATGTAAAAAATATTTATCAAGTACAAACCTTGCCTTAGACCCTAACCGTACAAACTGCCAGGTACTTTGTTCTAACCTATTGAAATTAAAAGATTAAATAATGCCGTTAGTTCGATAGTGCAGAAGAAAGTACAAATCTATAGGGTATAATTAACCACTAACTTATGTATATTTGTTAAGTAAGTTAACATCAAAGTTTACAACTGGTACAAATATAAGACTATGAATAACGATTTTAAACGACACTAAAAGCTAATAGGTACAAACCTATTTCGTACTTAATTCCTAAGCTACGTATGGTTTTGAGTGAGTTTATCCCACTCTTTGGCTAAATCAACCTGTCTTTCCTCCCACTTAGTAAACCAGACATATGGCATCCCTAAGATAAAAAGCATATCGTGGGTAATCATTATTGCTGGTTCCTTCCCATCAGATTCTATTATCCAATTTCCCATCGTAATCTGAACCATATTCTCGACCATACCCGTAAATTCTAGTAATCCTTGCTCTATGATTCTATTGTAAGTACCTGAATTTATTATAGTATTTCCGATTATGTTAACACAAATCTTGGGTTCGGGGGGAGGCCAGAGAGTTAAATGCTTGGATGTATCAATTAGGATTGCGCTGGACATGTGTAGGAATACCTCTATAAGGCGTTTAAATGCCCGTGGTTAGCTTTGATTAAGCTTTGGGTAGTTCGGTATGGTTTGATTTAACCATTACTGGTTTATGGCTAAGGAAAGTATAAAGGACATACTTCTTATTGCTCTTAGGCTTATTGGCTCGATATACATACTCAAATGAGGCAGGAAAGATAGCTACAGACCCTTTTAAAGGTTTGATTTTATTAGAGAAATACTTAAATTCAGTTTCCCCGCCCTCTTCCACATCATTCAAGAAAACGATCAAAGTCAATACTCGGTGAACGGTATCTGACCCTATTCGATCACAGTGCCAATCATATTCATCATTATCGTTATTATCATAGGTCTGGATATAATACCCAGAATCGAAGAACTCATTTGAGATAAATCTTAGGGCTTCGTGGTCTTTATAAAAGACTTCAAGGGCCTTGCTGACCTGTGCAGAGAGCATTTGATCTACTTCTTTCCACATATCTAATGTGGATACAACCCTCATATCAGTAGACTTTTGAACGTCTATAGCCCCACGGGAGATAATACCAGGTATTTGTTGGTCTTTATTGTCGTTAAACATAGAGACTAATTTATCACATAAATCTACAGGTATCTGATCTTTGTAGGCCTTTATGAACTCGCTTTTAGGTTTCATAGGTATCTTGTATTCCTCTTATTCAAAGGGTATTTACATAGCTTACTGGATTCTTTAATCTTAGCCTTATACTTCTTAATAACGGCTGTTAAATCTAAATTCTTATTCTTCTGCCCATCCATGATCTCTCTCATGAATCTTCGGGCAATAACCCCTACATCACCCCAAAACATATTAACAGGACTAGCGATCTCCATGTTGCTATTCACGAACTTAAGCACTTCTTCATTGCTCATCGAACTTGGGGTATGAAATATTCGTGTCTCAGAGTCCTCCCCTTTTTCGTGGTGCTCTACAAATACCTTTTCATAGTCTTTATGCGATAGTCTTTTAATACTTGAATCATAAACAATCTTAGCTGGCTTAACCATGTAGTTAGGAGTCCAAGTTATTACTGTTCTTGAAGCAGGTAGTTTCCTTGTCGTATATTCTACTTCAGTAGCGTCTCTGGTAATATAGGTTCCCTTTTTAACATCGGGGAATAGGGATTTAGTATCCTCGCAAGGAACAGAGTTACACCCCATTGCTTTTCTACAAGCCTTAGTACATGAGTATTTAGTCTTTTTCATTTGCTAACTCCAATAAAATGTCACCATGACAAGCTGATGGTTTACACCAACAGGCTAATGTCTTTCCTTTTAGTTCTGATAAAGAACCTAATAACAATGGCTGAGTAAGAATCCATTGTCTGTATCTTTCTACCGCTTCTTCTCTAGTATACTCCCCTAATGAAAAAGGATTACCCCATTTAGAAGGTCTTCCAATATACACATCGAAAGGTTCTTTTTTACAGTGTACTACTTTCATTTAAGTCTTGCTGCTTCTCGTTCAGCAATCTCAGTCATTATTTTTAATGAACCTGCTCGTTCATAAATACGTTTAAGCCTATCAAAGTACCAGGGCTTACGTTTACGTTGAAAAGCATCAACCCATAAGAAGTGAAGAAGATCATAACTCATATCATATAGATCTTCTTTATCTGTTTTAACTACTAAACGTTCTTTAGGTTCTAAGATGGTCTTCCCATTTTCCCAATCAAATCCAGATCTCGTACTCTTAATCCCTGTGTTTGCAATAGGTCCAATCGAAGGAGAAGACAAATGAATAATAAGTTCGTTGTCTAGTTCTCTTTCCATATTATGAATTGAATCTAAGAATTCTCTAAGGGTCATTTATTCCTCCACAGCTTCGTAAGTAGCTTCAAAAATATCTGGTTTACATGGGTATAGTTCACCCTTCACGCCTTTTATAATCCAGTCATTTTGAGTGGCAATCATAACGCCTTCAAGTGTAGGTATAGCCATTCGTATAAGTCCATCTGAATGTTCCATTCCCTCTGGTTTATTATTGGCCAACCCGCCAACTCCAGCGAAATCACACATTTCGGACCAAGTATCCCATCTTAATTGAACAGCTTCTATTACTACTGGTTTCTTTCGGAATTTCATTTATTCCATCCAAGCCATGAACAAGGCAATACCTAAAAGAATAAAGGGCATAGGTTGAAGCTGGGTCATATCTAGCACCATGCTGATAAGTCCATACCACATTGCCATATTCATTAGATGGGTTTTAAAACGATATTTATTAAAGCTCATTTTACTCTCCTACAGGAGTCTTAGTTGTTTCTTCTGTGTATCTATCAGCAATCATTTTCATTAAATCAGGGTTACGATATTCAAAGTTATCAGGAATGTTAAGACAAACTACTGGCTTATTTGTACGTTCAACTAATTCTTGTTGCTGAGTCTTAGTCATACAAACAATCTCATCTGCCCAAGACAAAAGAACCTCGTCTACAGGAATCAAAGCAAAGTCAGGTTCAATCCCTGCTGCTCGTGTGTTAAATCCAAACGGCTCTTGTGAAAGTACTACCGCTGCTGTAGGAGAGCGTAATAGCCCAGCACTACATACACATAACACCCGTTTATAATTTCCCTGATATTGATTTTTAGAATTTGCTAACCTGTTCATAGTACTCATATATACTCCTATCTAGATAAAAATGTAGCTGATATTTTAGCTGCCCATTGTACAAATTCTTTTAAAGTTCTATCTTTTTTAGACATATTACAATGTTTACAACAAGGTACTACATTTTTTATTAAGTATCCTTTTGTATTATCAACTCTGTCTATTCCATTATACCTTAATTCACCATTTTTATTATTTTTAAAAAATACATTAGCTGGAAGTGAATTACAATAAAAACATTTATTACTTATAAGCTCTTTAAATTCTGTTTCAGATAGTTTAAATTCTAAGTTTCTTTTTCTAGCTTCAGATCTATAAGAGTAAAATAAAGTATTAAAAGCAGATACTCCTTTACCTTTAGAACGAAATAGTGTTCCTGTTAGCTTTGCCTTTTCTTTTTGAAGGCAACCGCAAGACTTTGTTACTCCTGTTTTTAAAGAACTACTTATTACTGATTTAATATTTCCACATTCACAAGAACAAAGCCAAAGTCTATTATTTCTTTTAGATCCAATATCTTTTAATGCTGTGAGCCTCCCAAATTTTAAACCAATAAGATTATTAACTGGTTTCATTTGTCCTCACTATCTTTCCATAAAGCTTGTAAGAAAGCAAACTTAACATCTGTCTTAAGTAGCTTTTTCATAGCTGGAATATCATTCCTGATCTTTAAGAGTTTATAATAGTGTTTTGTAAACCCATTCAGTTTTAACCAGTCTAAAAAGGTTAGGGCTTTTCTTCTGGGCATATCATTCTTTCTAACTGGATTAAATTATGGATTCGTTTGTACTTCTGACCCTCTTCTGTATTGTTATATGGTTGATCCATAAGTACAATACTTTCTAAAGGCAATCCCGCCTTCTCAGCATCCTTCAAATTCTTAATAGCATCATCCACAAAGAAGTCAGGTTTAAGTTGTTTCAATACTTGTCTCTTACCTCTAGGAGCGTAGACTATCTTAGACAAAGGGATCTTATTTAATATAAAGGACATCTCTGTATGACCTTTAAAGTTTGAGTGTCTAGCTGTTACGAAAATAATCTCATGCCCTGCCTTAAGTATATTATCAATGGCTGTTCTTACTCCTTCAAAAGGTTGAAGTGTAGCATACCCGCCGCTGTTTTCGAAATACTCAAGACTCTCATGAGGCATGAACGATGTAATGTCTTCAACTGTGACTCTAGTGCCTCTACGAAGGTTATGTACCCTCAAGAACTGCTGCATGAAGTCAAAGACTACTCCGTCTATATCTAACGCTATTCTAAGTTTTTTCCTTCACTCTCTTTTCGTTCAGTGTACTCCAAAAGGAAGATAAATGCAAGAAAGTCTTCCCAAACCCCTGGAGCTAAAATATAAGTATCTGTTTTAAAACATACTTTTGTGGGGCTAATATATAACTTGTTCAAGCAATACTCAGTTTCTGAGAGCTTGTGAAAGTCATATGTCGGATACTCCCAGCTATAGGTAATCTCCGTCATTAGTTCCTTAAAGGACTTTATGACGTGTTGCTTATGCTCCTGAGCTTCCGAATCCATCTGTTCCTCGTTCTGTTTCACTTAACTCTGTGGCTCCTATGGCTTCAATGTAAGGGATGGGGATAATTACCAGTTGCCCAATCTTATCTCCTTGATTATACCTAATAGGGTAATCATGTAGAACTTTAAACCTTAAAGCAATCTCTCCACGATACCCACTATCAATAACTCCAACTGCATTGGCTAGGCTTAACCCAGTCTTACTAATGCTAGATCTAGGAAATACTAATCCCACATAGCCGTTGGGAATCTCAACTGCCAATCCAGTTCTATATTCTCTATACTCAGCATGTCTAGGAGTTGATCCTGTAGTTTCTTCAACTTTCATAACTCCGCTATCAATGGCAGTTAAATCTAAACCTGCATCTCCTGCTTTTGCGTAAGAAGGTAACACAGCTAGTCTATCTAGTATCTTGAACTTTACTTGCATACTAAATCCTCCAAGGTATCATCGAAGATAACACAGTTATCAAAATTGAAAATCTCTTTAGTTATTTCTTTCATTTGTTGAAAGTCTAAGAATCCGTCTTCTCCAGGTACATCGCATTCTAAAATAGTATCCCCAGTAAGTACTTCTCCTTTGTCTACTCTAAACCCGCCATGTCTAAAACGAATATAGTAATAAGTTCCATCTTCTGCCCAAGCATCCCATTGTGATGGGCACATTGTACAAGTTCGGATTATCTTAGCGATTTTTATCACTTAGTCTTTCCATCTCTTTAATAACTTTATTAAGTCTCTTTTGTACTAATTTAGCCTTATTAAGACCGAAGTAAATACCGCCATAACAATCTGATCCTTCACTAAGTCGCCCAAGAGTAAACCCTAATCCTTGGGCGTATCGTCGTTTACCTTTGGGGCCTACCACTATCTTTGCCCTAAAGATACTCATTGAATGAAACGAACCAGTTGTGGCCTTATAATGCATTTACTGCTTTTCCTTTTTAATGAGCATTCTGATTCCTTGGATCTGTCCATTCTTTTTATTCTTAGCGGTAACTAACTTATTCCCGTTAGGAAAGCTCACGGTCTTAAAAGAATCCATATCCAGGTCATCTACTTCGATTCCTGCGATATCTTCGTGGGTATACTCTTCTGTTTCCTTTACGAAGGTAGTTACAACTTCGTTTTTCTTTTCTGTCATAAATGCCTCTGTTCCTTTAAACAAGACCACAAGTGCGTCTGTTAGTCTCCCCATATTAGACCTCAACAAGTTCGTATCGGTAGACACTTCCATTTACACCTAGATCTCGTAATACAAAAGGAGCACCATAATATAGTTCTTCTTTGGAATTAATTATGTAACCCCATTCATCTAGTTTTTTAATTGCTATCTTCTCTGCTTCAGATTGCCTAATTACAGATCCTAAAGCTGAAGGGAATTCAATTAGCATCGTTCTTTTCTCAGACATATTATCTCCTTAAATTAACTTTGATTTGTACCATGTGCTCCATTCTCTATTTTTGTAGAGGGAGACACCTTAATAAATTCTACCTTATTTTGAAACTCTGTTAAATTAGAAGCTCCTACATATGTAAAGGCTGATCGTAAACCGCCCTCAATATCTTTTAAAATAGGAACTACTGGACCTTTATAAGGTATTTTAATTTCAACACCTTCTGAAGTTTTCCAACCATTACCAAATCCACCTGAAGCAGATCCTTTATAGATCTTAAAGCAAGTAGCTGGTCCGATATCCCACACTACACTTCCATGAACAGGATCAATATAAGAATGATCTCCACCATCATTAATTACTTCTCCTGGGGTCTCTTGTGTACCGGCCAACATCCCACCAAGCATAACTGCCTTTGCCCCAGCTCCAAGAGCCTTAGCAATATCTCCTGGGGTTTTCATTCCCCCATCAGCGATAATAATTCTGTTAGTGTTCTTGGCACAATCAAGGATAGCTGAGAACTGTGGAACACCTACACCTGTCTTAACCCTTGTGGTACAAACTGATCCAGGGCCAATACCAACTTTATAAGCATCAGGTTGTTCTTTAAACGTTAATCGGTTTGTGAAATCATTAATACTTCTGCTTGTGGCAAAGTTACCTACTATAATATAAATCTCATTACCAAATTTAGACCTGAGCCATTTGACTTGATCTACAACTGCTTGTTGTGCCCCATGAGCAACATCTACACAAATTACGTAAGCTCCTGCATCTACAAGAGCTTGTGCTCTCTCTTTCTCTCCATCGGAGATACCAACAGATACCCCAGATTCAGGATGAGAATTAACCCAAGCTTCTATGTTCTCTTGGATAGTCATGAACCTATGTAGGATACCCATACCCCCTGCATATCTCATAGCCTTAGTCATATATGGTCCAGTTATAGTTTCCATGTTAGCGGAAATAACTGGAATAGTTAGTTCACCAATTCCTTCTCCTAATTCAACGGATAAGCTTACTTCTTTTCTACTGCCCAAAGAACTAAACTTAGGTTCAATTAAAACATCGTCAAACGTAAGAGCTGTTTCATTAATCATTTTTAACTTCCTTCACCAAATGTTCTAGTGTATATATTACATGAGGTTTGAATAGTCTGTCAACAAAATTAATAGGTACAAGATGGGTAGACCCTGGTATCTGATTAAGGGCACCATTTAATATAGCTATCTTGTACATCCATTTTTCCCAGTTAACCCCTAAGATCTTGATATAATGTCCTTTTCTACCAAGGAGGGTTTGATACATTAGCTCAACTCCAAGACTAGTTTTATCTTTAGATTTAAACTCAAGTATAAATCCTAGCTTATATAAAGGCTCTACTTTTGATGATTCCGACATATACGTAAGTAGTTAATAAGTAAAGTGTTTTGTATTGCCTTTATATTAATCTGATGAAAGCTTTCAAATACATTTCCACCAAAATGATGTACAGAAGTGTTACTTCCTGTATGATGTATATGACATAAAGGAATAGCACTGTAGTCTGATCCTTTAACTCCAGTACCTCCAGTATCCATATGGTGGGCATGGGAATTACCAGCTCCACAAATAATACAAGGCACATTACGAACGAAGTTTAAATAATCTTCATCTCTATCTAAAACTGTCTTGTCATACTTTACACCCTTTGATAATGGGTTATCGGTAGTTAACAGTTTTTTAAATCTCTTAATACCCTTAGAAATATAGATTTCAGGTATCTCAGTAGTACCAGCATCTTCTTTAGCTACTTGAGTCATATTAAAAAGAACTGCACAATAAGGAGTACAGAATTTACCTAGTCCCAGTTTACTTTGAATAGGGACTTCTATAACCTTACCACAGTTCTTACAATTTTTTACTGGCTTCGGAACTTTCATTTATCTTCCCAATCAGTTCATTCATTAACGTTTCGTTCTCTGCTACATTTTCAACAGCAGCATTTCTTCCTTGACCTAGTTGCTCACCATTGTATTTGAACCAAGCTCCACTCTTTTCTACTATGCCTAGTTCAGTAGCAAGGTCAAAGATATCTCCCATGACATCTACACCTCTTCCATACATAAGTGGAAACGTGGCTTTAGTAAAAGGCGGGGCCAGTTTATTCTTTACAACCTTAACAATCATGTTATGGCCTATAACTTTATCTTTCTCTTTAAGTTGCTCTCCCCTTCTAACTTCTAGTCTAAGGGAACAATAGAACTTAAGGGCATTACCTCCTGTAGTGGTTTCAGGATTACCAAACACAACACCAATTTTCATGCGTACTTGGTTAATCCAAATAAGGGTAGTATTCGTTTTAGATACAACCCCTGTGAGTTTCCTACAAGCCTGAGACATTAGACGAGCTTGGACACCCATATTTGAGTCTCCCATGTTCCCTTCTAATTCGGCTTGTGGGGTTAATGCTGCTACCGAGTCAACAACAATAACCCCCACATCGCCACTTCGGGCCAATTTCTCTACAATTTCGAGTCCCTGTTCTCCTGAATCAGGCTGAGATAAGAGCAATTCCTCCGTCTTAACGCCGAGAATCTTGGCTAAACGTAAGTCTAGCGAGTGTTCAGCGTCTACATATGCTACTACATCCCCTCGTCGTTGAGCTTCCGCTACCACATAAAGTGCCAGCGTAGTCTTCCCTGTAGATTCTGGTCCGAAAACTTCAACCATTCTTCCTTTAGGAAACCCACCAATACCAAGAGCACGATCAAGACTAAAGATTCCTGTGTTAATAACTTCGGTTACTGGAGGATCAGTATCCCCCAATAGCATGATAGATCCTTTACCAAAGTCTTTTTCAATGGCCTCTTTAAGTTCTTTAAGCTTCTTCGTCGTTGCCATCTGGATCTTTCCTCACAAAGTTAGTGTCTAAATACTTCTTAACTCTATACGAGCTGTAAGCAGCTACCACTAAACCAATAAGCATTGGAATGAACTGGCCTGTAAATAACATTACAGCTGCCAATCCTGCGTTGAAAGCTACTAATACTAGATCTAAAATCATATTTACCTTATCTTGGAAAGTTCTCTAGCATTTACTGATTCTGTTCTAACAGCATCTAGAGCTTGATCCCATGTTGTTTTTTCATTTAAAGCATCCATCATTTGTTGATGTGCGTCATCCCAATGACCTACAAACTCTTCCCATTCCTTGTCAGCTCTTGCCATGTCCTTTAAGTCATCTCTAGTCCAGGTTCTTTTACCTTCTGGAATAGGGGTATTCTCTCGAATACGTTGCATAATCCTAGCTAGTTTAATATCAGACTTACGTTCAAAGCTGCCGTATACTGCACTAGCATTAGCCCAAACCTTACCGGCTTCATATCTCTTATTAACAATATCAATAAGATTAGGGGGATTGTTTACGTCTATTGGCGAATATCTATCTACTTCGTTTTCATTCATAGGCCACCTTAAAATGTGTAATACATTGATTTATAAACCATCACGATCAAATTCCATACTACCACTGATGCAAGTAATATGCAAGATAATTTGTTAAGATAATACTTCTTCTTTCTGATAGCATACGCGCAACCAGCTAGAACTACAGCCATTTTAAAAGTAAAGAAGGATAAGGGTCCGATATCTAAGAAGAATTTCATAAGTGGGTTCTTCTCTTCTAACCCCATCTTACCTACTAGAAGTAGGGTAAGTAGGGCATCTACAAAGTTAAAGTAGATAGCCCCGATTACCCATCTCCATTCCTCTTTAGGTATTAGGCTCGTTGTTCCCGTTACCTTGTTTTCTAAAGTTTCTAAAATCCTTTTTACCACGGACTCTGAATTCCTTCCAGTATACTTTCTTATCCAAGACCAACTGTTTGACATACTTTTGGTTATGCGACAAATGACTTTTTCCACTCTTAACCTCAATAAATGTTATCCCATCTTTATCAAACGCAATATAATCAACAGGTTGTCCTAGCCACCTCAAACGTTTAGGATCATGATTACCCATCAAAAAGGGAGCCAATGTTTCAGCTATATGCCCTGTCCTAATCTCTGAGGACTTCTTTTGACTTAAGATTGTTCTGTTACGTTCAATCTCCTGATCCAACTGATTCTTTAATATTGTAGCTTGTTCCTTAACCTGTGTCAACTCTGTTTCTTTATTAGACAGTAAGGATTCAAAATGTCCTAACTGTGCATGTAGAGCTTTTACTTCATACTGTGTTCTGTTTTCCGCTTCTTCATTTATTGGAGGTGCTTTCTTAAAAAGATCGCTCCTCTTGTAGACCACATAAATTAGAATGGCTACAATTGCAGCAACCCCTAGAAAAGACCAATACATAATACCTCCTTTATTTTAAGAGATATCTTTTAGCTCTATTTAAAAGCTCAGGATCATCTCTAAATTTACCTAATCCTACATTACAACTATCACATAACAATCCTCTTATCTTATTCGTTATATGACAATGATCTACTGCTAACATCTTTATATTTCCATTACTATGTTTAGCAGTTTCTTTTTTCTTACAAATAGCACATTCATTCTCTTGTAAGTTTAAAAGTTTATCATACTCTTTCTTGGTTTCTTCCCAAGTTAGGTTAGGCCAAAACTTATATTTTAATCTTTTAAACTTTGATTTAGATAAGTTATTGTAGTAATGTTTTTTATTCTTTAGTCTATTTAACTTCTTACCATGTTCAGTTTTAATATACTTAGAATGATATTTATTAAAACATTGTTTACAATTGCCTTGATAACCATCTTTCTTACTTGAATTCTTCGCAAAATCTTTTATTGACTTTGTTACTTTACATTCATAACACTTTTTACTTAACTGCATGTGCTGCATAGCCTATTGCCAATCCAGCCCCAATTGTAAGTAACACCCCTAAAGTGATATATAGAAATTTACTCTTATTTTCCTGTTTGAGAGTTTTAAGAAGTTGGTCTTCTGATTGAAGCCAAGCTTGTCTATAACGGTCTTCAATTTGCTTATGCAACTCTATTTGAGTTTGCAAATGCTCAAGTGAATCCTTAGACAAACTAAGTTCCTTCTTTAAGTAATCTGCTTCAATTAAATGAAATCTTATTTGTTGTTCCTGTGGTACCGTGAAATACCAACCATCCTCTTTAGGAGTAAATGGTTTTCCTGCTTCTAATTTAATAGGAGCATTCGTTGCAGGTTTGTTTTCCTCTGCATAAACCCCTGTACTACTTCCTAGTACGAGTGTACCACATAGTAGTACGGCTAATAATCTCTTCATTTTCCTATCGCTCCTTCTAACATAGTATTGTAGAAATCTCTTGTGGTAGTTTCTACCGCAGCAGATTCAAAAGAGACTATGTACTCCTCTGATATAGTTTCACTACCTTCTACAAGACAGGATTCTATTCTAACCTTATTTAATGAGAACAAGTATTTGTTAATGCTCTTATTAATAATATGAATCTTGTTAAAGGTGTCTCCTACACCAAATGCAAAGATAGCTCCTTTTTCAGCAAATACATCAGATGAAGTTTGTCTATTAAGAACTAGCCCTCCAATAGGTTTACCCTCTTCCAAAGCATAACGAAGCTTAAAGTTATTAAAGTCCGTATGTCGTTCTTTGTCAGTAAAGACAGAGATGTATTCTGGAGCTGGATCAAAGGCTACCTTTATAGATCCTGATGTATCTACGCTAACAGGATACTGTATCTGATAGGGAGGAATACCAGCAGGAATTCCTATATTAGGATTATACAATTGATTGTAATTACCTACATTCAAATCCACTATATTTCCTACCTGAAATTGATTAACAGCATGGGGATCTGGTGTGTGTAAAAATATCTCATCACCTGGATTGGGTATAATCCCTTGATTAGGATTTATAATAGTTCCTGCCGATTGTCCAGGGTTTGATATAGTATTATTCCCTTCACCTATTTTTAATCCACTACTTGAAGAGGTTTTCATAATAGTCTCTGATTTGCTCATCAGTAGCCTCCTTCACATTAATCTTTTGTCTCTTAAGCTCTTCGGCTAGTTCTACCATCTTCCGGTCATTGTCTTCTACTTGTCCTTCTTCAACAGCTAGACTTCTCTTAAGAACATCAACTTCATCTTCTACTCGTTTACGTCGAAAGAAAGCCTTTAATACTTCTGCTCTATCCATGTCTCGTAAGAATACCCCTACCGCTATTACAGCAATAGCTCCTACAATCATCCACCACTTATCTTTGAGTAGTTTCAACATTTTTAACGTCCTTCTCTTTTACTTTTAGAGGATTGACTACTATAGTCTCGTCCTGTTGAGTCTCTAAACCAAACAGAATAGATATAGGATCATCGCTAGGAGGTTTAGCTGTGTAGTATAAGTTATCTAAAACTCCATCTACAATTCCATATTCAGCTGCTTCTTCAGCAGTTAACCACCATTCCCTTAGAATTCTTTCTTCATATTCCTTAAGAGAAATTCCCATTTGTTCTGCAATATCCTTATTAAGAGTATCTAGATATCTGGACATAAACTCTACACGAGTCTTAATATGGGTTGCTGAATCTTTGACTCCATAACTGGCTTCATGAAACATAATGTTCGAGTACTTATGCATATAAGTCCTATGACAAAATGTTGCTAAGATAGCTGCCATAGAGAATCCTTCGGATTCAATTGCACAATATGTATTGATCCCTTTTTGAGCCTTGATTGATTTAATCAAAGTGATTAACTCAAACCCATCAACTACTGAACCACCAGGGCTATTGATAATGATAAAAATATTATCATTGCTGACTTCAGCAAAGCCTTTAATTTGATTCATAATAGCTTCTATATTATTAGTACGGACTGGACCTCTTAGCACAACGGTACGATCATTGTTAATTAAAAGGTTTACTTTCTTAACGGGTTTATTCCCCTTTAAGTCTGCCTTAACTCCGTCTGTTGCTTGGGCAGTTGTTATTGATAAGCCCATGCCAATCAACGTGGCCAGGGCGATTAAATACTTTCTCACTATTATTCTCCTTGTGGTTCAGTTTTACCGTTTGCTACTTTTGCATCCGTATACTTACGTGCTGTATATGCAGCTAGGCTAGGTGTTAAAATCGCAGCATCAATTAACGCTACGCTACTTAAAAATTTAGAATCATTTAGTATCCATGCGGCTACTAAAGACGCCGTTGTAAATAATATGGTAAAGAGAAAGCCTGCTGCTGCAAGAGTCAACATAGTATCCTTTTCACCTGTTCTAGGATGTTTAATCCACATTATAATTTTCCTTTCTTTTATTAAAGACTGTCGCTATAATCTTCAAACCTAGAGAGCTGATCTGATCTTAAATCATTCTCTTCGTCTTTAGCTGTCTTTAATTCTTTTATTAAATTAGTTAATTTATTGATAGCTCTGGATATAATCATCCCTGCTAAAACCATAGCTACTGAAACGATAAGAGTATCTTCAGTATGATTAAGTTGTTGGAACATCTATGGCTCCTTTTGCTATAATAAACTTTGTACAAGAGTTAGGCTCTAAAGAAAGCCAACCCATGCAAACTCCTAAAGCATCTGCTAGATCGCTTGGAGTAGTCTTTGATTTACCATCAATATTAGATACCATCTTTTCAGGTAGTTTAATCTTTAGTAGCTCTTCGATCTTTGCCTTTGTAGGATCTTTAAAAGCTAGTTTACCTTTCTTAGTAGTATCTTTCTTAATTTCAAGTGCTGCTCTCCAACTTTGAGGGGGGATTAAATAGAACCCCATAGGCGGCATTACTTCAAAACAAGAAGCTTTAGCAGCTCCTGTTGCTTCAGAAACTACTTGTGTACCCATTCCTGAATGAGGATTAGTAAAGTATTGTTCAGCTACAATATCTTGAATTCTATATTGAACGTAGGCCACATCTACAATGAATTCCTGTAGATACCTATACTTTTGACCATGAGGCCAATCCTTACCAAACCACAGTACACCTGCCTTATGGATAGTAGCTACCTTCGTTGCTCTACACATACTAGCAACTACATATCCTGTGCATGTACTGGAGATATCAAGGAACAGTGCCCTATCATCTCCTAAATATTCTGTTGTCATTATCTCTTTCTCTTACCATAGACGTTGTGTAATTGCTTATACAACTCTTTGCTTTCGGTAACTATTACGGAAGCCTCGTCTGTATTTTGAAGACATTTTCTAATTGAATCTGTCTCTTCTCCTTCAGCTAGGTCTCCTGAATCAACCCATTCAATATCTCTCATAGCTTGTGCAACTTTTCTCAAGTGCTTTACAAAAGCTTTTCTAAGAGGGGTTTGTGCTCTACGAGACAACTGATCTGCTGTCTCATCGAACTTTATGAACGCATAATCATATGATCCACCACTCATGTTATCTACTCCTTTTTGGTACATTGTCTAACCAAATTGCATCATCGTCTTTGTTGTTTTTGTACTTACGAAATTCTTGTATCTTGCTTTTACGGTCTCGAAATACTTTAAAAATATCGGCAAAGGTTTTATCATAGACTTGAGAAGCAATGATTAATTCTCTCAAGTAGGCTAAAGTAAGACCTTCAGATTCTTTAATAATAGATTCACTTACATCTATTCCTAGTTTAGCTTTTAAATAAGCCTTTTTAGTTTCAGCCGAAGGCAACCCTACCTCATACATACTATCAAATCTACCTGGTCTATCAATTAGATTCGCAGGGATATGTTGAGGATAATTAGTTGTTCCCACAATAAGACAACCATTAATACTATTCTCCCCATCTAGGAAAGAGAGTACAGATTCCCCACGGTATTGGGTAAATTCCTCAAACACTAGGATCAAAGGAACATCCGTTACCATGCTCTCAATCTTTTTAATGAGCATTAAGGATTCTGGACCAAAGATAATCCTGGCCTGATACTGGAACTTTCTCGTAATGTTTTCAATCAACATTGTTTTACCAGTTCCAGGAGGACCGTATAAAAGAATCCCTCTCTTATGTAAGAGATTAAGTTTCTTATAATCTTCTTTCTTTTTTAAGAATATATCAATGTCAGTAGAAATATCTCCTGTGTGTCCAGTCAATTCAATATATTTATCCGTACAGAAGGTATAAGGCTTTAGGCCCCAAGCTCCCCCTGGCATTAATTCAAATTTAAAAGCCCCTTTTGGTAATTCAACTTTAGGAAGAGTGTTTCGTTTTTCAATTATTTCGTCCACTGATGTAATAAACTCGGCTAAGAAAGTTCCATTTGGGAGTATTTCATACTCACTCAATAGATCTTTACTATCTGGAGCATTAAGAACTTTCAATATCTGCTCTTCAGAAATTACTCTGTGTTCTGTTTTTTGATAAGTCTTTTTAATATGCATTGTTTTGGAGAGAGTATACCACTCCATTTGTGGGTCATAAACCCAAAATACTGGATTGTCGGAAGGAACCTCTACTTCATCATCTTCCAAATCAATATCTGTTAACCTCTCTGCATCTCGTAAATTCATTTCGCTCCTTTAATCATTCTTCCTTGCCGGTCTCTCTTACCTTCTTTTATATCCTCAAATAACTGAACTAAGTCTGCATGTGCATGACAATACCCATAATCCTCGTCATCTCTAGGCTGTAGCTCGTTATTCTTTTGAATTATACCAAGTATTTCATCAATTGTCAAGCTTAAAGATTT
>Ga0247727_10005616_pt1 | contig 25277 bp, 28 predicted proteins | sample WisWelCaveWW1625_FD_202498 | JGI IMG/M metagenome (GOLD analysis project Ga0247727, IMG submission 202498) | Biofilm microbial communities from Wishing Well Cave, Virginia, United States - WW16-25 | ecosystem: Environmental > Aquatic > Deep subsurface > Groundwater > Cave microbial mat | place...
AAGAAATCACCTAAGAACCGGTTGAAAATGTTCTTGACAAAGCTGAACGCCACAACCATTCCCTCGTTTTTACTGTACAAAAACGAGACCAGCGGACACGCAGTCCGCGCTGCCTCGTTTTTACTGTTAGGCTTTCGCTGACGGTCACTCTATATATACTTTTCGTCAAAAAAAATGAGAAAAAAATAAGAAAATAAAATCAAAAACAAAGCGGAATTATCTTCCGCCGCGTGCCATCTTCGCGCGTGAGACGTCGCCGTTCTTGTCGACGAAGTAAAGATAGCCCTTCTGCTTCTTCACGCCGACCTTGGCAACCTTCTCAGGCCTGCCGCCCGAACCCTTCTTGCGGCCGCGTGCCATCCTGGCGCGCGAGATATCTCCTGACTTGTCAACGAAGTAGAGATATCCGTCACTCTTCTTGACACCTGCTCTTGCAACTTTTTCTGCCATGGTAGATTCCTCCTTCATCGGAAACCGTGCAGCGAACCAGATGACCCCCACACGACGTTCCCGTCGATAATATGCCTGAAATCACTTCACCTTTATAAACTTTTCGTCGGAAAGAAGGAGTTTTACCGTCGGGTGATTACTTCTTTTTCAGCCGCTTGCCGGCCCGGTCCTTGTCAGAAACAAACCATTCAGGCTTCAGAAGTTTCCGCAATTCCTCTGCATGCTTCAAGCCTTCCTTGTACAATGCCACAATTTCCCGGTCCGAAGGCATCGGAATCTTCTCAAGCGCCTTTGCCGCGGCAAGAACTTTCTTTTCGGTTATTTTCCTGACGGTTTTCTTGGGCATGCGCCAATCAGTTGCAGAACCCGTATAAAATAGTATCGCCCACTGGACACAGCGGCATGTCGTCAATCTCTGATTGACGAGCATGTTCGGAAATGCGCACAAACACGTACCGATTGCGCATTTCCGACATAATCTTTATAACGAGCCGGCAGGTTGCGCTTTTTGTGACAAAGGGGCTGATTGTTTCCGGACAATTCGGGGATATTCTCGTGCGCGAGAAGCAGGGCAAGGCGCTTGAGCTCGGCGAATTGCTGATTGCGGACACGGCGCAGGGCAAGATGCTCCTGCAGGTGTTTGATTTGGTGTACGGCTCCCAGCTTGCCCAGCAGCAGTTGGAGTTATTGTCCGGCCTGAAGCTGGAAGAAAATGTCGGACTGCAGTTCTTTGATGAGGCAATGAGAAATTATATTTTGGCGCGCATCAAAAACCTCGCGAGCATCACAAACAACCAGTGCAAAGCCGCGAAAACACTGCCGCAGTGCTTTTCAGAAATTCGCGACGTGACCGCGGCTGACGTTGCGTTTTTGAGCAGCAAGGGAAACAATCCCCTGTTCGTCGGCAAACTGCGGTCAGGAAGCAAAGTCATTGACGTCCCGATTTACCTAGACGGCAGCAAGGCATTGTCGCACCACGTGCTCATCGCAGGAACAACCGGCAGGGGAAAAAGCGTGCTCATGCACACACTCCTGTGGCACACGCTCGCGGAAGAATACTGCGGCATGCTCGTGCTTGACCCGCACGACGAGTATTACGGCAGGAACAATCCAGGTCTCAAGGACCATCCTGACGCGCGCGACAAAGCAGTCTATTACACCCCGCGCAGCCCGCCAACAGGCGCGCGCACGCTGAAAATCAACCTCTCGCACCTTGTTCCTGCGCATTTCCGCGGCGTGCTGGAATGGAGCGACCCGCAACGCCAAGCATTATACGCCTATTACCAGCGCTATGAGCAACGCTGGGTTGAGTCCGCGCTCCGCGGAGAGCCTGTTGACGGCAACTTCAAGGAAGACACCCTCGGCGTTGTCAAGCGACAGCTCAGCCAGCTCCTGGGCGTGAGCATCCAGGGAACAACCATCACCTGCCACGGCATTTTTGACGTGCAGGCAGGACAGAGCACGGTGGAAGACATTATCAAGGCGCTTGAAGAAAGCAAAACAGTCATCATCGACACGTCTGAGTTCTCAGGACCGCAGGAAATCCTCATCGGCAGCATCATCGCGAACGAAGTGCTTGAGCGCCGCAGGAAAGGAATCGTGAACGTCAAGACCGCGCCGGTGATTTCCATCGTGCTTGAGGAAGCGCCGCGCGTGCTCGGCAAGGATATTTTGGAGCGCGGGCCGAACGTGTTTGCCACGATTGCGCGCGAGGGCAGAAAGTTCAAGGTCGGCCTGACCGCGATAACGCAGCTGCCTTCATTGATTCCGCGCGACATTCTCGCGAACATGAACACCAAAATCATCCTCGGCGTTGAATTAAAGCCAGAAAGGCAGGCAATCATTGAAAGCGCAGCCCAGGACTTGAGCGACGACGAGCGCACCATTGCGTCATTGGACAAGGGCGAGGCAATCATTACCAGCAATTTCCTTCCCTTCGCAACTCCTGTCAGGATTCCTCCGTTTGAGGAGACCGTGAAAGCATTTTCTCGTCCTGCCCGCTCATTCAGCGGCATACAACCATGAAATTCGCGCATCTTGCAGACGTCCACCTGGGCGGCTGGCGCGAGCCCAGGCTCAGGGAGCTGAACACGCAGAGCTTTTGCGCCGCGATTGAGCGGTGCATTACGGAAAAAGTAGATTTTGTGCTCATCGCAGGCGATTTGTTCAATACTTCCCTGCCGTCAATGGACGCGCTCAAGATCGGCGTGCAAAAACTCAAGCAGCTCCAAGACAACAACATTCCCGTGTACCTGATTCCCGGCTCGCACGATTTTTCTCCGTCAGGAAAAACCATGATTGACGTGCTGGAGTCTGCCGGGCTTGCCGTAAACGTCGCGCGCGGCGAAGTCGTCGGCGAAAAACTCAAACTCAAATTCACCGTGGACAAGAAAACCGGCTGCAAAATCACCGGCTTGTTCGGCAAAAAAGGAGGTCTTGAGAAGCACTATTACTACGAGCTCATCAAGGAGCACCTTGAGGCAGAGTCCGGACCCAAAATCTTCATGTTCCACTCTCCGATTGCGGAGCTGAAACCTGAGGAGCTCGCGGGAATGGACGCGATGCCGATTTCATTATTGCCCGCAGGCTTTGATTATTACGCAGGCGGGCACGTGCACGTCGTCCAGCACGAAAAGCTGAAAGACTATCCGAACGTCGTGTATCCTGGACCGGTTTTTCCCAACAATTTCGCAGAACTGGAAAAGCTGGAATGCGGCACGTTTGTCATCTGGGACAACGGAGCAGTGCGGCACGAAAAAATAAATCTCAAACCTGTCGCGAAAATACTGATTGACGCGCACAACAAGACCGCGGGTGAGGCAGACGCCCTGCTTGAAGAAGCAGTGGACAAAGCACAGCTCAAGGACGCCATTGTGCTCGTACGCGTTGAGGGAACACTGCGGCAGGGCAAGCCCCACGACATTGACTTTAACGCAATGCAGCAGTCCTGCCTGAACAAAGGCGCGTTTGTCGTGCTCAAGAACACGAGCAAGCTCGAAAGCAAGGAGTTTGAGGAAATCAAGGTCAGCAGGGCAAGCGTGGAAGACATTGAGGAAGCCCTGCTGAAAGAACACGCAGGACAATTGAAACTCATGCCCGCGGACAAGGAAATCCAGCTCGCCAAAGAACTCATGCGCGTGCTCTCGGCAGAAAAAGACGAAGGCGAGCGCATCGCAGACTTTGAAAAACGCATTTCCTCAGATGTCGACAGGCTGCTCGGGCTGTCAAGAACCGACGGTTCTTGAGCACGTCTCGCCAACGAAGTTGGCGACGAACTTGAGGATGCATCCTCAAGTCTCGGCAATCCATTCTTTTGTGGTTAGACCAATGGATTGCCGACGTGTGAGGAATACTTCTTGATGATGCCTGTAAGAGTGCCGTGCTGCGCGTCATCGGGCGGAGTCTCGCTGCAGAGCGTTGAGAGAAACTGCAATCCTGCATTTTTGCCGTCGGAAAGCTGCAGCTTCTGCACGTACTCAAAGAACTTGTCCGGCGCATAACCGCGCGTCTGGTTAACAGCGCGTTCTACCGCAGCATAACGCATTTTGCCACTGAACGCGTCAAAGACCAAACTGCCGCGGTGCTTTGCGAATACAGGCGAGGACGACAGGGCAGACACAATTGTGGAAATGTCTGCGTCATCAATCTGCACATGGCCGTTGTCCATGACCTGCGCTCCACGGAACCGCAATATAAAGCTTCGGTATCAGAATTTCTTCACGTACACACGCATCACCGGCTCGCGCTTGCGCTTTTTCCAGAACGGGCTAAGCAGCCATGCGACTATTGCCGCGATGAGTATCGCGGGGATGAGCAGGAGCGTGATGCCGAGAACAAAGCTAAGGATTGCGACGAGCAGGGCGATGAAGAGAATGAACGCGATGAGCGCGGAAAATCCTGAGTATGTTCTCATTGCGTGCTCCTGCGCTGGCGCAGCTGCTTGCGGTGCAGGAAGACGTATGCTGCGCCTGAAACGAAAATAAGCAGCAATGCCCAGGGCAAAAAGACGTCAATCTTCTCGATGAACACAATGCCTTTGCCCACCTGCGGTCCGAGCCGGTGGCCAATCCAGATGATGATAGGCGTCTGGATGAGCGCGCCGAGAAAGTTCGCACTCAAAAACGTGCGGAACTTCATTCCCGCGCCGCCAGCCGCCCACGGAGTCAGGATGCGCATCACCGGAATGAAGCGCGCGACAAAAACAGTCCACCAGCCGTGGCGCTCCATTGATTTCTGGACGCGCTTGATTGTCCTGCCGTGCAGGAGCCGCTTGAGAATGCCGTGCCCGTGCGTGGCAAAGTAAAAATGAATAACATCGCTGACCACAACGCCCAGCACGGCGATGCCGATTGCAGGCCAGAGGTGCAGCACGTCAGAATACGCGGCATAACCGATAATCAGCAGGATAACTTCCTCAGGAAGCGGAATAAGCCCGCTGCTGCCCAAAAAAAGCACGATGGGAATCGCAAGATAGGACAGTTCTGCAAGATAGGGAATCGCGAGCTCAGGCACCATCTTACGGCGTTTTCCTCAGCATTGTCCGCGGGAAAGGAATCGCGTCCTTGATGTTGTCCAGCTTGCACAGCCACGCGATAATGCGCTCCACGCCCATCCCAAAGCCTGCGTGGGGGACAGAGCCGTACCTGCGCGAATCAAAATACCAGCCGTAATGCTCTGCATGCTCGCCCGCGGCCTTCAATGCCTTCTGCATCGCCTTGATGTCCAAATCGCGCTGAGAGCCGCCAATGATTTCGCCGTAGCCTTCCGGAGCAAGCATGTCCATGCACAGCGCGGTCTTCGGGTCCTTGGGGTCAGCAGGCTTGTAAAACGCCATGATTTCCTTCGGATAATTCGTGACGATGACTGGTGTCGTGAAGTGCTTCATCAGCGCCTCCTCTTCCACGGTGCGCAAATCCTTGCCCCACTGCACGCTCATTTTTTCCTTGTCCTTGAGGAATTTCAGGACTTCAGTGTAGGTCATGCGCGTGAACGGCGCCTTGATTTTTTTGAGCTTGGCACTGTCCTGACCGAGCTCCTTGAGCTCTGCCTCGTTCTTGTCCAGCACACTCTTGATGATGAAACAAATCAGTTCTTCAGTCTGCTTTTGCAGTGCAGGGAAGTCCTGCCACGCAGTCTCTGCCTCGGCCATCCAGAATTCCGCAAGATGCCTGCTTGTGCGCGAGCGTTCTGCGCGGAAGCAGGGCGAGATGGTGAAGATTTTTTCCATGCCGAAAATGCCGTGCTCGGCATACAGCTGCCAGCTCTGCGTCAGAAACGCCTTGTCCTCGAAATACTTGACCTCAAACAACGTTGTTGCGCCCTCGCAGGCGACAGGAGTAAAGATGGGCGGGCTCCATTCGTAATACCCGTCCTTTCGGAAAAAATCACGGATTGCGCCGAGCACGGTGTCGCGCACTTTCATGATTGCAGTCATTTTCCTGCTGCGCAGCCACAGGTGGCGCTGGTCAAGCAAAAACTCAGGGCTCTCTGCTTCTGCCTTGGCAATAGGGAACGGCGCTTCTGCGCGCTGCACCATTTCAAACTCGGACGCCTGCAGTTCAAAGCCGCCGGGCGCGCGCTCGTCCTTCTTGAGCTCGCCGCTAATCGTAAAGCTGGACTCCACCGAGAGCTTGCGCGACTCCTCAAACGTCTTCTTGCCCACCTGCTCGGGCTTGATGACGCACTGCACGATGCCGGTGCTGTCCCTCAGCACGACAAACACCTTGTCGTTGAACGTCCTGACCCGGTGCGCCCAGCCGCGCAACGACACTTTGCCCTTCTCTTTGTCCAATGCCTCTTTCACTGTGAGGAACTTATCTGCCATACGACTTCACCTCAGCCGCGTCGGGTTTAATAAGTTTACTCCGTTCCCTTTTATGAGGAAGCGTGTACACGTCTTGAACCGTAACCACCTCACCGAATTGTGCGCGCAGCATGCGCACCGCATCCCCGTACGGCATCCAGAGCGAGCGCCTTTGTGCCTCTTCACCCCTGCCGCCTATGGAGAAGTCAGCAAGCATCTGCTCGAATTCTGGCTTGCAATGAACGTATATGTGCTGCACGCGGCCCGCGGCAGGCGACATGTCCCAATCAGGAATGAACGGCGTGCACGTGCCTTGCTCCATATAGTCCGGCAACTCAGTCGCGATGCCCAAAGTCCGCCCGAAACACGGAGTTGTGTCAATGTGGGAAACGCCGAGCTCGGGAGTGACAACAATGTGCAACAACCCTTTGCCGTGCTTGAAATAGACTGCGCGCACCGCCTGCTTCTGCTCCCAGGCACTGCCTGTTTCTGCGCTGAGCAGCTCAATTTTTTCAGCACACGTCTTGGTCGCAGCAGAATGCTCATAGATTCCGACGCGCGGGTCAGTTGCCTGCGCGAGATAGCCCTGCAGGTATTCCTGTCCGGGCACCAAAATGCCCCTTTCCGCGATTTCGTCTAAGGACAGCTTTCTTGACATATTCTCACGCTCAGAATTGCACGGGCCTAGCCAGATTTGAACTGGCGACCTGTCGGTTAACAGCCGACCGCTCCACCGGGCTAAGCTATAGGCCCAAATGAGAATCGAAGACCGAGCGAGGGGACTATGCAAGAATCAACTATTATTCCCTCGGACGGAAATGCTCATGCTTGTGAGAGAAGGCGTGGTCTTTAAAAAACTTACTCTTGCGCGACGTCCACAAGCGTTGGCTGGACTGCCTTCTGGAACTCCTCAATCTTCATCGCGATGCTTGTGCCGTGCTTGCCTGCGTTGAAGTTGATGATAGGGCTCCTGAGCAAGGACTTGTCCAGATAGACAGGAATGCCGAAAAGATTGCCGAACGGCGGGACAGCGCCGATGACGCAGTGCGTGACCTGCAGGACTTCGTCCGGCGTTGCGAGCGTGAGCCGGTCTGAGCCAATCGCTTTCTTGACTTTTTTGAAGTCCATTTTCTTGTCGCCGGCAATGACAACCATCAGAAACTTGCCTTCACTGCGGAGGACAAGGGCTTTCGCGCCGGACTCCAGCGGCGTGCCGCGAATCTTGGCGGCTTCCTCAGACGTATGGACAGGAGGATGGTCCCAGCACTTGTACTCAACATTATTGTCGTCCAGAAGTTTTCTGATACCTGAAAGCACGTCCATATGAATCACTCACGGCTGGACGCGCTCGGGATCGCGCGGGAACAGGACTGCCTCGCGGATGTTGTCGAGCTGGCAAATCATCTGCACCATGCGGTCAACGCCGATGCCGAATCCGCCATGCGGCGGAATGCCGTACTTGAACGCGTCAAGATAAAACTCAAAATTGTCAGGATTCATGCCCGCGCCCTTAATCTGCTTCTTCAGGACCTCAATGCGGTGCTCGCGCTGACCGCCGGACGAAAGCTCAAGCCCGCGGTACATGAAGTCAAAGCCGCGGCAGAATTCGCCGTCGTTCATGATGTAGAACGCACGCACCTTTGAGGGCCACTTGGTCAAAAAGTATGCTGAATTCTTGTATTTTTTCTGCACCAGCTCGCCGAGCTTCTTCTCGTCTTCCGAACCGATGTCCTCGCCAGATTTCATTTTGCTTCCGCCGGCATTGAGCATCTCGACGCATTCCTTGTACGGGACGCGCGGGAACGGCAGGGATGGAATGTCCAGCGTGATGCCCAATGTCTTGATTTCATCCTTGCAGTGTTTCTCAACATCATTCATGACCGAAACAAACATGCGTTCCATGACTTTCAAAACATCGTCCTCGTCGTCAATGTACGCCATCTCAAAGTCAAAGTGCGTGAACTCAGTCATGTGGCGCGTGGTGTGCGACTTTTCCGCGCGGAACGTCGGGCCGATTTCAAAGACCTTCTCAAACCCTGCCGCAAGCATCATCTGCTTGTACAACTGCTGCGACTGTGAAAGGAATGCCTTCTTGTCATAATACACGACCGGGAACAGAGTGGCGCCGCCCTCGGCACCTGCAGAAATGATTTTCGGCGTCTGCATCTCAATGAACCCTTCTTTCATGAGGAATTCGCGGACAGCCATGTTGGCGCGGCTGCGGATTTTGAAAATCGCGAGAATCTTTGGGTTTCTCAAGTCCAGGATGCGGTAGTCCAGGCGCTTGTCCAGCACCGTCGGAATCTTGCCTGAGAAGTCAATGGGCAGCACGGGCTGTGACGGATTGATGACTTCCAGTTGCTTCAGCTGGAGTTCTTTTGCACCAGACTTGAGCTTGCTTTGCTTGACTGTGCCGAGAATCGCAACAATGCTTTCCTTTGTGATTGCGCCGATGTCCTTGAACTGCGCGTGCTCAGGGGTGGCAACAACCTGCACGATTCCTGTACGGTCACGCACAGTGATGAACGCGATTTTGCCCAGTGACTTTGCGTCAGCGGCAAAGCCGGCAACCAGGACTTCGTCACCCTCGTTTTTCTTCTGAACTTCGGCAGCGGGAATGCGCTTCGCGAACGATAATGCCATGAATTGAGAACTACAGAGAGCGTTATATAAAGTTAGCGCTTCTTCATCTTCAGCTGGAGGGCAAGGTCTTCCAGCTTTTCCAAGCCGTACTTGATGCTGTCGAATTTTCGCCTTGTCGGCGTGTTGCGGAAGTCAAAGAGCATGAGCTCCTGGTAGATTTGCGTGACAAAATCGCGGATTTCCAATGCTGTTTTTGCGTCGTCCTTGATGGCGGAATTGATTGCCTTCCTGACAAGCTCACCGACCAAATCGCAGAGTCCGGGCAGATAACTGTCCACGTCAACGCCGAGTTGCTGGGCAGTGGGCAGTTTTTTCTCGGTAATCAGCGAATAATAACAGGACGCCTCAACGTACTCCTCAATGGCTTCGCCGTACGCGCCGACCGCGCTGAGGTGCGGCTCCTGCGCGAGAAGTTTGTTGAGCTTTGCGATGACGTTCTTTGCAGAAGCGAGCTGGCTTTTGGCTGCCGCGGTCTCGCCGCGGTGCAGGGAATAAATCGCCTTCTTGCTCGCGCTCAAGGCGTCGCGCGAGGTCTTGATGAGCTCTTCCCTGAGCGCGTCAAAGCGCTGCAGCTGCTGGCGCATGGATGCGAACGCGTTTTTGTCAACCTTCATTTTTCCCCGACGAAAGTTTTATATAGGAACGTATTTAAAGTTATCGTTAGAAAAAGAGGAAGCATGGCAGATCCAACAGTGCTAGGAAACGTTATCGGGTTCTTTGAGCGTATTGGCATTTATGACGTTGTCCTGCCGTTCCTGCTGACGTTCACGCTGGTTTTCGCGATTTTTGAGAAGAGCAAGGTGCTCGGCATTGAGAAAGGCAAGGAAGGCGAGTACACGCGCAAGAACCTGAACGCCATGGCGGCGTTCGTCATCGCGTTCATGGTGGTCGCCTCGAGCAAGCTCGTGGAAACCATCACGCGCATCAGCTCAAATGTCGTCGTGCTTATCCTGCTCGGCGTGTGCTACATGCTGATGGTCGGCACGTTCTGGGTGCCGGGCAAGGACGAGGAGAAAGAGCCGTGGATGGGGCTCAAGGGCGGCTGGAAGACAACCTTCAGCATCATCATGTTTGTCGGCATCGTCTTCATTTTCCTTGACGCAATCCGTGACGAGTCAGGAAGAAGCTGGCTTGACGAGTTGATGAACTATCTTGGCCAGTTTTGGACATCTACTGCTGTAGCAGCGATAATCTTAATAATATTCCTGATTGTCTTCGTGGCAGTCATGGTCCGCGAGCCCAAGGAAGAGGGCGGCGGCAAATCCAGCAAATGAGGTGACACCAATGCTTTTCCAATTTTACGGCGGATACCGCGGCGGCGGCTATGGCGGAGGCATGTTCAGCAACTTCATTTACTGGCTGGACTTTTGGGGCGTTCGGGACATCATCCTGCCGTTCATCCTGATTTTCACCATCTTCTTTGCGGTATTGCAAAAAGTGCATTTGTTCGGCACAAAGGACAAAAAGTACAATGTTGCGATTGCACTGGCGGTTTCGCTGCTCGTGATCATCCCGCACGCAACCGGCGCCTATCCGCCGAATATGGACGTGGTGAACATCATCAATGACTCCATCCCTGAAGTGGCGCTGCTCGTCATCGTCGTCGTGATGCTGCTCATGATGATTGGCCTTGGCTTTGGCAAAACCACAGGCATTGCGATTACCGGCTGGGTCGCGCTCATCGCCGCAATCGTGCTCATCTTCATTTTTGTCGGTGCGATGACCCCCCTGCCCATCCTGCAGTACATTGACCCGAGCGTACAGGCACTAATCGTCATACTGCTTGTGTTCGGGCTTATCGTGTGGTTCGTGACGTACGAAGGTGAGAAGAAGAAAACGTTCTTGCAGATGATGGCGGAAAATATCCCTGGTGTTGGAGAAGGCAAAGAAGGGAAAGAGGAGCCCTGAATGGCAACCCCTCTCGACGTCGGACTCCTGCAGAAGTTTGACGTTATTTTTCCCTTTATTTTCGTGCTCGTCATCGTCTATGCCGTGCTGTCGCGCACTGAATGGATGAAGGACAAGCAGGCAATCGCGTTCATCCTGGCGTTCATTCTTGCCGTGATGACGCTGTTCAGCAACATCGCGGTCAAGACGATTAACAAGATGGCGCCGTGGTTTGTCCTGCTCATCATCTTCGGCATCCTCATCATCATGGCATACCAGGCGTTCGGCGTCAAGGAAAGCACCGTCATGGACGTGCTGACCAAGAGCGAATACCGCCACAACTTTGCCTGGTGGGTGCTTTCGCTGATGCTGATTATCGGCTTTGGCTCGCTGAGCGCGGTTGTCTCGGAAGAAAAAGGATTCACCGAGCTTGCCGCGGGAGAAAACGCGTCTGTGGCAGCGGTCCGCGGTGCAGGAGAGGAAGTGGGCTTCTGGGCAACCATCTTCCACCCCAAGGTGCTCGGGCTGGCATTAATCCTGCTGATTGCAATGTTCACTATACAGAAATTATCGTCGAAAGGCGACTGATTACTTCTTTTTAGTTGTTACCACAGGTCTGCTCTTCGCGGTCTTCGTGATGCGCGACAATTCCGCTACCGAGCCAGTCAGCTCGGGCAGGACTTTCTGGAAGACTTTTTCCATCGCCTTGATTTCGGTTCCGACATCAAGCAGGTTCCTGTCATACTCGGAAATCTTGCTCACGATTGCCTTGTGCAGGTTGTCCAGGTCTGACTTCATGTCACTGATGGACTGGTCAAGCTTGTCCAGGCGCGAGATTGCCCCGTCTTTCCACTCGTTCATTTTGCCGAGCTCGCGCGTGAATTCCTGCCATTTTTCCTCAACAATGGCTTCGGCGATTTCCTCATAGCCCTTGGGCGCCTGCGCAGGAGAACCCTGAGGCGCGCCCATCTCTCCCGCAGGCTCGAGCGTTTCAGGCATGGGCTCAAGCTGCCCCCTGCCCTCTGCCTGTGAAAGAGCATCGTAAATCTGCTGGGGCTGGTAGCCCTGGCGCTGAAGCGTCTGGATAATCTGGTTGTTCGTCAAGCCATTCTGCTGCATGGTGATGACCTGCTCCACGGGAATGGGCGGCGGCACAGGACCAGGAACAGGATAGCCCATCGGAACAGGGAACGCGACCGGCGGCCCCTCAGAAGGCATCATCGGCCTCTTCTTGAATATGTCCAAAATGCCCATGCGGTAAAACCTCTTTGCTGTTTTGCCCGTCAGTCAGGTTCTTAAATGTTTTGGTGGGGCGCGAGCTCCTCAAGGATTTCGCGCGCGATTTTTTCCGCGTGCTCGGCGGTCACGAACTTGACCGGGTCCCAGAGTTCGATATAGCGCTTGAGCACGTCAACGTCGCCCTTGCGCGCCGTGAGGCGAAGCTCCTTGATGATGGTGATGACGCGGTCCTCAACATCCACAATCTTGTGCCGCAATTCGTCAATCTCCTCGTTGGAAATCTTGAGCTCGGCAAGCGCCTTCTTGTGGTTCGCGAGCATGTTCTGCTCAATAAAAAGCATTTTCTTGCGCATTTCATTGAAGCGCTCCTCCTGCACCCTGAGCCGGGCGGCAATGCCGTTCAGCTGTTCGGACAGGCCGGTCATTTCCGGGCTTGGTCCGGGCGCGGGTTTTGCGCCGAAGAATCCCTTCTTTGCCGTCGGCGGAGGGAGCGGCACCTGCTCGTACGCGGGTCTGCTCGGAAGCTCAAGCGCTTCGTCTTGCATGACGACAGGAGGGGAGAGGAACTACTTTAATGTTGTGGTGCTCTTGCCGAGTGGTTAATTATAGTATAAAATATATATTTTCTTATTTAGTATGATTTAAAAACACAAAATATATAAAATAAGATACTTCCCTGCGTTGCAGAGTGATGAAAATGCACACATTTTCAGCATCGTCGCCAACCTCATCTAGTGGCATCGCGGTCATGAGGTTGGCGAGATGAAAAAGCCGATATCCGCAACCCTTGAGGAAGACCTGATTGCGTGGATAGACAAAATCGTCGCGAAAGAGCGCAAGAAATACAGGAACCGCTCGCACCTGATTGAGGTCGCGCTGGACCGCATGCGCGAGGAGGAGCGCTGATGGCACAGAACCGCTGCGGAACCGCGGACATTGTCCGCGAGGGCGAGGACGTCATCGTGCGCATTGACTGCGAATCCTGCCCGTTCTTCCCCTCGCTGGAAGACGACCCGCGTGTTATGGCCCTCGCGATTGAAGCGCTCGCCGAAGCCGGAGCAGCGACCAAGCTCGTGCTCGTGCAAAAGCGCGATTACGAATATGATTACAATCAGACCACGATGCTGCTGGAAATCTCCAAGCTATTCCGGCAGCTCAGCAAAGAACGCCTGTCTGTCGGACTGCTTGCCGACCCCACATCGCGCAGATTTGTGGAAGGAAAATACACAGAACTCCAGAACATAATCCACCGTTCTCTGAAATCCGACCCCCTTGGCGCCTATGTAGAGCTGGTGCGCATCGCCCGCCGGGAAAGGACCCAGCTTGAGCAGGGCGCCATACCTCGAGAAGGTGTGCCTAGCATCAAAACCTTCCTGGGCTTGGTCGAGACGCTCGTCGCGCGCTTGGAAAAGACGCGACTGGTAACTCTGGCCAAGCCCGCCCTGGCGGGTTATGTTCTTGGCGACCGGGAAGTCTACCGGCGCTTCCTGTCTCCGCTCGTGAAGCCTGACTTCATGTTCACCAAACTGCAGGCAAGCTATCCTCCTGAAGGTGAGGAGCTCTCCGGCTATCAGGTCGGCGAGAGCGAGGTCACGATTTTTTCCATCCCTGAAACCGTGCAATACCTGTATCACCTGTCGCCGCCTGAATTCCGGCTGAATGAGGAAAAATACGAACTGCTTGACGCCGCGCGCAAGATTTTATCCGAGCACAAGCCCAAGCGCTCGGAATTCGTCGACCCCGAACGCATGCGGCAGGTTTTTACCAATGTAGGCATGGATTTGCTGGAAGAGCTTGCAGGCTACCGCAACATCAGGCTCAGGGAAAAAGAGCTTGAAGAACTCACCAAAATCCTTGTCCGCTACACCGTGGGCTTCGGGCTTGTGGAAGTTTTGCTGGAAGACGAGAAAGTGCAGGACATCACCATCAACAGCCCGATGGGCAGGACGCCGATGTTCATCGTGCACAGCGAGTTCGGCGACTGCATGACCAACATTGTCCCGACCGTGCCTGAGGCAGAAAGCTGGGCGTCAAAGCTTCGCATGATGTCCGGAAGACCGCTTGACGAGGCAAACCCCATCCTGGACACCGAACTTATCCTGCCCACTGCGCGCGCCAGAGTCGCGGCGATTACTGCTCCCCTGAACCCGTCAGGACTCGCGTACGCGTTGCGCAGGCATCGTGACAAGCCGTGGACACTGCCGCTGTACATCCAGAACAAGATGCTGACGCCGCTCTCTGCGGGCATCATGAGCTTCCTTGTTGACGGCGCGCGCACCCTGCTTGTCGCGGGAACGCGAAGCTCAGGAAAAACATCGCTCCTAGGAGCGCTCATGGTGGAAATCATGCGCAAGGGCCGCATTGTCACGATTGAAGACACGCTGGAACTGCCTGTGGACGCGCTCAGGAAGCTGAACTACAACATTCAAAGCATGAAAGTGGCAAGCGCGCTCACGCGCGGCACCACCGAAGTCTCTGCCGACGAAGGCATCAGGACAACACTCAGGCTCGGGGACTCATCGCTGATTATCGGCGAAGTCAGAAGCGTCGAGGCAAAAGCGCTGTACGAGGCAATGAGGGTCGGAGCCCTCGCGAATGTCGTGGCAGGCACGATTCACGGAGACTCTCCGTACGGCGTGTTTGACCGCGTTGTCAACGACCTGGGAGTTCCGCGCACAAGCTTCAAGGCAACTGACGTCATCATCGTGGCAAACCCTGTCAGGTCGCCTGACGGGCTGCACCGCGCGAGGCGCGTCACGCAAATCACCGAAGTCCGCAAGAAATGGGAACAAGACCCCCTCACTGAAGGCGGCTTTGTGGACCTGATGAAGTACGACAGCAAGGACGACGCGCTCCAGCCCAGCCGCGACCTGCTCGCAGGCGACAGCGACGTCATCAAGGCCGTCGCGTCCAGTGTCCGGGAATGGGCAGGCAACTGGGAAGCAGTCTGGGACAACATCCTCCTGCGCGCAAACGTCAAGCAGGAACTCGTGAGCACCGCGAACAAGCTCAAGAAGCCCGAACTGCTGGAAGCAAACTTTTCCGTGCTCGCGAACGACGAATTCCACCGCATCAGCGAGCGCATCCGCGAGGATGTCGGAGCGCTGGACAACAAGCGCATCTTCACCGAATGGACCGAGTGGCTCAAGCGAGCCGTGAGAAAGCCAGAGATTCTCCTATGACGCCCGCATTCCCGCAGGATTTGGTGCAAAAATACAAGCAGAAACTGCAGCAGCAGCTTGAGCTCTCCACGCTTGAGCCGCAGCCCGTGCAAAGCAGGGAATACCAGCAGTTTCGCCAGGAGGCAATGCCCGGGCACCTGACCGCCTATGAGCGCGCCTGCCAGCTCGCGGGAAAGCTCGTGAACATCCGCGTGGAGCCCAAGCGCGCCGCAGACCTGCAGGAATCCATTGACATCTGCCACCTCACCATCACGCCATCCCAGGCAATCGCGTTCAGCATCATCTTTCCGCTGCTGTTCATCATTCTCAGCAGCATGGTGAGCCTGCTCGTCTTTGATTCATTGTTCTTCACGCTGTTTTCCATCTGCGCAGGCGTGGCGTTCATGTTCGTGTTCAACAGGTATCCGACGTATCTTGCAAACAACTGGCGCATGAAAGCCAGCAACCAAATGGTGCTCTGCATTTTTTACGTGGTCACGTACATGCGCCACACGAGCAACCTGGAAAACGCGATTGAGTTCGCATCCGAGCACCTCACGCCGCCGCTCGCGCTTGACCTGAAAAAGATTTTGTGGGACGTTGAGACCCAGAAGTTTGAGAACGTCAAGGAAAGCCTGGACATGTACTTAGAGACGTGGCGCAAGTGGAACAATGAATTTGTGGAATCATTCCACCTCGTGGTCAGCTCGCTGTACGAGACGTCTGAGGAACGCCGGCTCTCACTGCTGGACAAGTCCCTGGACGTCATTCTGGACGAGACCTACGAGCGCATGCTGCACTACGCGCAGAACCTGAAAGGACCCATTACGATGCTGCACATGCTCGGCATCATCCTGCCTATCCTCGGGCTGGTGATTCTGCCCCTGATGGTCAGCTTCATGGAAGGAGTCGCGTGGTATCACATCGCGACATTGTACAACATTATCCTGCCGATTGTCGTGTACGTGATGGGCAAAAACATCCTCAGCAGAAGGCCGACCGGCTACGGCGACACCGACATCGCCGAGCTGAATCCCTCGCTGAAGAAGTACAGGAACGTCATCCTGAAAATCGGAAACTCTGAACTGGTCATCTCTCCGCTTGTCATTTGCACAGTCATCGGCGTCGCGCTGCTGTTCCTCGCGCTGCTGCCCCTGATTCTGCACGCATTCCAGCCCGACCCGACCTATGACATTCCCCTGCCGTTCGGCTTCAGCATGCTTGAATACCGCACGCACCCTATCACCGGCGAACTGATTGGGCCGTTTGGCATGGGCGCGTCGCTGCTCAGCTTATTGTTCCCGCTTGCTCTTGCGTTGAGCTTCGGGCTGTACTTCAAGCTGCGCTCGCAAAACATCATCAGGATTCGCAACCAGACCAGGAAGCTTGAGGATGAATTTGCCAGCGCGCTGTTCCAGTTGGGAAACCGCCTGGGTGACGGACTGCCTGCTGAGCTCGCGTTCCAGAAAGTCGCAGACGTCATGCCGGATACTGTGAGCGGCAATTTCTTCCAAGTCGTTGCGACCAACATCGCAAAGCTCGGCATGGGCGTGCGCGACGCATTGTTCAACCCGAGAACAGGGGCTTTGGTGTACTTCCCGAGCAATGTCATTCAGAGCTCCATGAAAGTGCTTGTTGAAGGCATCCGCAAAGGCCCGGTCATCGCCGCGCAGGCGGTTTTGAACGTCTCGCGCTATATTAAAGAGATTCACAAGGTCAATGAGCGGCTCAAGGACCTGATGGCAGACGTGATTTCTGACATGAAATCGCAGATTAGTTTCCTAACGCCTGCGATTGCAGGCATCGTCATCGCGATTACGTCCATGATTACATCCATCCTCGGCAAGCTGACGTGCAGCATGAGCACCATGGCAGAAAGCGGCCTGGGCGACCGGCTCAGCGACCTCGGCGGGCTGTTCGGCGTAGGCATTCCGACGTATTATTTCCAGATGGTTGTGGGCGTGTACGTCTTCCAGATTGTATTTATTTTGACCATACTCGCGAACGGCATTGAGAACGGTGCAGACAAGCTCCAGGAACGCTACACGCTCGGCAACAACCTCACCAAAAGCACATACCTCTACGTCGCGCTCAGCCTCATCATGATGCTCATCTTTAACTTGATTGCCGGCAGAATCGTGACGGTCGCAGAAGTGGCGTGCTGAGAAATAAAATGGGAACGGCCGGATTTGAACCGGCGATTCTTCGAGCTTCAGTCGAATGTTCTCCCAGGCTAAACTACGTTCCCGTATAAAGCATTTCCACTAAGGGCGCTTTTTAAGCTTTTGCTTCACGTTACGAACATTTTTCGCAATTCTTCCAACATTTCGCATGTTCTCACAGGACACTGGACATGGGGAGACAGCGTATTTAAAGCAAGAGAAAGCCACGGCAGGAAATGCGGATTGTGATTGATGCGAACATTCTTATCGCGGGAATATGGGGATTGCGTTCCATCATTGCAATCCTGACATCAGGAAATCATCAATTCTTTGCTCCAATGCCCATCCTTGCAGAAATCAATAAACATCGCGAGTTCATCTGCGCGAGAGAAGGCTTAACCCGAGAGGAATTTGAAGTGCGTCGTAATGCTCTCACGAAAGTCATTAACCTTGTTGAAGCAAGAAAGTACCAAGCATACACGAAACAGGCACAGACTGCGCTCGAAAGGCGCGACGTATCTGATGCGCACTATGTCGCCTGTGCACTGGCGGTTGGCGCGGACTTTATCTGGACAAATGATGCGGATTTCACCGCACAACAACTCGTTCCGATAAAGACTACCGCAAGGTTCATCGATGAGCGTAAAAGCGACACGTTTAAATACAATACGTGATTTCAAGTAGATTACGTGATACTTATGTCACACAACCTAACTGTAACAATTGAAGATGATTTGTGGAAAGCGATGAAGAAGCATCCAGAGATGCGTTGGAGCGCTGTTATGAAAACAGCTGCAGAAGAAAAACTAAAAGCGCTTGAAGTCCTCGAGCGCATTGCGGGCAATCATAAGATGACGGAAAAAGAAATCATAGACTTCTCTGTCGCGCTTGGCAAGAAAATAACCGGTCGAAAATAATCAGAGCTGCCCGAACTTCTTCATTCCGGTGTACAATTCGTACAACGTCTGTTTGAGGTCCTTGATTTTTACGCGCTTTTGCGCACCGCTGTCGCGCTCCCTGAGCGTGGCGTCCTCGTTCTGCAAAGAATCAAAGTCAATCGTGACGCACCACGGGCAGCCGATTTCGTCCATTCTCGCGTAGCGCTTGCCGATGCTGCCAGACTCGTCATAGAACGCGTCATAGCACTTCAATGCCTCGTAGACTTCGCCTGCTTTCTTCTTCAGCTCGTCCTTGTTGCTCAGCAGGGGGAATACTGCGACCGTTAGCGGGGCAAGCGAGGGACGGATGCCGAGCACCACGCGCTTTTCGCCGTTCTTCTCCTCCTCGCGATAACTGTGCTCAAGGACTGCGTAGAACGTGCGGTCAAGACCGATGGAGATTTCCCAGATGTGCGGGATTATTTTTTTGCCGTCAGGGAAAACATATTCAAGGCTTTGCTTGCTTCCCGCCATGTGCCCTTTCAAGTCATAGTCGGCACGGTTGTTGTTCGCGACGAGCTCAGTCCAGCCGAGCGATGTTTCGACTTCGAAATCCCATGTTTCCTTGCTGTAGAACGGACGCTCGTCAGCGCCGACCTCGCGGAAGCGCATTTTTTCTCTCGGGATGCCCACGTGTTCAAAGAAACGCTGGGTGTGCGCGAGATAATATGCGATGAGCTTGCCGGAAACAACCCCTTTGTCAACCAATGAACGCGCAAGGATTGCCTCTGCATTGTCCTTGCCGATGCGCTGAATCATGACCGGATGGTCCTTGATTTCGTCAAAATCCTCAACTTCATTGACGGCTGCCGGGTCAAAAAAGACCTCTGCCTCCATCTGCGAGAATTCCACCTGGCGCAACAGCGACTGGCGGGGGGAGATTTCATTCCTGAACGAGCGTCCGACCTGCGCGATGCCCTGCGGGAGCTTGATGCGCATTGTTTTCATCAGGCGCTGCCAGTCGCAGAAAATCGTCTGGCAGGTTTCCGGCCTGAGATAGGTTTCTGCCTTTGTGGAAACTCCAACATCTGTCTTGACCATCATGTTGAAACGCTTGACCTTGCCGAGAGCTCCCTTGCACTTCGGGCAGGCAAGCTTGTGCTTTGCTATTTCTGTGTCAAACTGCTCGCTGCCCATTGCTTCAGGGAAGTGCTCTTTTGTGGCGTCTTCCAGAATCTTGTCTGCGCGGTGAATGGTATTGCACTTGGCGCACTGCGTTACCGGGTCATTGAATGACGCGAGGTGTCCGGATGCCTTGAAAACGTCTGCGGGCATGATTTGCGCGCCGTAAATTTCCATCATGCCGGTCTTGGTCACGAGCTCCTTGCGCCACGCATCAATGATTTTTCTTCGGATAGTTGCTCCATACGGACCAAAATCATAGAAGCCTGCCGGAGCGTTTGCGTAAATCTCGCTGCCCGGAAAGAAAATGCCCCTCCTGAGCGCCCAGTTGACAATCTGGTCGTATTGTGCCATGGAGAACTGGGGATTCAGGGTGCTTAAAAAACTTCCGCCAGGAAAAGTTTATAAATTGCCGCCTAGTGAAGCACTCTATTACTGTGTGGAGGGATATGAATGAAATACCTGAACATTATTCTCGGACTGTTCGTGATTCTTCTGATGGGCTGCGCTCCTGCAGCGCAGCAAGGCGCGCCTGCAGAAGGCGCTGAGGCAGCTCCTGCCGCTGCAGGCGAACTGCCTGCGGTCAAGATTGGAGTTATCGCGCCGCTGAGCGGCGACGTGGCGAATCTGGGAGCTGACCACCGCGCAGGCGTTGCGCTTGCCGTGCAGGAAATCAACGCCGCCGGAGGAATCAACGGCAGGCAGGTCGAAGCAATCTACGAAGACGCGAAGTGCGGCGGCAAGGATGCCACGACTGCAGCGACCAAGCTGATTGAAGTTGACAAAGTACAGTTCATCGTCGGCGGTCTCTGCTCGTCAGAAACGCTGGCGGCTGCGCCGCTTGCCGAACAGGCGAAAGTGGTTATGATCAGCCCAGGCTCAAGCAACCCGAGTGTTTCGCAGGCTGGCGACTACATCTTCCGTACGTGGCCTTCAGATACCGGCCAAGGAAAGGTTATTGCCGAGGAAATGATCAAGCGCGAACACCACAAGGTCGCGGTCATCCTGATGAACAAGGACTATAACATCGGGCTGGCAAATGCGTTCAAGGAAAACTTTGAAAAAATGGGCGGTGTGATAACCGCGTGGGAGCTGTATGCAGAGGAAGAAAAAGACTTCCGCACCCCTGTCGCGAAAGCGCGCGCGAGCAAGCCTGACGCAATCTACCTTGTCTCATATCCTGTGGATGGCGGGCTGATTATCAAGCAAATCAGGCAATTGCGCATTGACTTGCCTGTCTACGGCACGGAAACATTGGGAACCAAGGACACTGTTGACGCCGCAGGCAAGGAAAACATCGAAGGAATGGTGTACGCCACTGCCAAGTTTGACCCGACCTGGAAAAGGGCCTCTGAATTCCTGCCCAAAGCGCAGCAAGTGAAGGGCAGCGACCTCACCATGCCTGCGCTCTCGGCAGACGCGTATGACGCAGTCTACCTGATTGCAGAAGCGCTGAGAACCGCGCCTGACCAGGAGCCGACCGGAACCATCGTGAAGGACTATTTGTACACGGTGAAGAACTGGGAAGGCGCAGGCGGACGCTTGACGTTTGACGAGCATGGAGACCCGCTGAAGGACTTCCAGATTATGATAGTCCACGACGGCGACTTCAAGAAAGTCAGCGAGTAAACAGTTTTATTTTTCATCTTTCTTTTATATGCTTAGATTTATATATTGCGCTATATAATAGAGCACTATGCGTGAAACACCCATCCGCGTGTACGACGTCTTTGACACGCTTGTGACGAACAACACGTACGACCTGCTTGCAAAGGACAATCCTGAGCTCTGTAGAAAAGCGCGCGAGAATTACATCGCAGTCCGCGAGCAAGTCATTCCGTACGAGAAACGCTACCGTGAGCAGGGGCTTGTCAAGACAAAACTGCTGCAAAATGTGCGCCTCGGTCTGGAACGCGCCAAAAGCAAAGGATTTGCACTCGGCGTGTTCTCCAGCGGCACCCCTGACGGCATCAGGCACATGCTTGCCGAAGGCGGCATTGACGATTTGATTGACGAACAGATTTCTGTTGATACCATCAACGGCAAAAAAGACGAACCCGGCACGTACCGCAACCTCCAGCTCGTGCTCGCGGCAAAAGGGCTTGAGCTTGCCAGCTATGCAGACGACCAGCGCCTGTTCTGCGCGGCAGCCGCGAACGCATTCTGGACGCCTGGCGAGACACTAACCACTCCGCGCATTTATCACGTCAGCGCAAACGGACCTATTCCCGAACACTGCTCACACATCACCTCCATCGCGGACATCGACTGATTCTGACGACAAGGTTTATATTCTGCCCACGAGCACTTTTGACCATGACGTTCAAGCACATCGTGACGCGGCATTACGTGCCGTTGATGTTAGACCTGATACTGAGGGGACTTGCAGACCCTGAAAATTATAAGCACTTGCTCTCCCTGCCCACGTATTTTCTTCAAAATGTAATACACCAGGCACGCGTTTATTGGAACGACACGCAAATGCAGGAATACTGCGCGCGCTCGATGGCAGAGGAAGAAAAGAACCCTAGCTTCATCATGAAGGTGTTTGAGCACATTTACGTGCACGGCGAGCGCCTCAGGAAGCTCTCGGAAGAGCTCAAGCACGCGGACTTTTCCGAAAAAAAACTGCCTGAGCTCGTTGAGCTCTTCAAGGAATTCTCGGAAGAGTACTCTCCTTTTACTGTCGCGCTGGTCGCATTTCTGCTGCAATTGCCCATTGAGACACAGCTACGCGAATGCCTCAAAGGTCGCAAAAACGTCGACGAAGACCTTGCCGTGCTCACGTTCCCTGTCAAGGAGAACATTTACAGCGCAGAAAACGACGGCCTGCTAAAGATTGCCGCAGAAATCCAAAAGCAGGACACTACCGACCTAGCGAAACTTCCTGCCGCGTTCCAGAAAAAAGTAAAAGAGCACGCAGACACGTACGGCTGGATTAACGCGCGCGGCGGAATTTCAGCACCATGGACGCCTGAGGACATCAAAAACAGAATCAAAGACCTTTTGGCTAAGGACTGCGCGAAAAAACTCGAGGAAACCGAGCAGGCAAAGAAAGAGCACCAGAAGCAGTCAGCAGCCCTGCTTAAGAAGCTTGGCAGCAACGCAAAGCTGCAACATCTTGTTCCTATTGCAAAGGAACTTGTGTACTTCAGGACATACCGCACAGATTATATTACGATGACTTTGGCAAACGTATGGCCGTTATTGGAAGCCATCGGAAAGCACCTCGGATGTACGCTCCAGGACATCCTGTATTACACTGCGGACGAAGTGCTTGAGCAAAAGCGCGTTCCTGCCGAAGAACTTGCGAGACGCAGAAAGAACTTCATTTTCCTTCTTTCCGAACCGCACAAGATTATCTTTTCCTCAGACCCTGCGGAAATCAAAGAGCTCGTGAAAAAACATCTGCCTGCAGCGGCAGACCTGGGCAGTGAAGTCAAAGGCACCATTGCTTTCAGGGGCAAAGTGACTGGGCGTGTTGCGGTGCTCGTGACTGCAAAGGACCTGCCCAAAGTAAAACAAGGCGACATTCTCGTCACGGCGATGACTTTCCCGAATTTCATCCCTGCGATGCAGCGCGCAGCAGCGTTTGTCACCGATGAAGGTGGCATCACCTGCCACGCAGCCATTGTTTCCCGCGAACTTGGCGTGCCGTGCGTGATCGGCACGAAAGTGGCCACGAAAGTCTTTAAAGACGGCGATATAGTAGAAGTTGATGCAGAAAAAGGCATTGTGAGGAAAATCAAATGACCTTCATCAAATTCTTCAAGGACATTACGAACAAAGACGTGCCTATTGCAGGCGGGAAAGGCGCGTCGCTTGGTGAGATGACCAAGGCAGGTTTTCCTGTGCCGCCTGGATTTGTCATCGTGGCACAGGCATACGAGCAGTTTGTCAAGCACTGCAAGATTGACGGAAAAATAGCCGCGTCGCTCAAGGGACTGGATATTGAGAACACCGAACAGCTGGACAAGGTCGCGAATGAAATCCAAAAGCATATTCTCGCGGAAAAATTCCCTGAAGAACTGAAAAAAGAAATTCTTGCCGCATACAAAGAACTCGGACCGGGATTTGTCGCTGTGCGAAGCTCAGCCACTGCAGAAGACCTGCCCAGCGCGTCATTCGCAGGACAGCAGGCAACCTTCCTGAACGTCAAGGGCGACGCTGAACTCATCACGGCAGTGCAGGAATGCTGGGCATCCCTGTTCACCGCGAGAGCAATCTATTACCGGCAGACCAAGGGTTTTGACCACATGAAAACACTCATCGCGGTTGTCGTGCAGAACATGGTTGACTCGCGAGCCGCAGGAGTCGCATTCTCCGTGAACCCTGTTGACGGAAACAGGAATGACATCATGATTGAGGCAAGCTTTGGACTGGGAGAAGCAGTTGTTTCAGGACAAGTCACGCCCGACCTCTACATTGTCCACAAGGACACGCTCAAAATCCACGAAAAAACAGTCAATGAGCAGACCTGGGGGTTCTACAGAGACCCGAAAACAGGAAAAACAGTGAAAAAAGACGTTCCTGACCCGAACGCGCAGGTGCTCACCGACAAGGAAATTGAGGCCATCGGAGCGCTCGTCAAGAAAGTCGAGACGCACTACGGCATTCCTGAAGACACTGAATGGGCGGTTGACGAAAAAGGAACAGTATTTCTGCTGCAAGCCCGCCCCATCACGACGCTGCATTGACGATAGGTTTTAATATCCTTCTTCGTGAAACGACAGCATGAGCCTTGCAGGACAGCTTATTGCCAACGGCATCATTGCAGGCGCAATCTATGCCTTGGTCGCGTCAGGATTCTCGCTGATTTACAACGTCACCAAAATGCTGCATTTCGCGCACGGCGCAGTGCTTGCATTGGGCGCGTATTTCATGTATACGCTCGCAGGCAGGATGCCGTTCCCGCTGGCAGTGCTGCTGACGCTGCTCATTACGTGTATGGCAGGAGAAATCATCAACCGCTTTGCCTATCGCCCCTTGCGCGCAAGAAAAGCGAGCAGCGCAGTCCTGCTCATTTCAAGCCTGGCAGTGATGATTTTCGTGAACGCATTCATTCTCGCAGCCTGGGGAGCAGACATTAAGACAATAGCAGTGCCCTTCCAGACGTCTGTGCTGGACATTGGCGGCGTGCTCATCACCGGACTGCAGCTCACAATGATTGGCGTTTCACTTGTCCTGCTGCTCGCATTGTGGTGGCTGATGACCAAAACACGGCTGGGCAAGGCAATGCGCGCCCTGGCAGACAACAAGGACGTCGCGCAAACAGTGGGCATCAATCCTGAAAAGCTGTACACGATAACGTTCGTCATCGGCAGCGTGCTCGCGGCAATCGCTGGAATCCTCATCGGCATTGAGCAAAACCTCCAGCCCACGATGGGCGTCAACCTCATCATCAAAGGATTCACCGGCGCAGTTATCGGAGGGATGTTCTCTGTTCCGGGCGCAGTGCTCGGCGCGTTTGTTGTCGGACTTGTGGAAAACATCGGCATCTGGTGGCTGCCGAGCGGCTACAAGGACGCAATCACGTTTGCGCTCCTGTTTGCCTTCCTGCTTTTCCGCCCGCAAGGAATACTTGGAAAGAAACTGAGGGAAGCGTAAATGGCGTTCATCAACTACCTCATCCACCTCGCAATCCTGGTGTGCATTTACGCAATGCTCACCGTGAGCTTGAACCTCGCGATTGGCTTCACCGGACTCATTAATCTCGGCCACATCGCGTTCTTCGGCATCGGCGCATACACGTCAGCAATTCTTGCCGGATACGGCTTTCCGCTCTGGCTGTGCGTTCTCGGAGCCGCAATCGCGGCAATGCTCGCAGGAATCATTCTTGCCATCCCGACAACGCGGCTCAAAGGCGATTATC
>Ga0247727_10005617_pt1 | contig 25277 bp, 25 predicted proteins | sample WisWelCaveWW1625_FD_202498 | JGI IMG/M metagenome (GOLD analysis project Ga0247727, IMG submission 202498) | Biofilm microbial communities from Wishing Well Cave, Virginia, United States - WW16-25 | ecosystem: Environmental > Aquatic > Deep subsurface > Groundwater > Cave microbial mat | place...
TCATGCGTTGAACGCGAATGGTCGCGCGGTAGAAAAACAACACCTTGTAACCCAAAACCGGACAGTTCACTAACTATGAACACCGGACAACTTCACGAACCATTGACACACGGGAGCTTCAGTAATTGACAGACGGGCCATCGCGTGCTAGATTAATCGCTCACTGATTCTGACGGGAGGATAGTATGCCAATCAAGCACGCCGCAGTTAAACAGCTTCGCAAAGACAAGGTTCGACACGCCCGCAACCAGGCGGTTGAATCTGAGCTGAAGACTTTCACTAAGCAGTTTCTTACCCTGATCAACGCGAAGAAGGTCGACGAAGCGCGCAGCCTGCTGCAGACGCTCGAAAAAAAATACGACCGGGCCGCGTCCAAACATGTGATTCACCGCAACACCGCCTCTCGGGTCAAATCGCGCCTCTCGAGACGGCTAAACCGCTCTTCCGTGAAGAAGTAACCTTTTCTTCTCGCGCCTCGCAGAGTTCAATCACCAGCTGCTCCAGTGCCAATACCGGCACAGTGCGGCTGCTTTTTAGTTCCGCATCCAGTTGACAGCACCGCGCAAGGTGCGCCCTCAACACCCCAAGCGGCCGGCCGGAAAGCTCTGAACGAATACGCTCGATCTGCCAGGACCTGCCGCCAATCGTCTGGGCAATACGTTCAGGGCTCAAGCGCAGATCGAGCAGCCGGCGAACCGTCACCCATCGCTGGACCTGCCAGGCCAACAGCCCTAAAATCTCAATCGGCTCCCTACCCGCCGTCAGCTGATCATGCAGCGCCATCAGCGAACGCGCCACATCGCGCTGGCCCAGCGCCTCCGCAAGAGCGAAGGGCTTAATCTCCGGCACATCGCGTTCGGGAAAATCTTCAATCTTTAACTGTGCGCGAGCCCCAGCAAGTGGATGTTTAGCCGGTAGAGGCACCTCAACCAAAAACACAACGCAAGCGGTATACGCAATAATTTGCGCGTGAGCAAGGAGCGCCTCCACAGCTTCAGCGCCAAGCCGCTGCGCGTCATCCACAATTACCAGGCGCAATGAGCCTGCGGCCGGTTGCTGCCGGCATAGGCTAAGGAGCTCGGCGGGGCTCGAGGCAGCTCCGCTTAGGTGATGGGTGTCGAGAGAGCTGATCTTGAGGTTGCGCTCGATCTCGTGGATGCGCTGGAGCTTGCGCGCGCGATCAGGGCCGGTTAAAAGATGAAGACCTTGGGTAGACATGGCAGATTGAAAAACTAAAGACCGAGCGGCTAAACGCCGGCTACCAGGATTCGACCGATCGCTCAACGATCCGCCGAGCCAGATCCGTAATAGCGCGATTCAGGGCCGACGCCTCGCTTTCAGCGTTTGCTCCTGTCGCGAAGTACGTCGTGTCGCCGGTAAAAGCAGCCTCTTCCCAGAGTATCGCATTCGTCGTTAAGTCAGTGAATTTCAGATTGACCACTACGTTAAGCCGCCATTCCTCCACCTGCTGCGAAGCGTCGTATCGCAGCGCGTCCCGCCGGAACTCGATCAGTTCCCCATCCAAACGGCAATTGGCCTTATCGGGTTTGGTCGGCCGCAGCAGGCCCGTAAACTGATAGCGATCGATCACAGCATTCGTCAGGTCGGTTTCCATCGCGTGGCGATAAATCGGAAAACGCTCATTATTCGTAGGCAGCCTCGTTAGGTCTATCTTGTTCACGAAGGGGCTGATGTAAATCGTCCGAAGATGGGATGCAATGCCCGGCCGGGTGGAGTAACCGCAGCCTGAGGGACCTACCGACAACACGATCAAAGCGCACGCCGCTACAGCCCACCGATTAAACGCGTAAAATGCGCGGTCAGATCCCGAAAAACGCATGGATTAAGAGCCCTTCTGTCCGGAAAGCGCCTGGGGCAAGGCACCGGCTTCGGCATCGATAACCTGCAGCCGCGCCAGCGCCTTCGCGGCCCAAGACGTCTGCGCATAATCGGTCACGATGGTCTCATAATAAACGCGGGCCGCATTTGTCCGCTTGCGATCTTCGTAAAACCTGCCGACGCCATATTCGTGCGCCGCGCGCTGCTCAAGAAGTTCGGTCAAACGCTGCTCTACCTCCGGGATGAGGTCGCTCTCTTGATGTTCTCTGAGGAATGCCTGAAGCTCCTGAATAGCCAGATCCGTCGACGACTGGTCGTAGCCGGGCTTAAACATCCCCTTCAGGCTGGCCAAGGCGATCTGGTAGCGGGCATCATCAACCAACGGCGAATTTGGGTAGCGCGAAATCACTTGCTCGAATGCTTTAACGGCCGCCTCATAATCGCCAAGCGCCGAATGCGCAACGCCTAATTTATACTGAGCCAGCTCGCCTTGCTCGGTGAAAGGCCCATCTTCAACGATAGCCTCAAAAATTTCGACCGCTTTTCCGCGAGCCGGCATAACGGCGACAACATTGAATACCTTATGCTTGCGGCCGCTCAGAAAATAATTCGCAATCTGCGATTGCCGCTCCAAAATCTCATCAAAACGGGCTGTGGAGGGATAAGTACGAATGGTCTTGCGATATTCCTTGAACGCGGTGAAATAATTGCCTTCTTCCTCCGCGCAGCGGCCAAAGTAATATTGGGCTTCTGCCGCTTCTTTGCTTTCTTTATAGGCGTGCAAAAGCTTGCGCAATTCGACTTTAGCCCGCTTGATCTCGCCTTGACTAAAAAAACTCACAGCCACATCCAGCTGTTCGGCGGGGGTGTCCCTTACCGCGCCACCGGGTCCTATCCAGCCGGTCTGCGGCGACCACACCCATCCCGCGTGAGCCGATGGCGCAGGTGCAAGCAACAAAACAAGGCCGGCCGCCAAGCAGCCGGCTGATACGCAGTTGAAAATGAAGGAGGCACTCTTTTTACTGTGCATTGTAGACTCGAAGAATTACCTTAGCAGAGCCGTCGGGGAAAGTCAAAATAGAACCAGCGGCGCGCAACCGCCACACAGACCGATAAATTATCTGCCGGTTAGAACCTCAAACATGCGGATCACAGAAGGACCTAAGATGATCACGAAAAGCGCCGGTAATATGCAGAACACAAGCGGAAAGGTGAGCTTCAGCGGCAGCGTCTGGATCAATTCTTTAGTATCTTGCGTGCGCTTAAACCGCAGCGACTGCGAATAGATCCGTAAAGTATCGGTGAGGCTGCTGCCCAAGCGCTCCGATTGGATAATATGCGAAACAAGCGCGCGCAGGTCGGGCGTGTCGCCGCAACGGCGCACCAAGTGCCGCAGCGCATCTTCCCGCGGACAGCCGGCAAGCATTTCCTGGTTGGTCAACTGCAGCTCTTGCCGAAGCGCGGTGGTAGTGAGCTCTTCGTCCTGCGCGACGCGCACCAAAGCCGCCGCAAAACTCATCCCGGCGCCCAAACACAACACCCACAGATCGATCACGTCAATGATATTGTTGTTGATCTCATCCAGCCATTGCTGCTGGTAGCGTCTCATCCAGTAGCGAACCGTGAATGTGGCGCCCGACCAAGCCGCCAGCACAGCGCCGATGCTGATCATGGGAACAGACATATGCAGCATGGCAAGCCCGCGAGCCGTCAGAACCGAAAAACAAACCCCCGCAACGATCATCGTGATGAAGAGCGCGATGCGATGGCCCGCCGTCCGAACGCCTGGCGCGTTCCAACTGGTGATGCCAAAGCGCGCAAGCCACGGCTCAACAGTGCTCGCCATCCATCCGCCAGTAGAGGCTCCGCTGGTACCCAACAGCATGGATGGAGGATCGGCAAATGCCATGAGCCGGCGCTTAAGCGGATCGCGCCGATTTGCAACCACCGCTGCGATCCAGACCAGAAGACTCACAACACATGCAAAACCCGCCAGGCTGATCAAAAGAGCATCGATAGGCATTTGGCGTTTCCTTAGCGAATCTTCGGGTGAGTCAGCCAATAGATAATGATCATGCCCAACACCTGCATACCGATCGAAATCCACAACATGATGCGGCCGATCTCGCGTTCCACTAACAAATGCATGTAGCTGGGATTAAGCCAATACAACCCGCCGGCCACTAGAATAGGCAATGCCCCCAGCACCATTCCGGACATACGGCTTTCGGCTGTGAGCATTTTCAGCTCGCGCTGCAATTGAAAGCGATTGCGGATGGTCTCTTCTAATTGCTCCAAAACCTCGACGAAGTTGCCGCCGACGTCGCGGTGCAAGCAGGCGGAAGCGACAAATAACCGCATGTCGGCGGTTGTCACGCGCCGGGCCATATGCAAAAATGCTTCGTTCATATCACCATACAACCGCCATTCATTGAGCAGTTTCTTGAATTCTTCGCGAATGGGATCTTGCAATTCCTGCGACACGATGTTAAGCCCCGCTTCCATGCCCAGCCCAGCGCGCATGGCCGATGACATGAGGCGGATGGCATCCGGCAGCTGACCGCTCATGCGCAGAAAACGCGCTTGGCGCTTAGAAAACATGATCACTGTCGGCGTAATACCGCCGGCAAAGAATAGGCCTAAGCCTATAAGCGCCGGCATCTTAAAAAGACACGCGAACATCCAAAGCGAGAACGCCGCAACGGCATGTGAGAGCAAAAACGCCCCCACGCTCAGCCGGGAACCCGCTTGCTCAAGCAGCGCCAATACGCGAGAAGCTAGGGCTAAACGCGCGAGCATATCGCCCAGCAAAGGCACTGCGCTGTAGCGGGTTGAACGGCTGGAGAGCGTTATATTTTGGGAGGCTTGCTGAGCCTCCGGTCCTTGGCTAATCTGGCGTATGCGGCGCGAAAGCTGCTGCGCATCTTGCGCCATGTTGCGCGCGAGCAACCACCACACGCTCACAGCGGTCAGACCGCCGCTTGCGGCTGCCAGAAGCACATCCCAACCCATTAGGAAGCCTCCCGGCGCTCCACAGCCTGGATAAACCACTGCGTTTGCAGCGCGACACCAGTACGCTGAAGCTCCTCTAAGCAGCTCGGCAGCAAGCCTAGGGATACAAAATCGCCGCGCACCGTGTTAAAGGCGGTGCCACGGCCGTATTGAAAGCGCGCCAACTCCTGAAGTTTAATAATATTACCTTCCATGCCGGCCATTTCGGAGATACTCGTGATTCGGCGCACGCCATCGGGAAACCGCTGCGTCTGCACCACGAAATCAATCGCCGAGCTGATCTGCCGGCGCATGGCTTCACCGGTCAGGTTCATGCCCGCAAAAAGGATCATCGTTTCAAGACGGGAAAGCGCGTCGCGGGCGCTGTTCGCGTGAATGGTGGCTAGCGAGCCCTTATGCCCCGTGTTCATGGCCTGCAGCATGTCGAACGCTTCCGAGCCGCGCACCTCGCCGACGAGAACCCTATCGGGCCGCATACGCAGCGCGTTTTTAATCAGATCGCGCTGAGTAATCTCGCCCTTACCCTCGATGTTCGGGGGGCGGGTTTCCAAACGCACCACATGCTGGCCCTGCAAACGAAGCTCAACCGTATCTTCAATAGAGACCAGCCTTTCACCCTCTGGAACATAACTCACCATCGCGTTTAGAAGCGTCGTCTTTCCGGAGCCGGATCCGCCTGAGATCAGGATGTTCATTTTGGCCTTTACCGCAGCCTGTAAGAGCAGCGCCATCGGTTGGTTGAGGCTGCCCAGCTTCAACATCTCGTCCATGACGATGGGGTCTTGCTTAGCGCGCCGAATCGACAGCGACGGCCCATCCACGGCAAGCGGCGGAATGATCGCGTTCACGCGCGAGCCATCCGGCAAGCGGGCATCCACCATCGGCGTTGATTCATCGATGCGCCGCCCCACTTGGCTCACAATACGCTCAATCACCTGCATGAGGTGAAGGTTATCGCGGAAAACGATCTGCGTTCTTTCTAGTTTCCCGAAACGCTCGACATATACTTCATCGTGGCGATTCACCAGAATGTCGTTCACTGTGTGGTCGCGCAATAGCGGCTCAATGGGACCCAGCCCGAACGTTTCATGCTCAAGATCATTGATAAGCTGGCGGCGCTCTTCTTGGTTAAGCGCAGGGTTCTCCTGTTGAAGGATTTGCTCCAAGATCCCGCGCACCTGTTTTCGTGTATCCGGCGAATCGAGCATCATTGTGCGGGATGAATCAATATGGTCGATCAACTGCCGGTGAATCGTACGCTTCATCTGTTGGTAGTCGACGCTTCGGCGGCGATCATCATCGCGCTCTTCACCGTGAGCGCTCCGCGGAGGCGGTGTATTGTCCTGAGGCGACTCAGAGCCTCCTTTTAAACGGTCGCGCAAACTCATTCAGGCGTTACCTCCGAAAGAGCGAGCGCATCTTGCCTAAAGTGCTGCTCGTCGATTCGCTAGCGGCAGTCTTAGTGTGCCCATTTACCTGATCCAGAATATGCGTGGCGACCAGTTGGTCAAAATTCGCCACGAGGCGGCCTTTGGGCTGGATCGCCCGCAACGCAGTTCCCTGATTGATCGATCGCACGACAGCCACGTAGTCGTTGGGAATGCTCCATTGCACGGGCCGGCCGATCACTTCTTCCATCGATTCGCGCGCGAGCTTCTCTTGGGCATCGTGGCGATTGACGATCAGCACCAGCTTAGATGGATCATAGTGCAGCCGTTCGAACAGCTCCAAGCTGCGTTTGGTATTGCGGATCGAGGGTAAGTCCGGCAGCGTCACCATAAAGAGCTTGTCGGCTGCGTCAAATGCGGCCAGCGTTTGTTCGTTGTACTCGTTGCCTGTATCCACGATGACAGCGTCAAAACAACCCCGCAACGTTTGCAAGAGTGCGTTGATTTGACCCCCGGATACCAGCTCGGCTTCATCAGGCGCGTGCGGCGCCGGCAGCACGTACATACCCGCCGCGTGCTGAGACAAAACGCTGCGCAAATAGCTGGGATCCATACGATCCAGCTCGGTCACGAGGTTCGCGACCGTGTAGGTGGTGCGAACGTCCAAGAAAACCGAAATATCCCCATGCTGCAAAACAAGGTCAACGACCGCGACCGCTCCCGGCATGCGCGCGGCCAACGCGGCGGCCACGTTAATCGACACCATGGTCGTACCTACGCCACCCTTATTGCTGCATACAGTGACGATGCGACCCGGCGGACGCACGTTCACAGCGCTCTTACCCTGCAACGCGCGAGCCAGTACCGAACGGAACTCATCGACCGTCGGTGAGTGCGAAAGGTAGTCGTTAGCGCCGGAACGCATGGCCTGAAGCAGCCGCTCCGAAGAAGGCTGCTGGTAAGTCACAACGATCCAGGTATTGGGAAACTGCTGGCGGAAGCGCGGAATCTGCCCCAAAAACGCATCCGACATCGATTCCAAATCGATCAGAGCCAATTGCGGAGCTTGGGACGCCGTCTCACCCGGCCGGCTCAACTGTGAAATTTTGCATGCAGGGCCTTGCTCGCGCTCGCAAGCGGCCGCAACGGTGTTCAAACGGTTCACCAGGCCGGCATCGCGGCCGATGACGTGCACGATGATCGGATCAACAGCGTGGCTCATTCAAATAGCCTCCTACTCCACCAACACAACCGGTATTCGCGCCGAAATCTGCTCAAAAATATCGTTCAATTCGTCGGTCGAGGGTGCGTAAAAATGCTCCCCGCCTGTTGTCTCGGCAGCCATTCGCATCAACTGCTGGTTCGTGTCGTTGCCCAAACTGATGGCGTAAAGCACTACCCCATTATTCTGCATCGTTCGCGCCTGTTCCAGCACCTGCTGTTCCGCCCTATTTCCAGGCCTGGTCTGGCAAGTGCAGGGTTGTGTGCAGGGGATGCACATATTCCCCGGGGTGCCTCCGATGGTGGTGTTGGGTTTTCCATCGGTCAGCAGCACAACCACCTTCAACCCTCTTGGATTCGAGCGCGCGGGATTCGTCACTTCTTGCCTAGCTCTCTGCATGCCTTCGGCGATGTTGGTAAACCCGCCACACGCCGGAGGGACAGTCTGGTTGCACATCGGCAGGTTCTCTATCGAAGTTTGGATCGCACTAAAATTCTCAGTCAGCCGATTCCGATTCTCAAGCACGCCCCTATCGCTGAAGTGAACGAATCCAACTAGGTCGCCTTCGATTGGAAATTGCTGAATCATGGACAAAAAAGAAACAGACGCCGCCTTGGTATCGGTCCATGGTTGTGGCGGGATAAGCGAATCATCATCCATAGAGTTCGACCGATCCAGCGTGAGCACCACATTGCGGTTTCCCAAAGAAGCCGTTGCACGAGCCCCCACATCGGTCGTGTTAAACCCAAGAATCGGCGCGAAAAAAAGCTGCGGGTTAGCCAGCTCCGGCGTTCCGGACAAACTAATCTCAATGCGCATGCTGTTGGGTGAAGCGTTCGTCGGTGTAAATTGATCGGTATCAAAACTCCATTGCCCGTAAGTGATTTCTGAAGGTGTAATCCGAACCGTGTGGCCAAGCACCGGATTATGCCGCGCGTACTCGACCGCCCGCAGCTCCGCTTCCGCCGGGCTGGTCACAAGGCCCGAAGTCGCCGCCAGCGCTGCTGCATCAGCCGTGCTCTGCATCTGTGAGCGAATTTCCATGAGATAGGAAGCGTCCACCGCAAGCGCCGCCATACCCAGCAGCGCCGCCATGATAACCGCCACGGTCACGATGACCGCTCCCCGTTCAGATTGCATTTGGCTCATGTTTACATTTACGAAAGATTACCGTCCAACGGGCCATTTTTGTCGTGGTGGTGCCACTGATCATCATCGGGCTTGGTGTAAAAATTCTTTTTTCCGCCAAAACCTTTTTCGTCACCCGATTCTTCATCGCAAGGCTCGTTATTCGTAAACCTTCCTGTGATGCCGCTAAAAAACGCGTTGTGGTGAATCCAACCGCGCTCATCGCAGTCATCCGAAGGCAGCCGATGCCAGCGGGCGCCCTCACTCTCCATCTCGTCGACCGGCTCTGTTTGCTCGTGAATATCTGGTGACACAACCGGCATTTCCGTTTCACGGCTCACCGATGGCTCAGAACTAGCAGAGGATTCGCCCTCCGCCTCTTGCCCGGATGCGCCCTGTGCTCTTCCGGGCTCGGCAGCGCCGCCATCGGCCCGAAACGCGTCTGTGCTGAAGCCAAAAGAACGCGTCGAAGATCCGGCCGGCGGCACGAACGCCTCCTCACCGGTATCTTCTTTTACCCCTTCGATCTGATCAGGCTGCGCAGAGGATTCAGCCGTCGCTTGCGCCTGGCCATCAGCGGGCACAGGCTCAGCTACGCCTCGCATTTCGCCTTGTGGCGCGCTCGGTGTAGGTGCGGCAGCTGCTTCTTTCGCCGCCGCTTGCGCTGCTTCCTCTTGCTTGCGCGCTGTTTCCTCTTGCTTGCGCGTTTCTTCCTTCATGCGCGCCTCTTCTTGCTTTTGATCATCTTCTGCTTTCTTGATGGCATAGCGAATCGCGTCCCCGCGCTCATCCTCAAACGGCGGCGGCGACACATGATCCTTCATGGTCTTGCCAACTGTCTCCATGTCCGCATAAGGCTTGGGCATATTTAAGTCGGTCGGCAAAATCACATGCGGCGTCACGAGCACGATCAGCTCGGTCTCTTCATTCTGGAAGTCGTGGCTGTTGAACAGCTGCCCGATGATCGGGATCTTGCCAAGATACGGAATCGAGTTGTTCGAGTTCGTATCCATCTGAGTGAGCAGGCCACCGATCGCCAAGCTCTCGCCGGACATCAACTGAACATTCGTGCTGGCCTTGCGCGTGATCAAACCGGGAATTCTGAACCCGCCCAGCTCAACAGCGGCGGTCGCGAAGTCGAGCAAGCTGACCTCGGGCTCTACATGCAAACGGATCGCGTCGTTGATTTGCACTTCAGGCTTAAAGTTCAGCCGAATGCCGAACTCTTTGAATTCGATAGTGATTCCGCCTGTTCCTTGAACTATCGGGATCGGAAATTCTCCACCCGCTAAGAAGCTCGCCTCTTCTCCGCTCATCGCGACCAAATTCGGCTCGGCAAGAATGCGAATAAGCCCCTTCTCTTGAAGCATATTCAGCGCCACGCCGATATCGGCGTTCTGCCGCAGCTCAAAGTAGTCGGTCACTACCTCTGAAAGCGCCACATCGGTATCGCTGATACGCGAATACTGCGGGGTCGAGGGCAGCTGCGGCGACAATGCGCCGGACAAGAAATGCCCCTGCGTAAACTGCGTGTTCTGCACCATGTAGTCGATACCGAACGCGTCGGAAATCGAGCGCTTAACCTCGGCAAAGCGCACTTCTAACATGACTTGCTTGCGGTCCGGCACGTCGATCAGATTCACGACGTGCTCGGCGGAGACGGCCGCTGCTTGCTCAGCCTTCACAGAGCTCAATGGATTCTTGGCCGTTCCAGACAAGATAATCGTGTCGCCCTGCTGGTGAACGGTCAGATCTTCTCCCGGCACCAACTGCTTAAGCAAGCCATCAAACGAAGGCTTGCGCACCGCCAGGAAGTTGGTCACTTTCGCGCTGTACGATTGGGCAAGCGTAGCCGCGTGGTCCATGGTTGTCTGAGAGCCGACTTCTCCCGTTAAGACAACCCCATCCGGCGTCTCACGCGCAGCGATCTGCTCATCCGGAAAAAATTCAACTAAGATTTCATTAAGCGGGCGGCGTTTAACCCGAAGCAGGTTGATGACCTTTTTCTCTTCGACTTCTGCCGCGACCGCTGAAATCGCCTTGCTCGCCATAAATATTTTAGCAATGGATACCGCTCTATCCGCGGCCGCCTGTGAAGAGACTTCACCGGTCAGTGTGAGCACACCCGCAGAGCTGCGCACTTCGACACCTTCATCCACCAGCACCTGCTTGATTTCTTTCTCGAGTGCCTGCACATCTAAAGCGACATTAACAAGGAAGAATTCGTTTGAGCCTGTGCGCCAAATAATCAGGCTGGTCGATCCCGGTTCTTTGCCATGCACGAGGAGCTGCTGGGGAGAAACCACCACAACATCCGCCACACTCGTATTGTTGATGGATGCACGGTCAATGGGCTCTGGAAAATCAAGCACCATGGAGTGCCCTACCGACAATGCGATCGGCGTGTTTAAGGCAACCTTAGCATCCAATCGCGACGTCTCCTGGGCAAACACAGCATCCGCGCCAAAACTGCCGGCCGCTAAGAAACCGGCGGCCATCAAAGCCGATACCGGAGTCCGCCGCATGTCTGACACCCTTCTAGCCCACATCGGTGCGTTCATGAGTCACCTCGTGAAATCGGCGCCTTTGCCCCCGGAAGCGACGGCAATGGCGTATTCCGGTCGTTCGGTCCCTGCAAGAACCTTTCCCGATTGCGTTCTTGCCCTTTAATCAACTCAACCTGCGAAAACGTCGTCTCCGAAGGCGTCGTTGCGGCACCCTTAGATGCAACCGGAGGATTCATCACCGCCGGCAGCAAAGTATCTCGCGTTACGCCGGACGTTTCGGGTTTCACCGCGTCGTCGTAGCCGCGCAGCATCAGTTGAATCGATCCGACCCGCATCGCAAGCGAGAGCTTCTCAGCATCCGCGGGCCTCACAGCCAGCGTGACAGGCAGCCATTCGCTGCCTCTTTCAGGAGCTGAATAAGTCAAATCTTCCGACTTCTCTTGCGGCGGCACCATCAGAACTTCGACGTCTTGCAAAAGAACCCGAGATGAGGAAACATTCTGCTCATCTTCCATCGTCACGATCACATCAACTCGATCGCCTGTTTGAACCATGCGTTGGATCGCCCCGCGCGCGTCCACAAAAACACCGATCGCCCGGAAGCCTGCTTTAAGCAGCGCGCGAATCGGCGACTGGGTAGGCGGGACCAAAAGCGTTTCGGTAATGATCGTTCCGGTTGGGATGTCCGTTCGGGCAATGCGGCCCTGGGCTAGCTGCACCGCGGCAAGCGCGCCTTGGGGCGCCTCTAGCATAGGCCGGGTCTCAACGCGAAGCTTGGCTTCATTTAATTCCGAGCCCGCTTGAATGGAAGCCTTGGCTAGAACGACGGGAACCGAGACAGTCGCCGGTCCTGTGCTGCGACTACCAAGAATGCGATAAATGCCGACAGCCACAATAAGGCCCGACACTAACGCCACTGCCATCATGATTCGCATCATCTGCTTCGACATTCCCATCACCCTAACGTTGCCCGCACGCTCACCTAACGCGTTACGGGAAGCTCACACCTCGTATCGCGTGATAACCTCGGTCTCGAGCGGAATCGTCCCTCCCGGGAACAGCACCGATACCAGTGGTACAAAATTGATCGTCGCTCGAACCCGCACTAAACGCCCTGTCTGCAGCGGATTCGTATAAATAACCGCCCCTGAGCTGGACGTGATCCCGCCTACTTGCAACATCGAATCGATCCGAGCCAAAACAGCGGTGTCGTTTTGTTGCAGGTTGGGCTTGATTGCGGCGAACCGCGCGCCCTCCCGAACCGCATTTTGCAATAAGTTGTAATCCATCCATGCGCGTCCTGCCTCGAATATAGCCATGATCAAGAAAATCACCAGCGGTAATACAAACGCCGCTTCGACCATCGCGCTACCACGCCGTTGAGCGAACATCTTCGAAAATTCACACCTAACCCTGGCCATCTTCATCCCTCCGGCGGCGGGGGGGGCGCTGGCGGAGGCGGTGGATTACCTCCCCCTCCACCCGGTGGAGACGGTGGTGGTATCCGCGGTGGTGGCGGCGGCGGTGGAAGACCCCCAGGCGGCGGAGACGGAGGAGGCGGTGGCGGTGGTGGCGGCGCGGGCGGCTCAACAGGCGGCAAAGTGCCGCCGCCAGTTGCCATACTGCGCATCTCATACCGCATCACCGATGTTGTCTGCAGCTCAAGCGTTTGGCCAAAAACCGGTATCATCTGCATAAGGACTGGAGAAAAATCATGAATAGCCCGCACCGTTACCGGATTGCCGGGGTCAAGCGGCGTGGCAAATTCGACCGACCGCCGATAAGTGGACCCTGATACACCCGAACCTTGAACGATCGCGTCGACTACCGAAAAAACTACAGGGTCATTGAGCTGCAGATTAGGCGTAACAGAAGCGACGCGCGCTCCCTCTCGCGTGGCGGTCTTCAGCACGTGCTTGGCCCGGAAGGCAGAGCTGACGTCTGAGACCGCTACCAAGACGAGCAAGAGAATAGGAAGAAGCAGCGCCAGCTCAACGATCAGGTTTCCCTGACGTCGAGCTTTCTTACCTGTTCTCTGTTTACGCCTGTTCCTGTTCATGGTACAAAAAATCCCCTCTCTGAACTGTGTTTCAGCCCAGACCTCTGCGCATAAACGCCACACTCACGCGTTGATGCGATAGAACCTACTGCTTTGCGTTAGGACGGATCGCGCGCTCAATCAAGGCAACGCGTGTCTTAATTACCAACCGCACCCGTCAACTTACCGCTGATAGCCGTAAATACTCCGCCAATATCGGCTCCCAACGTGGTAATGATGCCCACGAGTGCCAACGCAATCAGGGCCGCCAGCAACGCGTACTCAATCATCGCCACACCCTTGCGCGACCGAAGACGCTTAGAAAGATGCTCCATCATCCGCGTTCCTCCCTCTTTTACCTTTCCACCCTTCACCGACGAGCGGCGCCTTCCAGATAGCGGCGCTTAATTTCTCATACTGTATAACTATACCTGATGCTAGAGCTAAAAGGGTAATCGCAAGGCAGCTTTTTTTCATGTTTGAATATCTATTTATATTTGAGGCAATAAAAATCCGGACCGCCTTCGGCAGCCCGGCCATCCTTTCTCCACCCTATGGATTGGGGATCCGTGACTTTGCGTCCCCGGATTACTCCGGGTTTGCTCTTCTCAATCTAAAGTATACTCAACCAGCCAATCCCCCATCAAGCCAAGGCTAGCTAAAAATGCATCACCCAAGGCACGAGTAGGACAAACCAGGCAACCGCTACCACTGTCGTAAATAGCCACGCCGCATTCATTAAGCGCTTATCGAGCCCAAAAAGCATCGGCAAAATAAGGGGAGAAACCGCAACCGGAGTCGCGGCCTGAAGCAGCACCACCTGGCGTGGCAGGCCCTCTAGCCCAAGCCAGCTTATGAGCAACCAGGCGATCGCAGGGCTATAAAAAAATTTGATCCCGCACATAGCTAGACATGCGCGCCAATATCCTCTAGGCGGGGCTAACTCCAATTGAGAACCAATGACCATCAGGTACAAACCGGTATCTACTGGGATCAACGTATGGTTCACCCACTCAAGCACCGGCCAGCGCGGGACACCCATAAAACTCAAGACAATACCAAGTAATAGCCCGGCGAATGGATACCCATACAAGGCGCCATCACGCTTGGTTTGCGGTAATTGGCCGTCTGAGCGTCCAAAATGGGCTGCCAGCCAAAATCCAACCGTGTAGAAACAAGGCGTGAAAAACAGAAGAAAGAGCTGCGCATACCCGTAGCCCGCTTCTCCAAAGAGAGCAAAGATGAGTAGGCCGCCAAAATATCCGATATTCGAGAATAGAGCCGCGTTTAAAAAGCTGCCTGTTTGCGCGGGTGTCATTCTATTCGCGCGCGCAAACCATGCCGCCGGCAGCAAGGCAGAAAGCGCGACCGACAATCCGATAAAAGGAAGCAGCCATGGCGTAGCGTCGCGAAAATTCATCCGCCAAGCCGATAGGCACAAGACAACCGGTGATGAGCCTCGCACAAGCCACCGCACCAGGCGAGCGCCGGCGGCTTCTGTAAGCACCCCACGCACGCTCAGCCATTTACCGAGCGCCAATGAACCGAATAGCAGAAGAAAGCCGAATGCTAACCGCAGTTCCATTCTCGTTTAATCCTTGTCGGGTGCGAGCGAGGGATTCGTGCGCCGCGAATTCGGATTTTGTGAGCCCACGCTTAAAGTCTAGCGCTGCAAAATTCGCTAAGCGGCAAGCGAATCCATCGCTCGCACTTCAGAATGCATTCAACGAACCTGCAATGTAGGCTGTAAGTATGAGCGCACGCGCATACGCTTTCCGTCAGTCTCGACGTGAATCCAGCCCTCATCTCGCGTGAGCAGCGTTTGCGCTCCGATCGCTTCCAGGTCCTCAAGTGTCTGGGATGCCGGCAAATGATGCAGCCGCCCGACACTTACGATAGCTAGATCCGGCTGAACCGCATCGAAAAGTCTTTGGCCGGCAGAGCCCAGCCGGCTGCCATGATGCGGCACCTTCAGCAATTGCGCGCGCCAAGTCGTTCGCTGCTCAAGCATTACCGGGATGCCCGCTTCTTCTAGATCCGCCGTCAGCAGCCATGTGATCTCGCCCATGGTTACGCGCAGCACTAGAGCGTTATCATTTGAGGCCGGATCTGTTCTCGGGACAAACCCAACCGGCGGATGGACAACTTCAATCGAGACTTTTTCTCCGCAAGCCAAGCGCATCCCCGCATAGAGCGTGGTATGCGGTATACGCTTGCCATGCGCGATACGGCTCAGCCCAAGAAAAGCCATAGTGTCATCCGACGTTCCGTTCGTCAATAGCCGCCTGACTGGGACCTGTTCCAGCACCGGAATGGCTCCGCCGATATGATCCGAATCCGGGTGCGTGAGAATCAACGCATCCAGCGCTTGAATGCCCTGCTTGCGCAAAAATGGCACGACGCGCGTGCGGCCGGCGTGTTCAGTGCCCGCGTCCAGTAGGATAACCCCGCCTTCCGGCAAACGCATGAGCAGCGCATCGCCGTGACCGACATCCAAGATATCCATCCGCAGCCACCGGCGAGACGCCACAGCATCTCCCACCTTTGTCCAGACCAAAAACGAGAGCGCAAGGAGCCATGCGCCTGAGATAAAACGCCCGCGCCAGTGACGGCGGACGCCAAAGAGCGTAAGCGCCAACAAGGCGTAATACCCCGCTGCAAGAAAGCCCGTCGGACCGCCGAGCACCCACCAAGCGCCCGGAATCGCGTGCAAACTCCGCACAACCGCCAGAATCATGTCGACCAAAAATCCCAAGACGCCGGCACACCAAACAATGATGGGAGGGGAAATAAGCCCGACACACAAGATAAGCATGCCCGCCCAAACCGCTAGGCTCACCAACGGCGTCAGCGCGATGTTCGCCAAAATCGATACCGGCGTAACCAGGTGAAAATAAGCGGCCAGCACCGGCCATAACCCGATCCAAACCGCGACTGTCGCCCCTGCTATCAACAGAACCCAGCGTACCGCGCGCGACACGATACTTGTCTGAGGCATGCGTTCGGTGAGCCAGCGCTCATATGGCGGCACAAACACAAGCAAACTGATCACCGCACCAAATGAAAGCTGAAAGCTCGCATCCATCCACTCTGTCGGATCTATCAACAACAAGACAAGCGTTGCCGCCGCCACCAAGTTATCCCACCGCGCCACGCGATCAAGCAACGATGCGCCTATGATCATCCACGCCATCAGCGTCGCGCGCGCGACCGGCGCGTCCATGCCGGTCACGAATCCGTAAGCGCCAAGTGCCATTGCCGCAAACACAAGGCGCATCGGCCATGGCAAACCGCTTGCGCCCAGCAGGACCATCGACAAAACAGCGATGATGCCGACATTAAAGCCGCTCACAACCAATAGGTGCATCGTGCCCGTTTCAATGAAACTACGCTGGGTCGGCTCATCCAGTTTGCCCCGCTCTCCCAGAAGCATCGAACACAAAAAATCAGCCCTCTTGGGATCCAAGACCGCGTGCAGCTGCATTTGCCAATGCTGATGTAACCGGCGCGGCCAATGCCACAGTGGATGGGTATTGCCCTGCGCGAGCTTCACGACACCTCTGGCGTCTGAGGCGGTCAGCACCCCGGCCACTTGCCTTCGCCGCAGAGCCGCGCGTCGATCATATTGACCGGGATTAGTAGCGGCAGGCGCAAGCGCCCACCGACCCTCAATCAACACCTCATCCCCGTAGCCAAGCACCACACCAGCAGGTACAAACGCCTGCAACTTGGCGTTGCGCGAGCGCCACCCCTCTTCTAGTCGCACCTGGCAAACAGCCAAAATGAAGGACAAAGCAGGTTCTTGATCGGGCCGTTCGATTCGCTCCGGCTGGCTGAAAACGCGCCCGCGCACCCGAACGGGGCTTGCTTCTTCTTTAATTTCTGGAATGTACGCCGATCTCATTTGCTGCTGCCAGATGCCAAGCCGTGTCATGCCCAGACACAGCCAGCCGATCGCAAGCCATACCGCCGGCCAACGCGCAAAACGCTTGCGCGGTCCGCAAAACACAATCGCAAAACCGATTAAGCAAACTGCACCGGCAATGCCAAGCGGCACAGCGAAGCATTCTTGAAAAACAAGGCCTAGAATAAAGGCAATCGCCGCAGGCACCAACGGCCCTATCCACGCTGCCGGCGCCGACTCTTGCTGAGATCTATTTCGCGCACCGCTGTGCATAAAAAAATCGCAGGAGAGAGCATCTCTCTCCTGCGTCCTTAATTTTTTCGTATCCCAAAAATTGCTGTCTTTGATTATCGCGCGGTTAAGAGGCGCTTACGAATCAAGATGCCCCCCATCGCCCTTCCAAGACTCGCGCTCGTAGCGCGCCTCGATCTGGCCTTGCTCGTACAGCGTAAACCGGATCTCGCGCAAAAAACGCGACGGCTGCAGCAGCAAGCCGCCTCCCCGAATGCTCATGTCCATCAGCGGGTGCGTCAGATAAAGCTCATCCTTAGCGCGCGTCGCGGCCACGTAAAAAATCCGCCGTTCCTCTTCTTCGCCTTCCGATTCATTCAGCGCGCGATCCGATGGAAACTCGCCCTCGCACATGCGTAAAATAAAGACGATGCGCCATTCAAGACCCTTAGCCTGATGCACCGAGCTGAGCACAAGCTGCTCGGTGTCGCTCGAGCCTTGCCCCATTTCTTTGCCGTAAAGCTCGCCCATCAATATCAACTCCGACAAAAAACTGCGCAGCGAGCGATACGAACGCGCGAATATAGAAAGCTGCTGCAAATCTTCCAGGCGCCCTTGAAAACCCTCATAAGTCGCCTTCATATACTCGACGTAAGCCGTCTCCAATATCGCCTGGATCAACGTCATAGGATCACGCTCTGCGGCGACCGACTGCAGCATGCGTAAATCCATTTGAAAGCGTTTCATGTGCGGCAACGCGGCCGCTGGGCTCATCCGCGCGATCGGTTCGGATAGCGCCGCCTGCAGCGGATCGGCAGCGCGCAGGATCGCCTCCCACAGTTTCGCGGCGGTCGCTTGGCCGACGCGCGGAAGCATCAGCCAAAGCCTGCGCCAGGCCATTTCATCCCAGGGATTGTCAAGCACTTTAAGGAAAGCGACCACGTCCTTTACGTGCGCCATCTCGAAAAAACGAACGCCTGAACGCACCTCGTAAGGAATATTGCGTTTCATCAGCTCTGCCTGCAGAATCGATGAATGCGCGTGCGCGCGGTAAAGCACCGCCATTTCAGTGAGGCCTACGCCGTCCTGGCGCAGCTGAGAAATGCGCTCCGCCACAAATGCAGCCTCTTGGTAGACATCATTCACAGGCAACACAACGGGTAACACGCCTCGCGTGCGGCTCGAGGTCAGCACCTTGCGGAACTGATTCTTGTTTTTCAAAATACTAGCGTTGGTGAATTCGAGAATTTCCGGCGTCGAGCGGTAATTGACTTCAAGCTTAAAGATCTCGGTTTCCGGATTGCGCTCGGGAAACTTTAGGATGTTATCGTAATGCGCCCCGCGAAAACGGTAAATGCTCTGCGCATCATCGCCGACCACCATCAAATTGCGGCCATTTTGCGCCGCGATGCGCTCAACGATATCGGCCTGAATCGCGTTGGTATCCTGATACTCATCCACCAGGATATATTGGAACTGCTCGCCAAGCCGTTTGACCACATCCGGATGGTCGGACACGAGATTAAGCCAATAGCGCAAAAGGTCGTCGTAGTCGAGCGCATTCGCGGAACGCTTCTTTTGTTCGTAGCGCGCAGCTACCCGCTCCAGCTCCTCGAGCCACTGGCCAAAGTGCGGCGCGCGCTCCTCTAACACCGTTGAAAGCGACCGGCGCGTATTGTACGAAAAACTGATCATATCTTGGATGATGCCCGGCGCCGGAAAACGCTTATCCTCTACCTTGACCTTGGTTTCGGTGACGCACACCTTGATCAGGTCGCGCTGGTCTTGAATATCCAAAATGGAGTAGCTCGGCTGCAGCCCCACCAGCGTCGCGTATTGGCGCAGCAAACGGTTGCCGATCGCATGAAAGGTTCCGCCCCATATCCCGGCATGCGTCGAATGCGTCAGCGCCTCGACACGGCTGAGCATTTCGCGCGCAGCTTTGTTGGTGAAGGTCGCCAGCAGTATCTGCGAAGGGTTCAGGCCTTTGGATAAAAGATAAGCCACGCGGTAGGTAATCGTTCGGGTTTTACCGGATCCGGCTCCGGCGATAACCAACTTGGGGCCCGGCCCGCAGGTGACAGCGGCGCGCTGAGCGGTGTTGAGCTCGCGCTCAAGGTCGAGATCAAAATGCGTCGGCACTGAGGCCGAAAGAGTAAAGGTGCGTGTCATGCCTGGCTATTGTCCACGGCCTGCCGGCCATGGTCTACAGTTATTTTGAGTGTTTTTGCAGCGTGGATCTTGCGGCGGGCTTAGAACCCCTAGTCGGCGTCGCGCAGGAATTCATCCATCAAGATGGTCGGGTCGCGATCCAAAATTTGCCTAGCATCAGCTGAAACCTTGTAGCGCGAACCATCAAACGAAAGGACGTGGTCGTTGACCAAGCTTGTCAGCTCTGCTTCATCGAATTGCTCAAGGAGAAAGAGCGTCTCCTTGAGGGATTCGAAAGTGGCGCCTTGCGGGTGGTCCCGATAGACGAAAATCAAAATCTCTCGGATCTGGATATCTTGCGCAGCCTGCGATAAGCACTGGCGGATCACTGTATTCATATATGTAAAGCTACCTGGCCTTAGGATTTCCGTCAAGTCGAGCGCATCGAATTATAGCCGCAGCTAACAGGGCCGCCCCCAGCGCATCGGTGACCCAGTGCCGCAGCAGGTAAACACGTGTCAGCGCCACCCCCACCGCTAGAATGCACGCTATACTCGTCAGCACTCTTACCCACAAGCGCTTATCGGGTGCATGCAGCTTGCGCATGCCAAAAGCCAAGAAGGCGGCGCGATAGGCATGCCCGCTCGTAAACCCAGCCAAATCATAGCGTTGCCACAAGCTAAGCGCCTGCGGAAGCATCGCAACGTCCGGCCGCCACTGCGCGACCACCAAGCGCAGCCCCGCTTGAATCGCCAACCCTGCCAGCCAAGCCACCCAAAGCCTGCGAACGGCGGTGCGCTTGCCGCGCGTGAACAACAACCCGCTCCAAACCAGCATCACCGACACAAACCAAGCGGAACTGCCGAAAAAAGTAATCTGGCGCGCGAGCCAATCGAGGTTTGGGTTTGGGTGGGCTCTAATCCATTCGGTAACGGCGGCATCCAACGGCCGCAGCCAACCAACCGCAACCATTGCGGATAAGACAAAAAGAAACGCAAACCACGCAAATACCGGCCGACGCATGGAAATCAATCGCTCTTAGCTGATCTTTGACCCGTCATGAGGATCTTTTGGCGCTTCATCCCGTTCGTCTTTTCCGGCTCCTTTGAGCGCATCCTGAAACGAACGAAACGCTTCGCCCAACCCGCGCGCGACTTCCGGCAGGCGCTTGGGCCCCAGAACCAGCAGGCCAATCACAGCGATCAAGAGCAACTCCGACAAGCCTAGGTTTCCCATCTACCCTCCTGCGGCCTCTTCCACTTGGTTCAATCGAACGTCAGTCGAACGTAACCAGCGGCGCGATCGTTTCCAGCATCTTCGGGCCGATGCCGGGAACCGAAAGCAAATCTTCCAGTCGCGAAAAAGCGCCTTGCCGCTGACGTGCTTCAAGAATGCGCTTAGCCAGCGCCGGGCCGATTTTCGGCAAACGCTCCAGCTCCTCAAGCGTGGCGCTGTTGATACGCACCTCTTTGGCAAGCACAAGGGCTTTGTCCCATTGCGCCGCAAGAACCGGCGCGGGAGCTTCCTCTATATGCAGCACCGCCGGACGCTTGAGCCACGCCAACACCGCAAGCCCCGACAGCAGCACCAAACCCAGCGTCGCCAACGCTTGCTGCTCGCGATCAAAGTTGAGTTTTTCAGATAACGACATTCACCAGCCTGTTCGGAACGACAATCATCTGCCGGATCGGCTTGCCCTCGAGAAACTTTTGCACCTGCGCGTCGGCCAGAACGCTGGATTTAACCACATCCTCGCTTGCGCCAGCGGCAACCGTCACACGCGAGCGCACTTTTCCATTCACCTGCACAACCAACGCAATCTCCTTCAGCTCCAGCACCTTCGGGTCATGCTTGGGCCAAGGCACATGCGTTAGGCTATCGGCGTGCCCCAGGCGCTGCCAAAGCTCCTCGCTCATGTGCGGCGCAAGCGGGCTTAACAACAATACCAGCGTCTCAAGGGCTTGGCGCGGCAGCAATTTGGCATCAGCCAACGCGTTGCTGAACACCATCAACGATGAAATCGCTGTGTTAAAACGCAGCGTTTCCATGTCGTCGGTTACCGATTTAATGCTTGCGTGCATCACGCGATTCAGATCGCCCTGCGGCTCAACCGTTTGAATAGCAGGGTTTAGCCCGTCGCCCACAACGATCAGCCGCCAAACGCGGTTAAGAAACCGGTCGACGCCCTCGATGTTTTTGGTGCTCCAAGGCTTCACCGCCTCAAGCGGCCCCATGAACATCTCGTACAAGCGAAAAGCGTCCGCGCCATACTGCTGAATGATATCGTCGGGATTAACGACATTGCCGCGCGATTTGGACATTTTCTCGTTGTCTTCGCCCAGGATAAGCCCTTGATTGATCAACTTTTTAAACGGCTCAGGCGTCGACACCAGCTTGAGGTCGAACAACACCTTATGCCAGAACCGCGCATACAAAAGATGCAGCACCGCATGCTCGGCGCCGCCGATGTAAAGATCGACCGGCATCCAGTAGCGTTCTTTAGCCGTATCCCAAGCCTGCTTGTCGTTTTTCGGATCCAAATAACGCAGGTAGTACCAGCAAGAGCCCGCCCATTGCGGCATGGTGTTGGTTTCGCGCTGGGCAGGTCCTTTGCACGACGGACACTGAGTGCGCACCCAGTCTTGGGCCTTGGCAAGCGGCGGCTCGCCGGTGCCTGCGGGCCCAAAGTCTTTCATATCCGGCAACTGAAGCGGAAGCTGCGCTTCCGGAACCGGAACAGCGCCGCACATTTTGCAATGCACGATTGGGATGGGCTCGCCCCAATAGCGCTGCCGAGAAAACAACCAGTCGCGCAGTTTATAGTTCACCGCCGCCTGGCCCAATCCGCGGCCCGAAAGCCAAGCCACGATGCGGCCTTTGGCTTCCACGTTCGAAAGCCCGCTAAATGGCCCCGAGTCATGCATGCGCCCATCGTCGGCAAACGCCTCAGTCATTTGATCCGCATCCAAGGCGTGGCCTTCGGGCACAATCACGACCCGCACGGGGATATGAAACTTGCGCGCGAACTCTAAATCGCGCTGGTCATGCGCGGGAACAGCCATGATCGCGCCTGTGCCGTAACTAGCCAGCACGTAATCCGCGATCCAAATGGGCAAGCGTTCACCGTTTACAGGATTGATCGCGTAGCTGCCGGTGAACACGCCTGTTTTTTCTTTAGCAAGCTCCGTGCGCTCCATCTCGCTCTTGCGGCCGGCAGCTTCTCGGTACGCTTCAACCGCCGCGCGCTGGGGCGCCGTCGTTAGCGACGGCACCAATAGATGCTCTGGAGAAAGCACGAGGTAGGTTGCGCCAAAGAGGGTGTCCGGCCGTGTAGTGTAGATCTTGAATTCAACGGCGGCTTTGGGGTCTTCGGCATCTTTGGCATCTTTGGCGGCTTCGCGGCGCCTGATCTTTTTGCCGTCGATTATGCCCTGCGGCACAGCCGAAGCTCCGTCGACTGCAAACCAAACTTCAGCGCCTTCGCTCTTGCCGATCCAATGCCGCTGCATGTCTTTAATGTGCTGCGGCCAATCCAAAAGCTTAAGGTCATCGAGCAATCGGTCGGCATACGCCGTGATCTTGAGCATCCACTGGCGCATGGGCTTGCGCTCAACAGGGTGGCCTTTGCGCTCGCAGCGGCCGTTGACGACCTCTTCATTCGCCAAAACCGTGCCGCAAGATGGGCACCACCACACCGGCGCCTCGGCCATATACGCCAAGCCCTGTTCATGAAGCTTAAGAAAGATCCATTGGGTCCAACGAAAGTAGGTGGGGTCCGTCGTGTTGATCTCGCGGTCCCAATCATAAGAAAAACCCAGGCGCTTGATTTGGCGGGTAAAGTTCTCGATATTACGTTTGGTCGTCACGGTAGGATGCGTGCCGGTGTCGATGGCGTACTGCTCGGCCGGCAGGCCGAACGCATCCCAGCCCATCGGGTGCAGCACGTTGTAGCCTTGCATGCGCCGGAAGCGGCTCACGATATCCGTAGCGGTGTAGCCTTCCGGGTGCCCAACGTGCAGCCCAGCGCCCGAAGGATACGGAAACATATCCAGCGCATAAAATTTCTTCTTCTGCATATCGCCGTCGGAGGCGGCAAAGAACTTGCGCTCTTGCCAGATGCGCTGCCACTTGGGTTCAATCTCGCTGAAAGGGTATCGTTCTGCCATGGTAGTCAATCAGGTTCGCAGGATCATACAGGAAGGAAGATTTTTACCGGCTATCAGCAGCCGGTCGCTCGTAAAAAGCTCAGGCGCCCCCGCAGGAGCGGCAGCGCCTGAGCATCTTCACGGCTTACGCAGGCTTGGGACCTCCGCTTATTTTCGGAGCCACCTTAAATGCACGGTAATAATGCACATACGCGGCCAGCAGCGCGAATCCCAGGTACAAATTCGCCGCCAAACCGACTAGCCCAAAAATAAAACCGACGATCGTCCCAAATATGCCGGGAATAACGCCGGTGATCGCGCCAAACACTTGAAGTACGAGGCCCAAGGCCAGCGAGATCAGTCCCGCCACAAGGCCGAGCAAGAAAATTTGCAGCCACCGGCCGCGAGTGACCGATAAGCTTGTCTTTAAACCCGTAATAGGCCCAACGCCGTCGAGCACGATCGCCGGAAACCAAAATACCAGCCGCACGGCCAGCCAGACTAAGCCGCCAGTAGCCGCGACGCCAAAAACGAGCGTGAGAATGACAAGCAAAGCGCCTGGAAGCGCGCCCAGAGATCCTAAGAGAAGACCAAACAATCCAATAACCCCGGCCACCACGATTACGCCTGTTGTGGAAATTCCCCAGGCTCCCAACAACGGAACAAAAGACTTGCTCGCTGAAGCCCAAAATGCGGGGAGATTGGATTTTCCGGTTGCTTCCAACTGGCCCACGTAGCCGATCTGCCCACCGTTAAGCCAAAAACCCACCAGCATGGCAAAGATGAAAGCAACCACAAGGAGCGGCCATGCCCGGTTCAACCATTCAAGCGCGATCTCTTCATAGGCGGCTAAATCGTTCCCCGGTTGGACGTCCGCAAACGTATCGCCGAAATCTCCGAAATCTTCGTCTTCCAATGTGTCGGCAACCGTCTGGCCGGCACCCATCACATCGGACGCAAGAGAAGCGGTATCGCTCTCTTCTTCGGCAGCAAACGCATCGACCGCTTCGGTCGTTGCGGCTGTATCAGCGCTAGGCATACGAAGCCCTGCTGAAGCCGGCTGCGCAGGCGCCGTCAACCTAGGAGCGCTTGCCGCTTCTTGCAGGAGCTCTTGAGGAATTCCCGTAGCTAAAACCGTACCGATCACGACTAACCCAATCAGTAACGACCCTGCAGCGTAGACCGCGATTCCAGGCCAACCCTTAATCGCCACTCGGAAACCACGCGAAATCGCCCCACCGATCGTCGGCTCCATTACTCTCCTCCTTAGGATGATGAAAACGACTGGCTCAGCACCCGCTGCACCTGCGGAACCAGAGCGTCCCAATCCGCGTCGGCGGATTTAGAGACGGATACGAAATTATTGACGGCAAACACCTGCGTGACGCCGGCAATCTGCAAAATCTCGCGCGCCCAATCCGCATCGGTCTCAGATCCGCTGCGGTACGTCTTTCCCTGGGTCGCGATAACCCGATTCAGAGTGAACTTGACGGCGTTAGGGTTGGGGGTGCCTTGAACTTGAATTGAGACAGCGTCAGGTAACATACCCACAAGCATACCATCGCAAGGCCTTCCATGGCCAGCAGATAGATCGCAGGATCAGGGCAATCGCATCTTAACCTTTTACGTACCAAGCAGGTAGAATGCAGAGATAATAGTGGTGTTGTCGACAGCAACCCTACACAGGAGGTGGTGTTGGATAAAGCTCAGCC
>Ga0247727_10005618_pt1 | contig 25273 bp, 26 predicted proteins | sample WisWelCaveWW1625_FD_202498 | JGI IMG/M metagenome (GOLD analysis project Ga0247727, IMG submission 202498) | Biofilm microbial communities from Wishing Well Cave, Virginia, United States - WW16-25 | ecosystem: Environmental > Aquatic > Deep subsurface > Groundwater > Cave microbial mat | place...
TGGCGGCGGTGCTGGCGGCGCAGCCAGAGGAGGAAGCCGCCGAAGAGGGTGAGCGGCAGGACGGAGAGGACGGCGGTGGTCGTGAGGTAGGCGATGCGGCTCTGGTCGTCGTCGACGCCGGCGCCGCACACGGCGCAGGCGGCGGCCAGCTCGGGGGCGGCCAGGACTACGAGCAGCGCGAGGACGGGAAGCCAGCGGTTCATGGGTAGACCCGAAAGTAGATCACGGGCCAGACGCCCACCACGAAGTACCAGAACAAGGCCGTGGCCGCGAGCACGCTCGGCGGCAGCACGCTGCGGCGGAGCCGAAGCAGCGCGAAGCCCAGCGCCGTCAGTGCAGCCAGGGCGTGCAGGCCGTGCACACCCACGATCAGGTAGAAGAAGGCGCCGTGAGTGCTCGAGGTGAGAGTCAGACCCTCGCCGACCAGACGCACCCACTCGATGCCCTGGAAGAGCACGAAGAAGGCGCCGAGCGTGAGCCCGACCGCGAGCAGGACGAAGGCGCGCTGGCGGTCGCGCGGGAACGAGCGCTGCGCCACGAAAACGGCGACCCCGCTCAGCAGCAAGGCGGCGGTGTTGAGGGCCGTCTCCTCGAATGGGAGGCGCGGCTGGCCGGGCGGCGGCCAGCCCACCACCGAGGACGCGCGCGCAATCGTGTGCGCGCTGATCAAGCCGGCGAAGAGCATCACTTCGGTGAAGATGAAGATCAGCGTGCCCAGCACCGCGTTCGACACCAACGGCGCCGGTCGCGGGTTGACCACGACCCGAAGCGGGGCCGAGCGGCGGGGGGCCACCGGACGAGCGCCTAGTGGTGGGGCGCGTCGTGCGAAGGAACGGGCTCGACGTAGGGCTTGCGCCAGTTGTCGCCCGCCGGCTTCATCACGTCGGGCGCCGCGCCCGCGAAGAAGAGCATCACGAAGACCAGCGTCGTGCCGAGGAGGTAGACCACGTAGCGCGGCTGCACGTTCAGATGCATGAAGTTCTTCGCCACCAGATAGGCCTTCACCACGGCGATGCCGAAGGCAGTCATCAGCGTGACGATCTTGATGCCGATCATCGGCCCCAGCACGCTGACGACGAGCAGCCCGAGCAGGATCTGCCAGATGCGGACGTAGTTGACGTGGTGGTGGGCGTCGGCGTGGGTGGCTTGGTCGGACATGACGAGCTCCGGGCTACTTCGCGATGTAGAGAAGGGGGAAGAGGAAGATCCAGACGATGTCGACGAAGTGCCAGTAGATTCCGATCAGCTCGACGCGGTGCAGCTCGCGTCCTTTGGCAGCGTCGGCCGCCACGTACATCATCAAGATCGCACCGGCGATGACGTGGAGCGCATGCAGCCCCGCGGCGGTGTAGTAGAACGACCAGAAGGTGTTCGACGAGATCGTCATGCCGTGCGAGATCTCGGTCGTCCACTCGAAGGCCTTCACCGCGATGAAGGTCGCCGCGCCGATGCAGGTGTAGTAGAGGCGCTTCGCGGCGAGCTTGCCGTCGCCGTGCTCGGCCGCCTGGTGGGCCAGCACGGCCGTGAGGCTCGAGGTGAGCAGCACGAAGGTGTTGAAGGCGCCGATCCACATGTTCGTGTTGGCGGCCTGCACCGCCCAGGCGTCGTGGGCGAGGCGGTACATGATGTAGGAGCCGAGCAGCCCGCCGAAGATCACGACCTCGGAGGCGAGCACCCACCACACGGCCAGGAGGCCGGTGGGGATCCCTGCTGCGCTGCGCGTGGTGGCGATCGGTCTCATGTCTCTCTCTCAGCTCGGGGCGTTCTGCGGCCAGTAGTCGTCGGCGCGGCCGGGCACGCTGTACTCGTAGGGCGGGCGGTAGACCGTCGGCAGCTCGGCGAAGTTGCCGTGCGGCGGCGGCGACTCGGCCTGCCATTCGAGCGTGTTGGACTTGAACGGGTTCTTGCCGGCCTTCTTTCCGCTGCGCAGGCTCAGGAACACATTGGCGAAGAAGATCACCTGCGCGAGCAGCATGACGATCAGCGAAACCGTCGCAAACTGGCGCATGGAGAAGAACCACTCGCCGGACAGCTCCGGGAAGTTCTGGTAGTCGTAGATGCGGCGGTGCTCACCCGCCGCGCCCAGCACGAAGAGCGGAATGAAGATGCAGTTGAACGGGATGATGGTGAGCCAGAAGTGCCACTTGCCCAGCGTCTCGTTCATCATCTTCCCGAACATCTTCGGGAACCACATGGTCACACCCGCGAAGGTGCCGATGATCGCGATCGGAAAGAAGGTGTAGTGGAAGTGGGCGAGCACGAAGTAGGTGTCGTGGAAGTAGATGTCCGCGCCACTCGCGCCGAGGAAGATGCCGGTCACGCCGCCGATCAGGAACTCGCCGATGAAGGCGAGAGCCCACAGCATCGGCGTCGAGAGCGTGATCGAGCCGCCGTAGAGCGTGGCGATGAAGACGAACATCATTTCCGCGATCGGCACCGAGATCAGCAGCGTGGTGATCGTGAAGATGTGCGCCATGCGCGGGTCGATGCCGGCGATGAACTGGTGGTGCGCCCACACCGTGAAGGAGAGCACGCCGGTGGCGATCACCGTGTTGAGCACGGTCTTGTAGCCGAACAGCTTCTTGCGCGAGAACACGGTGATGATCTCGGCCGTGATCCCGATCGCCGGCAGCAGCACCACGTACACCTCGGGGTGCCCGAAGAACCAGAACAGGTGCTGCCACAGCACCGGATCGCCGCCGCGCGCGGGGTCGAAGAAGCCCGTGCCGATGTTCTGGTCCATGAACAGCATCACGGCGCCCGCGATCAACGGGCCTACCGACAGCATGAACAGGATGCTCGCGATCACGATGAACCAGACCACGATCGGGATGTCGTACAGCTTCATCCCGGGCGCGCGTGAGTTCATCGAAGTGGTGATGAAGTTGATGCCGCCCAGCAGGAAGGCCACGAACTCGAGCGCCACCGCCACCACCCAGAGCGACGAGCCGAGCGGCGTGTTGTTGTAGGCGCCGACCGCCGAGAGGGGCGGATAGGCCGTCCAGGCGCCGCCGAAGGGCCCGCCTTCGACGAAGAACGAGCTGAGCAGCACCACGGTGCTCAAGAAGAAGATCTGGTACGAGAGCCGGTTGATCTTCGGGAACACCATGTCGTCCGCGCCGATCATCAACGGGATCAGATAGTTGCCGAAGGCGGCGACCAGGACCGGCATCGCCACCCAGAAGATCATGATGGTGCCGTGGCTGGTGATCAGGCCGTTGTACTCGGCTGCCGACACCAGCCCGTAGCCGGGGACGTCCACGCCGGGGAACGCCGTCTGCATGCGGAAGACGTAGGCGAAGAAGCTGCCGATCAGCGCCATGAAGATGCCGGTGAACATGTACTGGAAGCAGATGATCTTGTGGTCCGTGGAAAAGAGGTACGTCTTTACCCAGCCCGCTTCGTGATGCGCTAGCGCATGGTCGTGAGAGGGGCTCGCGTGCTCGGCCATGGTGGGTCCTTCGGCGTTCTGGCTAACGGAGGTTCGCGGCGAGCTGACTGGACGACTGCGCCGCGATCCAGGCGGCATGCTGCTCGGGCGACTCGATCATGATGCGCGCGGCCATCATGCCGTGGCCGATGCCGCAGATCTCGACGCACTGGATGTCGTACGTGCCGGTCTTGGTGGCTTCCCACCAGCCGGTGATCACGCGCCCGGGGATGGCGTCCTGCTTCAGCCGGAAGACGGGCACAGAGAAGCTGTGCAGCACGTCGCGCGCTTCGAGCTCGTAGATGTACTTCTGGCCGACCTGTGTATGCAGCTCGTCCACGCTGCGGATGTCGTCGGCCGTGTCGAGCTTCCCGTCAGCGCCCGGGTGCACGAAGCTCCAGGCCCACTGCTGGGCGATCACGCGCACGTGCTGCGCCTCGGCGTCGGAAGGAAGGTGCTGCTTCACCTCGACCCAGACGCGCACGGCCCCCACCACGATGAAGACGTCGCAGACCAGCACCAGGTAGTGCGGCCAGCTGATGAAGCGCATCTGCTTCTTCTCTTCACCCGTGATGTACTCCGCGCGCTTCCCGTCGCGGGCGCGGAACTTGAGGATCAGCCAGAGGAACACGCCCTCGGCCACCAGGAACCAGAAGCCGACCAGCACTCCGACCAGCCAGATGATGCCGTCGATCTCGGCGGCATAGGTGGAGCCTTGGACCAGATAGCGTTCGATCATGTCGTCGCCCTCAGTCCGCCAGGATCACGAACAGGAATGAAGCCACGATCCAGACCGCGATGACGATCATCGAGCGGCGGAAGATCCACGTCGCGTAGCCGGCCCCGTCGAATTCCTTGTCCATGGCCGCTCCTACTTCCCTGCCAAGCTGGTCATGTAGGCGATGACGTCCTTCATGGCCTGCTCGTCCTGGAGAATGTTGGCCATGCCGCGCATCACCGCGCCGTTCGCATCGGCCGGGCTCGAGCCGCGCACACCGCTCTTGAAGCGCTGGATCGAGGAGAGCAGGTACCAGTCGCTCTGGTTGGCGACCGGCGGACCGTTGGTGGCCGGAACCCCCTCACCCGCCGCGCCATGGCAGGCCTGACACACGGCATAGGGAGCAGCTCCGCGCGCGGCATCGCCGCCGGCCAGCGTCGCCACGGGCTTCAGCGCCGGCAGCGCGGCGACGTAGGCGGCCACGTCCTTGAGGTCGTCGCCGTGCTCCGTGCGCAAGGAGAGAGCCATCGGCCGCATGCGCATGCCCGACAGGTCGTCGAAGTGCGTGCCGCGAACGCCGTCGCGGAACTTCGTCAGCTGGCTCTCGAGGTACCAGAGCGGCATGCCACCGATGGCCGGCGCGAGGAACAGCTGGTTGCCCTCACCCGCCGCACCATGGCAGCTGGCGCAGAGATCGAACAGCTCGCCCCCGCGCTCCGCGTCCTGTGCGTTCGCCGAGCCCGGGAGCAAGGCCGAGAGCCCAATCAAGACGAGGGCAGTCCGAAATCTGCTTTGCATCCCCGCTCCTCGCCGGCTGGCGCGAAACGCGGCGGAGTGTGAGCGGCTGGCTTCCGTTCGTCAAGACGAGGAAGTGCGAAAAAGCCTCGACGGAACGCGCTTGTCCGTGCGCTCGCCTGGGGCCGTGAGCCTCAAGCCGGCGCAGGGTTGAAGACGTAGAGCACGAGGAAGATCACGACGCCCGTGACCGAAACGTAGAGCCAGATCGGCCACGCGATCACGGCCAGCCGGCGGTGCCGCTCGATGCGTCCGCTGAGACCGAGCTGGATCAAACGAATCGCGAGCACGGGCACGGTCATCGCAAGCGTCACGTGGCTGAACAGCATCGCGAGGTAGAGCACCTGCGCGAGGCCTTCCGCGTTGTAGGGCGTGCTCTCGAAGCCGCGCCACGCCTTGTGCGCGACATACAGCACGAGAAACAGGCTCGAGACGGTGAACGCGGCGAGCATGGTGCGGCGGTGCGTCGCGACGCGCCCGCGCCGGATCCAGATGCGGCCGAGCACGAGCAGCACGGTTGCGACGGAGTTCAGCGCTGCGTTGACAACCGGGAGGAACGAGAGATCCACGGCCCTAGCCCGGATCATTCATGAGCGCCCTACTGCGAACGCCGCTAGCGACGGATCTTCGCGACCTTCTCCCTCCGGCCGCCTCGACGTACTGCCAAGTACGGCTGCGGCGGCCTCCGGTCCGAGGGCCGCGAATCTCCATCGCTATCGGCGTTCTCGCTACGGGCTTCATGAATAATCCGGGCTAGAGCAGCAAGTCGAGCAGCATCGCCGCGTAGAGCAGCGCCAGGTACACGAGCGAGGTGCGGAATACGGCGCGCGCGGCCGCGTCGCTTCGCTGTCGCACCAGCTGAACGCCACTCCACAGGAACCAGGCGCCCAGCGCCACGGCCGCGGCGAGATAGAGCGGGCCGAGCAGGCCGAGCAGGCCCGGCAGCAGCGTCACCCCCACGAGCCCGACGGTGTAGGCCACCATGCGCCGGCGCGTGGTCTCTTCACCGACCACGGCCGGCAGCATCGGGATGCCGGCCGCCGCGTAGTCGTCGCGGCGGTAGAGCGCGATCGCCCAGACGTGGGGCGGCTGCCAGAAGAACACGATCGCGAACAGCAAGAGGCCCGGCAGGCCCACGTACCCGTTCACCGCCGCGTCGGCGATCAGCGGGGCCGCCGCGCCGGCCGCGCCGCCGATCACGGCGTTGTAGACGGTGCGCGGCTTCAGCCAGATCGTGTAGACGAAGACGTAGAACAGGATGCTGGCCACACCGAGGCTGGCAGCCAGCGCTCCGCCGAGCCACCAGAGCAGCGCCGTCCCGAGCAGCGACAGCGCCAGCCCGAACACGAGCGCGGCGCGCGGCGTGATCTCGCCGGCCGGCAGCGGGCGACCGCGCGTGCGCACCATCAGCGCGTCTCGGTCGCGCTCGACGTACATGTTGAGCGTGTTCGCCGACGCCGCGACCAGCACGATCCCGAACAGCACGCCGGCGGCCAGCGCGAGCGGTGGCGGTCCCGCGCTCGCCAGCAACAGCACGGGGAGCGCCGTCACGATCACCATCGGCAGAATGCGCGGCTTGGTGAGCGCGAGGTAGCGCTTCCACTGCTGCACGGGGGACGGCATCGACGCGGCGCTCATCGGGGGACCTCGAAACGCGCGACAAGATAGGAGGTAGGACTTCGGACGCCACCGCAAGCCCGCGGCTCGGCGCGGGCGCGCAGCGAGCGGAGCGAGCGGAGGAAAGAGTTGGGCGCTCCGCCTTGTTCCTTCGCTCGCTCCGCTCGCTGCGCGCCCAGTGGTCCGGGCTTGCGGTGTCGCTCACAGGTTCCTCCGCTCGCTGCGCACCGGCGCCGAGCCGCGGGCTGGCGACGCGGGTAAGGTAGGCGGCGTGTCCGTGACCGTGATCGCCCTGGTGCTCGTCTCCGCCTTTCTGCACGCGGCGTGGAGCGCCTCGATCAAGGGCTCGCGAAGTCCGCTCGCGTTCAACGTGACGCAGACCCTCGTCACCCTGCCCTTCGCCGCGCTCGGCCTGCTCAGCGTCGATCGGGAGACCTTCTCGCCCCAGCTGCTGGCTTGGGCTGCCGGAACCGGCGTCTCGCATGGCCTCTATCTGTATTGGCTCTCGCGGGCGCTCGCGCGAGCGGACCTCACGCTCGCTTATCCGATCGTTCGCTCCACGCCAGCGCTGCTCCCGTTGCTCGCGGTGCCCGTGCTCGGCGAGATCCCGAGCCCGCTCGGAGCGCTCGGCATCACGGTGGTCGTGGCTGGCGTCTGGCTGGTGCACGGTGCGGGCCTCAGCGCCGAGACCCTCACGGCGCCGGCGCTGCGGTACGCCTGGCTCACGCTGCTGGCGACCGTCGGCTACTCGCTCAGCGACAAGGCGGCCATGGCCGCCCTCGACGCGGGCGGCGTCGAGACGGCGCTGCCCACGGCGCTGGTCTGGTTCTGTGTGCTCTCGATCGGCGGGAGCGCCGTCTTCCTGCCGCTCGCGTTGCGCGAGCTGCCGCGCAGCGAGCTGCGCCGCTCGCTGCGCCAAGAGCCCCGTCGCGCTGCGGTCGCGGTCGTGGTGAGCCTCGCCGGCTATGGCTTGATCCTCGAGGCCTTTCGCCTCGCCCCGGCGAGCTACGTGGTGGCCGTGCGCCAGAGCAGCGTGCTGTTCGCGGCGTGGATCGGCGTGGCCTTTCTCGGCGAACGTCCCGACCGCAGGCGCCTCGCCGGCGCCGCCGCGACCGTGGCGGGCGTCGGGCTGATCGGCTTCGGGGGTTGAATGGCGGCCGCACGGCTGCGGGCCGCGCGCTCCCTCGGCTATCGCTTCGCGCGCGCACTCGCGGGCTGGCTCGTCGCGGGCTTCCTGCGCGCCCTCGGCTCCAGCTGGCGCATCGAGCGCAGCGGCGAAGACCCTCTCGCGGCAGGCACGAGCGGTGGCCCGCTCGTGATGACGATCTGGCACGGGGGCCTGTTCGTCGCGGCCTACGGCTGGCGCGATCGCAACATCGCCATCGCCGTGAGCCTCTCGCGCGACGGCGACTGGATCGACGCCGTGCTGGCACGCCTCGGCTTCGCCGAGAGCCCGCGCGGCTCCAGCTCGCGCGGCGCGACGGCCCTGCTGCGCGAGCTGATCCGCCGCACGCGTGCGGGCGAGCCGATCGGCATCCTGCTCGACGGGCCGCGCGGGCCGGCCGGCGTCGCGAAGCCCGGCGCCGTGGCGCTTGCGCGCTCGACCGGGGCACGGCTCGTGCCGATCGGCATCGCGGCCGCGCCGGGCTTCCGTTTCGGGAGCTGGGATCGGACGCTGCTGCCCTACCCCTTCGCCCGCGTGCGCATCATCTTCGGCGCGCCGCTCCTCATCCCGCGCGAGACCGAGGGCGAGGCGCTCGAAGCGGAGCGCCGCGATCTCGAGGCCGAGCTGCACCGGCTCGACGGCGTCGCTCGCGACGCGCTGAGGCGCGAGCCGTGAGGACAGTCGTCCGCTGCATGCTCCTCTCGCTCACTCCGGGTGCCTGGTAGCCCGGCCTCTAGCTGCTAGCGACGCCGACGGCGAGCGGGGAGCGCGGAGGCAGCAGTCGGAAGTAGGAGTGCGAGCGAGGGCTCGGGCACCCCGAACGCCACGACCAACGTTCCAGAGACCAGCTCGACAAGGTTCCTGTCGCCATTGTGCTGAACTGGTGACGTATATCCAAAGAGATATATTCTGGCTTGCTACGAGCGGAGCGAGTGGGCGCCGGACAAGCCGCTTCGCTGGATTCCCGGCACGTTGCAGACACCGCCCGTGGGCGAGGAGGCCAGGATCGAAGCCGGCGTGCTCCTGCGCCGCGTCCAGCGGGGCGAGAAGCTCGGGATGCCGCACTCCCGGCCCATGCCCAGCATCGGCTCGCGCGTCCACGAACTGCGGGTGAGAGACGGGGAGAACAGGCTCACATGACGGATCTTCCATCGGACCGACACCGAGGCGATCCTGGTGGTCCACTGGTTCGCAAAGAAGGACCGGAAGACGCCGAAGGAAGCCATCGACCTCTGCAAGGCGAGGCTAAGGGAGTACGACGATGGCCAAGAGGATCCCGAAGGGCTGGACTGATGGCACGGTCCAGGAGCTGGTGGGTCTCAGCAAGGCCGAGGCGGCCATCGTGGAGATGCGCATTCAGCTCGCGGAGTGCGTGCGCGAGAAGCGCGTCGCGAAGCACCTCACCCAGTCCCAGCTGGCCTCACGCATCCGCTCCACGCAGCCCCGCGTCGCCAAGCTCGAGCAGGCCGAGGGGAGCGTGGAGATGCTGCTGCGAGCACTCTTTGCGCTCGGCACCAGTCGCAAAGAGATCGGGCGCCTCATCGGCGCCACGTAGGCAACGCCGGCGCAAGGCTGTCTGGGTGACCACGCTCGAGCGAAGCGCCGCGAGTTCGAAGCACCGGCTCGACGGAGTGGCGATCGCGGCGCTGTGACCGGCCCTACTCGCCCACCGCCCGCCGAATCCACTCGCCGATGTCGGGGTGCTCGAGCAGCCCGGCGCTGCGCAGGCGCGCCGCCGCGATCGCGCGCACCTCCTTGACCGTCGCCGCCTGGAGCGCTGCGCGCGCGTCCTCGGCCACGTCGCCGAGATCGAGCGCGCGCACGATCTCCTTGACCACCGGCACCGAGCTGGCCACGCCGGAGAGCTCCTCGAGGCCGAGCCCGACCAGGATCGGCACCGCGAGCGGGTTGCTCGCCATCTCGCCGCACAGCGAGACCGGGATGCCCGCCCGCCGCGCCGCACGCAGCGTGCGATCGATCAGCGTCAGCACCGCCGGATGCAGTGGATCGTAGAGGTGCGCGACGCGCTCGTTGCCGCGATCCACCGCGAGCGTGTACTGCGTGAGGTCGTTGGTACCGATGCTGAAGAAGTCGCACTCGCGCGCGAGCGCGTCCGCGATCACGGCAGCCGACGGCACCTCGATCATCACGCCGAGCGGCACCTTCGGGTCGAAGGCCTCCTCGCGCTCCGTCAGCTCGCGCTGGGTTTCGACCAGCACCTCGCGCACGCGGCGCAGCTCGTCGATCGCGGACACCATCGGCACCAGGATGCGGACGTTGCCTCCGGCGCTCGCGCGCAGGATCGCGCGCAGCTGCGCGCGGAAGGTGTCGAGGTGCGAGAGCGAGAGCCGGATCGAACGCCAGCCGAGCTGCGGGTTCTCCTCTTCCTGCGAGCCGGGGATCGCCTTGTCGCCGCCGAGATCGAGCGTGCGGATCGTGACCGAGCGCGGCGCCATCGCCTGCGCCACTTCGTGGTAGAGCTGCTCCTGCTCTTCCTCGCTCGGGAAGCCGCGGTGCACCAGCGCCAATAGCTCGGTGCGGAACAGCCCGATGCCCTCGGCGCCGTGGCGCTCGCACAGCCGCAGGTCCGAGAGCAGCCCGACGTTGGCGGTGAGCCTCACGCGGTGACCGTCGCGCGTCTCGGCGGGGCGCGAGGCGAGCGCATCCAGATGCTCGACCGCGACCAGCGCGCGCTGCTGCGCGCGCTGGTACTCGGCCACCAGCTTGGCCTCCGGCGAGAGGAAGATCGTGCCGCTGTCGCCGTCCACGATCGCGTTCTCGCCGGCGCGCGCCGCCTCGAGCAGGCCGGCCACGCCGGTCACGGCGGGGATCTCGAGCGCGCGCGCGAAGATCGCGCCGTGTGAGGTGGGGCCGCCGTGCTCCGTCACGAAGGCGGCCACCTTCTCCAGCTCGAGCGTCGCGAAGTGCGCGGGCAGCAGGTTCGAGGCGACCACGATCGCGCCCTCGCTGAGCGGCAGGTCGTGGTGACGCACACCGATCAGGCGCGCGACCACGCGCTGGCCGACATCCTCCACGTCGGCGCCGCGCTCGCGGAAGTACGGGTCCTCGATCGCCGCGAACATGCGCGCGTACTCGGCCACCACGCGGCGGATGGCCTGGAAGGCGTCGCCGCCGCGCCGCGTCTCCTCCTCGAGCCGCCGCACCAGACCCTTGTCTTCGAGGATCTGGATGTGCGTGTTGAAGACCGCCGCGAAGTCGGGGCCGAAGCGGTCGCCGACGTCGTCGCGCACGTCGTGCAGCTCGCGCAGCGCGCCCTCGAGGGCACCGCGCACATCCCCCAGCTCCGCCTCGGGGTCGGGGTTCGGTCGATACTCGACCTGGTCGAGATCGACGCGGTCCGGAAGGAAGTACACCGGGCCGAGCGCGATGCCGCGCGAGGTCGGGATGCCCCGCAGGCGGCGCTCGCCGCCGGCAGGCTGGCCCTGGGGGCCGGCCGGCGCGAGCCCAGAGCGGGCCAGCTCTTCGAGCAGGCGGCTCTGCCGCGCGTCCCCGCCGGCCACCACGGCGAGCAGCTGCGCGTTCATCACGACGGGGGCGATCACCTGCGCACAGGTGTCGAGCAGCTCGAGATCCTCCTCCGAGAACTCGCGCCGCTCGCGGGTCTGCACCACCAGCGCGCCGATCGTGAAGCGGCTGCCCGGGCCGCGCACGCGCAGCGGCGCCGCCATCAGCGAGGCGAAGCGCTCCTCGCCCGTCTCCGGGAAGTAGCGATAGGCCGGATGCGACTGCGCATCCGCGAAGGCCATCGCCTCGCCACGCTCGGCCGCGTGGCCGACCAGTCCCTCGCCGAGCGCGAGGCGCACCTTTCCGACCGAAGCCTTCGCAAGGCCGACGGTGGCGGAGAGCACGAGCTGGCGCCGATCCGAGCCGATCAGGTAGACGGAGCAGACGTCGGCATCGAGCCGCTTCGAGACCAGATCGATGACGTTGCCGAGCGTCTCGCCGAGGTCGTGCGAGCGGGACACGATCCCCGCCACGTCCGCGAGCACACTTTCGCGATCGGGAATACGCGGATCCTCCGGTGCGGACCCGCCAAGCCTACCCGACGGACGCAGCCGAAGCGCGCACGAGGTGGCTGCCGACTCGAGCTTCCCGGCCGCGCAACGAACGCCTGCGGACCCTCGCCTCCCGGCCAGTCAGCAGGCCGCCGCTCGGCGGCGGCGCGCAGCGAGCGGAGCGAGCGTAGGAGCTAGTTCGGCTCCGGGGAGACCATCGGCGACATGAACGGATCCGCGCCGCGACCCGACGGGAACACGTATTCCTTGTCCTCGAAGCGCATGCCGAGCGCGAGCAGGATCTTGCGCTTCGTATCCATGCGGCAGTTCATGCCCTTCTCGACGCTGTGGATCGTGCGCAGCGCCACGCGCGCCTTCCGCGCGAGCTGGGCCTGCGTCATGAGTCGGTTCTCGCGCAGCTCGCGCACTCGGTTCGGTAGCTTTGCGTTGCTCATCGTCACCGCACGTTCCCCGCAGCACCCATGAGTGGGGCGATGCCGGTTCGTTTCGGCGGGCGCGCGAATTTCTTGAGGCGGATTCGAGGGTTGACTCGGGCGCTGGGTACGCCCCACAGGCAGGAAGCCGTGGAATCCCACGGGGATGGCGGACTTTGTCGCGGGTGCGAGAACCCACGGACGCGGGCACGCGCCGGGGCGCGACCTCTTCCTTCGAGAGCGAAGCTCGCTGCGCGCCGCCCGGACGGCCGGCTTGCTCATTGCTAGCTTCGCAATTTCGTGCGGCGCGCCTTCTCGATCGCCCTCGTTCTGGCCCTCGCCTTCGCTGCCGCCCTCGTGGTGGGCTTCTGGGTCGCAGCGCGGGTGGCTCCCGAACGTCTCCGCCACGAGGCCGAGCGGCAGCTCAGCCGCGCGCTGAAGGGCCAGGTGACGCTCGCCAGCCTCGAGATCGCGCGTGCGCGCACGCTGCCATGGCTCTGGCTCGAGGCGCGCGGGGCGCGCGCCGTGTTGGAGGACGACGTCACCCTGCTCGCTGGCCGCGTGCGCGCCCGCCTCGATCCGCTCTCGCTGGCGCTCGGCCGACTCGGTCTCGCCGATCTCTCCCTCTCCGACGTGATCGTGATCTTCCCACCGCGCCCCGACGACCATCCCGAACGCGACCGCGTCAGCAAGGTCCTGCGGCCGATCGAGGTGACGGGCGACTTCCTGCGCCGCCACCCCTGCGACATCCCCGACCTCACCGTCACGGGTCTGACCGCACTGGTCACTCGCGAGCACATGCTCGACGTGCTGCTGGAAGCCGGCAGCGGCACGTTCGAGTGCGAGGGCCTCGGCCGCGATCGCTCGAGCGCGCGGCTCGAAGCCCGGGCGCGGCGGGGCGACGCGAGCTTCCCGGCCTCGTTCACGCTCGAGGTGACGCGACGTTCTGCTGTGGCAGAAGTGGCGCTCGCAGGCGTACCCCTCGCGCCCCTGCTCGGCAGCGTCGGAATCGACGTTCCGCTGACAGGCCTCGTGAGCGGGAGCGCGCGGCTCGCCTCGACCTCGCGGCGCGACCATCAGCTCGACGTCTCCCTCGCTGGCGAGGCGGTGGCCGGGCCGATCCCGGGCGCCGGCGGCTCGACCTTCCTGCAGCTCGACCTGCCGGCGCCGCGCCTCGAGGGCCGCCTGGTCGCGGCATCGGGCCGGCTCGCGCTGACCCGCTTCGACCTCTCGCAGGGGGCGATCCAGCTCGACGCGACCGGCGAGCTGGTCGTCCCCGCCCGGCCGCAGTCGCACAGTCGGCTGGAGGTCGCGCTCGGCTCCATCGCGCTGGCGGATGCGCCTCGCCTGCTCGCACAGCTGCCCGCCGCGCTGCGCGACGATGCCGAGCGCGTGCTGGCCCGCGTCGAGGCGGGTCGCATCGAGGACGTGCACGCGCGACTCGAGGGCACGCTCGAAGTTCTCGGCGACGCGCTCCGCCGGAGCATGCTCGAGCGGCCCGGCGTGCTGCAGCTCGAAGGCTCGCTGGCGGGCGCCACCATCCGCCTCGGCGAAGACGATCGCGCGACGGGCGTCGATGCCCGCCTGAGCTTCTCCGGCGACCGGCTGAGGCTCGACGTGCCGCGTGGCACCTATCACGAGCGGGAGATGCCGCGGCTCGCGCTCTTGCTCGCCGGGATCAAGAACGTGCGCTCGTTCGAGGAGTTCAACTGCCGCGAGCCGAGCCCGCAGCCTGCGCTCGACGGAATGCCCCGGCTGCGCGAGTGGCTCGGCGAGGAGCGCAGCGACCCCGAGGAGCGCAGCGCAGTCGAATGGGAGCGCATCGCGCTCGAGTTCGACTGGGTCTCGCATCCGGCCCTGCTCTGCAGCATCGAGCAGGTGGCTGGGACGCTCACACCCACGCCCGAGGGCCTGCACTTCGAGGTGCCGCACGGCGTCTGGGCCGGGCTGCCGATCGAGCTCACGGGACAGTGGCAACAGGGGCAGTCCGAGGGCAAGCCGGCGCGTGTGTCCCTCACGGCGCGGCTGGGTCCGCCCTTCGAGGCGATGGCTCTCGACCCGCCTGCCGAGCCGTGGCTTGCGGGGCGCTTCGAGCTCGTGGCAACGCGGCTCGGACGCTGGCACGTCCGCGGCGCGAGCGGCCGGATCGAAGCGAGCGGCGCGCGCCTCGACCTGCCGGGCACGACGCTGCGACTCGCGCCCGGGGGCGAGATCGAGGGGCGGGCGGGGATCGACCTCGGCGTGCCCGATACCCTGCCCTTCTCCGCCGAGGCCCAGTTCGCCGGCGTCGATCTGCTGCAGCTATGGCAGGCCGCCGATCTCGAGCGGGGTGCACTCGGGGGCAGCCTGTACGGGGCTGGCGCCATCAGCGGGCAGCTGCGCCCCGGCTTGAATCCGCTCGGCGACGCCAAGGGTCTGCTTGCATTGCATGCGCGTGACGGCGAGATCAACCGCAAGATCCCGATCATGTTGGCCCTTGCGCTGGCGAGCGATCGCTTCAACCCCTTCGGCGCGCGTGAACAGCTGCCCTATGACGCGATCGACGCTGTGGCGCGTGTGAAGAATGGCAGGCTCGTGTTCGACAACCTGCAGCTGCATGGCGAGACCGTGCGCATGGGGGCAACCGGCAAGGGGGGCGTCGTCGAGCCCTACGCCCTGCAGGGCGTGGTCGGCATGTTCTTCTTCCCGGGCCTCGATTCGCTGATCGACCGGGTGCCGATCCTCAACCGCGTGATCCTCGGGCGCAACGGCAACTTCGTCGGGGCATACTTCGCGATCACCGGGGCCTGGGGTGAGCCGGAGGCCAGCTTGATTCCGATCCAATCCTTCGCCACCGGGCCGGCCGGCTTCCTGACCGAGGGGCTGCCCGGCTTCGTGCTCGGCGGCATCAAGCGCATCCAGTCGGTGATCCTGCCGAACGAGGGTGCCGCGGTGCAGCGCGAAGCCGGGCGGACCGACTCGTGAGGCTCGATCACCGACGCAAGCTGCTGTCGCGCAGCGCGGCGGCGCGCGCGGTGCGCGTCGCGCAGCGACGTGGCGAACGCGTGGTGTTGACCGGCGGCTGCTTCGACCTGCTGCACATCGGGCACGCACGCAGCCTGGCCGCGGCGCGCCGCCTGGGTGACCGTCTCGTGGTGGGCGTGAACGCCGACTCGACCGTGCGAGCGCTGAAGGGTGCCCCCCGTCCGATCGTGCCGGCGCGCCAGCGCGCCGAGCTGCTCGCCGCGCTCGCCTGCGTGGACTGGGTCGTGATCTTTCCGGAGCCGACGCCGCGCGCGCTGATCGCTGCGCTCGCGCCCGACGTGTACGCGAAGGGTGGCGACTGGCCACTGGCCGTGCTGCGCGCGAAGGACACACCGCCGGGCTTTCGCGGCGAGATCCGGCGCCTGCGCCAGATCCCGGCCGCCCGCACGAGCGCGCTGGTGGAAAGAATCCGCGCCGGGCGCAGCGAACGGAGGTAAGAGGAGCATGGAGGCTGAGGAAGCGGCGGGCGTACTGAAGTTGCTGCGCGACGAGGTGGGCCGGGTGGTGGTCGGCCAGACCGGCCTCGTGGACGGGCTGTTGATGGGCCTGCTCGCGGGCGGCCACGTGCTGGTCGAAGGCGTGCCGGGCCTCGCGAAGACGACGGCGGTGCGCTCGCTCGCGCAGGCGCTCGGCCTCGGCTTCCGGCGCATCCAGTTCACGCCCGACCTGCTGCCCGGCGACCTGATCGGAACGCCCGTCTTCCTGCCCGAGGAGCGGCGCTTCAGCGTGCGGCGCGGCCCGATCTTCGCGCCGATCGTGCTGGCCGACGAGATCAACCGCGCGCCGGCCAAGGTGCAGTCCGCGCTGCTCGAGGCGATGGAGGAGCGCCAGGTCACGATCGGCGACGAGACCTTCGCGCTGCCCGACCCGTTCCTGGTGATGGCCACGCAGAACCCGATCGACCTCGAAGGCACCTATCCGCTGCCCGAGGCCCAGGTGGACCGCTTCCTGCTGAAGCTGGTGGTGCCCTACCCGGAGGCGGACGAAGAGCGGGAGATCGTCGCGCGCGACGAGCGCGAGCGCCCGACACTGCGCAGCGTCGCCGACGCCGAGACGATCGCACGCCTGCGCGCGCGCTCGGCGGCGGTACACGTGGCGCCCGCGGTGGCCGAGTATGCGGTGCGGCTGGCACGCGCGACGCGCGAGCCCGGCCTGGCCGGGGCTCGCCTGCTGGCCCCCGAGCCGCGCGAAGCCGCCGGCACGGTGGCCGTCGGCGCGTCGCCTCGCGCCACGCTCTTCCTGGTGCGCGCCGCGCGCGCGCGCGCCCTGCTCGACGGCCGCAGCTTCGCGACGCCGCACGACGTGAAGCGCGTCGCCCCCGACGTGCTGCGCCATCGCATCCTGGTCTCCTACGAGGCAGAGGCCGACGGCGTGCGACCGGAGCACGTGATCACCGCGCTGCTGCAGGCCGTGGAGATTCCCTAGGCCATGGCGCGCACGGGGCCGCTGCTGCGCGTGGGTTCGACCTGGACGCCGGCGGCCCCCGACCTCGCCCGCGCCGTGCGCAGGCTCGCCGTGCTGAGCCGGCGCGAGGCGGCGGGCGCACTCGCCGGCGGCTACCGCAGCGCCTTCCGCGGCGGCGGCATCGAGTTCGAGGAATCGCGCCCCTATGCCGCTGGCGACGACGTCCGCGCCATCGACTGGAACGCCTATGCGCGCACCGGCCTCGCCCACGTGAAGCACTACCGCGAGGAGCGCGACCAGACCCTGCTGCTGCTGGTGGACGTCTCAGCCTCGATGGACTTCGGCACACAGGGCCCGAGCAAGGCGGCGCTCGCAGTGCGGAGCGCGGCGCTGCTCGCGAGCGCGGCCGGCGCGGCCGGCGATCGCGTCGGGCTCTTCAGCTTCGACAGCGCGCTGCGCGAAGAGGTGCCGGCAGCGCGAGGCGAAGCCCACCGGGTTGCGCTGCTGCGCGCGCTCGTCGCGGCAGGTCAGCCGAGCGCGGGCACGACCGCGCTCGGCTCGGTGCTCGCTGCGTTCCAGGAGCGCGTGGCGCGTCGCGCGCTCGTATTCCTGCTCTCGGATCTGCGCGACGACACGCTGCTCGAAGGCGGCGCGGCCGGGCGCCGCACGCGCGCCGCGCTGGCAGCGCTCGCACGCCGGCACGACCTGATCGCCGGCTTCGTGCGCGACCCGCGCGAGACGACGCTGCCGAGCGCCGGCACGCTGCGCCTCGCCGACCCCGAGGCGCCGGCCGAGAGCTGGCTGCTGCGCACCGGCTCACGGCGTGCGCGTGAGCGCTACGAGCTCACCGCGCGCGTGCGCGAGCGCAGCCTCGAGCGGCGGCTGCGCGCCGAGGGCGCCGACTGGCTCGTGCTCGGCACCGAGGCCGACCCGCTGCGCGCGCTCGGCCGCTTCTTCGTGCAGCGCGCGGCCATGCGCGCGCTGGCGCGCGGAACAAAGCGATGAGGCGCGCCCTCGGCTGGCTGTGCGCCGCGCTGGCCGCGGTCGCCTGCGAACGCGCGGAGCCGCCGCCCGGAGCGAGCGCCGGGGCACCGCCCAGCGCCGCGGCGCCGGAGAACGCTTCGGAGCCTGCGCCTGCGATGCTGCGCGCGACCGTCGTGCTCGAGCCGCCGCGCGTTTCGATCGGCGGCCTGTTCACGGTCGAAGTCGCCGTGGTGACGCCGCCGGGCCACCGGGTCGCGCCGGTGCCGGCGCCGAAGGCGGTTCCGGGCCTCGTGGTCGTGGACGCGGCGCGGCCGAGCATCGACCAGGAGCCGGGGCGCTGGGTGCACCGCCAGCGCTTCCGCGCGCGTGCCAGCGCGACCGGCCCGTTCCGCTGGCCCGCGCTGGAGCTGGCCGTCGAGGCGCCCGACGGCTCGACCCGAAGCGTGACGGCGGCGGAGCGCCCCTTCGAGGTGATCTCCTTGCTCGCGGAGCAGCCCGAGCGGAGGAGCCCGTACTCGTCGTACCGCTTGCCCCGGCTCGATCCGGCAGGGGGCCGCGGCCCGTGGCTGCCGGCGCTGCTCGGCTCGCTCGGCACGCTCGCCGCCCTGGGCCTGTTCGCCGGCGTGCGGCATGTGAGGGCTATCCGCCTCGCGGCGGCTACAGACGGCGGGCAGGAACCCGAAGACGCGGAGTATGCCGGCGTGCTCGCCGCGCTGGCGCACGCCGAGGCCGCGGCGCACGAGCCCGTGCACGCGGCCGATCTCGCCTCGCAGGCACTACGCGACTGGGCGGCCGAGCGTTTCCGCGCGCCGCTCCTGCGCTTCGCCACCACGGAAGAGCTGGCTGCTCGAGCGCCGCCCTTCCTGTTGACCACGCGCTACCCGGCGCTGATCGCGCTGCTCCAGGGCCTCGATGCGCTGCGCTTCCCGCCCGAGCGTGAGCAGGCCGCGCAGGAGCTGCACGCGGCACTCGCGCGGGCGCGCGCGTTCGTCGCCGGCGCTGCGAGTCCGCGGCCGTGAGTGAAGCGCTGGCCACCCTGCTCGCACTCGGTGAGGTCAGCGGCTTCCTGTCACCGGCGCTGGGCGCCGGGCTGGCTGCGCTCGCGCTGGCGGCCTGCGTCCAGGCGCTGCGCACGCCACCGCGCCGTCTGGCCTGGCCCGCCGCCCGCGAGCTGCGTGCCACCGGAGCCCGCCGCCACGACCCGCTGCGCGCGCTCACCCTCGGGCTGCGCGCCGCAGCGCTGCTGCTGCTCGCCGCTGCGCTGGCCGGCCCGCTCGGCCCCGCAGGTGCGACGCGCTTACGCGAAGAGGGCATCGACCTGCTGCTCGTCCTCGACACGTCGGAGAGCATGCGCGCGCTCGACGCCGAGGGCAGAGACGGGCTGCGCACGCGGCTCGAGCTGGCGCGCGAGGTGGTGGCGCGCTTCGCCCTGCACCGCGTGGCGAGCGGCGATCGCGTCGGGCTCGTCGTGTTCGGCGACGATGCTTTCACGCACTGCCCGCTCAGCACCGACGGCCGCCTGCTGCGCGCGGCGCTCGAGCGCGTCACACCCGGCATGGCAGGTCAAGCGACTGCGCTCGGCGATGCCCTCGCACTGGCCGTGAAGCGGCTGCACTCGGTCGCGCAGGGCGGGCCCACGGCGGGCCGCGTGGTGGTGCTGCTGACCGACGGCCGCTCCAACACCGGCAGCGTCCCGCCCGAGATCGCCGCCACGCTTGCACGCCAGCTCGGCATCCGCGTCCACACGGTCGGCATCGGCAGCGAGGGTGAGGTTCCGATGGCGACCCCGAGCGGCGGCCGCTCGCTCGAGACCGTGCGCCAGGACCTCGACGCGGAGACGCTCCGCCACATCGCACAGACCAGCGGCGGCCGCTACTTCGCGGCGCAGCGCTCGGCGGATCTCGGCGCCGTCTACGAGACGATCGACCGCCTCGAGCGGGTGGAGCGCGCGGCGCCGCCGCAGCGCCTCGGCGAGCCGGCGCCCGAGCCCTTGCTCGCCGCCGCGGGTCTCGTGCTCGCGCTCGAGCTGCTGATCGCGCGCGTGCTCGGGCGGCGCATCCCGTGAGCGGGCTCGCGCACGCCGACTGGGCTCCGGCGTTGCTCGGCGCCTTCGCCGTGCTCGCCTTGCTCTCGGCCAGTGCCGCCTGGCGCACACGGCGCGCACTCGACAGGCTCGGTGCGGCCGCGCTCGGGGCGGGCCTGTGGCGCGACCTCACGCTTTGCGCCGCGCTGCTCGCCGTGCTGCTCGCCCTGCTCGGCCCGCAGCTCGGCACGCGCCGAGTCAGCTTGGCGGCCGGTGGCATCGACCTGGTGCTGCTGATCGACGTCTCGCGCAGCATGGACGCAGCCGACACGCCCCCGAGCCGCCTCGCCCGCGCGCGCGACGCCGCGGGCAGCGTGCTGCGCGGACTCGACCCGGGCGACCGCGCGGCGCTCGCCGTGTTCGCCGGCCGTGGCGAACTGCTGACGCCGCTCACGCACGACACGGGCGCGCTGCTCGAGATGCTGCCCGCCCTCGACAGCGAGTGGATGGCCGATCGCGGCTCGCGGCTCGCGGCCGGTGTCGAGGCAGCGCTCGCCGCCTTCGAGTCGGACAGCTTGCGGCCGCGCATCGTGCTCACGCTCGGTGACGGCGAGCGCGCACAGCTCGTCGCGACCGCGCTCCTCGAAACGCTGGCCCGCGCGCAGGTGCGCGTGGTGGCGGGCGCCATCGGCAGCGAAGGGGGTACCGCGATCGTCGGCCCGGCCGGCCCGCTGCGCGACTGGAACGGCGACACCGTCGTGACCCGGCGCGAGACGCGGGGGCTCGAGAAGTTCGCGCAGGCGACGGGGGGCGCCGTGCTCGTCGCCGACGCGTGGGGCGTCCTCGATGCGGCAGGCCTGCTCGCGGCCGCGCGGCGCGATCTCTCGCCGGGGCCGGGCGGCACGCTCGAGCGCGAGCTGCCCGCAAGCCGTTATGCGGCGCCCGCCGCGCTCGCCTTCGCCCTGCTGCTCTGCGAGCTGCTCGCAACAGGTCGGTCCCTGCGCTGGCCGCGCGCTCGGGCACGAGCGGGCGCCGCGATCGCAGCGCTCGCGCTGATCGCCGCCGGCGCGGGCGCTCCGCTCGAAGAGCTCGAAGCGCGCGTCGAGGCCGCGCCCGACGATGCGCGCGCCTTGATCGCCCTCGGCGTGGCGCGAACGGAGGCCGGCGACGCCGCCGAGGGCGCGCGCGCCTTCGCGGCCGCGGCCGTGCGTGCGTCCGCGCCCGAGGACATCGCGCTGGCGAGCTACGACCTGGGCGTCGCGCTGCTCGAGCTACGCGACTTTGCCGGCGCACGCGACGCCTTCTTCGATGTGCTCGCCTACGCGCCCGACGACCGCCAGGCGATCTTCAACCTCGAGTGGGCGCTGCGCGCGCTGGCCGGCGAAGCGCCGCCGCCGCCGGAGGCATCGCGTCCGGCGAACGAGCCGTCCTCCGAAGCGGAAGCGGATCAGGACTCGCAGGCTGAGCCCGAGCCGGAGCCCGCGCCGCCGCCGAGCCCGACACCCGAGGCCGAGGCCGAGGCGGACCCGCCCAGCGAAGGCGAGCCGGACCCGCGTCCGCAGGCACTCAGCCCCGAAGAGGTCGCACGCTGGCTCGAGTCTGTGCGCGACGAGCCGCCGCCGGGCCCGCGCAGCGAGAGCCCGGCCGCGCGCTCGGGCCCGCAGTGGTAAAGACGCTCACCTTGCTCGCCCTGCTGCTGACCGGCGTGAGCTCGAGCGCGGGCACTCCCCTCTGCCGCGCCGAAGTCGTGCTCGAGCCCGCGCGCGCTTTCGTCGGCCAGCCGGTCCTGCACCGCGTGCGCATCGAGCAGCAGCGTGACGTGCTCGAGCTGCGCTGGGAGACGAGCCTCTCTTTTCCCGCCCTGCGCGCCGAGCCCTTGCTCGGCCCGGGCGGGCCGCCCGAGCGCAGCGCCACCACGCAGACGACGGAGGAACGCCGCGTGCTGTTCCCTGCGCGCGCGGGCCGGCTCCGGCTCCCGCCCGCGCGCATCGCGTGCGAGAGCGCAGACCGCATCGAGAGCGCCGAGGTACCCGCCGCCGAGCTGCTGGCCGAGGAGCCGCCGCTCGAAGGCCGGCCCGCCGGCTGGTCGGGCCTGATCGGGCCGGTGGAGATCGCCGCGTACGCGACACCCGATCGTGTCGCGCTCGGCGAGTCTGTTTCGATCTCCGTCACCGTCCGCGGGGCGACCAACGTGTGGGCCGCGCCCATCACGCTCGCGGGCGCCTTCCCGCCCGACGTCGCCGAGCTGTTCGAGCGCCCGCCCGAGCTGGCGCGCGACATGGGACGCGAGCTGGTGCTGCGCTCGTATCGCAGCTTCGACCTCGTGCCGCGGCGCGCCGGAGCGCTCGTGATTCCGGAGCTGCGCGTCCCCTATTTCGATCCCACGACGGGACGCTACGCAGAGGCGCGCACCCCCGCGCTCGCGCTCGAGGTGAGCGGGCGCCGCGATCCCGGAGCTATGCCGCCCCCGGACGAGCCGGCCGCGCGGAGGCAGCCCGCGGGATCGAGCTGGCTTCTTGCGGCGGGCGTGGCGAGCGGCCTCGCGCTGGGCTTCTGGCTCGGGCTAGCGCGGAGGGGGCGACGACACGCGCGGCGTGGAGCGGGGCCCGAGGAGCAGGCCGGCGCGCTTCTCACCCTGCGCGCTGCGCTCGCCAGCGGCGACGCGACCGCAGCAGCGGCCGCGGCGGCGCGCCTGCTGCGATTCGCTCTCGAGCCGGAGCTGCCCGGCGCACGCACGCTCGCCGCCGAGGAGCTGGCCGGGCGCGCACCGCGCGGGCGCGAGCCGACCCTCGCGCTGCTGCTCGCGCTCGAAGGCGCCCGCTTCCGCGGCGGCGACCCGGCCGCTCTGCTCGCCCTGGCCCGCGAAGCGGAGGCGCTGGGTCGCTAAGCTCGGCACTTCCCCCGAGAGGATCCGATGCCCGACTTCCAGTTCCAGGAGATGTTCGAGCTGGGCAGCGACGACACGCTGTACCGAAGACTTGCCGACGCCAGTCTCGTCAGCGTCGAGCAGCTCGGCGGGCGCGAGATCCTGCGCGTCGCGCCCGAAGCGCTGCGCCAGCTCGCGGCGCAGGCCATACGCGACATCTCGCACTTGTTCCGGCCCGGCCATCTCGCGCAGCTCGCGCTGATCCTGAAAGACCCCGAGGCCTCCGAGAACGACCGCTTCGTCGCGCTCGAGATGCTGAAGAACGCGAACGTCTCGGCCGGCATGGTGCTGCCGGGCTGCCAGGATACGGGCACGGCGATCGTGATCGGCAAGAAGGGCCAGCAGGTGTTCACCGGCGTGAACGACGAGGAATGGCTCGCGCACGGCGTCTTCGACACCTTCGTCGGCACGAACCTGCGCTACTCGCAGATGGCGCCGCTCTCGATGTACGACGAGAAGAACACCGGCAGCAACCTGCCCGCCCAGGTCGAGCTGTACGCGACGCCCGGCGACACCTACGAGTTCCTGTTCATCACCAAGGGCGGAGGCTCGGCGAACAAGAGCTACCTGTTCCAGGAGACGCGCGCGATCCTCGACCCCGAGAACCTGCTCCGCTTCCTCGACGCGAAGATCAAGACGCTCGGCACGGCGGCCTGCCCGCCCTATCACCTGGCGATCGTGATCGGCGGCACCTCGGCCGAGTTCACGCTCAAGACCGTGAAGCTCGCGAGCACGCGCTACCTCGACACGCTGCCCACGACGGGCAACACCGAGGGCCGCGCCTTCCGCGACCGCGAACTCGAAGAGCAGGTGTTGAAGCTCACCCAGAAGACCGGCATCGGCGCCCAGTTCGGCGGCAAGTACTTCTGCCACGACGTGCGCGTGATTCGGCTGCCGCGCCATGGCGCCTCGCTGCCGGTCGGCCTCGGCGTGTCGTGCTCGGCCGACCGCCAGGCGAAGGGCAAGATCACGCGCGAGGGTGTCTTCCTCGAGCAGCTCGAGACGAACCCGGCGAAGTATCTGCCCGAGGTGACGGACCAGGAGCTGCCGGGCGACGTGGTCGAGATCGACCTGCGCCGCCCGATGGCCGAGATCCGCGCGACGCTCGCGAAGCTCCCGATCAAGACGCGGCTCTCGCTGACGGGTCCGCTGATCGTCGCGCGCGACATCGCGCACGCGAAGCTGAAGCAGCGCATCGACCAGGGCCTCGGCCTGCCGCAGTACGCGAAGGACCACATGATCTACTACGCGGGCCCGGCCAAGACGCCGGCCGGCATGGCGTCGGGCTCCTTCGGTCCCACCACGGCCGGCCGCATGGACTCCTACGTGGGCCTGTTCATGGAGCACGGCGGCAGCTTCGTCACTCTGGCCAAGGGCAACCGCTCGAAGCAGGTGACCGAGGCCTGCAAGAAGTTCGGCGGCTTCTACCTCGGCTCGATCGGCGGCCCCGCCGCGATCCTGGCGCAGGACTGCATCCGCAAGGTCGAGGTGCTCGAGTACGCCGAGCTCGGCATGGAGGCGGTCTTCAGGATCGAGGTGGAGAAGTTCCCGGCCTTCGTCGTGGTGGACGACAAGGGCAACGACTTCTTCGCGGGGACGCTGGGATAGCCCTCCCGACCATCCGACCCGAGCGACCCGAGGACGCGCGCGTGGTGTGGACCGTGCACGAGGCCGCGTTCGCGCGGCCCGCCGAAGCGAAGCTGGTCGCGCGGCTGCGTCAGGAGGCGCGGCCGTGCGTCTCGCTCGTGGCCGAGTCCGCGGGCCGTGTGATCGGCCACGTCTTCTTCTCGCCGGTGACGATCGAAGGCGGGCGGCCCGGGGTTGGCGCCGGCGGGCTGGCTCCCGTCGGCGTGCTGCCGGGCGAGCAGGGGCGCGGCGCCGGCGGCGCGCTGATCCGCGCCGGCATCGAGGCCTCGCGCGCGCTGGGCTGGCAGCTGCTGTTCGTGCTCGGCAACCCCGTCTACTACGGGCGCTTCGGCTTCGTTCTCGCCGCGCCGCACGGGCTCCACTACGAGAGCCACGCCTTCGACGCCGCCTTCCAGGTGCAGGAGCTGGCGCCCGGGGCGCTCGCGGGTGTGACGGGCTTCGTGCGCTACCCCGCAGCGTTTGCCGAAGTGAGCTGAAGCGCGAAGACGTCGAAGCGCGCCGTGCGGCGGCGGATTCGACCTCTCGAAGTGTGGATCGCGTGGCCCGATCATGGACTGTGCGCAGGGCCGAGCAAAAGCGGTCGGGGCGGCGCGGCCGAGGCCGATCCTTGCGGGGTGTCTCGCCGGGGCTACGGTCGGGCGGTCGGCGCAATCGAGATCACCGCTCGTGAGACCCCACTCCTCTCAGCTCCAACGCTTGCTCGACCTCGGTTGCGGACCGAAGGGTCGCGGCGCCAGTGCTCGCCGCGTGCCTGCTTTCTTCCTCTCGTGATCGGGTGACTCCAATGGGCAAGCTTTACGTGGGCAATCTCGCGTGGCGCGCCACCGAAGCGGAGCTGAAGGAACTCTTCGGCTCGTTCGGCAAGGTGCTCTCCGTGAGCATCGTGACCGACCGCGACACCGGCCGGTCGCGCGGCTTCGGCTTCGTCGAGATGGACGACGCGGACTTGGCAAAGGCGCTGAACGGCGCGAACGGTCGCGACCTCGGCGGCCGCCAGCTCCGCGTCAGCGAAGCGCGCGAGCGCGCGCCGCGCTCGGGGCCGGGTGGTGGCGGTGGCGGCGGGCGGCCGCCGCGCGGGCCTCGCTACTAG
>Ga0247727_10005619_pt1 | contig 25273 bp, 26 predicted proteins | sample WisWelCaveWW1625_FD_202498 | JGI IMG/M metagenome (GOLD analysis project Ga0247727, IMG submission 202498) | Biofilm microbial communities from Wishing Well Cave, Virginia, United States - WW16-25 | ecosystem: Environmental > Aquatic > Deep subsurface > Groundwater > Cave microbial mat | place...
GGCTTGGCCCATGTTCTTCCTTTCTCAGATAGTTCAGACAATGGACTTTGCCTATAAAGTTAACTCAGTAATCGCTAGAATTCAAATAGTTCAATTAAAAATCACGTAATGCACCCATCAAAAGGATTTCAAGCAAGTTGATTACGGATAGAAAAAGGGGGAAACCGCAAAACCGGCATCCGAAATTTTTGTTCTTTGTCAAAGTTCTAAGCTTGTTCTTGGCAAGCTGGGGCTGCCAAACGGAAATTCAAACCGTGCAGGAGAACCGCATCTTGATGGACACGATGGTGTCGATTCACGTTTACGCGGCAAAGCCTGCGAATGAACCGGCCATCCATCGCGCCATGGCCGCCGCCTTTGCGGAAATGAGCCGCCTCGATTCGCTGCTGTCGTCGTATCGCAGAGACAGCGAAGTGGCGGCGATCAACCAAAACGCGGCTGCTGATAACGTGACGGTGTCAAGCGACATGGATTCCGTGCTCCGCGTGGCGCAATGGGCGGCGCAAATTTCCAATGGCGCGTTCGACGTGACCCTCGCCCCGGTTTTGCGATTGTGGGGCTTCGGCGCCGATTCGCTCGGGCTGCCGTCGCCGGGAAAAATAGCGGCGCGCTTGCCGTTGGTCAATGATCAGGATTTGGTGGTGTCGAGTGAGAGAAACTCGCCTCGACGTTTCGTTCATTTTCGGCGGCAAAATATGGCTATTGATCTCGGCGGGGTCGCCAAAGGCTATGTGGTTGATCGCGGCATCGCTATGCTCGTGCAGGCCGGTTTTCGTGATGCGATGATTACCGCGGGCGGTGATTTGCGCGCCGTCGCGTCGCCACTCACTGCCGGACGCCGGTATATTTGGATTAAGCATCCGCGCGCCGCCAATTCCGATAGCGCGCAAAACCAAACCGGCGCTTTTTGGGGGCGATTCAAGCTCGATGCCGGCGCCGTGTCGACCAGCGGCGATTACGAGCGGTTCTTTTTTAAAGACGGCAGACGCTATCACCACATTATCGACCCGCACACGGGCTATCCGGCGATGCTCGCGGTAAGCGCCACGGTGATCACACGCCAGGCGGTTGTTGCCGATGCGCTGTCAACGGCGCTTTTCGTGCTGGGACCGGAACGCGGGATCGCTCTGGCCGAGTCATTGCGCGAGGCCGACGCCGTCATCATTTATGCTGACGGGGAGAAGCTGAAATGGCGAGCGACGCAAGCGCTCAAGAATAAATTGGAAATTTTTCATCAGTAAAATGAACATCAGAGAGATCGCATCAGGAGAACGCCACTATGCCAAGATCACTCGTTACCGGCGGAGCCGGATTTCTCGGATCGCATATTTGCGAATACCTGTTGAAAAAAGGCCATGAAGTGATTTGTATGGATAACCTTTCGACGGGAGCGACGGCCAACATCGAGCATTTGCAAAGCGAACAGTTAAAATTTGTCAAACACGATGTCACCGAATATATTTATGTCGCCGGACCGATCAATTACGTGCTGCATTTCGCCTCGCCGGCCAGCCCGATGGATTATTTGCAAATGCCGATTCAAACGTTGAAGGTCGGCGCGCTGGGAACGCACAAGGCCCTGGGTTTGGCCAAAGAAAAAAATGCGGCGCTGCTTCTGGCTTCCACTTCCGAAGTTTACGGCGATCCCCAGGAACATCCGCAGCGCGAAGATTACTGGGGCAATGTCAATCCGGTTGGGCCGCGCGGCGTGTACGACGAGGCCAAGCGCTTTGCCGAAGCGCTGACCATGGCTTATCACCGCACGCACGGCGTGAACACCAAGATCGTTCGCATCTTCAACACCTACGGCCCGCGGATGCGTCCCCATGATGGCCGCGCCATTCCGACTTTTGTTCCGCAAGCGCTGCGCCACGAGCCGATCACGGTTTTTGGCGACGGCTCGCAAACACGGAGTTTTTGTTACGTTGACGATCTCGTCGAAGGCATTTACCGGCTGCTGATGTCTGATTACCACGAGCCGGTGAACATCGGCAATCCATACGAGATGACGATCAAAGAAATGGCGGAAACGGTGATTCGGGCGACCGGCAGCTCGAGCAAAATTGTGTACGAACCCTTGCCGGTCGACGATCCGCAAATCCGCCAGCCTGATATTACGCTGGCCAAAAAATTGCTCGGCTGGCAGCCGCGCGTGAGTCTGGAAGAAGGTCTCAAAAAAACCATCGCGTGGTTCAAGCGGCAGCCTTAATTTTCAAAATAAAGCGTATCAACGGTGTGCGTCCGCAAAAAATTTTAATCATCCGGCTCAGCTCGATTGGCGATATTCTGCTGGCCACGCCGCTGCTGCGCGCGCTAAGGGAAAATTTCCCCGACGCCCAATTGGATTTTCTGGTGAAATCGCATTTCGCCGAACTGCTGCGCTATCATCCGGCGATCAATCAGCTTTATGAGTTTAATCCACGGGATGAATGGTCGGCTTTGCGCAATTTGGGGCGCCGGCTAAGCGAGACGCGCTATGACGTGATCTTTGATATTCACAAAAGTTTGCGTTCGCGTTGTTTAGCACGCATCGCTTGGCCAAAGATGATTCTACGTCACCGCAAGCACGGTTTCCGGCGCTGGGTTCTGGTGAAAACCAAAATCAATTTGATGCGCCGGGTGCCCCCGATTTACCAACGATATCTCGAAGCCGCAACGCCGCTGGACGTTACGACAGCAAAACCGCTCGCCGATGGTCGTTGGCTCGAATTGTTTTGGAGCGAAAAGGAAGAACGGGAAGCGCAGCGAGAATTAATGGCGCATCATTGGCAGCCGCATCTGCCGATGATCGGAATCGCGCCCGGCGCGGGTTATTTCACCAAACGCTGGCCGGTGGAATATTTCGGTGAGTTGGCCGCGGGTTTAATCCGCCAAGGCCATCAAGTCGTCATCTTGGGCGGCAAGCAGGATGTCGATCTGGCGAAAAAAATCGAAGAAATTGTGGAGCCCGCGCTGCCGCGTGACACCCGAGAATTGCCATTGCTCAATCTCGCCGGCGCGGTTTCATTGTTGGGTTCGGCGGCTGTGATCAAACGGTGCCGACTGGTGGTGGCCAATGATTCCGGCCTGATGCACGTCGCCGAGGCCGCCGGCATACCGCTTATTGCCATCTTCGGCTCGACGACGCGTGAGCTGGGTTTTTTCCCGCAACTGCAAACCTCGCGCGTGATGGAAAATTCGGCGTTGTCATGCCGGCCTTGCAGCCATCTCGGTCACCATCAATGTCCGCGCCGGCATTTTCGTTGCATGCGAGACCTCATGCCTAAGGAGGTTTTGATCACAGTGCAGCAAATGTTATTGAGCAATAAAGCAGAGATTTTATCCGCTTAATCGGCTCAATCGGCTTACTCATTTTTGTCATCGGAGGTTTATGGGAAAATCTGCCTCGCTGAATAATTTTCCGGCCTTGATGCACTCGAATGGGCAATCGGCGACCCGGCCGGCCCGTCCGGTGCATCAAAACATCGCTCGTCTGGCCCGGCGCGCCGCCGAACTGGCTTTGGAGAAAAAAGCCACGGACATCAAAATTTTTAATGTGAGCCAATTAACCAGCATCGCGGATTTTTTCGTCATCTGCACCGGCAGCGTCGACACGCACGTTCGCGCCATTTTCGAGCACATTGTTGACGAGATGAAAAAAGAGGAAATCCGGCCGTGGCACATCGAAGGGCGCGAGCGCTATCAATGGATTCTGATCGATTTCGTCGACGTCGTCGTTCACGTCTTTCACCCGGAAACGCGCGAATTTTACGGGCTGGAACGTTTGTGGGGCGACGCCCAAATCGAAGAAATTCGCGACGAGCCATTATCAACAACCAAGTAACAAATGATTCTATCCGCTGAAAATTATTTGCATGATTTGCTCACCGCGCTCATGCAAAAACGCGGCTGGCCGGCCGAGGCCGTGAGTGTAAGCCGTCCCAAGCAAGAAAGTTTTGGCGACTACGCCACGCCGGCGGCCATGGGTCTGGCCAGAACTTTGAAAAAAGCGCCGCGCGCCATTGCCGAGGAAATCGTCGCTGCGCTTGATTACGACCGCAATCTGATTGAAGAAATTCGCATTGACGGCCCCGGTTTTATCAACTTTCGGCTCGGTCCCGGTTATTGGCAAAGCGTCCTGGCGGAAATTCTGCGCGCCCGCGAATCCTACGGCCGCTCTCAGACCGGCGCCGGCAAAAAAATCAACATGGAGTTTGTCAGCGCCAACCCGACGGGCCCGCTGAACATCGTCAGCGCTCGCGCCGCCTCGATCGGCGATGTTTTGGTCAATCTTTTTCAGGCGACCGGCGCGGAAGCCGCGCGCGAGTATTATGTCAACGACGCCGGCCAACGCGTGCGCATGTTGGGTTACTCCGTCAGCTCGCGGTACATCGCGCTATTTGGCATTGACGAAGCTTTCCCGGAAGACGGTTATCACGGCGACTACATCAAAGATTTGGCCGCGGCGTTGCGCGACGAATTCGGCGACCGTTTTGTCAAGCTTTCGCTTGAAGAACGCTGCGATCAATTGACGCAGCTTGCGCTCGAGCGCATGATTCGCGCGCAGAAAGAAATCCTGAAGAGGTTTCGGGTTCATTATGATCTCTGGTTTAGCGAGCAAAGCCTGCTGGATAGCGACCGCCAGCAAGAAGCGCGCGGTCTGTTTGCGCAAAAAAAATTAAGCTATCAAAAAGACGGCGCGTTGTGGTTTCGCTCGTCGCAATTCGGCGACGAGCAGGATCGCGTTTTGCTCAAGAGCGACGGCGCCCCGACTTATTTTCTCGGCGATATTGCGTATCACGTGGACAAATTTCGGCGCGGTTTCAACCAGCTTTATGATCTGTGGGGGCCGGATCATCACAGCCACATCAAGCGCATGGAAGCGGCGATGATCGCGCTCGGTTATCCTGAAGGCAGTTTTCAAGTTCGCATCATCCAGCAGGTGAATTTGCTGCGCGGCGGCGAAGTCGTGAAAATGTCCAAACGTTCGGGCAATATTATTGAAATGGCGGAATTGATCGACGAAGTCGGCGTTGACGCGGCGCGCTACTTTTTTTTGATGCGCAAGCTCGACTCGCCGATGGATTTCGATATCGATCTGGCAAAAAAGCAGACCGACGAAAATCCGGTTTATTACGTGCAATACGCCCACGCCCGCGTTTGCAACATTCTCGCACATGCGGCTGCAAAAGATATCGCGCTTTCGGAAAATTACGATCTGGCGTTATTAAAAACGCCGGAAGAAATCGCTGTTTTGCGCAAAATGTCGGAATTTCCCGAGACCGTATCCAAAGCAGCGCAATTTCTCGAGCCGCACCGCCTCACGCTCTTTCTGCAAGAGCTAGCTGCGATTTTTCATCATTTTTATCACGACCATCGCGTCGTGAGCGAAGACGCGGCGTTGACCCAGGCGCGCTTGCGTCTGGTCGAAGGCGTCCGCCTCGTGCTGGCGAATGTGCTGAAGCTGCTCAATATTACGGCGCCGGAAAAAATGTGAAACTGGATGCTGGATGCTGGGCAATTAAGCCGAGTGCCAGTAACCAGCATCGAGCATCGAGCATCCAGGCTGCATCATGACGAAAGGAAACATGCAATGAGTTTGTTGGTGATTGGATCTTTAGGATTAGACACGGTCGAAACGCCCTTTGGGGCGGCTCAAGAGGTGATCGGCGGCACCGCAGTTTTTTGCAGCGTTTCAGCCAGCCATTTCACGCGCGTGAATTTGGTGGGTGTGGTCGGCGAAGATTTTCCCCAGACCGAGATTGCTTTTTTGCGCAGCCGCGGCGTCGATTTGGACGGCCTCGAGATCAAGCCGGGCAAGAGTTTTAGTTGGGGGGCGCGCTACGGTTTTGATTTGAACTCCCGCGACACGCTTTTTACGCACTTGAACGTTTTTGAAACGTTCAACCCGCGTATCCCGGAAAAATATCGTGATACGCCGTTTGTTTTTCTCGGCAATATCGGGCCGGATTTGCAGCTCAGCGTGTTGGAGCAAATCAAACAGCCGCAGCTCGTGGCTTTGGATACGATGAATTATTGGATCGAGCGAATGCCGAACGAATTGGCGCGCGTGCTCGAGCGTGTCGATGTTTTGCTGGTCAATGATTCCGAGATGCGCCAGCTTTCCGGCGAGCATAATTTGATGAAAGCCGCCCGCCGCGTCCGCGAGATGGGTCCGAAGATCAGCGTCGTCAAAAAAGGCGAGCACGGCGCCATCATGATTACGCCCGAAAAATTTTTCTATGCGCCGGCCTACCCGTTGGAAAACGTCTTCGACCCCACCGGCGCCGGCGACACTTTTGCCGGAGGCTTCATGGGCTTTCTCGCCCAATGCAGCCGTGTCGATGAAAACACTTTGCGACAGGCCGTGATTTACGGCAGCACCTTCGCCAGCTTTGTCGTCGAAGATTTCAGCATCGGCCGCTTGCGAAATCTCAACGAAAATGAAATCCGCCAACGCTTCGCAAATTTTCATGAGATGACGCGTTTCGTGCGCCCGTGGGAAGAGTAAACACCGAAGTATTGGAGTGCTGGAGTTTTTGATTCCAGCACCCCAATACTCCAACAATCCATTGATCCATTTTTATGCCCACCAAAACCGAACGGATATCCCTCGCCACCAAAGGCTTCACCGACATTCACGACCTCACCCCGCAAGTCAGCGCCGCTCTGAAAAAAGCCGGCCTCCAAAACGGCGCCGTCACCGTCTTCGTCTGCGGCTCGACCGCGGGTGTGACGACCATCGAATTCGAGCCGGGCTTGCTCAAAGATTTGCCGGCGGCATTCGAGAAGCTCGCGCCGATGAACGTTCATTATCATCACGATGCGACGTGGGGCGATGGCAATGGTTATGCGCACGTGCGCGCGGCGTTGCTTGGCCCCTCGCTCGTCGTGCCGTTTGAAAAGGGCAGTCTTTTGCTCGGCACCTGGCAGCAAATCGTGCTCGTTGATTTCGACAATCGCCCGCGGCGACGGGAGGTGGTGTTGCAATTTATGGGAGAATAACCCAGCGTGGGCGAGCCGCAACCAAAAGGTACCACACGGATCAAAAACTCACGCTGATAATTCCGTGTGCGTTTTTGATCCGCGTGTAATTTCTTTGTTTTTTTTGCAAAGATTTCATTCGTAATAGATTAAATGTCTCGGATTGCAAATGTCTCGGATTGCCTACTTCGATTGCATCGCCGGCGCCAGCGGCGATATGATTCTTGGCGCGCTGGTCGATGCCGGTGTGCCGATAGAAAAATTGCAAGAGACGGCAAATAGTCTTGGAATTTCCGGCTTGCAATTGAGCGTTCATCAGGTGAAGCGCGGCGAATTTTTTGCCGCCAAAGTCGAGGTGCATGCTCCGCACGAGCACGCCCACCGGCATCTTCATCATATCGAAGCCATTCTCAACAAAGCGGTCTTGCCCGATCCGGTTCGTGAAAAAGCCATTCAAATTTTTCGCCGGCTCGCGGAAGCCGAGGCCAAAGTTCACCGCACCACGCCGGAGAAAATTCATTTTCACGAAGTCGGCGCCGTCGATGCGATTGCCGACGTGGCGTGCAGCGTGGCCGGCCTTCATTTTCTCGGCGTCGAGCGCGTGGCGGTTTCGGTTTTTCCGCTTGGCGGCGGCACGGTGAAATGCGAGCACGGAATCATCCCGGTTCCCGCGCCGGCCACGGTTGAACTGCTTCGCGGTTTTCCCTCGCGTCCGGGGCCGGTCGAGGCCGAATTGGTGACGCCGACGGGCGCGGCCATTCTCACAACTCTCGCAAAGCCCGGCGAACAACTCGGTTTCATTCCGCAACAAATCGGTTACGGCGCCGGCGCGCGCGAACACGATAATTTGCCGAATGTGCTGCGTGTTTTCATTGGCGAAACGACGCTTTCCGAAACCGCCGACACGGCCATGTTGCTCGAAACCAACATCGACGATATGAATCCGGAATTTTATCCGCACGTGATCGAGCGTTTGCTGGAAGCCGGCGCGATGGATGCGTTTCTCATTCCGATCATCATGAAAAAAGGCCGCCCGGGAATCTTGCTGTCGGCGCTGCTGCCGCCGGAAAAAATTAATGCGGTGCTGGCGATTGTCTACGCCGAAACCACGACGCTCGGCGTCCGTTTGACTCATATCACACGCAACAAATTGCGCCGCTGGCGAGAACGCCGGCACACTTCGCTGGGTGAAGTTGAAATTAAATTTGCCGAATGGAAAACCCCCGAAGGGCAAAATCGCCAAACGTTTTCGCTCGAATTTGAATCGTGCAAAATTCTCGCCCGCCAACATAATTTGCCGCTGCGCGAAGTATATGATCGGTTATGCAAAGAATTGAAACCGTAAAAGAGTATTTGACTTTCCCGCCATTGATTGCTATCTTGCTGTGGTAACAAATCAGTATAATAAGTCATTTGTTGATTTTTAAATCCTATGATCGCGGGCTTTTCACTTTTGGAAAACCGAGGGAATTGTCGATGCATTTTGAAGCCGAGAATTATTTCGAAGCGGCGCAAGAGCGGTTGACAGATGCACAATTGCTGTACGAAGAAAAAAGATACGCTGTTTCTCTTTACATTTCCGGGCTCGCCATAGAATGTTTGCTGCGGGCATTTCGATTTCTCAAAAACCGTCAGTTTGATGCACGACACGATCTTATAGAATTACTTGGGGTGAGCGAATTAGAGATGATTGTTCCAATAAAGTATCGACGTGAAATCGCTGAGGCGACCGGCATAATTTTTATTCGATGGAAAAACGGCGTCCGGTTTGCTTCGGCGAATCGTCTGCGACGCCATTTTAAAAAGCTTAAACTGGATCGTGGTATTCGCGGTGATTTTCTAAAAGAAAATTGTCGAGTTGTTTTTCAAGCCGCAAAAACAATTATTCTTATTGGCATGCAGCAATGGCATGCTCAATGAAGCCTCCGATTCTTCTATAAGGAGAAAAAATGAAGCAGCAAGGCAAAAAAAAATCAGCTTTATCAAAAACACCGCCGCGCATTGAAATTCATGATAATCATCCCAAACCAACCGTGAAATTGCCGGCTTTGACAAAACGTATTTATCAAGCCTTGTCTCTTGAATTTTCAAAATATGAAATTCTTCTTGAAACCACCCCCACCCGGAAAGTCGGTGGTTTCGTGGTGTCTCGTGCATTTGAAGGCAAATCCCAAATGCAGCGACAGCGTCATATTTGGCGATTGCTCGAAAAGAATCTTGACAACAAAGAGCTTAATCGAATTGTCGGCATTCTCACGTTCACACCGGCGGAACGACAGTTTATTTTAACAGAATGAGCGGAGAAATGATCTGGCTTAAGGTCACGTTTGTTGCTGATTACAAAATAGAGAATGAATGATCAACTGGTGGAAACGAGGGTTTTTATAATCGGAGCAACGTGGTTCTTTTTTGAATTGATGCATGCTGTTGCGTCAACGGTAAATGATCCAAGATTGGCTCAAGCCATTTATGAAGGTGATAGTGCTTATCGAAAATTCGACAACCGCGCGGCTTTAACAAATTACCGCCGCGCCGTCGATCTCGACTCCTCCGACTACGAAGCCCTGTGGAAGCTGGCGCGCGCCTACGCGGATGTGGGCATGAGCTTGCCAAAAAAAGAACAGCCGGTTTATTATGCGCTCGCCGAAAAAACCGCGCGGCGCTGCATGACGTTGCATCCGGACAGCTCGAACAGCCATTTTTCTCTGGCGGTTGCCTTGGGCCGCGTCGCCCTTTACGAAGGCGGAAGGCGAAAAATTCAAATCGCCAAAGAGGTGAAAGCCGAAGCCGAACGGACGCTGCGAGCCGATCCACGCCACGACGGCGCGATGCACGTGCTTGGCCGCTGGCATTACGAGCTGGCGGATTTGAATTTCATCGAACGGGCGGTCGCCAAAATCGTTTTCGGCGGACTGCCAACCGGCGCGAGCTACGAACAGGCGGCGAGATATTTTGAGCAAGCGATTCAATGTCGCCCGGAGGCGCCGGTGCATCATTATGAGTTTGCTCGCACGCTGCTCAAGCTTGATCGCGTCGCCGAAGCGCGCCAGCATCTTGAGAAGTGTCTCGCGTTGCCTGAGGTGTTTTGGGATGATTCACAACACAAGCTCAAGGCGCGGAAGCTTCTGGATAAAATCGACAACTCGCAATAATTTCGTAAAAACCTGATTGAGTTTTCCATGATACGTCAAAAAACCGGCTCGATGTTGTGCCCGGATTGCAACCAACTCATTAGCGTCAATGCGGAAACCTGCATTCATTGCGGCCGCCGGAATCCCGGAATGTGGGGCCTTATGCCCATGCTGCGAAAATTTTTAGGAAACTTCGGCTTCACCGAAGTTGTCACGGCCCTTTGCATCATCATGTATGTGATCACCCTTTTGTTCGATCCGGCAACGATTTTTCGGCCTCGCGGCTTGTTGTCTATTCTCGGACCCAGCATGCGCAGCCTCGACGCTTTGGGCATGACCGGCGCTTATGCGATGCAGCACGGACGTTGGTGGACGCTCATCACCGCGATTTATTTGCACGGCGGCTTGATCCACATTTTTTTCAATTTGATGTGGGTCCGGCAATTGGCGCCGGCAGTCGAGGAGTTTTTTGGCGTCGCCCGCTTGATCCTTATTTTCACCAGCTCCGGGATAATCGGATTTATCGCTTCGAATTTCTTCGGCATCCCGTTTACCATCGGCGCTTCCGGTTCCATTTTCGGCTTGCTGGGCGCGGTGGTTTATTACGGCTACAGCCGCGGCGGCGAATTCGGCGCCGCAATTTTCCGGCAATCACTGCAATGGGCGTTGATCGGTTTCGCTTTGGGATTTTTTATGTCCGGAATCAACAATTGGGCGCACGGCGGCGGCTTTGCCGGCGGATATCTCACGGCGATGTTGCTGGGTTATTCGGAAAGGCGGGCGGAAACTTACGCCATGAAAATGGCGGCGCTGGGCGCTGTGGGGTTAACCATCTTCGCGTTCGGCATGGTGGTGTGGAATCTTTTTTCCTGAGGGCCGCGCGAGCTGAGTTTCCAACCGCGCACAAATTTCATCACAGAGATACAAACCCTCCCGCGTCAACTGCAAATGGTTGTCGCGCCGGATCAGAAATCCTCTTTTTTCCATTTCCTGAACGGCTCCATTAAACACTTCATCAAACGCTCGCTGGAACTTTCCGGCAAAGAGGGCCAGATCGACACCTCGACGCTGCCGCAAACCGAGAAACGCCACTTCAAACATCTGTTGTTGCTTCGTAAGCTCCTCCGTATTTTCCTCGGGTAAACGGCCGGCGGCGAGCGCTTCCAGGTACTTTCGCAGATTTGCAACATTCCAGAAGCGGCGCTTGCCGTCATACGAATGCGCCGAAGCGCCCAACCCGAGATAAGGACTGCCGTCCCAATATTTAATGTTGTGTCGCGCTTCGAAATGTGGTTTGGCAAAATTCGAAATTTCGTATTGGCGATAATCGCGCCGCTCGAGAAAATCGATGGTGAATTGATAAAACTCTCGTTCTTCCGCCTCGCTCAACGGCTGTATCTCGCCTTTGCGAATTTTTACGTCCAACGGTGTGCCAGGCTCGATGGTGAGATTATAAGCGGAAATATGCGCCGGCTGCAGCTCGACGGCCTGCTCTAAATTTTCCCGCCAGCGTGAAAACGTTTGCTGCGGCAGCGCGAAAATAAAATCCATGTTGATATTGTCAAATCCCGCGTTTCGCGCCATGATCACCGCCTCGATCGCCTGCTGCGGCGAATGAATCCGGTCGAGTCGTTGCAACTCGCCGGCATGAAACGACTGTACGCCGAGACTCAAACGATTAACGCCGGTGGAACGATATCCCGCCAGTTGCGCCATCGTTAGCGTCCCGGGATTGGCTTCAAGGGTAATTTCGGATTTTTTTTCAAAAGTGAAGGAAGCAAAGGCCGTGTCGAGGATTTCAGCAACTTGTTGTGGAGAAAGCAGCGAAGGCGTGCCGCCGCCGAAAAAAATCGTCGCGAAACGCTGGCGCTGCCAAAACGGCTCTTGCGCGCGCCGGCCGATTTCTTTTTTCAGCGCCGCAACATAATCCGGAATGCGCGAACCGGCGCCGGCCACGGTGTAAAAATCGCAATAAACACAGCGCTTTTCGCAGAAGGGGATGTGAATGTAGAGGGCGGCAGCGGGCATAAGGATTTGGTCGTTAGTCAGCACTTTGTGTCGCAGCCGCTGGAATTGGGCCGGCAGCAACAAGCTTTTTGCGGGTTGAATCTACAGTGAGATTTAAACCTTCAAGCGTTCTTGCCCCGAGGAGCGGCAAATCACCTTTTTCCGCAAACACGACCTCGTCGATGGTAAAGAACTTGTCCAAACGGATGATCGCAAAGCCGACGCTGCGTGTAACGTGGTGTCCGTTCGCCATCACGAAGGTTACGTCTTTTTTTTCTCTATTTATGCCGAGCTTTTCGAGGGTATTCGCCGAAACCCAACTGTACTCGCTTCCGGTATCCACCAAAAGTTTTGGAATAACCGCGGCTTTGGTGCGATCAACAGTATTTTCAATTTTGCACCTTGTATAAAAAGTGCCCATACGAACTCATCCCAAAAAATTATCACAGGCGAAACAAGCAACAATGGATATCGCAGATTACACAAATTGATTTTAATCCGCGTCATCGGCGCAATCTGCTAATCCGCTGTTATTTGATCAAATCGCCGATGCGCAGCCACCGCACTTTGTCGAGAATGCGATACAGCGGCGCCTGTTTTTCCCACGACCAGTAAATTACCATGGCCTCGCCGACGACGTTCTCCGCGGGCAAAAAGCCCCAGTAACGGCTGTCCGAGCTGTTGTCGCGATTGTCGCCCATCATGAAATAATGCCCGGCAGGAACCGGCGTTGGGCCATAATTCTCGGCGCGAACATTGTGATCTTCGTAATGGCGAATCGTGTAGGTCTTGCCTTTGGGCGTCGTGATTTTGGAGTAAAGCACATAATGCCCCTCCTCCGGATCGTACTCGCGTTTGATAAACTCCTGTTTGCCCTCCGGCTGCCCCTCGACATACACCACGCCGTCTTTCATTTCCATGGTCTGTCCGCCGACGGCGATGCACCGCTTGATATAATCCAACGTCGGATCAGCCGGATATTTGAAAACGATGATGTCGCCCGGCTCAGGCTGCTTGAACGCCGGCAGACGCCAGAACGGCAATTGAACCTCGAGAAACGGAATGCCGTCCGGCGTGCGCGCGCCGTAAACGAATTTATTGACCAGCAAAAAATCGCCGATCAACAGCGTGTCTTTCATCGAGCCGGTGGGAATGCGAAAGGCCTGCACCACGAAGGTGCGCAACACCAACGCCGCGAGCAGCGCCACCAAAATCGCTTCGGTATATTCCCGCGCCTGGCTCTTGCTTTTCTTTTCTGCAACCGGTCTGGTTTTGTTCACATGCAAAACTTTTTCACGCATGAAAATCATTCCTTAAACTTATTGTTCGACTTTCAATACGGCTAAAAACGCTTCTTGCGGAATTTCGACGCGGCCAAGCTGCTTCATGCGCCTCTTGCCTTCTTTTTGGCGTTCGAGCAGCTTGCGCTTGCGCGTGATGTCGCCGCCGTAACATTTCGCCGTCACGTTTTTCCGCATCGCCGAGACGGTTTCGCGCGCGATAATTTTGGAGCCGATGGCGGCCTGAATCGCCACTTCAAAAAGCTGGCGTGGAATAAGCTGCCGCAGTTTCTCGCAAATTTTGCGGCCCCAATCGTGGGCTTTGTCGCGATGCACGATGTGCGACAACGCATCGACCGGCTCGCCGTTGATCAAAATATCCAGCTTCACCAAATCGCCCTCGCGATAACCAATGAATTCGTAATCGAGCGAGGCGTAGCCTTTCGAGAGCGACTTCAGCTTGTCATAAAAATCAAAAATAATTTCCGCCAGCGGAAACTCGTAGGTGATATCGACGCGGTTTGAGTCGATGTAACTGGTATTTTTGTAAATGCCGCGACGATCCTGGCACAACTTCATGATGTTGCCGATGTAATCCGAAGGCGTGATGATTTGCGCGCGAATGTGCGGCTCTTCGATGTGATCGACCTCGCCGATTGCCGGCAGCATCGCCGGATTGTCCATCACCAGTTTTTCGCCGTTATTTTTAATAACCCACAGCTCCACATTCGGCACGGTGGTGATGATGTCCATATCATATTCGCGCTCGAGCCGCTCCTGCACGATTTCCATGTGCAGCAAGCCGAGAAAGCCGCAGCGAAAGCCGAAGCCCAGCGCCACCGAGCTTTCCGGCTCATAAACCAGCGACGAATCATTGAGCTTGAATTTCTCCAACGCCGCACGCAACTCGTCGTATTGCTCGTTCACCGTCGGAAAAACGCCGCTGAACACCATCGGCTTCACTTCGCGATAACCCGGCAGCGGTTGCACCGCCGGTTTCTCCGCGTCCAAGATCGTATCGCCGACTTTGGTGTCTTTGACTTCTTTGATGCCGGCGACGCAATAGCCGACTTCCCCTGCCGAGAGTTGGTCGCGCGAAAAACGATCCATGCGCATAACACCGACTTCGCCCACTTCAAACTCTTTTCCGGTTGAAAAAAATTTTATTTTCATTCCCGGCTTCATCACACCGTCAACGACGCGGAGATAAGCAATCGCGCCGCGATAACTGTCGAACAGCGAATCGAAAATGAGCGCACGCAGCGGCGAGGCGGCATTGCCTGGCGGCGGCGGAATGCGCTTGACCACGGCTTCCACAATTTGATCGACGCCGACGCCCTGCTTGGCGCTGGCGAGAATGATGTCATCCGTAGCGATGCCAAGTATATCGGTGATCTGCTTCTTGACGAGATCGATCTGCGCCCCTTTCAAATCAATTTTATTGATGACCGGAATGATCGTCAAATTGTGCTCGAGGGCGAGATAAAGATTCGAGATCGTCTGCGCTTCAACACCCTGCGAAGCATCGACGACCAGAATCGCCCCCTCGCAAGCGGCGAGGCTGCGCGAGACTTCATAACTGAAATCGACGTGTCCCGGCGTATCAATCAGATTCAGAATATACTCATTGCCGTCGTTGGCCTTGTACGACATGGTCACCGCGTGAAGCTTGATCGTGATGCCGCGCTCGCGCTCGAGATCCATGCTGTCCAGCGTCTGCTCGACAATTTCTTCCTTGCGCAGCGCGCCGGTCAGTTCGAGAAACCGGTCCGCCAATGTCGATTTGCCATGATCAATATGTGCAATAATGCAAAAATTGCGAATCAGTTCATTCATATTTTTAAATGACTATGCCGCCGGAAAATATTTTTCAATAAGGCAAAACCATTGAGGCCAACTCATCAAAAAATGATTTTGTCGCTGTTTTTTGTTGGCGAAAAATTATATCAATCTATAAAACTTTCGCTAAAGAGGCAATAGAAAATCCGGCCAATTGCGGTAATGTAACAATAACCGCCTCATTACAGAAGCCCGCGTCTGCCGGAATGGCCATCCCCGTCTGCACTCCCGTCACGATGAAAATATATTTCGCAGCCGGATAAGTTCCAAACTCACCTTTTCGCCAAGAAATCGCGCCACGATTTGCGGCGTTTGCTTTTTTTCAGCCAGACGGCGATGCCGACTCCGGCGAGAACGCCGGCCGTGATGCCCAACCCGATCAAGACTTGTTTGTTGGGCCGGCAGTTATGATCTTCGCGGGGCATGAATTCGCCGAAAAATTCTTCGCTGCCATCGGAAAACGGCTGTTGCGCCTCCACTTCCAGCGCTTCTTCATTGCCGTTGCGATGATGGCGTTCGTGAGTTTCTCTTGACAACAGTTGTTCCCACCAGCTCATTTTTTTCTCCGATTTTTTTTATGGTTCTTTTTCATTTTGTTTTTTTGTTTCTCTTTCCGGCGCTCGGGTTTTTCTTTTGCATTTTTTGAGGAATGAAAATCGGGGACGAGCACGAAATCCAGCACCCGTTCGCTGGCGTCGGCGCGCACGACTCGCACGCGCACTTCGTCGCCGAGACGATAAATCCGTCCGGAGTTTTGTCCCTTCAGGCGATAAGCCTTTTCCTCAAAAATGTAATAGTCATCTTCGAGATCGCTGATATGCACCAACCCTTCAACCAAAAACTGCGGAATTTCGACGAAAATTCCAAACGACACCACGCCGGAAATGAGCCCGTCAAATTCGTCGCCGAGATGGCGCGTCATGAACTGCGCCTGTTTCATCTTGACGGAGGCGCGCTCAGCCTCCAGCGCCACCAGCTCGCGTTCCGAAGATTGTTGCGCCGCATAACCCAGCTTGCGGCTGAATTCATCGTGCATTTCAGGATGAAACCCGTTCGCATAAGCCTTCAACGTCCGATGCACGATGAGATCGGGATAGCGCCGGATCGGCGAGGTGAAATGCGAATAATGCTTGAACGCCAATCCGAAGTGGCCGAGATTCTCCGTCGAATATTTGGCCTTCATCAGCGAGCGCAGCATCACGTTTTCGATAATATCCGCTTCCGGCTGGCCTTGAATCTGGCTTAGAAACCTGCTCAACACCTTGCTCGTGATCGTCTGTTGATGATCGAAATTATAGCCCAGGGCTTTGACAAACAGCGCAAACTCCTCGATCTTCAAATCGTCCGGCGGCTCGTGGATGCGATAGATGAACGGCGGCTTGTGGCGCTTCTCCGCCAGCTTCAAATCGACGTGCTTCGTGATCGTCTGATTCGCCAGCAGCATGAATTCTTCAATCAGCCGGTTGGAATCCTGCCGCAATTTCCGGCGAATCTCGATTGGGAAACCGGTTTCGTCGAGAATGATTTTTGCTTCCGGCGTGTCGAAATCAAGGCTGCCGTCGCGCAGACGCCGACGCGTCAAAATATGCGCCAAATCGTTCATCTCGCGCAAAGCCGTATCGAGCGCAGCGCCGAATTTTCTTTCGCCGTCGCTGCCGGCGGTATCTGCGGAGCTTTTTTGGCCGTCGAGAATTTTCTGCGCTTCTTCGTAATTGAAACGCCGCTTGCTGTGAATGATCGTCTCGGCAATTTGGTGATTGACCACTTCACCTTTTGGCGTCACTTCCATTATACAAGAATAGGTGAGCCGGTCGGTGTGAGGTTTTAAACTGCACAGATCATTGCTGAGTTTCTCCGGCAGCATCGGCACGACGCGATCCACCAAATAAACCGAAGTCCCGCGCGCCAACGCTTCTCTGTCAATCGCCGAGCCTTCTCTTACATAATGGCTCACATCGGCAATGTGGACGCCAAGCTGGTAATTGCCGTTTTCAAGATGGCGCAAACTTACGGCGTCATCAAAATCTTTTGCATCTTCCGGGTCAATCGTGAACGTGAGCAGATCGCGCAGATCGAGCCGCTGCCGCGCCAGGTCGGGCGTCATGTCGAGCCGCAATTGTTCCGTCGCTTGTTCAACCGCTGCCGGAAAACGCGCCGGCAAATCAAACGAGAACGCCACCGAGAGCACATCCACCCCGACTTCGTCGGGAAAACCGAGCACTTTGACGATGCGGCCTTCCGGATTATGCGAAGGATCGTCCCAATTATCGATGGCCACGGCAACTTTTTGGCCCGGCTTCGCGCCGTCGAGAAGCTCATCCGGAATGTAAATGTCGCGCAGCAGTTTCGTTTCGTCGGGCTTGACAAAATAATAATACTTGCCCTGGCGCAGAGTTCCGACGATGTTTCGTCGCGAGCGCTTGACGATGTCAACGACCCGCCCCTCCGGCTTGGCCTTAAGGCCTGGCCGCCCCGAAGGCCGCGCGAAGAGCTGCACTTTCACGACGTCGTTGTTCAGCGCCGTGCTCATATTTTTTTGCGAAATGAACACGTCCTCATGCCCTTCGCCGACGATGAGAAAAGCGTAGCCTTGGGTTTTGACGTGCAGCGTGCCAACGAGCGTCGAAGCCTGCTTCACATGCCCGTAATGATTGCGCTTGAGCTTGGCAATCTTGCCTTCGCGCGCCAGCGTTTTGATGAAATCGCGAAACTCGGGATATCGCCCCGGCGGCACCCGCAGCGCCCTGGCCAGCTCTTTCGCCTTGAATTGTCGGTTTTGCTCGCGGCTGAGATATTCCAGCACGCGATCGGTTAATTCAAACATATTTACTGATGAGGTGAAATTTCCTACTCGTACTCTTTCTCATACTCTTACTCACGGTTAGAGGCTTGCAAAGCGAGCAAGAGTAGGAGTAAGAGTACGAATAAGGATTAGTAAAGTGACGGCTCTTTACGCCGCGACCACTGATGCTAATTCAGCACAATATTTTTCTGCGACTGCCGCAGATTGTGCCTCCGACATAATGCGCAAAATCGGCTCGGTATTCGACGCGCGCACTTGCACCCACGATTGGCCGCGCAAAATCTTGATGCCGTCGTGCGTGTCGAGCCTCTCGTGGCGATATTTTTGCGCGATCTTTTCAAGAATTTGCTTCGGATCGAGTCCGGTGCTCAATTCAATTTTGCGGCGGCGCATCACATATTGCGGCAGCGCCGCATGAAGCTCGCTCAGCGGGCCGGCAAAATCAGCGAGTTGCTGCAAGATCATCGCCACGCCAACCATCGCATCGCGGCCGAGATGCATGTCCGGCAAAATCACGCCGCCGTTGCCCTCGCCGCCGATCACCGCGCCGATCTCCCGCATGTGTTTGGCCACATGAATCTCGCCAACCTTCGTGCGCTCGACCGTGCAGCCATTTTTCGCGGCGAGATCGTCAATCACCATCGAGGTCGAAAGATTGACCACGACTTTGCCTTTACGCTTTGCCAGCAAAAATGCCGCAGCGAGCGCCAACGTATATTCTTCGCCGAGCGGAACGCCTTTTTCAGAAATCAGCGACAGACGATCCGCATCGGGATCGAGCGCCAAGCCGAGGTCAGCGCGATGCTTTTTCACCGCTTCGCACAACTCGCCCAAATTCTCCGGCAGCGGCTCTGGATTATGCGTGAAACGGCCCGTCGGCGCTTCATTTAAAAGAACAACATCGCAGCCGAAATGTTCCAAAAGCTTTTTCAAAATTGCCCCGCCCGCGCCATTCACGCAGTCGGCGGCGACGCGAAATTTTTTCCGGAGAATTTTTCCACCATCAATGAACGGCAGCGCGTAAATCGCCGCGAGATGGTCATCGATGGCTTTATCATAAGACGCAAATTTGCCAAGCTCATTCCAATTTCGCAGCGTCGGGCCGGCATCGCGGATAGCCAAAACTTGCTTTCCCTGTTCCTCATCCAAAAACAGGCCGTCGCTCGCCAGCATTTTGATGCCGTTCCACATCACCGGATTGTGGCTGGCCGTGATAATCAAACCGCCCGCGGCATGAAGGTTGTGTGTTGCAATTTTCGCGGTTGGCGTCGGGGCAATGCCGAGGTCAATCACTTCACAACCAACGGCCATGAGCCCGGCCGTCACCGCGTGGTGCAACATCGGCCCGGAAATGCGCGAGTCGCGACCGAGCACGACACGGCCGCCGTTGCAATATGTTCCATACGCTTGCGCGAAATTTAGCATCACCTCCGGCGTGAGACCTTCGCCAACGACACCGCGCACGCCCGAGATGCTGATCATAAGTTGAGGCACAGTGATCTCCTTAAGTTTGCAATCCGAAATTGTCTTATATGGAAAATAAGCAAAAACGGCGGGAAATGCAATTTGAAAGTGGGTGTTTTAATGTAAACGAAATTACCGGCGTGTGTTCAGTATGTTGTATCCTGTTCGGAAAATTTCAATTGACCAACTGATGAAAAGCTGCCAACTGATTTATACGGCTACCACTTCATTAAGAATGAATTTGCCGATTGCAGGCTTGAGAGCATCCTTCATCACCAAGTCTACCTTAACCCCTAAAAGATCGGACAGATAATCTTCCAATTCGATGAATTTTAGTAGCCCCGGTGGAGCATCAAATGTTACGAGCACATCTACGTCGCTTTCGGGACGCTGGTCGTGTCGAACGTATGAGCCGAACACGCCCATTGATTGCACGCGATAACGTTCAGCAAGCAGTGGAAACTCTTGGCGCAATTTTTCTTTTATATCAGCGAGATTGATTCTCGTTTGCATAGTAGAAAAACGTCGCTTAAATTTTAGCTAATTTACGTTTGTTTGGAATAAGCGCAATTAACGAGCGCAGCGCTTTGTTGACGGCTTCCGAATCAGGAAAATATTCGAGCACATCCGGCGCTAATACCACTGTTTCCCTAACCGGCTTGATGTGTTTCACAACCGTTGTGCCGTCGGATTTATGAATTTTAATTGTATATCCCTTGAGCATGTCCTTATAATGTTTGCCGCGTACGCCGTTCTTGAGCAGGAGCCGCAAATCATATTCAGGGCGCAACTCGTCGTCCATTTCAAATTTTGTTCTTTTCTTCATAGGAAAACAATTAAACCTTCGTCATAGGCGATTGATCGACACCTTTTCCTTCGAATGGATTGAGCAATTTCAAATCAGGAATCCATTTGAAATCTTCGATGTTGCGAGTAACGAGTGTAAGATCGTGTGTCAATGCTGTTCCAGCCACAAGTGAATCCCCAAGTGACATTTTTCTTGTTTGCCGCAACTTCACCGCACGATCAAGAATGGCTTGAGAAATCATGATCATTGGCGCCGAAGCAAAAAATCCCTCAAGATTCGACTTTTCATCCGGAGGCAGTTTATGATAACCAAGCGCTTCGACATAACTGATAGCAGAAACCGACGGCTCCTTTTCCGCAATAAACTGTCGCAGAAAAGAATTCTCCGGTTTTGCTGAATAAATAATAATATTGCTATCGAGAAGCATCATTATTCTCTGCCCGGTAGAGGTCGATCTTTGCGTATCTCTCGTTGCCATTCTGATGGATCCTCAATGTCTTTGAAAGCATTGCTGGCCGCGAGCCGTTCTAAAAATTCAGCCATACGCTTTCCACGATCCGTGATCGTTGGAGTTTGATCTAAAACAGTAACATAGACCCGAATGGCCTGTCCTGTCATTAAGTGCTCAGGAATTTTTTCAGCCCATTCCAACCGATTTTCTCGCAAGGTTGCTTGATAGGTATTGAACATAAATCACCTCTAAAAGTTTACTTTGCAGCTTCAAAATCCGCATCTGAGAATTTAACGACCGGATACTCGCGAAGTTTCTTTTTGAAAATGTCGGTGATTTGCGCCAGCAATTCATTCGTGCGGGCCTCGAAGCGCATCACCAAAACCGGCTGCGTGTTGGAAGCGCGCACCAAGCCCCAGCCGTCGCCAAACAGCACGCGCGCGCCGTCGATGTCGATGACCTGATGCGATTTTTTGAAATGCGCCACCATGTCGCTCACGATTTTGAATTTGGCCTCGTCCGTCGCTTCGACGCGGATTTCCGGCGTTGAAATAAACGCCGGAATTTCGTCGTGCAATTCGGCCATGGTTTTGCCGGAATGCGAAAGAATTTGCATCAAACGGCCGCTGCCGAAAATGGCGTCGTCGAAACCGAAGTAGCCTTCGCCGAAGAAAATGTGGCCGCTCATTTCACCGGCCAGCGGCGCGTGCTCTTCTTTCATTTTGGCTTTTAAAAGTGAGTGGCCGGTTTTCCACATGATCGGATTGCCGCCGTATTTCTGAATGAATTCCGGCAAGGCCTGGCTGCATTTCACGTCGAAAACGATTTTTGCGCCGGGCACGCGCGACAGCGTATCGCGCGCGAACATCGCGACCAGCTTGTCGGCAAAAATCGGGCGACCAAGATTGTCGATGATGCCCAGACGATCCGCATCGCCGTCGTAACCGATACCGAGATCGGCTTTCTCCGCTACAACTTTCGTGCGCAGGTCTTTGATGTATTTCATCACCGTCGGATCTGGCAGGTGATTCGGAAAGCGACCGTCCGGCTCGCAATAAAGACAAACCACTTCGCAGCCCATGTCTTTCCAAATTTGCGGCGCAAATAAACCGCCGCAACCATTGCCGGGATCGACGACGATTTTCAACGGCTTCGCTAATTTCACACGCTGTTTGATGGCGGCGATATAATCCGGCGTAATATCAATGATTTCGATTTTGCCTTTGCCGCTCGCAAATTTTCCCGCCTGAATAATTTTATGGAGCTGCTGAATCTCCTCGCCGTAAATAGCGCCGACGGAAACGTGCCCATCCGCCGCTTTCAAGCCGGTGGACAGCTTGAAGCCGTTGTAATCAATCGGATTGTGGCTGCCGGTAATCATCACGCCGCCGTCGGCATGCAGTTTCTCAGTCGCAATCTTCGTGGTCGGCGTGGGCGCGATGCCGATATCAACCACATCGCAGTCGGTCGCCAGCAATCTCGCCGTAATGGCTCCTTGCAACATTTGGCCGGTTACACGAGAGTCGCGGTCAATGACGACCTTTTCTTCCTTACAGTAAGTACCGAACGCTTGACCGAACTTTACACAAATCTCAGGAGTCAATCCTGAGCCGATGATTCCGCGAATACCTGAGATACCGATTATTAGTTGCGACACTGGCACTCCTTGTGAGCTTTTCCTATAATAGAGCCAATGCAAACCCCAAGGTTAGGATTCGAAGAAAAATCACTTCCACCGATCCGTTATCTTAATTCTGTCGTGTTGATGAAGCTTTTGCTGAAAGGTTAAACTCCAACAATAATAAAAATAAGCAGAATCGCGAGAAAAAGCAATTTAAATTCATTTTAAGTTTCAGCTACAGCGCTTCAACAACAAAAGCTACCCGCAGATAAGTTGGAATGCTGAAGAGTGCCTGCAGAACCGGGAAGCAAATGTAATTTTGAAAGATAAGATCAGAAGAACAGTTTTTTTAAAGTCTTCCAAATGACCATAACTTTAAGTATCTTTTTCTACTTAAAAAAATACCCAAAGTCTCTACCAAGTTTGTCCAATTTTGCGTATTATTTAACCTGAATCCTGCTTGAATAAATATTACAAAATACTTCATGACTGCGAAAGACAATGGAAAATTGCAGAATTGGTCTACGTTCCTAAACCCCACCTTTGTGGGGTTTAGGAACGCGGCTTATTTCACGAAATTCTCCTTTGGTTTCAATAGTTTTCTTGCAATTCAAAATAAAAATCACGCAGGATTCAGGTTTAAGGAATATGAAATTAAGCAAGGAGAATATGAGCAACATAAAAAAACAATTTGGGGCGCGATTGCGAAGTTTAAGAATTGGAAAGGAACTAACATTGGAAGATCTATCTGATATATCTGGACTCCATAGCACATATATTGGAAGTGTAGAGAGAGGTGAAAGAAACATTTCTTTGGAAGCGATTGAAAGGCTAACCAAAGGCTTGCAGGTTGAAATGTTTGAGCTATTTGTACTTAATGATGAAAACATTGGGGAAAATCTTGAAGAATTCTTGAAAGAAGTTAAAATCCAGGTAGCCTTTCTGAACAAAAAAGAAAGAAAGTTTTTCTTAGATTTGACTAGAGCTATTGCATCGGGTCTAAAGGGTCTAAAGAAATAGATTGTATTTGACCTGTTATCTAAACCAAGGTTGGGGACAATCTGTGACTTTATATGAACCAAAGCCTTCAGAGGAAAAATATATGTTGCTCAGTCACGAAAAAGTTCTAATCACTGGAGGAGCTGGATATATTGGGTCAGTCCTTACTTTGCTTCTTCTGAATAAAGGCTTTCACGTAACAGTATTAGACAATTTTATGTACAATCAAAGTAGTTTAATGCAGTGTTGCAGTTACAAAAATTTTGAGGTGGTACGAGGAGATTGTCGGGACGAAATTCTTATGGCAGAATTAGTTAAAGACAAGGACATCATTATCCCGATAGCGGCTTTAGTGGGAGCACCAATTTGCAAAAAGAACAAACTTGCCGCAGAGACGACAAACCTGGGAGCAATTCGCTTACTGTTCAACTTGCTATCTAAATCTCAACTAGTCCTATATCCTGCGACGGATAGCAGTTATGGCGTTGGAGAAAAGGGGAAATATTGTATAGAGAATTCCACATTACATCCAATTTCATATTATAGTATCACAAAAGCCGAAGCGGAGGAAATTCTTCTAAGTCGAGAACATACAATTTCTTTACGACTTGCAACGGGTTTTGGGGTATCTCCGAGGATGCGGTTAGATTTATTAATAAATAACTTTGTCTATCGTGCAATCACAGATAGAGCAATTGTTATTTTTGAAGGACATTTTAAGAGGAATCACACTCATGTGCAAGATATGGCTAAAGCATTTCTGCATGGAATAGAGAATAGGGATACGATGACGGGTAAACCTTATAATGTCGGATTGGAAGAGGCAAATCTTTCTAAAATTGAGCTATGCGAGTTCATTCAAAAGATTATACCACAATTTACTTTTCTGGAAGCGCCAATTGGTGAAGATCCAGATAAGAGGAACTATTGTGTGTCAATTGAAAGAATTTTATCTACCGGATTCCGCACTGATTGGACACTAGAAGATGGCATAAGAGAGCTTATCAAATGTTATACAATTTTACAGCATCCCCGATATAGCAATACTTAATAGAAGTATGGCACAACTATCGTTATCAAACCAGTTATTGCCCATATCAATATGCAAAAAAATGAAAGAATCAAGTAAATTCATCATTCCTTGGGCATGTCCAGACATTTGTCAAGATGACTTTGAGTCTTTGAAAGACTGCTTTGATTCAAAGTGGATTTCTCAAGGAAAAAAAGTTGAAGAGTTCGAACATTGCATAGCAACCAATTCAGATAGGAAATTCTGTGTCACGGTCAATTCAGGATCTTCAGCATTAATGTCTTTATTGATTTCCTTAGGTGTTTCAAGTAAATCAGAAGTTATTATCCCAGCAATGTCTTTTATTGCATTACCTCATATCGTTACATTACTTAGCGCACTTCCAGTCCTAGCGGATATAGACAAAAGCACTGGAATGATTACCAAAGAAACAGTATTATCCTGTATCTCAGAAAGAACTTCAGCTGTTATTGCAATCGATTATTCCGGTTTTGCAAATGACTGGTCGGATCTTTCTGAGATGTGCGGTAAATTGGGAATTACTTTAATTATTGACTGCGCTTCTTCGTTTTTAGCTACCAATAACGGAAGACCTGCTGGCTCATTTGGAGATGCAGCTATCTTTAGCTTCCATTCAGCTAAAACCATAACAACGGGTGAAGGTGGTGCTATCGTGACAGATAACGAAAATTTAGCATCATTATTATCACAAATTAGAAATCATGGTGAAATGCATGGAAATAAATATTATTACAATTCTCTTGGCAGTAATTTTCGAATGACAGATATTGCTGCGTCGTTAGGTATATCACAAATTCGTCGTAAAGTTCAGATATTAAAACATCGACTTCAATTGATTAGTTATTATCTAGAAAAC
>Ga0247727_10005620_pt1 | contig 25272 bp, 22 predicted proteins | sample WisWelCaveWW1625_FD_202498 | JGI IMG/M metagenome (GOLD analysis project Ga0247727, IMG submission 202498) | Biofilm microbial communities from Wishing Well Cave, Virginia, United States - WW16-25 | ecosystem: Environmental > Aquatic > Deep subsurface > Groundwater > Cave microbial mat | place...
GAGCCTGACAAGTTCTACTAGGCGCCGCCCGGCGTGAGAAAGACACTCACCGGTAAATATGGGGAATTGACCCCATCGCGACAACGGGGAGGGGGTGGTTAATGCCACTCTCTCACCCTCTCAAACGCGGATAGCGAATTCGTCTTCACCGCACTTTGAAAGTGGTCAGGCTCAACAGCGCCAGCAAAATGCCGACGATCCAAAAGCGCACGACGACTTGCGGCTCGCTCCATCCTTTTAATTCAAAATGATGATGCAGCGGCGCCATACGAAAAATTCTTTTTCCCCCGGTACGTTTAAAGTACCAAACCTGGAGAATGACAGATAAACTTTCAGCAACAAAGACGCCTCCGATAATTGGCAACAGCAGTTCTTTTTTCAAAACGAGGGCGAGTGTGCCGAGCGCGCCGCCGAGCGCGAGCGAGCCGGTGTCGCCCATGAACACTTGCGCGGGATGCGCATTATACCACAAAAACCCGAGCGCGGCGCCGATCAAAGCTGCGCAGAACACCGTCAATTCCCCCGCGCCCGGCAGATAAAGAATATTCAAATAATCGCTGAAATCGATGCGGCCGGAAAGATAACTGATGCCGGCCCAGGCAATCGCTGAAATCGCCACCAAGCCGATGGCCAGGCCGTCAAGCCCGTCCGAAAGATTCACGGAATTGCTCATGGCCGTGATGATGAACATCACCATCGGGATGTACAGCAGGCCGAAATCAAATTCATAATTTTTGAAAAAAGGCACGGTCGTCAACGTGGCGATGCCGGCGAACGCAGGCGAAAAATAAATCACGCAACCGACGACCAGGCCCAATGAAATCTGCCCGACAATCTTGTAGCGGCCAATCAAGCCTTTCGGCAGTTTTTTAACGACCTTCAAATAATCATCCAAATATCCGACTGCGCCCATCCAGATGGTGGCGAGCAAAACCAAGAGCACATCCAGATTGGGCTTCGCCCACAAAATCGTCGGCACTAACAACGCCAGCAGAATGATCAATCCGCCCATCGTAGGCGTGCCGGCCTTTTTCAAATGCGTCTGCGGACCATCTTTGCGAATTTCCTGGCCGATTTGATGTTCGCGCAATTTGTGAATAATGCGCGGCCCCACGATAAAGCTGATCAACAACGCCGTGATGGCCGCGCCCGCCGAACGAAACGAAATGTATTGAAATAAATTGAAACCGGAGATGTACTTGCTCAAAGGAAATAGAAGTTCATAAAGCATGGCAACTCCGGCGATTGCTTTTGTAATAGCCCGTTTAGGGGCTGAACCGGCAATAAATCTTACAGTAGCATCTTATGAGTTTTGCCGATCAAGTTGTAATGAGACAATCCTTCTCATGTCATTCTGTAAGAATTTTTTTAAGCACTGGGATGAGTGCCAACTGGGGTAATGTGCTTGAGGCTTAAAAAGATCCTTACAGGATGACATTAAAGGATTACCGATTTTGATTATCAAAGCTCATTGGGGCTCACAGTTAAGCGCCTAAAGACGCTACTCCGAAATTATCAATGGGTCAAATGCCCAATCACCTCTTCCATCGCCATCCCCCGGCTGCCTTTGAGCAGCAACACATCTCCTGGCCGCACTGATTGTTTTACTTCCGCGATCAATTCTTCTTTTTTGTCGAAGTGCAAAGCCCAGCGTTCATGTCCAATGGCTTCGACGAGATGCCGCATATGCGGGCCGAACGCGAGCACGGCCTGAATCGGCAGCGTTTTGATGAATTCGCCGAGCTCGCGATGATAGTCCTCCGCGGCCGGACCCATTTCCAGCATGTCTCCCAAAATCACAACGCGGCGCCCGCCTTCGGGCACGGATTTCAGCGCGAGAAAATTTAGCGCCGCGCGCATGGATTCCGGATTGGCGTTGTAGGCGTCGTTGATGATCGTGACGCCGCCGCTGTGCAGAACTTCCATGCGTTTCGACGGCGCTACGCAAGTTTCTAATCCACGTTTGATTTCTTCAGCATTCAATCTAAAAAAATCGCCAACCGCGACCGCCGCCAAAGCATTGCTGGCATGATGCTCTCCCGGCACTTGCAGATGAATCTGCACATTCTTCCACGCGACCGTGGCCCGGCCCACGTCATCATGCTCGACGATTTTGCCGTGAATTTGCGCGGGTTCATTCAAACCAAACGTGATCGCTTTCATGCCGGAAGGCAATGCACCCACGAGATGAGTATCGTCCGCATTTAAAAAAGCAATGCCGTCGTGTTCGTGCACATAGTCGAATAGTTCTTTCTTGGCTTTCGTAACGCCGGGTAAATCGCCAAAAAATTCCAGATGCGCGTGGCCGACGTTGGTGATCAAACCCAAATTCGGATCTGCGATTTCACACAAGCGCGTGATTTCGCCGAAATGATTCGCGCCCATTTCCAGCACGAGCATCTCGTGCGCCGGCGAAATTTCGGTCAACGTTATGGGCACGCCGATATGATTGTTCAAATTGCCCGTGGTTTTGTGAAGGATTTTTTTTTGACTCAAAACCGCGGCGACCATTTCTTTCGTCGTGGTTTTGCCGTTGCTGCCGGTGATCGCCAGCACGCTGCCGCCCCAACGTTTGCGAATGATACGGCCGAGCTGCTGCAAAGCTTGCAGCGTGTCTTCAACAATTAAAAAATTGCCCTCGAGTTTTTGAGATTGCTCAAACCATTTTTCTTCGACTACAGCCGCCAACGCGCCTTTATTAAAAACCTCTGCAATGAAATCATGGGCGTCAAATTTTTCTCCGCGCAACGCAAAGAAAAGCATTTCGCTGCCGCACGTGCGTGAATCGGTTGCAACCGCTGCGGCGCGGCGGGTCAACAATTTTTCATCGCCGGCATAGCGCGCGTTCATGGCACGCCGTGCTTCGCCGAGAGTGGGGATGAGGGCCATGGTATTGGATGCTGGTTGCTCGATGCTTGCGGAGTGCAAAGCTTTAGCTTTGCAAGGCTAAAGTCTTAGGAATGTCGATTAAATAACTTGCTCATTGATCTGTCATGCCCGGGCGCTTTAATCGGGCATCCAGACTGCGTAAAATGGATTCCCGCTTAAAGACTGCGGGAATGACAGCCCGACGCAAATGGGAAAGTTATTTAATCGGCGCTCCTTGGCAACGCGAAGCTAAAGCTTCGCGCTCCTATTCCATTGTTGCCACTTCTCTCGCCATTGAGACCTTTGACTGGCATCTCAACTCACAGCGCAGGCTCGAGGAAACCGTTGTGCCGGCGGGCGGATATTGCTGCGCGACGCGGCCGCTGCCCACCACGTGCGCATCGATGCCATACAAAGACAGTTGCTGCAATGCCTGCCGGATCGACATGCCGACGACCTGCGGCATGCGCAATTGCTGCTGCACGCGATTGACTTCAAACAATTGCAAAGTCACTTTTGCGCTCGGCGCGACCGTGGCGCCGGGCGGCGGCATTTGATTCAAAATAAAATCGCCTCTGCCGTCCCAGACCGCTTCGAGTCCGAGCGTGCGCAGCATTTCTTCGCCGGAGGTGCGGCGGCGGTTGGTAAAATCTGGGAGAATGACTGTGCGGGCATCATCCATGATCGTCTCACCGGTGTTGAGCGTGAACGACTCATTCAGTTGCGTTGATTGTCGGGCAGGCTCTGCGAACAAAATTCTTTGCGCGATGCGCTTGAAAGTCGGCGCGGCGGCCAGCCCGCCCCATTGCGAAGTGCGCGGGCTTTCGAGCATCACAAAAATCAAATAGCGCGGATTGGTCGCCGGAAAAAATCCGGCAAACGACACATTCAATTCCGATTGCGAATAACCCCGCGCACGCACTAGAGCTTTATGCGCGGTGCCGGTTTTGCCCGCGATGCGCACGCCGGGAATCGCAGCGTTTTTGCCGGTGCCGCTGATCACCACGCTTTCCAGCATCGCAGTTAAAATGCGCGCGGTTTCGCCGCTCATCACGCGGCGCACGACTTCGGTTTCATCGAAGCGCAGCACCTCGTCCCCGGGTTCTTCTATTGTTGCGATGAGCTTGGGTTGCAACAACCGGCCGCCATTGGCGAGCGCACCATATGCCATCGCCATTTGCATGGCATTGACTGAAACTTCATAGCCCATGGCCATGGCGGCGAGCGAATAACCCGACCACTGCGCCGGATGCTTCAACGTGCCGGAAGCTTCCCCGTCGGTGTCGATGCGCGTGGGCATGCCGAAGCCGAAATCGCGGGCATAGCTGTAAAATTTTTCCCGGCCCAACAAACGCGCCAATTTCAACGTGCCAATGTTGCTGGAATTGGCGACGACTTCTGCAACGGTGAGATTGCCATAATGCTCGCCGTGATCGGTGACGACTTTATCCGCGACTTTGTATGCGCCATTCTCGCAGAAAATAATGTCGCGTGGCATGCGAATTTTTTCCTGAATAATACCTGCGAACGTCACCAGTTTGAACACCGACCCCGGCTCGAACAAATCGGTGATGACGCGGTTGCGGCGCGTGGCCGTCGCATAAGCCGATGGTTGATTGGGATCGAAGCTCGGCTCGCACACCATCGCCAGCACTTCACCGTTCATGGGATCAGTCACGACCACGATGCCGCCGCCGGCGTTGAATAAATCCATGGAAACGCGCAGCTCTTCGGTGGCAATTGCTTGAATGAGATAATCGATCGTGAGCACGATCTTGCTGCCGTCGATCGCGGGTTTTTCCAGGCCGCCGGGATTGGGCAATTGATTGCCGACCGCGTCTTTCTGCAAAGTCTTGCGCCCATCTTGACCGGCCAGCAGGGAATCAAATGCCAGCTCTACACCGGCGATGCCGCGATTGTCGATATCCGTATATCCCAACAAATGTGCGGCGATTTCTTTATGCGGATAGCGGCGGCGCGCATCTTTTTCAATGCGAATGCCGGGCAAATTCAGCGCTTTGATTTTGGGCGCCAGCTCGGCATCGATGCGGCGCTTGAGCCATACAAAGGAGCGCTCGGTTTTCATGCGCTGAGAAAGCGCGTGCGCGGGTTCGCCCAAAATTTTAGCCAGCTTTTCGGCCGTGCCGCGGCGATCTTTGATTTGCCGCAAATCCGCGCCGACGGAAATGCAAGCTTCATTCAACGCCAGCAAATTATGGTTGCGGTCATAAATCAGGCCGCGCTGCGCTTCGAGTGAAACCGTGGATTGATGTTGGGCCTTGGCCATTTGCCGATATTTTCCATGTTGCAGCACCGCGAGGTAAAAAAGGCGCCCAACCAAACACAGGCCAAAGAGCAAAAAAAAACCTTCCACCACCGCCACGCGCGGCCAGCGGGAAGAAGATTTCGAGGAAGAGCGGCGCTGTTTGTTGCTTTCCCGCCTGCGCTCGTAGCGCGCGTGGGCGAAGGCTTTCGTTTTCATTCCGAAGAAACGACGATCAGTTTTGGCGCCAATCCTATCAAGCCGAGACGCTCGTGGGCCAGGCGCGAGATGCGGCTGTAACTCGCCAATTGCTCCGCGCGCGCCAGATAACGATTATTTTCATCCTGCAATTGCGTGACCTGCGCCTCGAGCTCCAAAATGGTTTTGGCCAAATGCCCCACCGACATGCGCAAGCCGATCAACAACAAACTCAAAGCCAAAAACAAGGCAAAGGGCGCGAATAAGAGCACGGCGTTTTTGCGCTTCTGCCGTTCCGCCCAAAGAGGTCTGGTTTTCGCACCGGTCTTGGCAAGAGGTTTTGCCGTCGCCGTGATTTTCGCAGTTGCCAACTTGGCCGTGGTGTGTATTTTGCCGGCCACCGGTTTTGCCCCCGCTGCTTTCATTCCGGCGCCTGCTTGCATTCGCGAGTATGCTATGTGCGTCGTTGAATGGCGCGGATTTTTTCGTGCAGGTTGTGACATTTATGGCTCATCTTCAGGCGGCTAAATTCATACTGGCCGCTATCTTTTTTGCAGCACCCGTAATTTGGCGCTGCGCGCACGGCGGTTGTGTTTGATTTCATCCGCTGCCGGCGCCATCGGTTTGGAGGTCAACACCATGGCCTGACTCTCTTTGCCGCAAATACAGATCGGTAATTCCGGCGGACAGGTGCAGGTTTTGGCAAGCTCGCGAAAATACTGTTTCACGATGCGATCTTCCAAAGAATGATAACTGATCACGGCCAGATGGCCGCCCGGTTGCAACAGCGCAAACGCTTGCGGTAAAAAATCCTGCAAAGCGCCCAGCTCATCATTCACCGCAATCCGCAGCGCTTGAAACACGCGCGCTACGGATTTGACTTGAAGAGGGCCGCGTACCACGCCTTCAATGATTCGGCGAAGGTCAGTCGTCGTAGCAATCGCACGAGAACGCCGTTTGTGGATGACGGCGCGCGCGATCGCACGGGCGCGTTGCTCTTCGCCATAGTCCCGCAGAAGACGCACCAGTTCGTCTTGTTCCAGAGCCGCCAAAAGCTCCGCTGCCGTCTGGGAAAGGAAAGGATTCAGGCGCAGGTCCAACGGACCCTCTTCAAGATAGCTTAACCCTCTTTCCGGCAGATCGATTTGCCGCGAACTCAAACCCAAGTCCGCGAGCACGCCGTCGATCGCGGGGCTACCCCTCGCAGTCAAGAGGCTTGTGATATGCCGGAAATTTCCGTGTGAGAAAGAACAGCGAGTCTTGTATGCCGCCAGGCGCTGCTGCGCCACGGCCAGTGAATTCGGATCGGTATCCAATCCGATGATTTTTAACTTGGAGTTTCCCGCCTGCAACAAAGCCAGGCTGTGGCCGCCGTCGCCAATAGTGGCATCGACAATAACGCGCGCCTGCGGCGTGACAAGATATTCAACGACGGCCGCGGCCAGTACCGGTAGATGATATTCCCCTTGTTGTAGAAATTTTTCAGGCACAGCATTATTCCGAATTCCTTTCGCGGCCGGTTACTTTTGAGATGGAGACGGCAGCCCTTGCCATTTGTAAGAATCTTTCCTCGCGCCGGCGACGAACGTAAAATGGCTCGTGAGGCAAATGCTGGGAAAGATTCCTCCTGATGACAACCAAAACGGCATTTCTCATCTCACCGTTTCAGTTTGCAATTTCTCATTCCGTCCGGTTTCACAGAATTGCTCATAACTCGCCGCATCCCAAATATCGAAAAAATCGCCCATGCCCACATAGCGAATTTCTTTTTCTATTTTTGCCGCCTGCAAAAATTCCGTGGGAATATTGATGCGGCCTTGATTGTCTAATCTAACTTGATGGCACAGCGCGAGAATGGATTGCATCTTGTAAATACCTGTTTCAGTTTCTTCATCGAGATGGGAAGCCATGGGCAGGATCTTCTCGCGAAAATAGGAGACGGGGTAGGCGCGAAGCAGTATCGCATTCGATTTCTCGATGAGCCGCAGCATCAGCGTACGAATTTGCAGCAGCTCGACAATCTCGCGAATCTTTGCGGGAATCGCCGCCCTGCCCTTGTCGTCCAAAGTTTGTTTGTAGCGGCCGTAAAACTTTGGAATGATTTCTGTTAGTTCAACCACAACTTTATCCTGTTTTCCCCAATTTTTTCCACTTTTCCCTACTTTCTACCACTTCCACCCAAATTATAATCCAATGCACAATTAAAGTCAAGCTATTTTTTCATAATTAGTTGTTTTTTTATAAGTTGAACGAATGTACAGTTCCATAAAGACAATGCTGTTCTACCTCACTGCTTAAAGTTCTACCTCAAACTTTTCCGAAAAACTGAAGCCCTCGGCTAGCACAACATTTTAGGTAGAATAATTTATCGACAGAATCATTCTGTCCTCAAATTATTCTGCCCTCATACTTTCAGAATTTTAGTCTGATTTTTTGTGAACGAATCTCTTACGTTTTACGAGCTCTTCTTGTTGGATGAAAACACCAGATAAAGTTGCACGGGAAGAGAAATAGGGAGGGTGATTCTGAGGACCCCTGCAAGAGTTAGATATCACCTATTGTAAAGTGCTGCCAGAAACGCAATGTCATTCTGAAAGAATCAGACTGTGTGAAAACGCAAATACATGTCATCCTGAGCGGAGTCGAAGGATGTTAAGTGCAATGGATCGGGCTTCGACTCCGCTCAGCCTGACTCGAAATAGCGTTTTCACACAGTCGGAATCTTGTGAGGCAAGAAGCAAAGTGCCAGGGCCTCACAAGATTCTTCGGAATGACAGGGCAGCAACGTGACGGCTCATGCCAAAAAAAAGCAATGACTCTTCGCGTCTCTTTTTCATCTCAAAACGAATACTTCAACTCCGCGGAAAATAATCTGCCGATCGCAGGCGAGGCCACAAATTCCCGCACTTCGGAATCAAACACATTGGTGACATGGCCGGCAACGCTCAGGCCGGGCATGATTCTATAACCCGCGCTGAGATCGACATTGACATAACCGCCCAGTGGACCTTCGTTAAAATCGCGTCCCACGCGGCGGCCTTCAATCACCGGATCCACGCCGATGACGAGGTTGGTATTGGTTTTGGCTGCGATGTTGATGCCGGAGAAGAAATCGTATTCATCCACCCAACGCACAAAAGCATTGCCGAAAAATTTTGGCTGGCTCAAACCGAGGCCCAAGCTCGCCTTGTGCGTCGGAGTGTTGATCGGCAAATCATCATCCGTGACGCGGCCATTTTTATTGGCGTCGTTCGTCAAGTCGGCCTTGTCAAGGTCAAAATCAAAATAGGAATAATTCACCGTCACATTAACGGCGTTGCTGACGAAATAATTCAACCCGAGATCGAAGCCGTAGGTGTTCACATTTCCAAAATTCAAATAAGTGAGCACGAAAGCAGAGCCGGCGGCCGGCGTTCCGGGAATGATCTCACTCAAAGGCGTATCGCCGCGGTGTGTAACCCGGCGGCCATTGGTGGCGATGTTGATGGTCGGGCTGAGAAAGTTTTTCGAGATATTGTAAAAACCATTGACATCGAGAAAAAGCTTTTGTTGCAGAACGCCTTTATAGCCCGCTTCGATGGTCTGAATGGTTTCAACCTCCAGCTGGGGAATCTTGGTGCCATCGCTCAAAGTAAAACCTTCGCCATTGCCCAGCAGCAAGCCGCCAAAAATATTCGCGCTCAAATTGAGGATGCTGGGTGATGCGATGCCCTTGCCATAGGTGAGCCGGAAGTTGCCGGCGCTGCCGGCATTGTAAAGCAAGCCGCCTTTGGGAATAAAATTGAAGCCATACAGCTCATGCTCATCCGCACGCGCCGCCGCCATCACTTTAAAACCGGATTCGCCAAAAGGTTTTTCAAGCTGGCCATAAACGCCGTACTGGCTCAAATCGATCTTGCCCTTTTGATCGAGCAAATAAGTTTGTTTGCTGTTGGCCACGTCCTGCTGAAATTGCGCGCCGCCGATGAAAGTGAAGCCGCTCCACGTGTTGTTGTATTGCACTTCCGCATTCAACCGCCGCGAATCGTCTTTGAAGTTGGCTTCGCGATTGATGAGCACCGGCACTCCGCCAACCAGAGCCGCGCTTTTGTGCAGAGAAATATTCTCCGCTTCTTGCTCGGAATATCCCAGCGCCTTCAGCGTCACATAATTCTGCGTTCTTTGATTCAGCGCGAAAGTGTCTTCGGTTTTGCTCCACGTGGGATAAACCTGCGCGAACAATCGCGGCGAAACATAGCGCGCTTGCACGTAAAAAATCTGCCAGTCTTTGATTTGATTGCGGCCGGCATTGGTGACGCCGAGATTGTTGCTGTTGCTGCCGCCGCCCGCCAAAATAAGATCGTGGCCCGGGGTGAGCGTGTAATACAGCGCGGTTTCGCCGCGTATGGAATCGAAATCGCGATCGAGGTTGAGCTCCGGGAAAGGCCGGCCGCCAACGTAAACCGAATCGATGAAATCAAACTCTTCGCCGCGGCTATATTCGCCGCTGATTTTGTAGGCAAATTTCTCGCTGGCCGCTTTGGCATGGCGGAATCTGCCGGTATAAACGCTTTGACTGCCTCCGCCTAACGCTACCGTCGTGCCTTCCGAGGTGCGCGGATCTTTGGTGATGGTGTTGACCAAACCGTTATGCGCATTGGGGCCATACAGCGCCGCGGCCGGTCCTAAAACTATTTCCACGCGTTCGATGTCTTCCTTCACCACCGTGCTCAACGGGCCAAAAGGCAGGCTGGTGCCGATCAAAGTGGACAAGCGCGCATCGTTCATCTGCAAATTTTTGGCGTTGAAGGCGCTGTTAAAACCGCGAATGTTCAAGCCCGCGCCGAGGACGCCGGTGCGCACGTAATCCACGCCTTTTTGCCGCGCCGCCAATTCGCCCGGATTGAAGGCGGGAAATTCATCGATGCCGCGCGCATTGATGACCGATATGGTCGCCGGCGCTTCCGTCAGTTTTTCCGGCCGGCGCGAGGCCGTGGTGACGATGACATCGCCCATCAAGTTGGATTCTTGCAACGCCACGTTCGCACTGGCGGCTGCTCCGCCCGCGACGTTGGCGCTGACGCGCGCTTGTTCATAACCCAGAAAAGTCACGACCAGAGTGTAAGCTCCGGCCGGCACGTTTTTGATTTCATATTCGCCTTGCGCATTAGTGGTTGCGCCCATGGTTGTGCCTTGCAAAACCACATTCGCATTGCGCAACGGCTCGCCGGTTGTGCCCGCGGTGACCTTGCCTTGAATGCTTCCAGTTTGCGCCAGAGCCATTCCGGCAAAAAGCAAGACCAGCATCGTACAACACCAAAGCAAACGTTTCATACGGTTACCCTCCTTCGGGTTGAGTGAAATAAGTTGATAGAGGTTGTTGACCAGGCTTCGACATACAGCGTTTTTGTTTGTGTGAAAAGACCCCCCGGTTCATGTCATTCTGAAAGAATCTTTTTGAGCATTTCGTAAAATGTCCAAATGCAGAGTATTTCCAGTGCTAAAAAAGATTCAGACTGTGTGAAAACTCTCGAATTTGTCATTGCGAGCGGAGCGAAGCAATCTCGAACTCCAATACGTGCACACGCCGGGATTGCTTCGCTGCGCTCGCAATGACGTTTTCACACAGTCTGATTCTTCCAAATGACAGTGCTAGGGGATTCAACTTCAAACGGTTAAACTCCTACTCGCAACAAACTACCCCTCCTCCGCAAAAGCGATATCCCGGCCATAGGTTTCTTTCATCGCGTAGAGCGACCAAAACGCCAGCATGAAAACGACCCCACCGATCAGCAGGGTGCTATTGATCAATCCCAAATCGTGGCGGATGCCGTTGAGCACCAGCGTCATTGGCACCACCATGGCGCGCACAAAATTGGGCACGGAAGTGGTAACCGTCGCGCGAATGTTCGTGCCGAACTGTTCGGCAGCCATGGTGATGAAGACGGTCCAATAGCCCTGGCCGAGGCCCATCATAAAAATCGCCACGAAAAAAATAGTTGGGCTAGTTCCGCGCAGATTGAGAATAACCAGCGTCAGCATGAACATGGCGATAAAGCAGGCCCACACCACTTTTTTGCGGCTCTTGATCATCTCGCTGATCAGGCCGCTCAAGCCGCTGCCGAAAGCGAGACCGATGGCCTGCCAGCGCAGCGTTTGCGCCGCGGTAATTGCGCCGGTCAAGTTGAGCGCCGCGCCGAACTCCGGGGAAAAGGTGACAATCAAACCGGAAACGTACCAGATCGGCACGCCAATGGCCGTCACGGCCAGATACTTGAGCAGCGTGGTTTTCGAGCGCAGAATCATCATGACGTCGCCCTTCTTGTGGGCGTCGTGTTTTTGCGCTGCGAAAATCTCCGACTCTTTCAAGCTGATGTAACGCCCGGCCAGCACGACCAGGCCCATGACGCCGCCAAAGATGTAAGCGACGCGCCAATCGAACGCGGTGCCCACGTAAGAAGCGACGAGTGCACCGACGAGTCCCAAGAAAGAAATGATGGTCGTGCCGTAGCCGCGATATTGCTTGGGCAGGATTTCCGATACGAGGGTAACGCCCATGCCAAATTCTCCCGCCAAGCCGACGCCGGCAATAAAACGTAAAATCGCGTAACCCGTAATATCTGTGACGAATCCATTGGCGATATTTGCCAGCGAGTACATGGTAATCGTTGCCAGCAGCGCAAATCTTCTGCCGATTTTATCGCCAATGATTCCCCAAGCCACACCGCCGATGAGCATGCCGATCATTTGCAGATTCAGCAGCAGAATGCCCTTGGAGGTCAGCTCGTCGCCGGCAATGCCAATGTCCGTCAAGCTCGCAACGCGGACCACGCCGAACAATACGATGTCGTACAAATCAACGAAATAGCCGAGCGCTGCTGCCGCCACCGGGAGGGCCAACCGGCTTTTCCGATTTGTGCTCATGATTGCGCCTGCAAGATTCTTTGGTTAGGAATAAATGGAATTCTGCCCAACGCATTCACGGCACAGCGAAAGCGCAGGGTAGTTATTGAATAGTTGCTCATCTACCTCAGACTTTAATTGGCGCGTTCATGCAGCCACTTGGCCACCGCGGGCGCAAGTTCTTTTTGCGATTTGGAGCTCACGAACACGCCGATGTGGCCGCCTTTGAAAGCATAAAGCTGCTTGTCGGCGCTGCCCACGATATCATTCAGCGGCGTCGTCGCGCCGGGCGGCACGATGTGATCGTCGCCGGCGTAAACATTCAACAGCGGCATCGTGATTTTTTTGATATCGACGCGCTTCTCTCCGATCACCATGCCGCCTTTGACCAGCTTGTTTTGTTGATACAGGTCTTTGATGAACTGCCGATAGCACTTCCCGGCTTGGGCCGGCGTGTCCATCATCCATTGCTCCATGCGCAGAAAATTTTCGATCTTGTCGCGGTCCCCTAACGCCTCGAGAATGTCGAGGTACTTGCCGATCTTCATGAACGGCCTGAGCATCATGTAGCCGGCGTTTAAAAAGTCGCCGGGAATGACGCCGTAAGCGTCAACCAAAGCGTCGACGTTCATGCTTTTCGACCAGCGAAAGAGCAAGCCGTCATTGGTGGAAAAATCAACCGGCGTGACCATGGTGACGAGATTCTTGATCTTCTCGGGATAGAGGGCAGTGTAGATGACGGAAAACGAGCCGCCTTGACAAATGCCCATCAAATTAACTTGGTCATGCTCGGTCGCTTGCCGAATGAAATCAACACAGTCGTTCAAATAAATGTTGAGGTAGTCATCCATAGAAAGATACTTATCGGCTTTCGTCGGATAGCCCCAATCGATCACGTACAAATCCAATCCTTGCTGCAACAGATGGCGAACGAAGCTGCGATCCGGCTGCAAATCGAGCATGTAGGGACGATTGACCAGTGCATAAGCCAGCAACACCGGAACCTTGCAGGTGATGCGGTGCTCTTGCCGATAATGATAGAGCTTGATTTTGTCGCATTCAAACACCGGCTCTTTAGGCGTTGCGCCAACCTCGATGTTGCCAAGCCGGCTCAACGTCTCATAAGCTTTGACAAGTTTTCGGCTCAATGCCAAAGTTTCTTTGGCCGCAGCTATGGGATCGAAAATCGTTGCCGGTGGCATCATCGCTTCGATCCTCCGGTCGCATTGGCGCGCATCGCGGCCTCGAGGTCGTGGATGCGCTTTTTCAGCTCGTGCACGGTTTTATACAGCTCGTCCATTTCGGAGCGCAAAACCAGCGGATAATCTGCCAGCGCCAGCTCGAGCACGCGCTGGAAATCTTTTCGAATTTCGAGCCCCGCGCTTTGCAGCTGCGCGCTCAATGCGGAAAATTCTTCGGTGTTGAACAGCTCGTGATAGGCCTGATCGTTGGTCTCGGCCCAGAGCTTGAAAAACTCGTCATAGCTTTGCGCCGCGGTTTGATCTTTCATGCGGCGGGCAAACTCCGCCATGATTTTTTCCATGGCTTTCTGCCCGGCCGCATACATGTGGTTTTGAAATTTTCCGTACTGCGCCAGGTAGGCCGGATATCTTTTGAGCAAGCTCAAAGTCAGCTCGATATTTTCGCGCGCCTTGCCCAGCGCCGGCAGTTTGAGCATCGGGCCGAGGCTTTTCTGATACGCGTCGAGAATATTCTCATACGCTTTCACCGCGGCTTCGGAATCCCTGCCGAGAGCACCGGAAAACATCTCGGCGTGGCTTTGCGCGAACCCGGCAAATTGCCGGTTCAACGATTGCGCAAAGGGCATCACGGTTTCCAGATGTTTCAAAGCCAGATCGTAAAACTCTTTGAAGTTGCCCGGAGAAACGAACGCAAAAACTTTGTCCAAGATTTCTTTATAGCGCGCAGGCTCGAAGAGCCGTTGATAGGAAGCCGGGTCTAAAGTTTTGTCTTGCAGAGATTTGTAAATGGGCAGCCAAAACTCGAAGAGCTTCATGTAGGTTTCCGCGCTGCTGAAAATATTCGTGAGCGTTTCCCGGCCAATGCTTTGCGAAAGATTTTTCTGCATGGCTTCAAAGGCGCTGGCCGTCGCGCTTGCCCAGGATTGGTGCATGCCCATCAGCGTTTCATGAAAGTCGAAAGTGCTTTTCCTCGTTTCCGATTCTTGATCTCGAGTTGCGCCTGCAAAGCTCTGGCGCAAGTGGTCGCCGGCCTCCATCCAATTCTTCATCATTTTCTTTTGCGCATCGAGCCATTCATCATAAAAAGCGTTGAGGTTTTCCATCACAAATTCCTCCGAAAGGTGTTGGCTTACTACGAAAGTATCTTTTTATCAATTTTCCCGATCGCTGTTTTCGGCAACGCCGGCACGAACACGACCGCTTGCGGTAGCTTGTACTTTGCGAGACGAGGTCGCAGAAAATCCAGCAGCCCGGCTGCGCTCAAGCTTTGTCCAGTTTCAATAACGACGAAGGCTTTGCCCACCTCGCCCCATTTTTCATGCGGCACGCCGATGACCGCGGCCTCCGCCACCGCCGGATGCGCATGCAACATGCTCTCGACTTCAGCGGGGTAAACGTTCTCGCCGCCGCTGATATACATATCTTTGCTGCGGCCGATCACATAAAAATATCCGTCTTCATCTTGTCGCGCGAGATCGCCGGTGTGCAGCCAGCCCTCGCGCAAAATCTCGGCAGTGGCCTCGGGTTTGTTCCAATAACCCGGGGTGACATGCGGCCCGCGAATCAATAACTCCCCGGCTTCGTGCGGCGCGCATGGCATATCATCGCTGCGAACGATTTTCATGTCAACATGAAAGATGGGAAAACCGACCGACCCGATCTTGCGGCGCACGTCTGTTTGCGGCAGCCAGAAATTATTTCCTGAAGCCTCGGTCAAGCCATAGCCCATTTTGAAATCCACGCCGCGTTCCCAAAATTTTTCCATCACCGGCAACGGACACGGCGCGCCGCCGCTGATGACGAGTTTGAGGCGCGAGAAGTCCGTCGTACGCCAACGCTCGTGTTGTTGCATCACCACGAACATCGTGGGCACGCCGACGAAATGCGTGACCTGATTGCTTGCGATGAGATCGAAGGTTTGCGCGAGGTCGAATTGCTTGCAAAGAATCGTTTTGCCGCCGACGTGCACGAGCGGCAGCATAAAGATATTCGGCCCGCCGATGTGAAAGAGCGGCAGTTGCAATGCTGCGCAGTCTTCCGCCGTAATGCCCCAGCTCATCACGGTGTTGATGCTGTTCCACGTCATGTTGCCGTGCGTGAGAATCGCGCCTTTGGGCAAACCGGTCGTGCCGCCGGTGTAATAGATGCCCCAAGGATCGTCCATGTGCAAATCGGGCCGGTCATTCAAAGTCGAAGAACAGCCTTCGCGTTCTGCAAACATCTTGTCGTTGGAATGAGCGGGCTGATCGAGGGCAATCACATGTTGCACTGAAGTGAACGACGAGCGCAGCTCATTCACTTGCTCGCGCCAATCCGAGGAATAAAACAAAACTTTCGGCTCGGCATCGGTAATGAGGCCTTGTAGCTCGAACACCGTGAGCCGCCAATTGAGATTATGAAGAATAGCGCCGATCTTGCCGCAAGCGAAGAAGAGCTCGAGATATTCGACGCAATTACTCGCATACACCGAAACGCGGTCGCCCTTCTCCACGCCGAGTCGACGCAAATAATTCGCGGTGAGATTGGCTTGCGCATTCCATGCCGCGAAAGAGAAATCTTTTCCGCTCGCAAGATCGTGCAAGCCGATACGCGCCGGTGAAAGCTTCGCGCGCTTGTCAAGCCAGTCGGTGACATAGAAAGATTTTTGCGTTTCCATAAAACTTGTCTCTAATTTTTTGCTCGAGTTCTTCGGAAAAAATACTCTTTTACTCATTCAGACTGGATTGAACCTTGACTATGTGGAGCGAATATGTGTATTTTAGACAAACTGAAATCTGACCAACTAATTGGAAAATTGCCATGAAACGTGAACTGACTTTGCAACTTCCCGAAGATTTGTTTCATGAGGCAGATAGCATGGCCAGCCTTTCGGGTTTCGCGATTAATCAGTTTATCGAGAAGCTTTTGCAAGTCATCTTGAAGCCGGCACAGACCGTCAAAGAAAATCGCGTGTTTATCCAACGCTTGTTTTCATATCTTTCGGATGATGAAATTGCCGCTCTCGCCAGCTTGAAAATCGAGCGCGATAAACTCGAACTGTTCAATCAATTGCTTGCGGCACAAAAGGAAAAAGAAATGACCCAGGGAGATCTTGCCGATCTCAATGCTTTGGGCTCAGAATATGATCGGCTCAATCTTCTTAAGTCTTACGCCATGATCGAAGCGGCCCGGCGCAACCTTATGATGACGCCCGCATGAGCACCGATTCATTTTGTGCATACTGCCGCAGCCCTCGTCGTTTTCTTGCGGCAGGATTGGAGAAAGATCACATCATTCCAGTCTCGAAGGGTGGTGCGAATTCATCGGAAAACCTTTGCTGGTCATGTCATAAATGCAATCAATATAAAGGCGCGAAGTTATCCGCCATGGATCCCATTACCGCAAACCAAGCAAGCCTCTTTCATCCCAACCTGCAAAACTGGAAAGATCATTTTGCGTTTTCTGAAGATGGTTCGACAATTCTTGGTCTCACTCCAACTGGTCAAGCGACAGTTCAGGCATTGAAATTAAACCGGCCAGAAATGACTGCTTTACGTCTGAATTGGCAAGAGCTAAACTGGAAGCCAGAATAATACCAACAGCTCTTGTGCATTCCATTCGGCAAAAGTGAAATCCCGTCCGCTGATGGAATCATGCAAAGCTGTGCGCGCAGGCGTCAGTTTCGCGCGCTTATCCAGCCAGTCGGTGACGTAGAAGGGTTTCTGAGATTCCATAAATGTGCTCTAAAGACAATAATGATCATGGCCTTGCTTTTCTCGTGCGATCATGCGTATTTTCCGACAAGCAATCAATCATTTGTTTGGAGATCATAAAATGCAGACCACTTCTGCACAACACCTGGTCACATTGCGGCTTCCCGATTCACTGTTTCAGAAGGCGCAATGCATGGCTTTAAACTTGAGCCGTTCGCTCGAAGACGTTTTATTGGATGCCGTTGCCACCGCCTTTCCTCCTTTGGCAGGCTTACCGGCAGAGTTGGCCGAGGAGCTGGCCGCGCTAGCTTTTCTCTCGGACGACGACTTGTGGGCAGTGGCCCGCACCGCCTTGCCGCCGGACCATTATCAAAAAATGGATGCTCTCCTGGCTCGCAAACAACAAAGCGCGCTGGCGGCAACGGAGCAGCAACAACTCGATCAGCTACTCAGCGAATATCAAGCTCTCATTCTCAAACGAGGCCAAGCAGTTGTTTTGCTGCAAAGGCGTGGTTATGATATGTCCGCTCCGGCCGTTTTAGAAATCTAACCATGAGCCGTTCTCACATTTCAGAAACCGTTCGACAACGCGTTGCAAAAACTCCAACGGAGGCTTCGACATGAATCAGCTCACCATGATTTATTGGAAAGAAAAAAAGTTCTGGCTCGGAAAGCTGCGCGAACATCCTGAAATCATGACACAGGGTAAAACGCTAAAAGAGTTGGAAGAGAATATCAAAGATGCGTTTCACATGATAATTCTAGATGAGGCGCTGGACGAGAACCGAATGAAAGCCATTGTTGAACTTTTACACAATTCAAAAAGCTAAACCACGGCCAAGCCGTGGCTGAACAATAGTTACAAAATATCTCCGGGAACTATAACGCTCTTCGCCTTTCACCTTTCACTCAATGCGCTGCCCCCCACCTCACGCACGTCGCCCCCCACACATACCCAATGCCTGCGCCCACGATCACCATCAAATCGCCGTCCTTCAATCGTCCTTGTTTTTCGCCTTCGATGATCGAAATAATGCTGTCCTGCTCACCGATGTGGCCGTAATCACCGAGATACACGGATTGTTCTTCGCGCAAGCCGAGATCTTGCAGCATTTCGCGATGCGCCGAAGGCTTGACCAAAATCATATTGAGATAATTAATATCCGCACGGGTGAGCGGTTCGCCGTTAGGCCGCGTTCCGCTCTTGCGCAATGCTTCGTCGATGCAGAGCAGCCAATTGCGCATCGATACTTCATTCAAACGGTTCTTCATCGCTTCCGGCTCGACGAGATCGAAATAGAACTGCCCGCGGGCCACGGCTTCGCCGGTCGGATGCTGCACCGTGCCGCTCGCTGGCACGATCACGTGCTTGCTCATCGAGCCGTCGCTGAAGAGATGGCTGCCCAACACGTGATTGCGCGGCCAGTTTTTGCGCAGGAGCATCGCTGCCGCGCCTGCGCCAATATTGAACAAAAATGAAGTGCGCTGGTTTTTGAAATTGATGAAATCCGCGACGCGATAGCCGCCGGCAATCAAAACGGTATTGATATCGGCATTGGCCAGCATCATATCCTTTGCCATTTTAATCGCGGCGATCGTAGTGCAGCAGCGCATGTGAATATCCATAGCCCAGGCATTGGTCGCGCCGATTTCGTGGGCGAGATCAATGCCCGCAGTCCACAGCAGATATTCCTTCCATTCTTCCGTCGTGCAAAGAATAACGTCGATCTCTTCCGGCTTGATATTACATTTCGACAAGCAATCCCACGCCGCCGGTACCGCCATTTGATTGGGATGATCCTCCGGTCCGGCGACATACTTTTTATTGATGCCCAATTTCTCGCGCACCACCCATTCGGGCATGTTGCTTTTCTCCGCAATCTCCGCCGCCGTTAGAAAAGTCTTGGGCAAATGCATGCCGGTGCTGACAATGCCCGTGGTGGTGTTTGGGATCATGAGGCGTTAAATAATCGTGATAAAATCGTAGCTAGTGGATTGTAGATCGTGCATCAAAAACGTAAGACGTGAAACGTAATTACCATGCCACAATGCTTGCCCTCTGCGCTATGCCCCCGGCTCTAGGCGCTGCCGCAATTCGGCTTTAAGAATTTTTCCTGCACCGGAGACCGGCAAACTTTCTAAAAATATAATTGCTTTCGGAACTTTGTAGGCCGCAAGCTGTCCGCGCAAGTGCTCGAGCAAAGTTGCTTCATCGGTTTTGATTTCGGGCTTGCGCACAACAAACGCGCGCCCCACTTCGCCCCATTTTTCTTCTTTCACACCGATGACGGCGCACAAGGCCACCGCGGGATGGCGATAAAGCGCGGCTTCGATTTCCGCGGGATATACATTCTCGCCGCCGCTGATGAACATATCTTTGAGGCGATCGACGATGAAGAAATATCCCTCTTCATCCTGATAGGCCAAATCGCCGGTGTGAAAATAATTTTCGGAATCAAAGGCGGCGGCCGTCGCTTGGGGATCGACAAAATATCCGGTCATGGCGCTGGGCCCGCGCAGCACCAATTCGCCGATCTCGCCCGCCGGCAAAGGTTGATTGCTTTCCTGATTCACAATGCGCGCATCGACAAAAAAATTCGGCATGCCGATGGCGCCGGCTTTGCGCTCGGCATCGGCGCTTGCCAGCGAAAACACCCCCGGCCCAAATTCCGTCATGCCGAAGCCCTGGCGAAACACCACGCCTTTTTCGCGCTGATATTTCTGCATGAGCGGAACCGGCATGGGCGCGCCGCCGCTCATGCAATAGCGCAATGAATGCAGGTTCGCAGTTACCCAATTCGGCGCCGCGGCCAGCATTTGAAAAATAGTGGGCACGCCGGCCAAAATGGTGGCGTTTTCTTTTTCAACCAGATCGAGAACCTGCGCGGCTTCGAACTTTTTGGTTTGAACCACCGTACCGCCCAGAATCAAGAGCGGAATCGAAAAGGCGAAGAGGCCGCCGGCGTGAAACATGGGAAAGAGGTTGAGAAAGGTGTCCGTGCCTAACACATCCGCGAGCAACGAGTTGAACGTATTCCAAACCAGTTGGCCGTGGCTGATTTGCGCCGCTTTGGGCTTGCCGGTGGTGCCGCCGGTGAACAGCAGGCAAGCCGTATCGCTTTCACGCACAGATTCACAAGTCACCCGCAGAGCAATTTTGGAAAAGACGACTTCTTCTTCCCAACCAATCAACTCGGGCATATCGGCGCAGGAACGCAAATGCTCGAGCACCGCGGCCATTGGCTGTTCCCGGCGATACAGCAACAGCTTGGGTGTGGTGAGCACAAGCTGGTCTGCGATTTCGCGGCCATGCAAGCGCCAATTGAGCGGAACGAAAATCGCACCTAGCTTGCTGCAGGCAAAAAAGGCGTCATAAAAATAAATGCCGTCGTGCGCGAGCATCGCGACGCGATCGCCTGGCAACACGCCTTTCTCGCGCAGCCATTGTGCGAGTTGATTCGCGCGCCGATTGAGCACGGTGTAACTATAGCGCTTTGCCGGCGTCGCCGCTGCATCTACAATCGCGATTTTGTCCGGCGTATAAATGCCTCGTCGCGCCATGTAATCGCCGATATACAACACGCCTCCGTCGAGCAATTGATACGGATTGAGGAATTGTACCTGATCACCAAGTAACCCCTCGCTGTCATCCTGTAAGGAACTTTTTAAGCAGCAAGCACAATCTTAGTTGCTCAAAAAGATCGCGAAACCTCGGGATGGCATCTTCCATGAAAGTACTTGCGTGCACATCCCGCGCTAGATCAGCGCTCAGGCCATCCCGGTTCTTTTACTTGGCTCCCGTTGCCGTTCAAAAAATCAACTACGATTTGATTGAAACTGCGATAGTGCTCGAAGAAAAACATGTGCCGGCCCTCGCAGATGACGATCTGCGCGTGAGGAATAGCCGCGTGCAAGAGGTTGGCATTTTCCGGCGGCACCATCGCGTCTTCTTTGCCGGCGCAGATCAAGGTGGTCGCGGTGATTTTTTTTGCCCGTTCCGCGCCGTCATAGGCATTGCCGGCAAGCAGTTGGCGATAATAAATATATTCCGGCTGCGCGTTCGCCATGCGCCACTCCGTAATGCGCTCCAGCTCATCCGGATGGCGCGCCATAAATTCCGGCGTGAAATTGAGCGCGTAGGCCTCTTCCAAGCGCTCGCGCCGCGATTTGCCGCGGGGCCGGATGATGCGGCTGAGAATTTCGCCTGCGGGTTCAATTTGACACTGCCCGCCCAGGGAAGTCGAGGCCAAAATCAGCTTGTTGACGCGCTCCGGCCATTGCGCCGCCAGATATTGCGCGACAAACCCGCCTAGCGACGCGCCGAGTATATGAACCTGATCAAGACCAAAATGATCGAGCACAATCTTGAGATCGTGGGCAAACTGTGCAACGGTATAGCGTTGATCGGGTTTTTCCGAACGCCCGCTGCCGCGCAGCTCCGGCATGATCAAATCGAAATGTTTGCTCCACGCCGCATGATTCTTCGTCCACAACCACGTGCCCGCACCCAAGCCGGGAATCAGCAACAAAGGCTCGCCGCGCCCCTGGCGTTCGACAAATAATTGAATATCACCGATGCCGACATATTCACTCATTCAAACCACCACTCCGCCATCAACCGAAAACACGGCGCCGGTGATAAAGCTGGCTTCGTCTGACGCCAAAAACAGATACGCATTGGCAATGTCCTCGGGCGTTCCTAAACGATTGAGCGGAGTTTTTTCCTTCATCAGCGCAATGATTTTTTCCGGCATGGCTTTCACCATCTCCGTGGCAATAAAACCCGGCGCGACCGCATTGACGCGAATGCCTTTCTTGCCCAATTCGCGCGCCCAGGTTTTGGTCATGCCGATGACGCCCGCTTTGGCCGCGACATAATTGCTTTGCCCAAAATTGCCGTACAAACCGACCACCGAGGCCGCGTTGAGAATGACGCCGCCCGTGCCTTGCGTCTCCATCACGCGCGCCACCGCCTGTCCGCAGAGAAACACGCCTTTCAAATTAACTTCGATCACACGCTGCCATTGTTCGAGCTCCATTTTAACCAAACGCGCATCGGCCAAAATGCCGGCGTTGTTGACGAGAATGTCGATGCGGCCATATTGCGCGACGGTATTGGCCACCATGCGATCGACTTGCCCGGCATCGGCGACGTTCACCGCGGCGCAACTTGCCACGCCCTCGAATTGCGCAATTTCATCGACGACTTCTTGCGCCGCCGCGAGATTGATGTCCGCCACGACGACTTTAGCGCCTTCGCGCGCGAAGAGCTGCGCTGTCGCTTTGCCAATGCCGTTGCCGCCGCCGGTAATGATCGCAATTTTGTCCTTGAGCCGCATATTCACTTTCGGGTTTTGAGCCGCTAAGGAGCGTAGATTAAATGGCTTTCTCAATTCATTCGAAATGGTCATTCCCGCGTCTTTTAGCGGGAATCCAGTTTTTAAAGCTTATGGATGCCCGATTAAAGCCTCGGGCATGACAGCCTACTGAACAATTTATTTAATCAGCATCCCTATGCAGGCATGGTTACCACGCCCGGCGTTTGCGTTTGCGCTGCGCTTTTCGCCATGTATTCTTCAAAAGCAGGGAGATGCGCCCGCGCCGTTTTCCAATCTTCAATAAAGCGGTGATGAGTATCGATCAATCTCGTATAAAATTCCCGCATGGCGATCAGGCGCTCGCCCATCTGCCGCAGCCCGCTTTTTTCTTCTGCGCTCGCGTCAGTGTATTGCTTGGCGACGGCGCGCAAATGCCGCTCGGCGATGCGCAAATTGTCTTCGTACAGCTTCATTAAATTCAAGCTGGCTTGCTTGAAAACATCCGTGCTGATCCGGTAATAATGTTTGCGGTCGCCCCGCACCCACACGCGACGGATGAGATTCAGCTCTTCCAGCCGGTGCGCGATTTGATTGATCGGGCTTTTGCTGGTTTCGAGCAGCTCCGATATTTGATCGACGGTGAGCGGCTCATGCACGCCAATCAACAAGCCCACCACCCGGCCCATCAGCTCGCTGTGCCCGAATTTGACATAGCCGTTGCCAAAATCTTCAATGAGTCCGTCGCGGATTTTGTCCATTGGGATTAAGCCAATTAGGTTCTGAAAATTTTGTAGTTTGCGGCGACTCCTCTTCATCTGTCATCCCGGAGGAATCTTTTTGAGCAGCGAGTAAAGCTTTCACATTCTTGAAGTGTTGCCAGTACCGAAAAAGATTCTTCCAGAATAATATAGCGCAGTAATAGCTGCAACCGATCGATCAAAGGCAAAACGATTTAGGGCAAAACTATTTGATTTTGTTTTTAATGCGAATGACCATTTTGACTTCAATTGTTTTGACTTATACCTTATGCTCGGCCTTCGCATTTTTAATGGTTTTGCTCATAATGGTTTTGCCTTTAAAAAACCTTCGCGGCCATGATAGTTTTTTCAGGGTAATACTATATTTGTGGGAACCCCAACGCGGGCGAGCCGCAACCAAAAAAAGGCCCACAAAATTGAAAGCCCACAAAATTGTATTTTTTGTGTGATTTCAATTTTGTGTCCCAAATTGTTGCTTTTTTGCAAAGAGTTCACTTGTAATGGCTTAATATTAGCGGCTTGAGGATTGCCCGCTAAGAAAGGCAATCACCTCGCGATTGAACTCGTCCGGGATTTCAACAAAAAATTGATGGCCATAGCCTTCGAACATTTTCAGCCGGCTGTGTGGAATTTTTTTGGCGAGATTATGAGCATTGGCCACCGGCACGAGGCGGTCGCCCGTCGCGGCAACGATCAAACACGGCGCTTGAATGCCTTGGACTTTTTCGGAGAGATTGAAGGTAGCGCCGGCAGTGGCTTGCGCCAGATACGCGTGTGGCGGCTGCGGCTCGTCCAGGCGAAGATCGAGCAAATGCTCCACTTCAACCGATTGCATAAATTTTTCGGAATAGGCGAGCGCGAGTTTGCGGCGCGCCAGCTCGCGGGGTTGGCCGCCGGTCGCAAACATGACCGCTAAAACTTCGGGCGACATCGGCACATGATCCGGCCCGCCCGCGCTGGTCGCCACCAATACCAAACGATCGACTTTTTCCGGATAACGCAGCGCGAAGCTCTGCGCAATGAAGCCGCCCATGGAAACGCCGAGCACGTGCGCCTTGGCAATCTGTAAAGAATCAAGCAGGCCGGCAAGATCATCTGCCATCATGTCGATGGTATAAGACACGGCCGGCTTGCCGGATTTACCCGCACCACGATTGTCATAAACAATCGTCGTGTAATGTTTTGAAAACTCCGGCACCTGTTTTTCCCAAAGCCACGTTCCCACGCCCAAGCCTTCTATTAAAACTAAATGGGAACCGCTGCCATGCTTTTGATAATAAAGTTCCACGCCATTGACGTTGACTCGACCCATAGTAATACTCTCGGTTTTTTGCTGGGCAGCAACAGAATTAACCAGGAAAAGCCCCATAGCCACGAACACGATTCCAGAAATCTTATGTTTTGAGCGGTTCGGCATCATGATCCATGTTAATTTTTATAAAATTAACTACAGAGATTTTAAAAACGGATTTTTCCATTTTTTCGAATTTTACCATAATTTAAAAAATAAAAAGATTTTGTCAAGATAAATTTTAACTATTCAGCCTTGATTTTTAGTAAGCAAATCAAGCCGATTTTAAAAGAGCTGCTCTGTTGCATTATCTGCTCAATCCGCTTAATCCGCTTACTTAATCTAAAAATGTGGACTGAATAGTTACGATAAATTTTGGTAGCGCACACAGTCATTGCAAGATGCTTGCGCGACGCCAATTTCTGGCAGATGATTTGCAAAGTTCGCGATTGCATAAAGTCGCGCGAACTTAAAAAATTTTGCAACTGTGTGATGCAGCGAACAGTATGAACGAAAATCAAAAACCATCGTTGCCGATCCGGGTTTTCAAAGTCGTGGCGCGACGACAAAAACGCCCGGTCGCGAGCGGCGCCGGCTCGCAGGAACTGCCGCAAATGATGCGATTTTATTGGAGAAATTTCGTGCAGGTGGGAAAAATCGCCGGTCTCGTGATTTCACTGCTTTCGCTGGGCGGGATTCTCATCGCAGCGGGCAGCAAGGTGCAACATCTGTTCGATGACCTCGCCGGGCTGCACCAACAAGTGGAAAAACAGGAAGAACGACTGCAACAAAACGAAGCA